>Ga0163153_10006761_pt1 | contig 12711 bp, 4 predicted proteins | sample OliLakLV19MP6IB1_FD_148629 | JGI IMG/M metagenome (GOLD analysis project Ga0163153, IMG submission 148629) | Freshwater microbial mat bacterial communities from Lake Vanda, McMurdo Dry Valleys, Antarctica - Oligotrophic Lake LV.19.MP6.IB-1 | ecosystem: Environmental > Aquatic > Freshwater > Lake... | reverse complement strand
ACTTGTTGTCGACTTTGAGGGCCACGCGCGGGGCGGCCTTTTCCAGCACGCTGTTAAAGTTGTCCCGGTCAATGCTGACCACTTTGCGCTGCTTGAGCGCCGGCAGCTTTTCCTTGGGATTGCCGGACAGGTCGGCGAGGACGCCGACCACGAACGGCAGTTCCGTCTTTTGCATCGCGCCGCCGGTTTCGACGTCGTACGTCACTTGGACGCGGGGTCGACGTACGCGGTCGAGCTTGTGTTGCAGGCTTTCAGCCATGAGTTCGATTCTCCACGAGGAGCGGTTGCCAAGTCAGTTGGCGGGCGAAGTTACATCCCAGCCAGGAGTTATGAAAAACAAGACGGCCGGTTGGGCCCGCCGTGTGTCATTTTCCCAGAGTGTCGTACCAGGGGCGTTCGGATAATAGGTGCAATCGTAACGATCCTTAGGCGCACGACTGCCCAACTGCCGCTCGCCCAGCATCCGAAAAATATACGACATTGCTGGGACTTGCGGAAGAATTGCGACCGAAACTATCGGTTTTTCCCGGACATCACGGCCGTTTCAGGCCGTCCGCATCGCATAGGCGTTGCCGAATTCAGCGAATTTCCTGGCCGAAACTCAGCGTCTGCGGGAGAAACCGATTAGCTAGAATTCACGGGTCGACCGGAAGTCCGTTTAGGAGCGCATGCCATGCAACGCCGCGAATTCCTCTCCACCTCCGCTGCACTGAGCGCCGCTGCGCTGGCGACGCCGCAGTGGCTGGGGGCCCACGAACACCATCAGCACGGCGGCAGCGCCAGCGCCGGACCGGGCTACGCCACGCCGCTGGAGGCGATGAAATCGCCTCCGGAGAAGCTGCTCTACACGACCGCGCTCTACGTCGGGACCGGCGTTAAGCAGCCGGACTATCTGGCCACCGTCGACGTCGATCCCAGTTCGCCGACCTACTCCCAGGTCGTCCATCGCCTGGAGATGCCGACGCTGGGGGACGAACTGCACCATTTCGGTTGGAACGCCTGCAGTTCCTGCCATGGGCATGTGGACATGGAGCGCCGGTTTTTGATCGTGCCGGGGCTGAGTTCGTCGCGGATTCATATCGTAAGTTGCAAAAAGGACGCTCCGCCGAAGCTGCACAAGGTGATCGAGCGGGACGAGATCGTTCGGCAGACCGGGCTGACGGCACCGCACACCGTCCATTGCCTGGCGGACGGAAACATCATGATCTCAATGCTCGGGGACGCCGAAGGGGACGGCCCCGGCGGGTTCTTACTGTTGGACCAGGATTTCAACATCGCAGGGCGCTGGGAGCAGGATGCGGCGGCGATGAAGTACAACTACGACTTCTGGTACCAGCCGCGCCACAACGTGATGGTCAGCAGCGAATGGGCCGCTCCGAAGACCTTTTCCGCCGGCTTCAAGTTGGACGACGTCGCCGCCGGCAAGTTCGGACAGCAGATTCACTTCTGGGACTGGGAAGCGCGAAAGATCACCAACACGGTGGATCTCGGCGAAGCCGGTCGCATCCCATTGGAAGTTCGCTTCCAGCACAACCCGACCGGCAAGCACGGCTACGTCGGTGCAGCGCTCTCCAGCACGATGTGGCATTTGCACCAGGAGGGGGACGCCTGGGGAGCGAAGCAAGTGATTGCCGTCGAGCCGGTTGAGGCCGAAGGCTGGCCGTTCCCGGTGCCTGGTCTGATCACGGATTTGTTACTTTCGATGGACGACAAATACCTGTATTTCTCCAACTGGCTGCACGGCGATATCCGCCAATACGACATCACCAACCCGGCGGAACCAAAGCTCGTCGGCCAGGTCTGGATCGGCGGCGTGCTGGGCAAAGCGCCCAAGATCGCCGGGCAGCAACTGGTTGGCGGCCCGCAGATGCTGCAACTCAGCCTGGACGGCAAGCGGCTCTACGTGACCAGTTCACTGTTCAGCAGTTGGGACAACCAGTTCTTCCCCAAGATGGCGGAAACCGGCTCGTTCATGTTGCAAATCGACTGCGACACCGAAAAAGGCGGGCTCAAGGTCAACGAGAAGTTCTTCGTCGACTTTGGTAAGGAACCGCATGGTCCGGCCCGGGCGCATGAGATGCGCTACCCCGGGGGCGACTGCACTTCGGATATCTGGGTGTAGGGCTTCACTACGTTGCGCCGGCAGCAAACGCCCGCAAGTCTTTTTCGAAGGCCGCGAGGCGGGTTTGCAATTCCGCCTTGGTGTCGTCGAGATTGGCGAGTTGCTCGGCCGGTTCATACGTGAAGAGATAGAACTTCACCTTGGGTTCTGTACCGGATGGGCGAATGGCGACGAAGTTGCCTTCGGCCGCCAGGTCGCAGATGACCATATCTCCCTGCGGGCCCTCGAACGGTTTGGTCGAGCCGTCTGGGGCGATGATGCGCAGGCTTTGGTAGTCGCGCGCGGAACGCAGTTTCAGGCCGCCAATTCGCTGGGGCGGAGCTTCGCGGAGGCGGGACATCAATCGCCGCATGTCATCCATGCCGGCCGCGCCGGGCATCGTGAGATTGAACGCGCCTTCCTGATGGCAGCCGTGCTGCCAGAAGAGCGAGTCGAGTTTTTCGTGGAGCGTCTGCCCGGCGGCTTTGACTTTGGCTGCCAACTCGGCCAGCAATAGCGCACCTACCGCGGCGTCTTTATCACGGGCGTAAGTGCCGGTCAGATACCCGTGCGATTCTTCAGCGCCGAACAGAAAACGCTCGGGCCCCTGTTCGTCGATCACGCCGCCGATCCACTTGAAGCCGACTTGCAAGTCGCCGACCGTACGGACGCCGTAGCTATCGGCGATGCGGCGAATCATCTCGCTGGTGACCAGCGTTTTGACAATATAGTGCTGCGGTGTCAGCCCTCCGCCGCGCTTGCGGTTCTCCAACAGGTAGTCCACAAGCAGCACGCCGATTTGATTGCCCGTGAACGTCTGCCAGCCGCCGCCGCGGGTGACGGGGGTCGCCGCACCGAGGCGATCCGCGTCGGGATCGGTCGCCATAACCAGGTCCGCGCCCGTGGCTTGCGCGCGTTCGATGATCGCGTCGAAGACTCGCGGATTCTCGGGATTGGAAACGTGCCCCGGGACGTTGGGGAAATCGCCGCTGGGTTCCGCGTGCAGGGCAAACAGTTCGACGTCGCTAAAGCCCCCGGCGGACAGCACCGGCAGGACGCTCGATGCACCCACGCCATGCAGCGGGGAGAAGATGACTTTCAAATCGCGCGGGCCAGGCGTGCCTTGCGCTTGGACGCCGCCCCAGTAGGCCTGGTCGATTTCCTGCTGGCAGTATACGACGCGGCCCGACTTCAGCGCTTCGGCAAACGGCACGCGCTCGATATCTCGCACCTGGCCGACGGCGTCGATGACGCCTTTGTCGTGCGGCGGGAGCAATTGGCCGCCGGTGGACCAATAGGCCTTGACGGCGTTATCGCTGGGCGGATTGTGGCTGGCGGTGACCATGATGCCGCAGGAGCAATGCTTCACGCGCACAGCGACGGACAACTCCGGCGTGCTGCGATAGCCGTCGAGAAAGTAAATCTGAAAGCCAGCGGCGACGAGGATTTCCGCGCAAAGCTCGGCAAATTCGCGAGAGCGGTGGCGCGTGTCGTAGGCGATCGCGCAGGATAGCGGGCCGGTCTGCGATTGCTTCACGTAATCGGCGAGCCCTTGCGCGCTTTCCCCGATGGTACGGTCGTTGATCGCGTTCGAGCCGATGGGGTACATCTTCCCGCGGCGCCCGCCGGTGCCGAACGGAATGATTGTCCAGAAGACGTCGTCGAGGGCCTTCCACTTGCCGGACTGGATATGCTCGACGACCTGCGGAGTGTACTCGGCGTAGCAAGGCTCGGTGAGCCAGACGCGGATATTTTTCACCGCGTCGGCGGTGAGTTGCCCTTGTTGAAGCGCTTGATCCAGCGATGCCAACGCGGCGCGCACGGCGCCTTCCTCTACCGTCGATGCCATCTCCAACCCCTCACTCGTGGCGGTGTCAACGTTGCCCCGGGCGCTGCGGGGGCATTGTCGCCGATGGATTTGGCCAGGAAAAGGGGCGCGGGCGTCGGGCGCGGTGATAACCAATAAAGCCCAGGGAAGGTCCTCGACGTCGTTGGCGATGGCAACGGCCTCGAGGACCTTCCCTGGGCTTGGCGAGATCGACCAGTTTTTCACGGACCGGCGCTAGTAAGTCCACTCCGCGCCTACGTAAGGCGAGAAGCCGGGCGAAAGCACGCGCAGCTGCGGGATGTCGGTCCGCCCCGATACAGGCTGCGCGGCGATGCGGAGGTCGAGGTGTTCGAGGTATTGCTTGTCGAACAGGTTGTCGATGCCGCCGATGATGTTGAAATTGTCGTTGACGTTATAGTAGCCGCGGATGTTGTAGACCGTGAATCCGGGCGTACGCGATTCGAACGTATCGATGACCGACGTGTTGGTGATTCGCAGATCGCCGAGCTGGTCCTGATCGTTGACGGCGCGAACAAAGAACTCGGAACCCCAACGCTTGCCGCCGCATGGATCCTGCAAGCGGACGCCGAAGCGGCTGTCGAAGGGATAGATGCCCGGCAGCGGAGCGTTAATCTCCTGATCGCGGCCGTAGATATAGCGGGCGGAGCTGAACACGGTCCAGCGGCGGTTGAGGTCGTACTCGCCGCTGACCTCGGCGCCGGAAATGGTCGCCAGGTCAGTGTTGACGGTATTCAACACTTGAGCGCCGGTCGGGTCCACCACGCGGTTGGCCTGGTAGGTGATATAGTCGTTCACCCAGCCGTGAAAGCCGCCGATTTTGCCGCGCCAGCAGCAGTAGTCGGCTTCCAGGCTGACGTCAATCTGCGTGTTGCGTTCTTTATCCAGCTCTGGCGTGCCGACCACGCGGCTGAAGCCGCTTTGAATCAGTCCGACGAACACGCCGTCGGCGTAACGTTCCAGCAAGGTCGGCGGACGTTCCGCGTAGCCGATACCAAAGCGACCGATCCAACCCCGGGCGAGATCGACTTGGTTCGTCAGATAAGCCGCCCACAACATGTCGCTCTGCGTGTACGTCCCCGCGAGTGAAGTGTTGGTGCGGACATCATCTTCGCGGAGCGAAGTGCGGCTGAAGTCGGTGCGGGCGCCAACCGTAGTCGTCCAATACGATTGCACCGGAATGGACAACTCGGTGAACACGCCCGGATCGAGCCAGAACGAGCGCGGCAGATTGGTGTTGATCGCCCCGTTGACAGTATTGATCCCCGTGAAGGGCACGTTCCCGCGACTGACGAACTGCTCGCGGATGTTCTGTTCCAGGTAGTGCAGGTCCGTACCGACAGTGAGCTGCGTATCGTCGACCTGGCCATAAGTGGCCGACATCCGCGCACCGGATGAAATCAGGTCGCCGCTGGTGTCGCCAAAGAACGTGTTCGCGCCTTCGCCGAGCGCCGCTTCGACGCGAGGGATGACATTGAAAGTGTCTTTGCTTTCGTTATACGTATCGCCGGCGAACCGAGTGCGGTTATACCAGCCGCTCATCGCAAACCGTGTCCAGCAACTGGATTCGTCCGCATGGACGAAATTCACCGACGTGGCGTCCGTCGTCAGGAAGCGGACGTCGAAGAACTGGCCGGGATATTCGGTGTCGCTTTGATCGAGCCGGTTGTATTTGACTTCGACCGAGTCTTCCGGCGACAGATCGAAGCCGAATTGTCCCAGGTAGTTGCGATTGTGGTACGTCGCGGGGATATCAATCGTGTCGCCGCCGGAGCGGTAGTCGCTGCCGTTGCGGTTGCCGTAGTTCATGATGTAACCATAGTCGGCGCCGCCGCCGTAGATGGTCTCACGGCCGTAAAGCTGTTCGCCGTTGCCGTGATAGGTCATGCCGGTGCGGCTATGCGATTCGTGCCCGTTTTGGTAGCGCGGCGTCTGCGTGCCGATCACGTCCAGGAAGCTGAAGCCCGGTCCGTAGCGCACGGCATAAGGGCCGGGAATCACGACGATGGCGTCGATCAGCGAGGGATCGAACTTGCTCAGCATCGTATCGAGATCTTGCCGGACCGGGAAATAGTACGCGCTGTCATACAGCGCGTAGACCTGGCCCAAGCGATACCCGCGGATGCGCGGGTCAAACGAAACCGGCGATCGACGCTGCACCTCAACGGTCTTGACGCTGGAGGCGTATTGGAGAAGTTGGGCGCTGTCGTTGGCACCCATCAAATCGCCCTGACTGCCGGACACGGTGTCGCTGATAGGTGCGAAGGTTTCGGTCAGCGCCGCTGCGGAATCCTCGAAACTCAGGTCATCGTTGAACCCATTCGGAAGGGCGTCGTCACCGATGAATTGCTGCTCAATCGGCGATGCGTCCGGGGTCGCCTCGAACTCCTGGTCGGTAGTATCCTGTACCAGTACGACGAAGTTTCCCTTTGACACCGAGATGCCGCCGCCGACCGGCGATCGAATAGCAGGCTCCGCCGCGCCAGCGGCGATATGCCATCCCGATACCAACGCAATGGCGCAAGAAAGAACGCCGAATCGTTTCCAAGCACTCATTGCTCCCCCCGAAGCTATTCGTGCAAATTCATACGGTCCAGCTTTGCCTAGACTGCCCAGGCGTCATCGTCCGTGACGACACTGCGTGATTTCAATCGAGCACCCGTCTCAGGTGCGGAATCAACTACTCGCGCAGGAATGCCGGCCGTCGGAGACCTAGATTCTCCGCTACGTCTCTACTCGGCGCGCCGCACAGTAAGACTTAACGTGATCCTTAGAATCCGCCAGCAAGGCAGGGGTAAGTCTTCGGACTAAGCCAGAAGCGAGAGGCGGCTTGCTGTCATTTACCTGGATCTGGCGGGAATTTCTGCTCCTTCAGCCTATCGCGGTAGATGGCCGCCTGCCGCTTCCATTCCGCCTTAAGCTTGTCATTCAGCTTCTGGCCTGGCAGCGATTCGTCGATGCGACGATCGAATTCATTGAGACATTGATAGAACGCCTTAACGTACTTTGTCCGCGTGGCATTGTCCGTGGCTTTGAGCGCCACGCGGGCGGCGGCGTCCTTATAGAAAAAAGCGTTGAAGATCCAGATTTCCTGCGAATCGCTGTCGGTTTGCGCGGCAACATCTTTCATGCCGGCCTCAAGAAAATCCGCCGCGCGCGTCGCCTGCTGGACCTGCCGCACGTCCGTGTCCGTTGGCTTGATGCTCATCCACGAGGCCCGTCCCAGCAAGTTATTCGCCTGCGACCGATAGACTTCTCGCATGTTGTAATTCTTCGGCGGTTCCGTAAGAGCGAGTACTCGCGTGGCTTCCGATTCCATCTCGGGATGAAGTTCGGGCTTGGAAATGAGGCTGTTTGCGAACGCCAAGCGGATTCGCGCTTCGCACGCCAGATCGACAGGACTCTGGCCGTCAAACGTCGGCGCATATTTGTTGAGAACATCCCGAGCGTCTTTGACGGTCGGTTGGAGGCGGATCAACATGTAAACCGCGTCCGCCATCCCTGATTTGTCGACCTTACGAACCACGCCCGCCGGTGGTTCCACCGACGCCGTGTAAGCGTTGATGATTTCCTGCACGCGAGATTTCGCGAGATCTCGCTTTTTTTGGTCAAGCGCTATCCGAGCCCATTTAAATTGATAGCTCGACCATCGAGGATCTCCAAGTTCACGGGCAAGCGCGGCAGCTTCGCCAAAGCGCTCATCGGCTTGCCCTTGCATTTCGATGGACTCATTACCTTGGACCACGTTGGCCAATTCGTCCAGGATTTCTCCATGCCAATAGAGCGCCTCCGCTCTCTTTTCGGTTTTCGCAGCAGCCCAAAGCCTGACGGCTTCCTTCATGGCCACGTTAGCGTCTTCCAGCGCACGACGGACTTTGAAGTCGTCAAACTCCTCGGCGCCCTGGTGGAGTCGCTGCGCACGACCATACCGATAAATGCATCGCGCGAGATTGAAAACCGCGTCAGGAGAAAATGAATCGAGTGAATTTGCTCTTTCAAACGCGGATTTCGCATTGATGTGATGGAAGCTGATGCGATCGCCACCAACGTCAGCCGCGTAAAAGTACATGTCTTCGCTGGCGTTACCCTTCAAGTTGCAGGCTTCGATCAGCCGTTGCTCGGACATTTGATTTGCATCCAGCACCTTGTCCGCATCCGAGATTGCGTCGTCCAAGTAATCCTTGACCGACTTAGCCGAGGCGCCCAGTTCGGATTTCCCCTTATACTGCACGTACGCCAACTGCAAATTGACGCCGCCGCGGTCCAGGAAATAGCGCGCATTCTGCAGCGTTACCATGGGCGAGTCGCCGATCGCCTGATCGAATAGCGTTAACGACTCCTCCAGAGTTTTCTTGCGCCCCGGCCACTCGGATTGCTGACGGTATTCGACAAACGTCGCAATGCCACGGAGGGCGAGGCTCTCGGGGTCGTCTCCCGTGACGAGTTTCTTCAATTCCACGAGTCGAGTTCGCACGCCCCCTTCGCCGCGGACCATCATCTCGCGCAGCCAGGCGCCCTCGAGCTTCAGCAATTCCTGCTGTGGTTCGGCCGACAGCGTGTTCGCGACGCGCAGCAAATCCGCGATGGCGCGCGATGTCACTTCATTGGGTTGCGACAACATTCGCTCATTGCTGAGGGTCATATAGGCGCGCCCCAAAGTGGCGGCCACCTGCGATACAGCGGATTTCAACTTCGTGTCGGCGGGCAGGTTGTCGAGACGAACATAGGGCTGCAAAACGCTGCGCGCGCTGGGGAAAATGCGGTCATTCATTCGCGCCAAATCTTCCGGTCGCCTGGCGGTCCAGGCGTCATAAATATGGAAAGCGCGCGCGAAATGCTCCACGGCAGCCTTGGCGTCCGCGGTTGCCGCGCCGGGCCCTGCGGAATTCTTTTGATGCAGCTCCGCATGCGCCACCGCGCTGGCAATCAGCAATGGGGCGATGTCAGCGTTGTCCTGTTCGGCTTGCGCAGGCAAGGCCGAATCCAATAACTCGATCACTGCCTCGGGGATAAGATCGGGTTTACTGATTTCCAACAGCAATTTGAGCGACGTCAATTCCGGTGATGGCGCACCGGGCTGAAGTTGTTCAATGCAACGGATGAAGCGATTCGCCTTCTCGGCGTCTTCGGTGCGAAACGGCGGCTGGCTTAGGTCTTCGACAGGCTGCAAGCGCAACTCATGCGCGCCGTCTACTAAGATGCTCGCGGCCAGATCGCGCCTCGTCGGCCACAGCAAGGCGGGAATGCCGTCCGCGGGGCCGCCATACAGGTCTGCGATCGCCGTAGCCCGATTTGTCGCGGCGAGCACCGCTTCAACATACTTGCGATAGCCGCGAAACTGCTTGTCGAACTCCGCGACTCCCAATTCTTGTGCTTTGATACTTCCGAGCTCTGTGCGCGCCGCGTCGATCTTGGCGGACGTGGGCGCTGCGGCAAACGCAGCCAACTCCGCATGAGCCAATCGAAGGAGCAGGTAGCCGACCCAGTTGTCATCACCGTCAATCGCGGCGCCGGCGGCCTTGGCTAGTTCGTTCGCCAATTCAACGTCTGCCGACCATTGCGGCCAGGAATTGCCTTCATTTTCCGGCAACATCAACCGCGTAGCGACGCGCTGCGCGACGAGTTTCGCCTGGAGCGACGGCTCGAATTCCTTGGCGATTTCAGCCGCGAGGGCGAGAAGCGGCAGATCCTCAGTGTTCACCGCCTTTGAGACGAAACGCTTGGCAAATACCTCCGCAAGCATTGCCCGTTCTTCCGGCGTCGCGGTTGGAAGTCCGCTCTTAAGGACTTCGAGTTCCGCGCGAGCTGCGTCGCCAAAAAGTTCCACGAGCGAGTTGGCCCATCGGATCGCATGCTTTTGGGATTCATCCTGAGCTTTCTCGTTCAGCTCCCGCAGCTGCTCCTTCACTTCGGCGGCATTGTCGGCCTTCAACGGCCTCATGGTTTCGGTCAGGAGGCGCTGAACGTTGAACAATTCGAATAGGTTCGCGAGTCTCTTCAAATCATCGGACAACTCCGAACCATTCTGTCCAAGTAGCGCTGCGGCGTCTGACGTCGCTTTTTTCCAGAGTGCCTCAAAGCGAACCTGCTCGGCCCCCGCGGAGTTCTTGACCGATTTCGCCTTCTCCATCACGGCGATCAGGGCATTCACGTCCTTTACATCCAGCGTTTGATTGCCACTGGGCCAACGCTCCAACGCCTCCAGCACGGCCAGACTACCGAGTTCCGGTTTGGTCCAATTCTGATCCGACGGCATCGGATCGCCGCCATTGAAGAGCCGGAGCGTCAATTGGGGCGTCGCCTCAGGTTGCGGCCACTGCTTGTGCATTTCCAAACGCGCGCCGGCCAATCGGAAGCGGTTGACGTATGAACTGCTGTCACTCGGGAGTTGCTTGTGGGACGCGTATCTCTGTGCGAGCTGAATGCTCGCCGCGAGATCGTTCTGCTCTGCGTCGGTGAGCTTTGACGCGTCAAGCTTGCTCGTGACAGCAACCAGGAGGCGTTCCAACACTTTTGCCAGGTCATTGCCGTCCGACACATTGAAACTGCCGTTAGCGGACTTGATGGCGTCTTCCAGAGCGTCGAATGCTTCCAATTCTTCGAGAGGCGAGTCGGTACTGTCCTGAACGAGCTGCCGCAACACGCCGCGCTTGTTATTGATGTCCTCGGAAACGGGAGCCGGCACTGGCGAGTCGCCGTCCCTGCGCATAAACCAAATGCCGAACGCGATCAACGCTACTGCGGCGACGGCGGTCAAACCGAATTTCCAGGACGAACGTGCTGGGGGTCGCGGAATCCGCCCGGTGGGCACCGTTTCCGGACTGACGGCGCGCCATAACGCTTCCGACATCTCCATTGCGGTCGGATAGCGCTTCGTCGGGTTCAACGACGTGGCGCGTTTGATCACCGCGCGCTCTGCCGGATCGACAAGGATGTTGAGATCCAGGTCGCCCCTGGCGACGGCGCGCATTACCGTGCGCCAGGTGCCGGTGATGACATCGGGTTTGAACGGCAGCCGGCCCGTGCGCAGCTGAACATAGGTGATCGCCAACGAGTATTGATCCGACTGCGCGCAAGGCTGATCGTCGACCAACTCCGGCGAAGCATGCGCTAACGAGAGCGCGTTGGGCGAACGCGTTTTGGCTTTTCCTTCGATGCGGGCGACGCCGTAGTCGCAGATCTTCACCTTGCCGTCGTCCATCAACAGCAAGTTTTCCGGCTTGATGTCGCAGTGATACACCGCGGAAACCGGCTGACCGTCGTAGCCGGTTCGCGGAGTATTGAGGAAATCGATCCCCTCCGCCGCCTGCCAAATAAATGGCAGCAGACGCTCGGTCGGCACGCCTTTGAGTTCTCCCTCACGCGCGTCCTTACGAGAGCGTTTGAGCAGCGAGGCCAGGCTTTCCTGACCGAGATCCATTTGGATGAGCAAGGTGTCCGGTTCGACGACGGCTTCCTTGAGCTCCATCGTCCGGCCGCCGAGCGCCGATTCCAGCACTGCGTCCGGAATGTCCTCCATCTGCTCGTTGAGCAACCAGACGCCGTTCATCTTAATGAGGCGGTCGTGGTTGAAGAGGCCTTTCTCGATGCCCCAGCGAATCCGGTTGTACTCTTTGCGGCCTTTTTCCAGGTCTTCGCCAGCCACGCTGACAAACTTCAGCGCAGTGTGGGCCATGCCGGCCTTGGCGAGCCAGACCTCGCCGAAGCCGCCTTCGCCGAGCTTGCGCTCCAACACGAAATGCAGCACACGTTGACCCACTTGGAGTCGCATGAGGCGGAGTCCTGAGATTCAATAAACGGCGGCCCGTCGCGACCACGGAAGGAGCGGGCGCAACTCCCGATTATGGCGTGTCACCCCGCCTGTCCACAAGCGCGCGGCGCGGCGAAACAGGCATCAGCGCGGATCACCTGGGCGCCGGGAGGTCGCCGCGCGGAGTCCGTCAACAGGGAATGGCGCGAGAAGGCCGGAAGTGTTACCGGTACGGCCAAGAATTCCAAGAAAAAGGCGCAAGCACCGCGCAAAAACAAAGGCGTCCGGAGCGCGCCGCTTCGGTTGCGGGCCTGCTCCGGACGCTGTTGGCAACCAGTCTAACGGGCTGAGCTAGTTAAGATCGAATTCCATGAACAGCGGTTCATCGCCACTTTCCGGTACGATCAACGTGGACTTGCCGCTATAGGGCTGATGGTGGGCCGAGCCGATAACATGCACTTCGTAACGCCCTGGCGGGACGTTGTTGAAGCGAAACTCGCCGGTGGAATCGGCCACGGCGGCCGGAGCGGCCAATCCCTCGATGGTGACCCGGGCCTTCGGCAACGGGCGTCCATAGTACAGGACGACGCCTTCGACCACGGCGTTCCGCGGCGGGCCCGAGGAGCGCGTGTCGCCAATCGGCGTAGCCATGGCGGGGCGCGGCAGGGATTCCGCCTGGCGGGGGATATCGACGCTGCCCGGCAGTTCGTCGCCTTGGACGATGGCGTTGACGGCCAATTTGACGGCGTCCTGCAAATCGCTTGACGAGGTCACTGGCTGAAAGCTGCCCTGGGAACGTCGCGCGATCAACTGCAGGTCGCTCCAATTAGCGTCCTTGGTTCCACTCGACGCGCCAACCGCCACAATATGCACTGGGATGCGGCGTTTGTAATAACCTTCCAGCACTTGTTGGCGCGTGTACTTGGCGCCGCTCTGACCGATCTTATCGCCGCCGGCCGTGATGAGCACGATGCCGGAATGCGGGCCAGCGGCGCCGAACTGTCGATTCGCCAA
>Ga0163153_10006760_pt1 | contig 12711 bp, 12 predicted proteins | sample OliLakLV19MP6IB1_FD_148629 | JGI IMG/M metagenome (GOLD analysis project Ga0163153, IMG submission 148629) | Freshwater microbial mat bacterial communities from Lake Vanda, McMurdo Dry Valleys, Antarctica - Oligotrophic Lake LV.19.MP6.IB-1 | ecosystem: Environmental > Aquatic > Freshwater >... | reverse complement strand
GTAGGTCATTGTGTGCATCGCATCGCCATCCACCCTTCCAATCCAGACGTCCTGTTCATGCAAAAACACTGGGACGTGATGCGTAGCGATGATGGCGGCGATTCATGGTATGAAGTCAGCGGCAATTTGCCCAGCGATTTTGGTTTTCCCATTGCCGGACATGCGCATGAACCAGAAACGATCTACGTAGTGCCTATCACCAGCGACTCGCTGCACTATCCACCAGAAGGCAAGTTGCGTGTTTACCGTAGCCGCTCCGGCGGCCGCGAGTGGAAGACTCTGACTGAAGGATTGCCACAGGAAAATTGCTACGTGAACATTCTGCGCGATGCCATGGCAGTGGATACGCTGCATCCCTGTGGTATCTATTTCGGCACTACCGGCGGCCAGGTATACGCCTCAGCCAACAGCGGTGACAGATGGAATGCCATCGTGCGTGACCTGCCACCGGTGTTATCAGTCGAGGTGCAAGTTTTGCCATGAGCGATGCCATGAGCAATATCATGATTGGGGCTAGGTGCGAAGTGCGTGTAACCATGCCGCATCATTTGCGCACTCTGGCCTCGGTGGATGGCGAAGTCAGGTTGAGCATAGCTTCACCTGCCACTACTCGCGCAGTGCTGGATGCCTTGGAGAACCGCTTTCCGATGTTACGTGGCACGGTGCGTGATCATGTCACCGCAAAGCGCAGACCCAAGGTACGCTTTTATGCTGCTGAACAGGACATTACTCACCAGGACCCGGAAACACCGCTGCCCGAAGCCATCAGCTCGGGCAGCAAGCCCTTCATGATAGTCGGCGCCATTTCCGGCGGTTGATCGTGTTATTGATTGGGCCACTCATCGGCTCCACTCAGCGCTCACACGCGGAGAGTTTCTCGCCAGGCAAAACAATTTCAGGTGGTGACAAACCAGCCTGGCGCAGCGCCTGAACGTGTTCACAGGCCTGTTCCTGTCTGCCATTGGCCACCAGGGCTTCGGCCAATGCCAGGTGCGCGGTTACATCCTGCCGATTTTCATAGTTCAACTCGGCCAGCTCCAACGCACGCTGTTCACGGCCTGTGTCCAGGTAGTAGTAAACGGCGTGGTCGGCAAAGGTTAACGGGTGTTGTTGTAACAAGGCCCGGTAATCTTCATCGGCCTGCTGCGCCGCCAGCATTGCATCGGCGTCGTGGCCCAACTGAGCCTCCGCCTGCTGCAGTCCGTGCCAGAAAGCAGCTTGGCCGGTTTGCGCCGTTACCTCCCGGTACAGTTCCGCCGAAACCTGCCAGTTTCCCAGCAAGGCCTCAGTTTCCGCCAGATGCTCCGTGGCAAGATAATACTGGGGCAAGCGCTCGTGGGCTGCGGCGAAGAATACCCTGGCCTGTTCATATTGCTGGTAACGTAAAAATGCTACGCCTTGTTGCAGGTATATCCAGGCCAGTGGAAAAGGGCTGGAGTCCCGGTAAAGCTGTTGGGCAAGGTAAAGCTTTTCGCTGGCCGCATACAAATTGCCCCGGTTCAGCAGACGCGCCGCCTGCTGTACGGCTGCAATATAATCGACCGGGACAGTATCTCCGGGATTCAGGGTTGGCAACTGCCGGGAAGACAGAATTGCTTCCCTGGCCTGAACGATGTCAGATTCTTTTCCGCCGTTCTTTGCCGCAGAGGCAATCACGTTTTCGGCCTGTTCAAACTGGTGCAGACCTGCCAGGATTTTCACATAAACCAGCATTTCAGCCGGCCCCAGGCGATCAGCGTCCATTTCATTTTTCAGCAGTTCAGCAGAAGCTTCAGCATCCGCGATACGGCCTTGTAACTGAAAGCGATGATAAAACAATCCGGCCAGCATGACGCTGACCGGGGTTTGTCGGGTGGTGTCGAACTTGTGTTGCAGCACCTGTATTTGCGAGTCCAGGTTGGCAACATAGATGTCGCCTGCCGTGGTTTGCAATTCAATGCTGGGTGCAGGCCAGTCGTTAGTGATTAAAGCCGTGGCTGCCAGTATGTCCTGGTTGAGCTGCTGCGATTGTGCTGGAGCCGGTGTTTGGCTTGAGCAAGCGACGACACTCAGCAGCAGGCTTATCACTGCAATAGCCCTGCCAAGCAAAAAAGCGGACCCTGCAAAGGGTCCGCTTGAAGTGGTGACAAGTTGATTCATCAATGCGCTACCTGCCAATGAGTTTCAGACAGAATTATCAACATCATTCTGCAAGGAACGGGAAGTCAGCCAGGTAGTAGTTGCTGTCTCCAACGAAGTCCGACACACCAGGCCCTACCACAGCACCGAAGGTGTCATCGATCACATCGCGTTGCAAGGTGCGTCCGCCGCACTGATCTACACCCAGTTCCACTGCCAGGTAAGCATCACAGAAAGGCTGGCTGGTATCGATCAGCAGGCGATCTTCGGCTAACACTGTTGCCAACACATCGGCAGGCAAAAGAGCATTGCCGCTTACACCATCAAGCGTATCCAGAATACTCAGATTCATCTGCATTTCGGGGATAAACTGGCTCCAGGTAGAAGGGTCATTGTTGGTGTTGTAGGCATCTTTCATGGAGGGCGCAGTGCCAAACAAATCAATCAGCGCCGTATTGATGGCTGGACGGCCCAGACGATCAATCTGGTTGTTGGTATACAGAACCTCAGGGGAAGTTGCCACTCCGAAACGATTGCCATAACGATGGGTAGATGCGTAAACCGACAGCACCGGATCAACGCCGTTATTGGTCAACAGGTCACTGTCAATTCCAATCACGATAGCCAAGGTTCCCAAGCCGGCAAAGAAATCGGTGCCGGGGTTGTTGAATTGTGGGGATGCCGTTACTACCGTCTGTCTGTAGGCTGCGAGGTCAAAGAAGAAAGGGTCATCCCGCAAACCAGCAAACATGCGAAATCCACTGGTAGCGCTGATGTTACCGATGGTTGAGAATAGTCTTCTGCCACCGCTATTTGACAAGGCGCAGGTCATGTATTCATCTGCCTGACCCAAAACCTTGCAGGAAATATTCCTTTCTTCGCCACTGCCGGCATTCTTGATATTGAAGTGGTATTCGATTGCATCTGAAAACCGCGAATTGGCATCAGCCAAAGGCATTACGGTTGCAATCAGAATCAGTTCGTCCGGATCATTGGGGTTAATAAACGCATACAGATCATTGATATCAGCAGCCGGGTCAAACTGGACTAATGGGCTGTCCAAATGATCGGCTGCTCCTGCAGGCAAAGCCATCAGCAACAGCAAAGCCATCAAACCTTTTGCGAGAGTTTTCATAGTGTTCTCCATCCTGTATTTCCGAAATTGTACGGAATTCTAGCACTGTGTGTGCAGAGAAAGAAAAACACGATAAGTGTAAATGAAGTGTGATCTGAAAATTCACGCCACTTTCACGCAATAAGTCAGGCTCAACAACTGAGGCATAATCAGGTAGCATGCGGCATCAAACAGAATTGGATGCTCCAAATGAAACAAGCGCTAAAAGTTTTTGTTCTTTGCCCACTGTTGGCATGTCTCTCTGCCCCGGCATTTGCTTCAGACTATGCTGAATTGCTGGGTTTATTTGCAGAATGGCGCAGTTTCGAAACACCACCGTTACTGAACGGTGCTCCGGACTACACCGCCACCACATTCAATGCCCGGCATAAAGAATTCAAAAAGCTGGAGCAACGGCTCGACGGGATGGATACAGCAGCATGGACCATTCCCCAACGAGTAGATTGGCAACTGGTAAAAGCCGAGATGAACGGCTTTGATTTCAATTATCGGGTGCTGCAATCCTGGGCCCGTGACCCGGCCTTTTACGAAACCATCTGGATGGAACGCAGCGATGTACCTGGCCACGAAGGCCCGACGCATCATGCCCTGACTGAGCTGTGGCAATACCAGTTCCCGCTGAGCCCGGCAGCAGAACAGCAACTCATTGCAGATCTCAGCGTAATTCCACCACTGATGGAACAGGCTCAGTTGAACCTCACCGGCAACGCTCAAGAATTGTGGGTGACCGGCATCCGCAAGATACGCAATCAGCGGGCGAACCTTGATCTGATCGCGGTGCAAACAGCCGATTCAACTAACACCCAATTGCAGCAAATCATCCTCGACAGCCAACTGGCAACGGACGAGCTGATTGCCTGGCTGGAAGCAGCAGCGCCGAAGAAAACCGGAGCATCCGGCATAGGCAAAGAAAACTACACTTGGTACCAGCAAAATGTGCACTTGCTACCCATGAGTTGGGACGATGAAGTGGGCTTGCTGCAACGGGAACTGGACCGCGCCTGGGCATCGTTAAAGCTGGAAGAACACCGCAATCGCAAGCTTCCACCCATGCGGGCTGCTGCCACTCCTGCCGAATACGACGCCATGGCCGATCAGGCTGCCACCAACCTGATCAACTTTCTGCGCGATCAACAGATCGTAACCGTGGCTGATTATTTCGAGCCGGCTTTGCGCGAGCACCTGGGTGAATTCGTTCCAGCGGAGAAGCGCAACTTCTTCTTGATTGGCGCTCACTATGACCCTACCCCGCTGTACACGCATTTCTGGCACTGGTTTGCGCTGGCCCGTATGGATAATGAGCCCAATGCCAGCCCAGTCCGTCGCGATGCCCTGCTGTACAACATTTTTGACAGCGGCAATGAGGGTACCGCCACCGGTGTTGAGGAAATGTTCATGCATGCCGGCCTGTACGATGACAGCCCGCGCTCAAGAGAGCTGGTGTGGATTATGCTGGCGCAGAGAGCGGCGCGAGGTCTCGGCTCGTTGTACGCACACGCCAACGAAATGACCATGGAACAAGCCGGTGGCATCCATATGGAATGGACACCGCGCGGTTGGATGAAAACCGAAAAGGAGCTGTTGATTTTTGAGCAGCACCTGTACCTGCGGCAACCGGGTTACGGCACCAGTTACGTGACTGGCAAGTACATGCTGGAGAAAACTCTGGCCGATTATGCCAAGCAGAAAGAGGAACGCGGTGAAGACTTTTCATTGCGCCAATTCTTTGATGAGCTGAATGCCACCGACAGCATTCCAATTTCCATGTCGCGCTGGGAAATGACCGGCTTGCGGGATTGAATGCTGCAACGTCGCAGATGGATGCTGGGCCAGTGCACATATATCCAGCAAGCTCGAAGGCCGATAACGACTTCCCGGTATTTCAGAAGGAAAGTGAAAGCCACACCTTCGACCTTAAGTGCCCCGAGAAATCCAGAATGGATTTATTCGAAGCTTTTTAAGTTGAACTTGTGTATCGACTCAGCACCTCGCGACGCCAGCGCTCCGTGCGCTGAATATCGTTAAAGCTATACAGGTGAAATCCGGGAATGTTGAGTCCGGGATCACCCAGACACGGCGCCAGGCCTTCCAGCAGTTCATCAGGCTGATAAGGCTTCAAGCCCATCACCCTGCTCAGCAAGCCCTTTTGTTTGAGGAGAATTTTTGCCGACTGACCCACGCCAATTCGCATGGATAATTTGAACAAGCGGCTGCGGTCCGCCACTCCGGGCAAGCCAATCCAGGCAGGTAAAGTGCAACCAGCTTCACGTACACGACGCAGCCAGGTGATCAACGCTTCAGGGTCAAAACACATTTGCGTCACCATATAGGTAGCAAATGCCTGCTTTTCCAATAGCAGATCCAGCAAGCCCGCATCCGTTACAAGCGGGTGGCCTTCCGGATGTGCGGCAACGCCAATATTTTCGAGCTTATGGCCCAGGTCTGCCATGTCACGCAACAATTGCAGAGATTCAGTATAGCTACCCAGCGGCTGGTCGGCATCGCCACCTGGAATGAATACACTTCGAATCCCCGCCGCGCTTAGTCGCTGAAGAATTTCCTGCAGATGGCCTCGGTCACGAACCACCCGTGCAGCGATGTGGGGTATGAGTTTCAAGCATCGATTCGCCAGTTGCTCAGTCAACAGCAGCGTCGGTTCAACACCTTTTGTTGGTGAACAAGTGATGGCAACGTAAGCTCCTTCTTGAAGATCAAGCAAACGATCTTCAATACCCGCCACCGGTATGATTTCCAGGTAGCTGCTCTCGATCAGCCTCACCACTACAGAATTTTCGGGAGTCGTTTTCATATGTATCAAGGGCAACTTAATAAAGCCATATCCTCTGTTAAGCACTTCATTAATGAAGCTCTGAATCAAGCAGAGATTCTTTTAAGTTAAAGTTCAGTCTCGGATTGTCTTACATTTTCGTGGATCGCGAACTGACTTCGGTCATTTGGGCAATTATTTTATGCGCTATTCGTTTACCAGCACATCAGCTCTGAAAAATGCACCATCATCACGGCCCAAAACCTGAACCAGCCTGGGCAGCAGTTTAGCCAGGGTTTGCAGCAGAGTCCATGGCGGATTGATCACCACCATGCCACTTGCAGTCATTCCCCGAGCAGCTGAATCAGCAGCAATAGCGAGCTCAAAGCGCTGTATGTTGCGTATGCCGCTGTTCTGAATTTGTTGGATGAGGTCATTGACACGATTTCGATCTACCACCGGATACCACAGCGCGTAGGTCCCGGTAGCAAACTTTTTGTATGCCTGCTTCAAGGTTGCGACCACTTGCTCGTATTCGGCTTTTAGCTCATAGGATGGATCGATCAACACCAGGGCTCTGCGGGAACGCGGAGGCAGCAAGCGCAGCAGGCCCGGCAAACCGTCTTCGCGCATCACCCTGATTCGCCTGTCACCTTGCATGTGCTGTTCTAACAATGCGCAGTCAGTGGGGTGCAACTCGAACAGGCTGGCACGATCTTGAGGCCGCATCAGTCGCCTGGCAATCATGGGTGAGCCAGGATAAGCATGCAACGTTCCGCCCGGGTTGAAACTGGCCACTATGCTCAGGTAGGTAGCCAATTCAGGCCAGTCTGCCGGATCCAGCCGGGCTATGCCATTGCGATATTCAGCGAGTTTTTGTGCGTGTTCTGAACGCAGATCGAACAATCCCGCACCGGCATGCGTATCTATGTGGTCTATCGCACCGACTTTACGCTGCAAATGCTGGAGTATTTCCACCAGCACGATGTGTTTGAGCACGTCGGCGAAGTTGCCGGCATGAAATGAATGGCGATAACTCAGCAAAAACGTACTTCCTGCGTGATGTAAAGGGAGAAGGGAGATTAGCCTGTTTTCAGGTCAGGACGTGTCCCGGAACATGTTACAAAACCCGTTACAAAACTCGTTCCAAAACTCGTTCAAATACTCGTTCCAAAAGCTCGTTCCAAAACTCGTTATGGTCCAGAGGAACTATAACCCAGTGGCCACTTTTCCGCTAAGCTACATCTCTACCGTGCTTCCTCACCAATGGTAGAGAGGAGATACGTACCGTGAACAGACTCTCAAAATTACGTAATTCATTCTCATTGCTGCTGGTAATGTGGCTGCTGACAGCGTGCGCCACTAACGCGGTGACCGGCGAACGCAATTTGCAGTTCTACGGCGCGGACTGGGAACAAAAAGTGGGCGAACAGATGTACGCGCCACTGAAGCAATCCCAAGGTGGTGATTTCGTTGTCGACCCGGCCCTGACCAGCTATGTGCAGACAGTGGGTAACAGGCTGGCCCAGCAGGCGCGACGGAAAGAACAACTGAATTTTGAATTCAGCGTACTGAACGACTCCAGCCCTAACGCCTGGGCTTTGCCCGGCGGAAAAATCGTCGTCAACCGTGGCTTGCTGACAGCGCTGGATTCGGAAGCAGAACTGGCCGCAGTTATAGCACATGAAATCGTTCACGCCGATGCCGCACATGGAGCACAGGCGCAATCCAAAGGCATGCTGACGCAAGTGGGTTCCATGGTCAGCATGGTGGTAATAGGTAGTCAGGTTGACAACGCTGCAGCTCGCGAAATCGCCATGCTCATCCCGCAAGTGGGCGCGCAAATGTTGAACCAGAAGTACGGGCGTGATGCGGAACGCGAATCTGATGAGTATGGAATGTTGTACATGTCAGAGGCTGGATACGACCCGCAAGGCGCTGTGGAGCTGCAAAAGACTTTTCTCAAGTTATCTGAAGGCCGCAACCAGGATTGGTTGTCCGGCTTGTTTGCATCGCACCCACCTTCGCAAGAACGCTTACAGAACAACATCAAGACAGCTCAGGGTTTGCCCGCTGAAGGCGAAACCGGTCGCGCGCGCTACCAGGAACAAATGACCTACCTGATACGCGTGCAGCCCGCCTATGATGCCTATGACGCAGCCAATAAGGCATTGGCAGATGACAACACTCGGGAGGCACAGAAACAGATAAGTCGCGCGCTGTCCATAGTGCCCAAGGAATCGCTGTTTCATGCCTTGCAGGGTGATATTTACGCCATGGATGACAAATTACAGCCTGCCCTGAACTCTTACACCAAAGCCATTTCGGCCAACAACAACCTGTTCTACGGCTATTTGCGCCGTGGGCAAGCTCAATACAAGCGCAGTCAGTCCGAGGCTGCCAGGGCAGATTTGGAAAAGAGCCTCAGCCTGTTACCCACCGCCGAGGCGCACTATTTGCTCGGTATGCTGGACAAGAATCGCCGGCAAGGCGAACCGGCCATGAAACATTTTCAGGCCGCTGCCCAATCGAATTCTGAATCCGGTAGCAAGGCCCGCCGGGAATTGCTCCAACTGGATCTGCCCAGTAACCCTTCGCGTTATGTGGCATCGCGCGCGATGGTGGACAAATCGAACGTCGTCTGGGCGGTCATTGCCAATCAGACCGGTGTAGCCATGCGCGACATCGAGATCAGTTATGCCTGGTTGGACGAAAGCGGCCAGACCCGCCAGAGCAAAACCGTCTATCGTGGGCCTTTGGCCAGTGGCAAACAGGACAGCGTTCGACTTGGCATCCAGCTCAATAATGCGAATGAACTCAATCAACGGGTGAGACTGGAAGTTACTGCGGCCCGCATAGCCGACGAATAGATACCATTCGTCGGAATGAACTTACCGTAGGAACTACCAACCATTTTTCCAATGTCGAAATGCCGACTTTTTTGCAGTATACTTCTTCGACACTTGATGGCGAGTGTGTTTTACGAGGGTGCAGATTAGGGGACAAGGGATAATCTCACATTGCTTTTAAACCAGTGCACATGACTGTCTGCAGCGTGTGTGCGGCCAGGGGTCTTGGCCATTAATATCTAAAGGGACTTTTCATGATGTTAATCAGCAAGTATTCAGCTCATTTTTCCGGCATTTGTTTTTCTTTCAGCAAACTCACTGTAATTTCTCTGGCCAGCGGATTGCTACTTGCTGCACCGCCGCTCCTGGCAAAAAACAAGGACCCCATTGTCACTGAAGTCTATGTCGATCTGGACGCCAATGAAATGCATATCATTGGTGAAGAGTTTGATGAGCCCAAAGTGCGGCTGGGCAACTATCCTTCCAACCTGAATCTTATTTCCGAGAATGACGATTTGCTGGTGGTTGAATTACCTGCCGGACTGGTCGAAGGCAGCTATGTTTTGGAAGTAGAAAACAAGAAGAACAAATCGACCCTGTTCGATTTGACCATAGCGCGCACGGGTGGTAGTGGCCATGGTGAACAAGGACCTGTCGGACCACAGGGAGAAGCTGGGCCGTCCGGGCCCCAAGGACCTGCTGGCGCTCAAGGGTCTGTCGGACCGCAAGGATCTGCTGGAGTCCAAGGATCTGCTGGGCCACAAGGAGCCCAGGGCGCAGCCGGCGCACAAGGCCCGGCTGGCGATAAGGGTGATAAAGGCGAAAAGGGTGATAAGGGTGGCCAGGGCGAACAAGGTATCTCCGGTATTGTTGCCGCCGTTTCAGCGAATGATTTTGTGACCGCTCCAGCGCAAGAACTTGCCTTTATTTCCGCCATCGTCAATATCAATATAGCAGGCGAAGGACACTCCGCATTTATCAATGCAACTGCTGCACTAGGCACCACGCTGAACAACGTATTGCCACTCAATATCTATCCTTGTTATCAGCGTGAAGATGAAGAAGGCGGTAGCTCCGGACTGATCACATTGGGTGGTGGAATGTGGGACCTCTCGGTACCACAGAACACACGAACAACCATGTCATTAAGCGCTGTACTGAGCGAAGCGCCTCCTGGCAACTACGAGTTCGGCATGTGTGGAGAGGTCCCTGCCCAAGGCGAAGATGAAAGTGGAGACCCCATTGACACCCAGTGGGACAGCAACGATTTCTCTTACGTTTCGGTATTGGTCTTCGAGTAATACAGCAAGCTGGTATCATACGACCGGGCAGCTTCACCGCTGCCCGGTTTTTTTATGCCTGGATAAATACATGCCAGGCACACGGCAGGCACATCGAAGGCACACGGAAAGCGCTTGATCTACGACTTACATTGCCACAGCAATTTATCTGATGGCGCATTGTCACCGGCAGAGCTGGTTGCTCGCGCTGTAGAGAAACACGTGGATGTTTTGGCCATTACCGACCATGACACTTTAGCCGCGTGGCCGGTGGAAGCCCCAAAGGGTGCCGATATCAGGCTGATTCATGGCATCGAACTGTCTACCACATGGGAACATACCGGCATTCATGTGCTGGGGCTGAATTTTGATATCAACAATCCAGCCATTCAGCAGGCGGCCGATTCGCAAACCGCCGCACGCCATGAACGGGCCAGGCAAATAGCCGCCAACCTGGAAAAGCATGGCATAACCGATGCGCTTGCAGGTGCCTGTTCCTTCGCTCCTGGCGGCTACCTGGGCAGGCCGCATTTTGCCCAACACATCGTCGCCAGCGGCAAGGCCAAAACCATGCAACTTGCTTTCAAGCATTACCTCGCAGCAGGCAAGGCAGGCGATGTGCAGAAAACCTGGGTTGAGCTTTCGCAGGTAATCAAATGGATTCGTGCAGCCAATGGCATCGCTGTGATGGCCCACCCTTTGAAATACAAACTGACCGGTAGCAAATTGAAACGGATGTTGCAGGATTTCAAAGCTTTGGGCGGACAAGGTATGGAAGTAGTATCCGGCCAACAAACGCCCGAGCAAACCCGCAGCATGAGCGCCCTGTGCCAGGAGTTGGACCTGTTGGCATCCTGCGGCTCCGACTTCCACAGCCCGGATGCACGCTGGGCTGAACTGGGTAAATTCCAACCTTTGCCCACTGGCCCCAAGCCGGTGTGGGAGTGCTTTTAAGCTTTTGGCCGAAGGTTCGAGTCTTTCATCGCCAACCTTTTTTCAAAATTGGATCCGACCCCATACCCTCTTTACTCTGAACTCTTGGTTTCCTGCCTTCGTAACAGCCCTTCAATCACAATATCCATCTCCATGCCTCCACCAAGCCAGTTAGGAATACAAGTTTTGTGGTCGATCTGGATACCGCTGTTGGTGTTTTCATTCTCCAGTGCAAAAACGTTCCCGCTGGAACGCATTTTGGGTGCTGATGGGACCACTTCGCCATGATGGTTGATGAACTGAAATCCACCGCCTGTAAGTTTGTTTAGCTGAAAGCCGCCTTCATGTACTAAGCGGTGATGAGTCCGGCACAGCAACAGCAGATTGTTCATGTTGGTTTCGCCACCATCGGCCCAATAGTGGATATGGTGGGCATCCACAAAGTGAGAACAGGTACAGCCCGGAAACCGGCAGCACTTGTCGCGTTGCTGCAAGGCTCTTCTTATCGCTAGTGGAACCGTGCGTGATTTACGGCCAATACTTAGTGTTTCTGTTTTCTGGGACTCACCCCGGTTATCCAGCCAATGAATCAAACCCGCGTCGCAAGCAAGGCGCCGGGACGTTTCTGCGGGAACGTTTCCAGCGCTTTCTGCAGAACTTTCCATTGTCGATTCAGCTCCGGAGCCAGCCGGTCTTTGATCTTCAGGCAGCCATCATCATCCCAGAACCAGCGGAGTTCGCGGGTCGCACCCAAACTCAGTCCACATTTCCAGTTCAGCCAGTGGGCACAGGATTTCAAGCCATCACCGGTCCAACCATTACCCGTATCAAACTCCCGCACCATCTCCAGCCAGCGATACATGGCAGCGTCCATGTGCGCAGCCAGCGTGGTGATGCCGTCCTCCAGCTTCTTTAACCGGGAAATACGCTTTTTGGATTTGCGCTCATGCTCTTTTCGAAAGCTGCCAGCGACGGTAGTTTGTGCCGCCTGATGCGATAAATCTGAATGGGTATGCGTGTCGGCTTGGTCGGTGTACATGGCTTGATTCCTGGCGGATCAAATACTGGTTATACGTATAGTATTATAGTCCAGTAATCTGTATTTATCTGTTATTAATCAGTATTTTGAGACAGGACGATGGACAACAACAAAGCGATCTCGAGGTTTCACGAATAAGCGAGGTTGGGACAAAAACCAAGCAGTATCCGAGCCGTTAAAAGCACCAAACCTGGGCTTGAATGGGGTGTTTGAGGGCTCAATGAGCAGGATTTTGAGGGAATTTCTTTGTAAACCAGTGAATTGCGTAGGTCCGACCCAAAATGACCCATCTTTGTAAACCAGTGAATTGCGTAGGTCCGACCCAAAATGACCACAAAATGACCCAAAATGACATCAAAATGACCAAAAGATGGATGATCAGTTGGCGGTTGAGGGCTTATTGTTCAGGGAGTAGCAGCCGGCTAATACCGTCATGCCGGGCTTGACCATTCCCACCGTCATGCCGGGCTTGACCCGGAATCCAATATTCGTCGGGTACTGGATCCCGGCTCCCCGGATCGAGCCCGGGGCAAGCGGGGGCCGGGATGACGAATAAAGGGCCGGGATGACGTAAGGTTGGTCTGCGACGT
>Ga0163153_10006759_pt1 | contig 12711 bp, 9 predicted proteins | sample OliLakLV19MP6IB1_FD_148629 | JGI IMG/M metagenome (GOLD analysis project Ga0163153, IMG submission 148629) | Freshwater microbial mat bacterial communities from Lake Vanda, McMurdo Dry Valleys, Antarctica - Oligotrophic Lake LV.19.MP6.IB-1 | ecosystem: Environmental > Aquatic > Freshwater > Lake... | reverse complement strand
AAAGTGGGGCAAATCATTACTTGTATGCGGGTCAGCCATGTCACTCGGGTTTCAACGCCCCCCAGCCTGGTCTTTACCGAAACCCGCGATGAGTCGAGCGGCTACCGCGATTTATTGAGATGATACTGAAAATGACATGTTCGCGTCATTTCGGGCATAGCCCATGGGTGTCATGCCGGGCGCTCGCACCTTCACACGTTGTTCTCATGCGCTGGGCGCATGTGACTTTCCGCACAGGCCATCTGGACCAACCCCTTGGCCTCCGCACGCCCTCGCCCAACTCACCGGGTTGCGCCAGGGACCTCCGTTCGCCTGAGTCTGCTCTGAACGGGCTGACTCGGGCGCCACGTTCGCCCGCGACACGCGCGGGTTCGCGCCCGGCCAGTTTGCGGCTTCCGGCCGGAGCAGCGTCGCCCACCAAAGCCGTGCCATCGCGCCAGCCAGACCAAGGCGCGCGCAGCCTGCGGGCTTGTCTCAACCGGGCGAGCAAGGCGACCACTTGAGTGGCCGGCGACCCAACAGGAAACGCGGGAAACGCAGCTCGCAGCGGTGCCAGCGCCGACGGACGCGGTGCGCCGCGCCCTCGGCGGGCAATTGGCTGCGGTCGGCTGCGACTATCTATGGAGGTATCTTTGAAATCCAAGTGGGAACGCAAGCGGCCGGCACGGACAGGCTCGCTAGGCCACCAACTGCTCCGGGTGCTGCAGGCGGTGTTCCAGCCGGGCACGTCGCGGCACGCCGCCAAGCAGCGCGGCGAGGCGGAGGCGCTGATCTTCGGCAAGGAGACCATGCGCAAGTACACCATGCAGGCCTTCGAGCTGGCGGCGTTCGTCCGCGCGCAGAACCCGGAGTGCCGGCAGCCCGAGGCCATCACGCCGGCGCTGTGCGCGGCCTTCATTGACACGCTGGTGGGCCGCGGCCTGGCCGGCGGCACGCTGGGCCGGTACGTGGCTTTCATCCGCAAGCTCGACCGGGCGCTGCGCCACCTGGGCCGGGTGCCGGACGACGCGCCGGCACTGCTGCCGACGAAAGTGCAGGGGGGCACCTGGAGCTTCCGGGCCAACACCTCGACCCAGGCCTACAGCGAAGCCCAAGCGCTGGAGATCCTGACCGAGATCCGCACGCGGGGTTCGCAGAAGTACCGTGCGGTGGCGGCGCAAGTGATCGAGCTGATGCTGGCGACAGGGCTGCGGATCCAGGAAGCGGTCTACCTGCGGGCCGAGTGGATTGACCTGGCTGGACGGCAGATCCACCTGGTGAAGAACACCAGCCGGACGAAGGGCGGCAAGCCGCGGTCCTCTGCGCCGTTCGATGACGTCTTCGACGACCTCATGGCCGAGCTCAAGGGTCAGGGCGATGCCAACCGGGGTGACTTTGGCTGCGTCTTCCATGATCGGGCCAGCCTGCCGGGGCACGTCCGGGCCGAAGTCCGGCGCGCCTGCCGGGCGCTGGGGATCAAGCCGCTGGGCTCGCACGGCTTCCGGAAGCTCAACGCCCAGGCGATGTATGCGGCGCTGCGCGAGCATGGGCTGGACGACGAGGCCGCGCGGCTGGACGTGGCGCGACACCTGGGCCACAACCGGGTGCGGGTGACGGTGCAGTCCTATGTGGCGGCGCAGCGGCAACGCGGTTAACGCATAAACGACAACCGGCAGCCGTGGCGGTTGCGGCGACCTCGCCCGAGCCTATAATCAAGGTGACCGGCCAAGCGCCGGCAGATGATGTCACCCGTCAAGCCTTGATCCCGGATAAACCTGTATGCCAAGCCTGGATGATTACCTGGCGCGCTGGGCGCGTCTGCATACCGACCGCAACCGCACCCGCTGGACGGCGGAAACGCAGCAGCGCGCCCCCCACAAACCGTTCCTGCTGCTGGCGGTGACTGACCTGATCGCCAACGGCAAGCTGACGACCAACTTCATCCCATTCACGCCCGAGCTCCGCGATGCCTTCGACTTGTATTGGACGCGCTGCTTTGGTGTGGAGCGGCCGCGCGGCAATCCGGTCCTGCCCTATTTTCACCTGCGCAGTGATGGTTTCTGGCACTTGCTGCCGGTGCCGGGCCAGGAAGCGGCATTGGCCCAACTGCGGCAGGTGAGCGCGATCACGCAGCTGAAGGCCCTCGTCCTGGGTGTGGCGCTCGACCCGGCGCTCTATGACCTGCTGGGAAGCGCGGCCAGCCGGGCCGAGCTGCGGCGTGTCTTGCTCGAAACCTACTTCACGCCGGACGCCCGCGCGCGGCTGATGGAGGCTGCCCAGTTGGTGGGCGACACACTGCAATATGGGCAGCAGCTGCTGGGGCGGGTCCACGAACGCTTTGCGCTGGAGGCGCCGGCGGCCGATCAGCAGTACCGGGTCGAGGCGCGCTCAATCACCTTCCGCCGCATGGTGGTCGAGGCCTATACGCACGCCTGCGCCTTGTGCGGTGTGCGCCTGCTCACACCTGAAGGGCGGACGGCCGTCGTGGCGGCGCACATCGTCCCCTGGCGGGAAACGCACAACGACGATCCCCGCAACGGCCTGGCGCTGTGCGGTCTGCATCACTGGACGTTCGATGAGGGGCTGGTTACGGTGGAGCGCGGTTACACCGTGAAGGTGTCGCCGGTGGTGCGTGACGAAGCGGGCAGCGCCGCACTGTGGCAACTCGCGGGGGGCGGCATGCGGCTGCCCTCCGATCCGGACCTGGCGCCGGCGGCCGAGGCCCTGGCGTGGCACGCTGATCACGTGTACCGCTCCAGCGCGACCCGGCGCCTCTTATGACTGAAGTCCCGCAGGTGAGCGCTGCCAGTTCAGCGGGGGTGCGATCGCCAACAGCGCTGACGATTCGCCTGCGGCTCCCATGAAATCGTCAAGGAGAGGCTGATGAAACTTCTGCTCACTTCGGCTGGCATCAGAAACACCAGTATCCACAACGCGCTGGTTGATCTGCTGGGCAAACCGATTGCCGAGTCCAGCGCCCTCTGCATTCCCACTGCGATCTACCCTTTCCCCGGCGGGCCGGCAATGGCTTACCGGTTCATCAGCGGATTAACCGCCAACCCCATGTGCGAATTGGGTTGGAAGTCGTTGGGCGTGCTGGAACTCACGGCTCTACCCAGCATCAAACAAGAGTATTGGATCGCTGCTGTCCAGGCGGCTGACGCCCTGCTGGTGCAAGGCGGCGATGTCCTGTATCTGTGCCGCTGGATGCGGGAGTCCGGACTGGCTGACCGCTTGCCGTCGCTGCGCGAGACCGTCTATGTGGGGGTAAGCGCCGGCAGCATGGTGACGGCCCCTATTTTTGGAGAGACGTACGACGACCCGAATAGGCCCTTCGTCATTGAGAAGGGGCTGGGACTGGTGGACTTTGCGTTGTTGCCGCACCTGGATCACGAGCACCACCCGGAAAGTTCCACGGCCAAAGTGGAAAGAATGGCGGCCGAGGTTCCAGTGCCGACCTACGCCTTTGATGACGAGACCGCCATCAAAGTGGTCGACGACACCGTCGAAGTTGTCTCCGGAGGCCATTGGAAACTGTTTCCGCACTAATGGAGGTGTGCGAACTGGTTCGTGCCTGCACGCCAGACGAGCGAGGCACAACCGCATCATGGCCAATTGGATCAGTGTTTCACTGGCTTGAACTCTCCACTCGTAATCCTTACGCGTGCTTCTGTTGCTGGAAGTCCAGCTCACTGTTCGCTCCACCACCAATTACGACGGCGGGGCAGCTCGCCCGTCTGCCGCCGCTGCGCTGCCGCTGGGCGCCTTGAACTCCAGCAGGGGCGGGTAGCCCGCCACGCGCAGCAGCTCATCCACCTCCTCGAGCGTCAACGCCATCGCGATCGCTAGCCGGAGCACAATGGTATAGCCCGGTCGCGCGTCGCCGCGGCACAGGCGGTGGACGTAGCTGGCCGTGGTCCAGGCCCGCTCGGCGAGCTGCTGGTAGCTGAGGCCGTGTGACTGGCGCTGGCGGTCGAGCAGGTCGTGATAGGTGAGGGTGGGTAAAGGTTTCAACATGGCGGTTCGCTCCCGGGCGCGGGTGGCTGATCAAAGGCCGGCCCAAACCGGTCGTCGTCCAAGGTGCGCCACTTGGGGCGCGTGGGGTCCAGGCCGCCGCCGCGGGCCGCCAGCAGATCGGCCCGGGTGAGGCGGACGTCCAATTCCATCTGGTACTGCTGGTTCAGCCGGCGCAGCCGCTCGCGCAGGTAGCCCAGGCGCGCCTCGGCCTGGTGCTCCACCACGATCAGCAGGCGCGGCAGGTGGCGATCCCACGGCCACTGGCGGTGGGCGTGGCGATAGTAGCGCGCCAATTTGTCCTGGAGCGCCCGGCCGCGCTCGGTGCCCCGGTCTACTTCCAGCCAGAAAGTAGTGTCCGCGTAGTGGGCGGGGCCGGTGCCGAAGACGCGCACCACGCCGGTCGCGTCGGGCACAATGCGAACGATCGCCGGCGGCAGCGGGGCGCCTGGCTTCGGCGCGGCCGGATCGCGCGGCGGCGCGCCGGTCTCAGAGGCGAAGGGGTACTCGTGCAGGCAGTCCACGTGCTCCCAAGCGGTCAGGGCGTGTTGGGCGCGCGGGCCATGGCGGCGCAGGCCGACCAGGAAGTCGAGCACCAGGCGGCTGTGCGATCGGCAGGTCAGCAGCCCCTGGACCGAGTACACCACCGCCGGCCCCTCCTTGTGCGTGGGCCAGTGGCGCTGGCGGGCGAACTCCGCCGGCCGCATCCCGGCCTGGGCCGCGAGCAGGGCCAGCCCGTGCGCGGTGAGGGCGTAACCGGGCTCGGCCGCCGCGGGGTGGGCGATCAGCTCCAAGGCCAGCAGGTCCTGCAGCCCGCCGCGCACAGCCTTGGGCGTGCGGTCCAGCACGATGGCCAGCTCGCGCCCGGTGATCAAGGGGTACTGGCCGATATGGCCCAGCAGCAGGCGGCCGCGCCAGCTCAGCTGGTAGTGCCGATAGAGCAGCATCGCGCGCTTGTCACGCTTCCCCGTCGGAGGGCTAAAACCTGAGAGGAAGCTGCCGCGCGGCTGGCGGGGCGCGGTGAGTGACCCGGCGCCGGCCCCTTCGCACCACGGCCAACCCTCCCGTCCTGGTGGCCGCGAGGCCGGCGAGAAGGGCACGCTATGCGCCCACGGCGCGGAGACGGGACCATAGCTGTCGCCGACCCATTGGCGCTCGCCGTCCGGCAAGCCTAACTCAGCCCAGGTGATCAGCCGCACCGCGCGCGCCATTTCGCCGCGATTGGCAACCGCGGCGGCGTCGCGCCAGGCGTCGCGTAGCGCGGCCAGCCGGCTGGGGGTCGCCGCCACCAGCACGAACACGGGGAACCGCAGCCGGCCCGTTTCGCGGAACTGCGGCCGCCAGCCCCAGGCGTGGGCGCTGCGGAACTGCTGATAGTACCAATCGAGGTCCAGTCCACCGGGATCGACCTGGAGGGCGAGGTGGGCGTAATTTCCAGGGTTAATCTGAACGCAGGCCAGGGCATCCAGCCGCAGTGAGCGATACGGCCCGGGACCGGGCTCACGCGGCGCTGGGGACCGCGCCCGGGCCGGCTTGCGCGCGCTTGGCGGGCGCACATCGCCCGCGCGCACCGTGAAGGGCGAGACCGACCACACCAGTTGCGGCGCCCATTGAGCCAGCAGCGAGCGGGCCGCGTCCAGGTGATGGGCGCGTAGCAGGGCATCTTGTAGCCGCGCCCGGTCGTAGGGCACCCCCAGGCGGGCCGCGCCGGGTATGGTCAGGGCGAAGCGCTGCTCGCGCCGCGCCGGGCCGGACAGGGGGGAAAATTCGAGGGCCCGGGCCCGCGCTGCCAAGGGCAAGGCGATGTCGGACAGGCCATGCCGGCTGTCGCGGCAGAAGGCAATGAGGTCGCGCAGCCGCGCCCAGGGGTGGGCGTGGACCGCTTGCAGCAGCGTGCGCAGCCGCTGCTCATCCGTGAACGTCTTATGGCGTCCCATCCTGGCCCTCCTTCCGCGCCCGGCCGGTCGGGCGGCTCGGCCGGCGCATGGCCTGCCGCAGGTCGGTAAACTGGCGGGCCAGCGCCGCGCACAGGTCGGCGCACTCAGCAGCGCAGCGCTGCGCCTGCACCAGCGCGTGCAGTTCGCCGAGCGTTTCCACGACCGGCAGGAGCGCGCGCACGCTGGGGTGTCGCGCGGCGTAGCCTGCGTCCTCGACCGCCTGGGCTGGGTCACGGCCGGCGAGCGCCAGGAGCGCCGCCAGCTTGAGCTGGGGGGCTGCGACCTGGCGCTGGGCGGCGGCAGCGGCCAGGCCCGGTCCGCAGCTCAGGCGTAAGCCCCAGGAAAGTGCAATCCAGTAAGGCGCCGGCCGTGTCGGTCGAGAGCGCGGTGGCGCGCTTGGGGCGGGTGCGCGGTGGGGTGGCGGCTGCCGCCTGGGCGTGGGTTTGATCCAAGCCGGTTGCCGCGGCCGCGGTGGACGGCGCCAACAGGCCCAGGGCCTGCGCGGCCTGATCCGGGGTCTCGCCGTGCGCCACGATCCGGCTCACCCAGCGCTTGGCATCGGCTTCGGTGACGCGCTGGCCCGCGGCGAGCTCGGCCAGGTGCGGCTGCAAAGCGCGCGGCGCCTGGCCGAGCGCCAGCACCGTCTTAGCAGGCAGCTGCCCCTGTTCCAGCGCCTGTTGCAGGGCGGGGTCGGTCTCCAGCAGCGCCCGCAGCTCGGTCAGGTAACGCGTCGACAGCCCAACCCGCTGGGCAATCGCCTCCAGCGTCAGCGTTTGGCGCTCGCGCAGCCGGGCGATGGCGCGCGCCTGTTCCAGCGGGGTCAGGTGCTTGCGGACGTTGGCGGTGAGCGTGATCAGGTCGCACTCCAGGCTGCCGGAGGCATGGACCACGGCCTGCACCCACTCCTGCTTGAGCCGGCGCAGGGCTTCGATCCGCCGGTGGCCGTCGAGCGGGGTGTAGGCCGGTGGGCGGCTATTCGGGCTTTCCAGGAGCAGGACGGGCAGGCGTTGGCCGTCGCTGGCCAGGCTCTCCAGCAGCGAACGGTCCTGCTCGTCGGCATCCGGGTCGAAGGGCGCGCGCAGTTGCAACGGGCTGGCGCCGCCGATCTCGCTCAGCCGGACCAGGCGGTAATCTGGGGCGGCGCGCGGGTCATTCAGCGGGGCCCCGGCAGCGCGGCGTAGGCTGGCGGCTGCGGAACGGGCTTCGGTCAGACTGGGTGTCATGGGTGTCTCCTTTCGGGCGCGCGTGACGGCGGTCGGCTAGAAATACGGTCTCGGGCGGGGCCGGCGCGCGCGGGGCGTCATGGCGGTCGGCGCCCTGGCGCACCAGCGCGCGACCATCCGGGCGGGCTCGAGGCCCATGACGATCTCGCGCGCGACCTGGCGGAAGTCGGCGGTGGCCGCGAGGTCGGGACCGGTCAGGGCGATCAGGCGGCGCTCGAACCGGTCCACGCCCATGGGCGGCTTCAGCCGCTGACAGCGCCGGACGGGCGTGAAGCAAGGCAGGTTGAACTGGTGGAGCTTGGCGCGCACGTTTCGCAACTCACGTTCGGCCGAGAGCGCCAGCGGCAAGAAGCCGAGCAAGTCCGGCGCGTCGCTGTCACGCCACGCGCGCGCTTCCAGGATCATCTGCAGCGTGGGGGTGGCGGCGTACAGTCCTTTAAGCGCTGGCTTGACCGGGATGATGGCCTCGTCGCACACGGTCAGGCTCAGGCGCTGCCGGAGGTCGTCGCACGTGGGGGTGTCCACCAGGATGAAGCCGAACGGGGGGGCATGGCCCGTCAGGCGCTGGAAGTCGAGCCGATCGAGCGCGCGGGCCGGGCTGAGGGACTGGTCGGGCGGTTCTGGGGCGGCCGCCCCGAGGTATACGTTGGGCACGGTTGTGTGGCGGACGATCCCGGCGAGGGTCTGGCGGCCGGCGAGCACCGCGCCGATGCTCAGCTTCGTCTCCGGGACGGCGCCCAACACTTGGGTGGCGTGCGCCTGCGGGTCCAGGTCTACCACGAGCACCCGATGGCCCATCTGCGCTAGCAGGACGGCCAGATTGGCGCAGGCGATGGTCTTGCCCGAGCTCGGGCTGGTCGAGACGAAGGCGATGGTTCTGGGGGTCATCCGTCACAGTGCTCCTGCGCTGGCCGACTCATGCCTTCACAATAGCGGTTCTGCCGCGGCGCGAGTCCTCAAAGAGTCCTCGAAGTTCGCCGGGACCATTTTTTGAATTGGCGGGCTCCCGGCCACACCATTTTTCGCGTTTTCCGCCGGAATCTTGACCCACCACCGCGAATCGGTGCCGAATTTGTCCTAGCGAGGACAAGACATAATATTGGCGGGCGCGTCCAGACCCGAACCGGGTGAGCGGGCCAGGGGCACCTGAGCGCGCAACCACCGTCGCTGACAGGGTAGCGGCGATCTGGGCGCACGAGTCCTCAGCATCTCATCATCTGCTTGGGCCGGGATAGCCTAATTCTTCAGGCTCTCCCCGGCGGGGAAATTGGCAATTTCAGCCGGAAACCAGGTTTCGCCGCCGCGAACCAGAGTTGAATTTGTCCACATGTGGACAAGACATAATGTGGGCCGGTCACCTGGCGGGTGCGCTCGGCGCCGTAAGTACCCCGCTCGGGGGCCCCGGCCGGTTGCGATAGCTGGCCGGAAGCCTATAATCGTTGGCAGGCATTTAGTAGGGGCAAGTGAAACGGGCCGGGGGCAGACGACCAACCGAGCGGGACTAATCGCCGCCTGTCCTCCGCAGGCGGTTTTGCGTTCTAGCGACATGGACCAACAGCTCAATTTTGAAGTCCACGGCAACGACCCCCGCGTGCCCTTCCTGGCCGGCATGCGGCGGCTGGTGCTGAGCGAGGCGGACGCCACGCGCCGGCGCATCCAGCAGGGCTGGGCGCGGCCGGTGCTCACGCGCGTGGCCGATGGGCTGGCGATCGAAGGCGTGCGCGTTGAGAAGGTCCGGCTGGACGGCAGCTTGGAGCTGGTGTGCGGGCTGAACCACTCGCGCTTCCGCGAAGGCGACACGCTGTGCCTGAACCGGGGCAATCCGCACGGCCAGCCGCAGGCGATGGTGACGCTGGAGAGCGACGAAGAAACGCGGCTAACTGTCTCGGCCGCCGATCTGGGCGTGGCGTGGGCCGAGCTGTTGAGCGCGCCGGATGGCTGGGTGCTGGACGAAGGCTATGTAGACCTGAGCCACTACTTCCTGGAGGCTCTGGACGAGGTGGCCGACAGTGTCGTCGGCCGTGAGCGCGTGCTGCCGCTGCTGATGGGCAAGGCCACGCCCAAAATTGACGTCGAGCGCTGGGAGCGGGGGATGGGCCTGGCCGACGCCTACGGCCTGAACTGGAGCCAGGCGGAGGCTTTCGCCAATGCCTACGCCGCCGATCTGGCCTATCTCATCCAGGGGCCGCCGGGCACGGGCAAGACGCGCGTGCTGGCCCACCTGGCGCAGGCGCTGGCCGACGAAGGCGAGCGGGTGCTGATCACGGCCTTCACCCACCGCGCCATCAACAACGCCCTCAACAAGCTGGCCGAGGTCGCGCCGGACACGCCGGCCATTAAGATTGGGCGGGCCACGCGCGCCGACACCCTGGCAGTGGAGAACTACGAGTACTTTGACCCCTCGCCCATGGCGGCGATGAAGGGCGGCTACGTGATCGGGGCCACGCCCTTCGCGCCGCGCACCCGCCGGCTGGGCGGGGTGGAGTTCGAGACCGTGATCTTCGATGAGGCCAGCCAGATCACGCTGCCGCTGGCGGTGATGGGCATGCTGGCGGGCAAGAAGTTCATCTTCATCGGCGACCAGCAGCAGCTGCCGCCGGTGCTGACCACGCGCTACTCCGGCGGCGCGTTTCGCGACTCGGTGTTTGGGGTGTTGGCCGAGCGTGGCTTCGACACCATGCTGACGGACACCTATCGGCTGAGTGCCGAACTGGTTGAGTGGCCCAGCCGTCACTTCTACGGCGGGCGGCTGGTGCCAACGGAAGACGCGGCCGAGCGCCGCATCACCTATCTCCGGCCGCCGGCCCGGCTGGCTGATATCCTGGACCCGGAGGCGCCCAAGGTCTTTGTGGACCTCGGCCACCACAACGTCACCACGCGCAGCCCGAAGGAAGCCGGCGTGGTGGTGGATTTGATCGAGACGCTGCTAGCCTGCGGCGTGGAACCAGCCGAGATCGGCGTGGTGGCGCCGTACCGGGCGCAGGGGCGCGAGATCCGCAACTTGCTGCGCCAGGTGCTGCCGGACGCCGCCACGCGCAAGCAGATTGTGGTGGACACCGTCGAGCGCATGCAGGGCCAGGAGCGCGATGTCGTCATCGTCTCGCTCACCACCTCCAACCCAACCTTTGCCGCCAACCTGGCCGAGTTCTTCTTCCAGCCCGAGCGGTTGAATGTGGCCGTGACGCGCCCGCGCATGAAGCTGATCATCGTCGGCAGCCGGCATGTGCTGAAGGCGGAGCCTGCGCTCGAAGAGTGGCAGCAGGCCGTCGCCTTGCTCAAAGACCTGCTCGACTCGTGCGCCTACTTTCCGCTCTATGGCGTCTGACGGCGAAGCACCTTAATGGCCCGCCTGTTCCCCGAAGCGCCCCTGGGTACGGTCTCACCCGAAGTCGCCCGCGTCTATCGGCTGCTGAAACAACTGCCCGACGACTGGACGGTTTGGCACCGCCTGAACATCTGGGTCGCTCCCGGCCCGGACTTCTGGGTACTGCGACCTGACCGCCGCGGCCTGTTGCTCAAGGTGGCGCGGACCACCCCGGCCGAGCTCCAGGCCGCCGGGCAGTTTGGCTTGTTCGCCACAGACACGACGGAACAGCCGGGGCAGGCGGAGTGGCGGGCGCTGGAGCAGTTCCATCAGGAGCTTGCCGCACTGGACAATGCGCCGGCGTGGCGCGCCGACCTGCCGGGCGCGGTCGTCCTCCCGAACATCCCCGAACGCGAGCTGCGGGCGGCCTTCGCCGGGCGGGTGGATTTCGGCGGCAAGGACCGGCTGGCGCCCGACTCTTTCATGCCCTGGCTCACCGAGCGCGCCGGGGCGCCGCTGCCCGAGCCCGCCATCACCGTGATCCGCAAGGCCCTGACGCCTGAGATCGTGATCCCGCCCCAGTTCACGGTGCGCCAGCCGCTGGAGCGCCACACCGACGCGCAGTTGGCCGACTACCTGTTGGACTATGACCAGGAATGGGTGCTCAAGACCGACCTGGACCTCTCGGCCGAGGCCCGCCAGACCGCCGGCGAGTTCGGGCTGCGGTTGGTGAGCGGCGTGGCCGGCAGCGGCAAGTCTCTGATCGTCGTGTACCGCGCCCACCTGCTGCGGCGGCTGTACCCCGACAAGTCGATCCTGGTGCTGACCCACAACCGGCCGCTGATCCGCGACCTGGAAGCGCGCTACGTCCAACTGGCCGTGCCGGGCGCGCGCGTCGAGTTCAACACCTTCCAGGGCTGGTGCCGCAAGCACTGGCCGAAGCAGCCGGGGTGGAGCAATCCCATCGGCCGCCAGCGCCGCCAGACAGCGCTCAATCGCGCCTGGCTCGCGCACCTGGCCGACACGGCGGTTTCGGAGCGCATGCTGGGCGATGAACTGGACTGGTGGAAGGACCGGCTGCTAGTGGGCCGCGCCGCTTATCTGGCTGCCGACCGGACCGGCCGGGGCTTCGCGCTGAACGAAGCGCAGCGCCAGAAGGTCTTCGACGCCTTCGAGGCCTACCAACGCGAGCTCAAGCTGCGCGACCAGGTGGATTGGGGCGACGTGCCGCGGCAGTTGTGGTTTGCCGTGGAGCAGGGGCATCGGCTGCCGCAGTATGACGTCATCCTGGTGGATGAAGCCCAGTTCTTCGCGCCCATCTGGTTTGAGTTGATCAAACGCAGCGTCAAGCCCACGACCGGCCACCTGTTCATGGCGGCCGACCCCACCCAGGGCTTTCTCAAGCGCCGGCAATCGTGGCTGGCCTGTGGGCTGGACGTGCGCGGCAAGGCCCAACGGCTAGAGAAGAGCTATCGGACCACGCGGGAGATCCTGAGCGCGGCCACGCTGCTCTACCGCACCCGGCTACCGGACGATGACGAGAAGCTGCTGTCCGCCGACGCCTTGCTCGGGGATATGGTCAGGGGCGCGCCGCCGTTCATCCTGCAGCTGACCAGCGAGCAGGATGAGCTGACCCGGGTGGTGAACGAAATCAAAGACATGTTGGTGAAGGGCGCGCAGCCGGGCAACATCCTGGTTATCCACGCCGACTGGCGCGGTGTGGATCGGCTATTGGCACGGTTGCGGGCCGAGTTTGGCGATGCGGCCGTCGTGGACGCCAAGGACACTCCGCGCGGCGACTTCATTCGGGTGTGCACGCTCAATGCGGTGACTGGGCTGGAGAGCCCGATTGTGTTCGTCATGGGGGTCCACGAGCTGTATGAGGAGGAGCAGAGTCTGCGTCTTTCAGAAGAAGAACGACTGGAATTGATCCGCGATAACACGCGGAAGCTGTACATGGCCATTACCCGGGCGGGACAAAGACTGGTATTGACCTATGTCGGGGAGTTGCCGGAGTCGTTGAAGCGGTTGAGTCAGGCCGACAAGACGGGGTAGCTTGCTAGATGCTTCGGACTGGGTGACAGGCTGAGCAAGGAGTAGGTAGGGTAGCCAGATATATAGTAGTCACTCGACTGTTGTGTTTTGACATTTTCGGCCCTGGCGTGATACTTTTGGGGCAATACCGCAAAACTCACGCTGGTACGAAGCTAACGGTATGTCAACGTTCTCCTCGGCCCGCTGGATTGGCCGCTTT
>Ga0163153_10006758_pt1 | contig 12712 bp, 8 predicted proteins | sample OliLakLV19MP6IB1_FD_148629 | JGI IMG/M metagenome (GOLD analysis project Ga0163153, IMG submission 148629) | Freshwater microbial mat bacterial communities from Lake Vanda, McMurdo Dry Valleys, Antarctica - Oligotrophic Lake LV.19.MP6.IB-1 | ecosystem: Environmental > Aquatic > Freshwater > Lake... | reverse complement strand
GGGCAGGCAGGCGACGCGATGCCGCTCGGCCTGGACCGCGCGCTTGACCCTGAAGTGCTGGAACGACTGACCCTCGGTCCTCTCTCGCTGGCCGCCCTGCGCCAGCTGATCGAAGGGGTGGTGGGCCCCGGCCTCTCTCGGCCGCTGCTCGTTCGGATCGAGAGCGTCTCAGGCGGGAATCCGTTCTATGCCCTCGAGACCGCGCGTGCTCTTGGGCGACACGGCGGTCACCGTGCCCTCGGCGATCCGCTTCCGGTGCCCCCGAGCTTGCAGGAGCTGGTGAGGGACCGGGTTCACAGTCTCTCGAGGCCGGCGCAGGCCGCGGCTCTGACAGCTGCGGCGCTCTCACGCCCGACGGACGTCAGCATCGCGGCGGCGCTCGGCCCCGATCTCGATGCGGCCGCCGCGCTCATCGAAGCGGAGGAGGCGGGCGTCCTCGTTCGCGAAGACGACCGGGTGCGCTTCTCGCACCCGTTGCTGGCGTCAGCGATCTACGGATCGGCGGGGGCGACGCGGCGACGTGAGCTGCACCGGCGGCTTGCGGACGTCGTCATGGACCCGGAAGAGCGGGCACGCCACCTCGCACGCAGCGAGACCGAGGTCGACGATGGTGTCGCCCACGAGATCGAGCTGGCGGCGGAGCTCGCGGAGCGGCGCGGCGCGCCGGAGGCGGCCGCGGAACTGTACGAGGCGGCGGGCCGGCTGACCCCAGAGCATCGCCAAGAGGACCTCGTGCGGCGGATGCTGGGCGGTGCCGATGCGGCCGCAACGGCCGGCGATCTCGTCGGTGCCCGGTCGCTCGCGATGGATGCGCTCGAGATCGCGCCGAATGGGCCGGCGCGGGCGCGTGCGCTCTACCTGCTCGGCTCGCTTGCCTCCTACACGGAGTCGATCGACGCCCGGGTCGAATACCACCAACAGGCGCTCGCCGAAGCGGCCGGCGATCACGCACTCACCGTGAAGATCCTCCTCTCGCTCATCGAGGAGATCGGCGCCGATCCGCAGCGCGCTGCGCAGCGCGCGGACGAGGCGATCGAGCTCCTCCGCGCGTCTGCGGATTCGTTGCCTCTCGCCCAGGCGTTGATGAACAAGTTCGTCGCCGAGGCCATCCTCGGGCACGGTGCCCGCAACGAGCTGCTCGAGGAAGCGCTCGGGATCGAGGCTCGATGGGAGGGCCGAGGGCTCACCTATGCGTTGATCTGGTTCCACTGGATCGACGACCTCGATGCGACGCGTCGGCGCTCCAGGCTGCTTGAAGCGTTCTATCGCGAGCATGGCGACGTCGTCGGAGCGGCGGAGATCGTCGAGTTCCTGTCGATCACCGAATTCCGCGCCGGCAACTGGGATCAGGCGGAGCGTGCCCTCGAGGAGGCCTGCTCGACCCTGGAGCAGCTCGAGCTGCGCGGGCCGCTGACCGCGTCCTTCGCGGATCGCTCTCTGATCGACGCGCACCGCGGCAGGATCGACCGCGCCAGAACGACCTTGCTCGACATCCTTGATCCCGACAAGCCGCTCGACGTCTTCTGGCGCGCGGTGTGTCACTCGGCGCTTGGCGCCGTCGAGTTCTGCGATGGCCGTTACGAGGCTGCGGATCGGGCGTGGACGGCCATGACCGAGGAGGCCCGACTCGTCGGGTGGAACGACTTTCTGGAGGATCGCAGCCAGCCCGATCACATCGAGACACTGCTGGCCCTCGGCGACGTTCCGCGTGCGCGTCGCGTGCTCAAGCACCTGGAGTGGCGGGAACGAACATTGCCCCGGATGTGGATCGACGCGACGCTACCGCGGGCACGCGCGCTGATCCTCGCCGCCGAAGCGAGACTGCCAGAGGCGCTCGCGATCATCGACGCGGCACCCATCGTTGGCGCGCTCCCCTTTGAGCGTGCCCGCCTGCTTCTTGTGCGGGGGCAGATCGAGCGTCGCTCGAATCGAAGGCTGGCCGCGAGAGCGTCGATATCCACGGCGCTCTCCATGTTCCTGGAGCTCGGCTCGCCTCCGTGGGCCGCACGAGCGCGGGCTGAAGCGGGGCGCCTCGGCCTGCGCCACCGACACCCGACCGAGCTGACGGCGACCGAACAGCGGATCGCGGAGCTCGCGGCCGGAGGACGGACGAATCGTCAGGTTGCCGAGGCGGCATTCGTCAGCCCCAAGACGGTCGAGGCGAACCTCGCCCGTGTCTACCGGAAGCTCGGCGTTCGATCGCGTGCCGAGCTCGGGGCACGCATCGCTTCGAAACCGAGGGACAGCGAAACCGATTCGTAGGGAATCGCCGGCTGTTTCGGACCGGGCCTGCGTCGTAGTGTCGGCTGCGATGTCCGAGCACGATCCCACACCGAGGCGTCAGGCGTACCTGGTCGAACATTATCGGCCGGGCCTCGCCGCGGCTGGACTCAGTCGCGCGGTGGCACGTGTGCGCAAAGCAGTGCAAGAGCTGGAGCTCGAGGGCCAGCCCGTACGCTTTCGGCACTCGACCATCGTCGCGTCTGACGAGTCGTTCCTGTGCGTCATCGAGGCCCGATCTGAGGACCTCGTGCGGCTGGCCTATGCCCGCGCCGGCGTGCCGTTCGAGCGGATCTCAGCGGCGCTCACGGAGCAGCAGTGAGTCCACGGCGAACGGGTCGCTCGGCATCACATGGTGTCCACGCAGCAGAAGGAGATCGGCGATGTCACTGGTACTCGTTCATCAGGGCCCTACGCTCACGCAGGAGCGATACGAGGCGGCCGTGAGGAAGCTCACGGGTGGCAAAAGCCGGTTGGAAACGCCAGCCGACTGGCCTGTGGAGGGACTCCTCGTGCACGTCACTGGCCAGAGCGACAGTGGATTCCGCGCAGTGGACGTCTGGGAGTCCGAGGAGGCAGCCAGAAGGTTCGGCGAGATCCTGATGCCGATCCTTCAGGAGGTCGGCATCACGGACATGCCTGAGATGTTTCCGGCGCACACCTTCGTGTCGGCCTGAGTTCATGCGTCCCATGGCGGCCGCGCGACGAGGCGGCAAAGCAACACCGACAGCGTAAGGAGAAACAACCCCATGCGCCGACTCCTGACCTTGGTCCCCATTCTTGCCTTTGTAGCAGTGTCCGCCGCGGTTCTCGCCGGTTCGGCCGACGGCGCCCGGCCTCGCAGTCTCGCCCAGGCTCAGGCAGCTGGTTGGGACTGTGAACCCTTGGTCCTCATCGGCGGCCACTACCACTGCTCGCCGCCGGGCAGGCCGTCCGTCGCCGACATCGCCGCAGGCGTAGCGACGACACCGAGCGTCGTCCACCAGGTATTCCGGCCGGATGGGACGTTCGCAGGAACCGAGACCCTGATCCGCGCGGATCTGTACGCGGGCCAGCCTTGCCCGACCGACCAGTGGCTGCCAGTCCCGCCATGGCTACCTGAACCGGCCTACTTCGCCTGTCACCACTTCGAGTTCACGCCGTAGGCGACTGAAGTGGCACTGCTCGAGCGAGCGCCCGAGTCTCACGGCCGGGCGCGCCGCTCGATACCTGTCTCGAGGGAAGGTCGAGGCGGCCGACATCCGATCCGTGGCGGGCGGCCACGCACCCACGCGAAACTGTGCTGAGGAGTGGTACCGCATACCGGATTCGAACCGGTGATCTCCGCCTTGAGAGGGCGGTGTCCTGGGCCTCTAGACGAATGCGGCCTCGAGGCACGACGGTCGCTGCGGACCCTCGGTGCCGGCGGTCAGGATACCAGCGAGAGACGCAGGCCTCAACCACGCCCTGCCGCAGTCGTCGGCTGCAGCCGCGGGCCTCCACCGACCGCTCCCGACGGATCCTGCCATTCGCCACCCACGATGGCCGTATCCAACGGATCATGCCCATCTGCCATCTACGCGGACATTCGGGAAAAGCGATCGGGACCAGCGTGCACGTGACACGGGCCGCGGTCGACGCAAGGTCACCTAAGGCCACCCCTGGTGTCGTATGGGAGGAACGGCTCCCTGTAGGACGGCCCCGCCGCGCACGCGGCCGCGCCGCGGTCCCGAACCCCCGCGCGCGCGGTCGCAACCCGCGGTCGGCCCGCGCCCGAAGGACCGCGCTACAGCCGGTTCGTCTCCAGGAATGCCCGGATCGCCTCGGCGACCTGCTGATGGCTGGACTCCCCGGCGACCAGGCCGAAGTGCGAGTGCGCCCCGAACGGCTCGAACTCCGCGTCCAGCCACACGGCCAGTCGCTCCGCGTCGTCCAGGCTGACCAGGCGATCCAGCCCGCCGCCGATGACCAGGCGAGGCACCTCGGCGAACACGCGCCGGTCGACCGACACGCCGGCCAGCATCTGGCGCTTGGCGGCGCCGGCCTCGTGCGGCTTCTGACCGAGCAGGTGCTGGATCTTGAGCACGTCCGGCAGGGTCAGGTCACGGTCGTCGCGGACGAGTCGCTCCGGGAGCGTCTCCCAGCCGATGGCACTCCGCCCGTAGGACTCCGGGATCTCACGAAGCTCGTGCTGTCGGGCGGGCACACGCAGGTCGCGCGGCAACTCCGACGACAGCAGCACGATCCCGGCGATGGCCACACGTTCCGCCGCCTTGAGGGCGAGCAGGCCGCCCATCCCGTGACCGATGACGACGGTCGCCGGGCCGAGGCGGTCAAGAGCAGCGACCACATCCTCTGTATACGTCTCGAAGGACAGCTCGGCCGGGTCGGCGGTCTGCGACCAGTAGTGGTTGCGCAGGTTGACCGCGTGGCCCTCCCAGCCGCGCCCGGCGAAGTAACCGAGGTAGCGCTCCCAGACCCATGAGCCGGCGAGCTCGCCGTGCACGAACAGGAGCGGCTTGCGCCGCGAGCGACGCTCGGGTAGCCAGGATTCGATATAGATACCGCGATCCATAAGCTCGATCTCGTCCTTGCGAACGGGCCGGCCGTTCACGAGCGGCACCTGCGCGCGCGACAGGATCGGGTCGGGGATCTGGTCAGGGGAGCGGCTCACCGTCGGTTCACCATTCGTGCGGGTTGATGACCAGGCCGGTCAGGGCCTTGGGGTAGAAGTAGGTCGACTTCTGGGGCATGACATCGCCGTCGCGAGCGACCGCCGCGATCGATGCGACCGGGGTGCCCTCCAGCAGGAAGGCCGCATCGGCAGTGCCGGCGTCCACGGCCGCGACGGCCTCGGCAGCCGACTTCGTGTAGCTGACTGCACCAGCGGCGACCGCGGCGGCATCGATCGTGGCCAGTCGCTCCAGGGTGGCGCCAAGCAGTGTGACGTCCAGGCCGCGCAGTGCGGCGCCGCCCGACGGCAACAACGGCGTGAAGGCCGATCGCCTCGCGCGCAGCAGCGCGCCGCCGGAGCGTGTCCAGACGCCGAAGCGCCCCTCGCCGCCAGCGGCCAGCCCGATCCCCTCGAAGCGCCGGACCAGCTCGCCAGCATCGGCCACCGGGGTCACCTCGAACAGCTCGGCAGCCCGCTCGACGAGCGTCGCCGCGTCGCCGCCGAGCCCGGTCACCAGCCGGTGGGTCGGCAGGACCGTGAGGGCCTCCCCGGTCGACTCCAGGAAGAGCATCAGCAGATAGTCGAACGCCGGGTCCTCCTCGCACGAGCGGGTCATGCGCCGTTCATCGCGATAGCGCAGGGCGGTCTCGTAGCGATGGTGGCCGTCGGCGATGGTGACGGGCCCGGCCGACGCCGCGGTGATGAGGGCGGCGGCCAGATCGGCCGAGGCGTCCTCCCCGTCGGCCGGCACGGACCACAGGCGATGGACGGCGCCGTCGTCGTCGGTCACGTCGACCTCCGCCAGCCGGTCGGCGGCCGTCGCCAGGCGGCGGCCGGTGGTGCCCGCGGCGTCCTCGAACAGGCCGACGACCGGACTCGTGTTCACGCCCGTCGCGCGCAAGAGCTTGTAGCGGTCCTCCTTGGGCCCGGTCATCGTCCGTTCGTGGGGCAGGACCCCCGACGACGGCCCGAAGGCCTCCAGCCGGAGACGCGCGAAGAACCCGCGCTGCGTCCGCTCGACGGCGGTTCCGGGCACCCGGTAGGTCTGCTCGTAGACGTACACGGACGGGTGCGGATCCTTGCGCAGGGTGCCATCGGAGCGCCACCCGGCGAGCGTCCGCGCGGCGCGCCGATAGCGGTCGTCCGGTTCGTCGCCCGGCTCGTCCATCGGCACGTCCAGGCGCACGACGTTGGCCGGATGGCGATCGATCAGGCGCCGACGCTGTGCGGCTCCGATGACGTCGTACGGCGGCGCGACCACCCGCGCGGCGTCACCCACGGACGACAGGTCGTAGCGCAGCGCACGAAAGGGGCGGATATCGGGCACGGATACCTCAGGCGAGCCCGGCGCGACGGCACGCCGAACGATGGTCCACGGGACGGCCCCATCGTACGATAGGCGCGCTGTGCACCGCCCGGTGCAACTTTCAAGGGGGCCGAGGCGTCCTTGCTGCGACCATCCCGACCCCTCTGACGGAGTGAGCGTGCGCCACACCGAGTCCGCCCAGCCGCCGAGCCACGATGGGCGCACCGCTCGACGACTCGCCGCCAGTCTGCTCGTCATGCTGGCGCTGCTGGGCGCGACGACGCTGTCCGCCCGGGCCGCGGTCGAGGGATTGACCATGGAGGCGAACGTCCTCCTCGATGGGCACGCGCGCCAGGGCACCTGGATGGCCATCGACGTCCGGCTCAAGAACGACGGCCCGCCGATCACCGGTGAGCTGCGCCTGACCGGCGGCCTGGCCGGCAAGACGAGCTTCGGCACCGCCGTCGACCTGCCCACCCAGTCGGACAAGATCTATCGCCTGTACGCCCAGCCGCCTGGCTTCGGCCGCACGGTCGAGATCGCGCTGATCGAAGGCGGCTCGGCGATCGACACCATCAAGGTCGAGTTCACGAGTCATGACCCGACCCAGCTGGTCATCGGCATCATGGCCGAGCGGCCCGGCGACATCGTGGGCAGCTTGGACCTGCTGCCCGACCAGGCGGGCCTGGCGCCGCTCATCGTGCCGCTGACCGCCACCGAGTTGCCCCGTCGCGTGGAGGGCTGGGCGACCCTGGACCGCCTCATCTGGCAGGACATGGATGCGGCCGCCCTGGAGCCCGAGCAGCTCGCCGCGTTGCGAGCCTGGATCGCCGGCGGTGGCCGCCTGGTCATCGCTGGCGGGACCACCGGTCCGGACAGCCTGGCCGCGTTCCCGGACGCCATCCTGCCCTTCCGTCCGACGGCCACGGTCGACGTGGCGCCGAGCTCGCTGGGCGCCCTGCTTGGCGAGATGCCCGAGTCCGCTGCCGATCTACCGGCCCTCGCCGGCACGCTCATCGAGGGCCGCACCCTGGCCTCCAGCGGCGGCCAGGTGGTCGCAGCCGAGCGCGCGTACGGCAGTGGCGCAGTCGCCATCATCGGCTTCGATCCCTCGACCGACTGGATCGACGAGACGACGCTGGCCGAGGGCCTGTGGCGCCGGATGCTGCCAGCCAAGGCCGCCGGCGGCCCGGTGATCACCGACGACAGTCAGCTCATCCAGGCCGTCTCGCAACTACCCGAGCTCGCCCTGCCGCCGGTCGGTGGGCTGGCCATCCTGCTCGGCGCCTACATCCTGCTCATCGGGCCGATCAACTACCTCGTGCTCAAGCGCCTGGATCGGCGCGAGCTGGCCTGGGTCACGATGCCCGTCCTCATCGTCGTGTTCGCGTTCGGGGCCTACGGCTTCGGCTCGTTGCTGCGTGGCAGCGACCTCATCGTCAACGAGGTCGCCATCGTGCGCGGCTCGCCGGGCGCCACGGAGGGCACGGCCCAGGTCTACCTCGGGGTGTTCTCCCCGTCGCGCGGCACGTACCAGGTACACGTCCCGGGCGGCGCTCTCCTGTCGGCGCCGGCGAGCAGTGACTTCTTCGGCGGGGACGGCCAGTCGGCCACGCTCGACGTGCTCCAGGGCGACACCTCGACCATCCGCAACCTGACCGTCGGGTTCGGATCGTTGCGCACGGTCCGTGCCGAGTCGGCCGTCGAGGTGCCGCTCATCCAGGCGGACATGCGCCTGGAGGCTGGCCGCCTCAAGGGCACCATCACCAACGCGTCCGACCAACCCTTCCTGAGTCCGGCCGTGGTCCTTGGCGGGACCGTGGCGACCCTCAAGGACCTGGCCCCGGGCGAGAGCGCCGAGGTCGACATCGCGATCGCCCCCTTCCAGTTCGGCCAGCAGCTGTCCGACCGGATCGTCGGGCCCATCTTCTTCCCCGATGGCCGCACCGAGCAGGGCGAGGACGCGGCGCGCAAGTACGCCCGGCACTCGATCATCGATCAGCTCACCTACGACCCCAACTGGGGTTTCACCGGCCAGCTGCCGGTGGAGGGGACGGTCATCCTGGGCTGGAGTGACGCCAGCCTCCTGGATATCGAGATCGAGGGGCAGCAGCCCAAGCGGACCGGCAACATCCTGTACTTCCTGCCGACCGCGATGACCGTCAGCGGCGACACGACGTTCACGTCCGACCTGCTGCGCTCGACGGTCATCGACTCCGACGCGGCCTTCTTCAGCAAGGACCCGTACAGCATGAGCTTCGGCAAGGGTGCTGTGGAGATGTCGTATCGCCCGATCGCCTTCGAGGGGACCTTCGACGTGCGTGGCCTGACCCTGACCCTGGGCTTCGGTGGCGAGCCTGGCTTCGGTGGCGAGGGCAAGCCCATCGCTCCGCTCGACGAGATCCCCGAACCGTGCCCGGATCCACCGACCGAGGCGTGCGGCCTGGACCAATTCGACAGCATGCCCGAGGTGGAGCTGTACGACCTCACCGAGGGGGAATGGAGGCGGTTCCCCCACATGTCGGCCGGGACGCGCTACGCGATCACCGACCCTGACCGCTACGTGGATCCGGCGACCGGGACGGTCCTCATCCGGTTCGTCAACGATAACGACGACGGCGTCGGCTTCAGCCTCGACATGGCCATGACCGGAGACCTCAAGTGACCGAGATCGTCCACGCCACGGGCCTCGTCAAGCGCTACGACAACACGCTCGCGGTCGCGGGCGTCGACCTGAGCGTGGCAGCCGGCGAGATCTTTGGGCTGGTCGGCCCGAACGGGGCCGGCAAGACCACCACCCTGCGCATCCTGGCCACGCTCCTGCGGCCGACGATGGGCGAGGCCTACGTGGCTGGCCACTCGGTCACCCGGAACCCCGATGCGGTCCGTCGCGTCATCGGGTTCATGCCGGACAGTTTCGGGGTCTACGACGACATGAAGGTCTGGGAGTACCTGGACTTCTTCGCCCGCTGCTTCGGCATCGACGCGGCGAAGCGCCGCCGCATGATCGGTGACCTGCTCGAGCTGGTGGACCTCACGGACAAGCGCGACGCCTACGTCCAGACGCTGTCGCGCGGCATGCAGCAGCGCCTGTGCCTGGCCCACGCCCTGGTCCATGACCCCGACGTGCTCATCCTCGACGAGCCGGCTTCCGGTCTGGACCCACGCGCCCGGGTCGAGCTGCGCGAGCTACTCCGGGAACTGCGCGCCCTGGGCAAGACGATCCTCATCAGCAGCCACATCCTGCCCGAGCTGGAGGAGCTGTGCACCAGCGTGGCCATCGTCGACCGAGGCCAGGTGCTGGCCCAGGGCCGGGTCGCCGATATCGAGCGACGCCTGCGCTTCGGCGCGGTGCTGCGGGTCCGGCTCCTGGCCGAGGGCGAGGCGCTTGAAGCGGCCCGCGCCCGGTTCGCCACCGACCCGGACGTGGCCTCTGCCGTCATCCTCCAGGATGGAACCATCGAACTCGGGTTCCGCGGCGACGACGCCGCGACGGCTCGGCTGCTTGCCCAGTCAGTGTCGTCGGGTCTGCCCATCGTGAGCTTCGCGCGCGCGGCGAGCGACCTCGAGGAGCTCTTCCTCCAGGTCACCTCTCCCGACCGTCAGCCCCTTGAAGCGGCATAGGACGGCATCCACATGATCGATCCCACCACCTCTGACGACCTCGCGACCATCGAGGGGCTCGACGTGGCCGCCGCGGCCACGGATGCAGCGAAGGTCTCGGCCGAGCCTGACAGCCCGATGTTGGACGCGCCGGTCGAGACGGCCGCCCCGAGCGGCGACTGGGCCACGCCGCCGTCGGCCGGCCGGCGCCTGGGCTTTGCCCGGACCGTCGGCGGCATCGCTGCCATCGGCGTCAAGGAGACCCGCGGCCGGATGCGCGGCAAGCGCGCGTTCATCGTCCTGACCATCTACCTGGTCCTTCTGGCGGGCTTCGCGGCCATGGTCGAGATCTTCGTCGAGCGGACGTTCCAGACCGGCTTCGGGGGCTCCGCGGCGTTCGCGAGCGCCGTCATCGGCCAGAGCATCTTCGTCGCCCTGCTCATGCTGATGACCCTCCAGGTCGTGTTCCTGGCGCCGTCGTCGACAGCCAGCGGCATCAGCCTGGAACGCGAGAAGCAGACGCTCGAATTGCTCATCGCTACGCCGATCTCGTCGGCGGCGATCGTCATCGGCAAGCTCCTGTCGGCGCTGGTCTGGGTCTTCCTGCTCATCGCCGCGTCCATCCCGCTTATGGCCGTCGTGTTCGTCTTCGGCGGGATCGGACCGGAGACCGTGCTGGCGGGGTACCTCGTACTGCTGGCCACGGCCCTTGGCCTGGGCTCGTTCGGGCTGGCTTGCTCGTCGCTGGTCAAGCGGACCACGGCCTCGACCGCGATCAGCATCTTCGGGGTCCTGGCCATCACCATCGGGACGGCTTTCGTCCTCATCTTCTGGACGGCCATGGGCTCGTTCGACAACAACGGCAACCGGGTCGGCGGGCTGTTCGGGATGCGCGCGCCGGCCATCCTCGCCTACGTCAACCCGTTCATCGCCCAGGCCGACGTCATGTGCACCACCGAGTCGAGCTTCGGCGGTGGCTGGTGCTCGACGGTCGACAGTCTCGTCCCGAATCGAAACGGCGTCGTCTTCACCGATGGTGGGGCCATACCGGTCCCGGCGCCACCGGTCATCCAGACCGTCGGCGGCAAGGAGGTCATCGTCGAGGGCGGAGGCTTCGCGCCCGACGACGTGCCCCTCCAGCAGGTGGTCGCCCAGCGCGACCCGCTGTGGATCCGCAGCGTCATCACCTGGCTGATCCTGTCGGTCATCTTCCTGTTCATCGCCGTCCAAGCCGTCTCCCCGACCCGTCGCTGGCGTCCGCGCCTGCGTCGCCGTCGATCCGATCGGAGTACCGCCGCATGACGATCTCGCCCCGCCGCCTGCTTCGTCGCCCGGACCGGGCCGCCGGCACGGGCGCCATCGTCCCGCCGGACCCGCGCGCGGTGCTGTCCGGCCCGCTGGACCCGGCGCTGGTCGCCGTGCGCGCCGCGCTGGTCCCGCATCAGCGTCGGCTGTGGCTGCGCCGCATCGTCCGCCGAACGTGGGTCGCCCTCGCGATCCTGGCCGTCGCCGAGCTCGTGCTCTGGACGGTCGCCCGGTTCATCCCGCTCGAGGCCGCTCCGGTCATCGGGGCTGGCCTCCCCGTCCTCGTCGCGATCGGCCTGCTCATCGCGGTCATACGCGCCCGTCCCAGCCTGGGTGAGACGGCGATCGCCGTCGATGTCGAGGGCGGACTCGGCGACCGAGTCTCCTCGGCCATGGAACTGGCGGTCGGGTTCCCGGCTTCGGCGACGCCGCCGGCCGACGACGCCATCTCGCTCGACGATCCGGCGGCCGATGAGGCCCAGGAGGCCGATCGCTTCGTGCGACGCCAGCGGCGCGACGCCCTCGCCTCGCTACGTATGGTCCCGACGCTGTTCAAGCCGCGCTTCTCACGCTCCCCTGCCCTGACCGCGGTGCTGGCCAGCCTGCTGCTCGTCCCGGTCCTCGTCATGCCCAACCCGCAGGACCAGATCATCGCCCAGCAGCGCGACGTGCGCGATGCCGCCGATCGCCAGGCCGAGCGCCTGGAGGACCTCGCGGACGAGCTCGACTCGAAGGGCGAGGACACCGACGACCCGCGCACCCAGCTGGCCGAGGAACTGCGCGAGCTCGCCCGCCAGTTGCGCGACGAACCCGATGACCTCGCCGCCAACCTGCGCCAGCTCGGTGCGGTGGAGGCCGACGTCCGCTCGCGGCTGGATCCATCGACGGAGCAGCGCGCGTCCGCGCTCACATCCCTGTCTCGCTCGCTGTCGCGCGCCGCGACCGGCAACCCCGACGCCAATCGCGACGGCGACCCGGAGCAGACGGAACAGGACCTCGACGAGCTCAGCGAGGGACTCGACGACATGACCGAGGCCGAGCTGCGGGAGCTGGCCCGCCAGCTGGCCGAGATGGGCTCGACCGCGTCTGCGGCGGATGGCGCCGCGGCGACCGCGCTACGCGACGCGGCACAGAGCCTCGCCCAGGGCGATACGGAAGGGGCTCGCTCGGCACTGGACCGGCTCGGCGAGTCGCTGACCGGGTCGCAGGCCAGGATCACCACCAACCGCGATCTGGCTGAGGCCGCCTCACGCCTGCAGGACGCTCGTCGAGACCTGGCCGATGCCGGTCAGCAGGGCGAAGGTCAGCAGGGTCAGGGCCAGCAGGGTCAGGGCCAGCAAGGTCAGGGCGGCCAGGGCAGCCCTGCGCCGAGTGGCGGGACCGGTCAGGGTCAGGGGCAAGGCCAGGGGCAAGGCCAGGGGCAGGGTCAGGGGCAAGGCCAGGGTCAGGGGCAAGGCCAGGGTCAGGGCTCCGGCAGCGGCCAGGGCCAGGGGTCCGGTCAGGGTGGCGTCGGCGGCGGCGGCTCGAACGCCCGCCAGCTCGGCTCAGGGACTGGCGGCAACGGC
>Ga0163153_10006755_pt1 | contig 12715 bp, 5 predicted proteins | sample OliLakLV19MP6IB1_FD_148629 | JGI IMG/M metagenome (GOLD analysis project Ga0163153, IMG submission 148629) | Freshwater microbial mat bacterial communities from Lake Vanda, McMurdo Dry Valleys, Antarctica - Oligotrophic Lake LV.19.MP6.IB-1 | ecosystem: Environmental > Aquatic > Freshwater > Lake... | reverse complement strand
GCCGGAGGTTGGCGATCGAGTCGGTGCCGGCCTCCAAAGCCCGAACCTGGCGACGCAGTTCCTGGCCCGCGAAAAGCTTCTCGCCGCCGGCACCGACTCGATCGCCAACCTCCGGCAGCTTTACCAATCCGGCGACGAAAACGCCAAGGCCCGCGCCCTGTGGGTCCTCGATCGAATCGGCGGAGCGGGTCGCGACGCCGTGGTGCAGGCGCTCGACTCGAAGGATCCGGCGTTCCAGGCTTTGGCCGTGCGGATTCTGCGGCGGCGCACCGCCGACACGGCCGTCAGCGAGCGGCTCATGAAGATGGCCGCCTCCGCCGCCGCGCCCCAGCCTGAAGTCTGGCGTGAACTCATGCTGTTCCTGGCGAAGCAGACCGGTCCCGAAGCCGATACCGCGGTCGCCCGACTGGCGGGCTTGGTGCCGGGCAACGATCGCTACGCCGTCGAAACCGTGAACATCGCCTCCCAAGGTCGGAAGCCGAAGGTCGAAGCGGCCATCTTGGCCGACTCGAATCGTCGCGCCGAGACGTTCGACTTACTGCCGGTGCTCGCCGAAGACCGAGGCGAAATCGTCGGAGGGCTCGTCTTTACGTTCGCGCTGGCGAATCGGGGTAACGAGGTCCGTCTGATGATGTTGGACCGAATCGGAGTGACCTTGCACGCCACGGCGCTCGGCGCCATGACCGCGCTTACCTACGACGAAACGGCCGACAAACAGCTCCGGCTGCGGGCCATTGAATGGCTGACCTACAACTGCGCCCCGACCGGGCTCTGGTCGGGCATTGTCGGCCAGGCCGACGGCTCGGTGAGCGCATGGACCGACTACAAAGCGCCGGAGAATTTTAAGGGGCGCGAAAAGCTCGTCGCCGCCGTGAAAAAGTTGCTTGCCAATCCGGAGTATCAATCGCCGGCGCTGGGCCTGGCGCAGGCGGCCGGTTTGTCGGAAGTGGGGCCGGAGATCCTCAATCTGATCACCGAAGCCGGCACGGCGCCCGCGGTCCGCGACCAGGCGATCCAGGTGGCCGTCGCCACTCGCCCGGCGGGCGTGGCCGAAGCCTTCACGCGGTTGCTCGAGTCGAAAGACGAAAAAGTGCGCAATACGGCCGCGGCGGCTTTGGTCGACACGCAGCAGTGGAACGCCGTGAAAAAGCTCGTCGGCTCGGGAGCAGCGAAGGATCGCGTCCGCGACATCGTCGGCCGAATGATGGGCTCGACCGGCGGAGCGCTCGTGCTGCTGAAATGGATCGACGCCAAGGAGCTCGACGCCGAGGGATCCAAGCTGGCCGTCGAGCGGGCGGTCAAACACCCCGACGCCAATGTTCGTGTGCTGTTCGAAAAATTCATTCCGGAAAGCGAGCGGCCCAAGCGGCTAGGCGCAACAATCAAGGCCGAAGACATCATGAAGCTCGTCGGCGATGCCGAGCGGGGCGCCACGATCTTCAATCAGAGCTCGGCCGCCCAGTGCAAGAATTGCCACCAGGTGCACGGCTTCGGCAAGCGGCTCGGTCCCGACCTGACGACGATCGGCAAGAAGTACGAGAAGGGGGCTCTGCTCGAGACGATCCTCGATCCGTCGAAGGCCATCTCGCACGAGTTCGTCACCTACATCGTCGAAACGGACGACGGTCAGTCGTTCACCGGCTTCGTCGAGAAGAACGATAAGTTCGTCACCATCCGGACGGCCGACGACAAGCAGGTGCGAATTCCGGCCAAAAGCGTCGAGTCGCTCACGCCGTCGCCCAAGAGCATGATGCCCGAGCTTGTGCTCCGCGACGTAACGGCCCAAGACGCCGCCGACCTACTGGCGTACATGATGACGCTCCGCGAGCCGCTACCACAGAAGTAGTCGCTTGCGGCGCCCCCTCTCCCCGCGAACAACGGTCCACATCAATACGGCCTAATCGGGGAGAGGGAGCAACCGCGGCCGCCGAGCGATGAGCGAGGAAGAAAGGCCAAGGGCGGTAGTGTCTGGCACGCAGTGCATGAAGGCCGGGTGAGGGCGAAACCCCTCGCGGCTGAAGGCCGTGCCGTTCTGCTCCTGGTAGAAAAGGTTGGCCCAACCATGTCGAAAAAAACCTGGCTCCTCTGCGACGCGACCGCCGGCCGCTACATCGACGCCTGCCGCTTCGGTGCCGGCGACGTCACGGGTGCCGCCTCGCCTTTCTCGATCGCCAAACGGCGTCTGCACGGCGGCCTGCGCGACGGCGTCGACATCGTCGAAATCGACAACGGCCGGCTGCGGCTCACCGTCATACCGACGCGCGGCATGGGAATCCATCGGGCGGAGTGCGACGGCGTGCGGCTCGGCTGGACGTCGCCGGTGCGCAACGGGCCGGTCCATCCCAAGTTCGTACCGCAAGACGAGGCCACGGGCATCGGCTGGCTGAGCGGTTTCGACGAGTTCCTGGTCCGCTGCGGCCTGGAGTACTGCGGCGCTCCAGAATGGCAGGGCGGCAAGCTGGTGCATCCGCTACACGGCCGCATCGCCAACCTGCCGGCCCATCGCGTCGAAATCGGTTTCGACCCCGCCACGCAGGAACTATCGGTCACGGGCGTGGTCGACGAAGCGAGGTTGTTCTCGAACAGCCTGCGTCTCACGTCGACGCTCCGCACCAAGCTCGGCTCGTCGAGTTTCACGGTCACCGACGAAATCACGAATCTGGCGACGAAGCCCGGCGAGTTGGAACTGCTCTATCACATCAACCAGGGCGGCCCGCTCGCCGCGCCCGGCGCGACGTTCCACGCCCCGATCGAAAGGCTCATCCCGAAAGACGCCCACTCGGCCGCGGGCGTGAAATCGTGGAACCGGTATGCCCCGGAGTCGCACGAGCCCGAATCGGTTTACTTCTTCGAACTGGCGGCAGGCGACGACGGCTGGACGCAAACCTTGCTCTCCGCGCCCGACGGCACAAAGGGGCTGGGCGTGGCCTTCGACCGGCGTCAGTTCCCGTTATTTACGCTCTGGAAGAATCCGCTTCCCGAAGGCGACGGTTACGTCACCGGCATCGAGCCCTGTATCAACCTGCCGCACACCAAGGGCTTTGAAAAATCGCAAGGCCGCGTGGCGGTGTTAGCTCCGGGCGAAACCCGTCGCTTCGACATCCGCATCGAAGCGGCAACCACGACGGAGGATGTGAATCGCTTACGCAGCGAGGTCGACGCCCTTCAGCGCAGAGCCGAACCGCAAATCTTCGACCAGCCGCAACCAGGCTGGTCTCCGTAGGGTGGTGCCGAGCGGCCCAAGACTCAGCTATGTGCTAACGGCGAAGTCCGCGAGGCCCACGCTGTGGCGTCCGCACCCTCAGTCGGATAAGCGAATCCCAAGTGTAGCCATCATGCTCCGCATGATGGAATCTCTCCGGAACGCCGAAGGCATTCATAAAACAGCCCGGAGTCGCGGTGCTCCTCGCACCCTGGGAATCGGTTCCGCCGTTTCGCATGTCACGCCCAACCCGAAGGCCATCCCGGCGATCAACGCCCGACGAACGTTGCTCTTCGTGTTCCATTGCCCGAATGCCGCCCGCGGCCCGTGCCTACCGCTTCCCAATTTCTTCCTTCACGCGGTCCACGAACTCATCCCACCGCTCGGGCGTCCAGCTACCGTCCGGTTTGTCCGGAAGCTTGAGCAGCGGGGCCGCGGTCATCGCGGCGATATAGCGGACTTCGGTCCGCTCGAATCGCGTGGCGGCCCCCTGGCCGGAATACTTCTCCGGATCGGCCGCTCCGTCCGGCGCTTCCGCATCGTCCAGAAACTGCGCCAGGCAGTCGAGACGCCGGTCGCGTTGCCGTTTCTCGGCCGTCGGGCCATCCAAGCAGCCCAGAAGCTCCATCCGCAATCCGACATCCGATGCTCGAACCTTCTGCGTAAACGTCCTCCAAATCTCTTCGTCGTTGGTCGTTAAGACGACCTCCGCCAGCAAGCTCTCCGGACTGAGCCAATACCATCCCTCGGGCGTCCGCGGCAACGACTCGAGTGTCGCCAGAAAAAGCTTCTTGAATTCGGCGGGGTCGAGCTTGCCGAGTCGAATCAACGCGAAGCGGCGGTGAACGAGATCCGAGTGGCGGGAGCCGTACCGCAGCACTGCGATCTTTTGCACGTCCGGCAGCGAACTTTCATAGATCTTCGCCGCGACGTCTTCGCTATGAACGTTCGGCCGTTGGTCGAGGATGATTCGGTAGAGCAGCGGAAGCTGTTCCGGATGTCGCCGCGCAATCCACCCGAGCAGCAAATCATTGGTTTGCACCGCCTCTTCCCCGGCAGGCAGAACGTGCTGAAAAAAATAAGTCTTCTGCCCCGACCCTTGTGCCTGTTTCCACCACGCCCGTATTTCCGATCTCCGTACCTCCAGCGGCCGGCGGTGTCGCTCGAGGTCGAAGGGAAGTCCGTCGCCGGCCAGCCGCTCGATCAATTCGGCGACCACTTCTCCCACGGGCCGATGGTACGGAGGAGAGTTCATGATGCCCGGAAAGGTAGTCCTCGTAAGCCGCTCGTCTCCCATGTGTTCGATAAGAGCGGGCATTGCCTCGAAAGCCACGTCGGTCAACCGCTCGAATTCCGCCGGAGATTCGTTCGACGTCGGATCCCGGTCCGACAACTCGACCAGTTCGTCGATGAAGCGTTCGACGGTGCCGGGCTTGGAACGGATCGGCGCCACGGTCGCTTCCAGCTTTCGCAGAATCGTTCGATTATCGTCGGTCGCCGGCACCCGCTCGGCGGCAACGAGCGCCTTCATTCGCCGCAACGTCGCCGTCCGATCGGTTCCCGGTCGGGCCAACTCGTTCGCCGAATAAGCCCACGCTAAATGCCCCAGGGCCGCGCGCGGTGCGACATCGCGCGGCTGACGGAACTGGCCCAAGTGATGCCCCGCGTCGCGCTTCACCGCCTGTTGCACGAGTCTTTCGGCCAGTTCCGGCCAACCGCGGACTTGGCATTGCAGCCCGATCGCCAACAGTTCGTTTGAATGAAAAATCCCCGGTCCGTGCCAGTAGGGAAGGTCGTCGGCGAGTTCCGGCTTCGGGTCGACCGACTCGTATCGCCGATCCGGCGGCAACTCGACGAGATGCGTTCCCACGAGCAATCGAGTCGGCTCGTCGTTCGTCGACGGCTTGAGCAGGAATCCGAGGAAGCGGTTCGGGGCCTCCGAGAGGCCGTCGTTCACCGCCAGGTCGCCGCATTCGAACCGCACAAGCGGTGCGTCGTCCGGCGGAAACGGCAGACCGTAAGCCCGGTAGTCGCCGACCAGCGCATCCGGGCCGTTTTCGATTCGCTCCACCAGCCGCCGCGATTGGCGGGCAATTTCGGCGTCTCGATGCGCCGCGCCCTTCCGCAACTCGGCCAAAGCCGGCGTGCCGATCGCTTCGAGTTGCGTGCGGGCCGCTTCTCGCTCGTCGAATACGGAGCTGCCGAGCCGCTCGATCAACCGTGCCGTGTTCGCAGAGGGTTGGTCCCCGCCGGCAACGGCGGCCAAGCCGCAGATCGAAACGACAAAGAACAAGCGAAATATGCCGTTCATCGTGGGCCTTTGTTTGCCGCAACAAGCCGACCGTCGCCGGCAACCAAGGGCCGACGGTCGCGGCCTTTTAGATCACCAACTTCTCTCACCGTTTCTGGAATGGCTCCGACATAACCAGTGCTCGAATCAGGCCCGGAAGACGGTAGTCGTCGGCCTTGGCGGAAGCTGCAATCGTGTGGAGTTGTTGGACGTCATCGACGGTCATCACTCGCCTTAATGCATAAACGGCCAACTGCTCCAAAAATGCTTGGGCGAGGCGGTCGTCGTTTTCAGCGAGCAATTTTTTGAACTCCGACGGGCCGGCAAAGGTTTTTCCGTCGGGGAAGGAACCCGACGCGTCGACGGGCGGGTTGTCGCCGATTCCGCCTTCGACGCGCTCGGTATCTCGCCGGCGGCCGATGGCGTCAAAGTTGTCGAAGGCCAAGCCGAGTGGATCGATCTTTGAGTGGCAACTAGCGCAGGTACGGTTCGTTCGATGAGCTTCCAACTGCGCGCGAATGGTCGTCTTCGGCTGATCGCCGGCGACGGGTTCCAGCGGGTCGACGTTCGGCGGTGGCGGCGGCGGTGTGCGGGCGAGGATTGCTTCGGACAGCCAGGCTCCGCGATGAACCGGGCGATGGCGCGTGCCGTCGGACGTCAGCGAAAGGATGGATGCCTGGGTGAGGATGCCGCCTCGTTGGGTCGTCGGGTCCAGTTCTACTCGCGAGAGCTTGGCTTCGACGGGTGTTTGCAAACCGTAGTGGACGGCGAGCCGGGAATTGAGCATCGTCCAGTTGGAGTCGACGGCTTCGCGCAGCGGCAGGTTATGCTTGAACATTTCGGCGAAGTAACCGGTGGTTTCCATCACCATGCTCTCTTCCAGCCACGGATCGTATTCCGGATAGAGGTTCGGATCGGGCTGGAACATGCCGACTCGATGCAGCTGCAGCCATTGCCTCGGGAAGGAATCGAGAAAGCGCCGGATCTTCGGATCGGCCAACATTCGATCCAGTTCGGCTGCGAGACCTTCCGCGGTGTGCAGCTTGCCACTGCGAGCCGCCTCGAACAGTTGGTCGTCGGGCATCGAACTCCAGAGGAAGTAGGAGAGCCGGCCGGCGAGTTCAAAGTCATTGAGCATGATGCGGTCTTCGTCAGGCGAGCCTTCTTCCAGATTGAAGAAGCTTCGCGAGACCAGCATGCTCGAGAGCGCCGACTTGTACGCCGCGGGAAATGTTTCGCCCGCTTGCCGTTCGACGGTGATGAACCGGACGAAACGATCGATCTCGGCATCGGAAACGGGACGGCGCCAGGCGCGCTGGGCAAATCGTTTCAGGCAGGCTTTTACTTCTCCCATGTCATTTTCGTTCGCGGGGAACAGGCCTTTCCGCTTGGCTCGATCGGCTTCGGTGGTCAGCGGCCCTTCGACTTCAACCCAGTCGACCAGCAATGTCGGCATGACGGGACGCCCCTCGTCGTCGACCACTTTGGTCTGGATCGCCTGGAAGCCGCCTCGATACGAGGCCAGAGGTTGCGAAGCGTCAATCTGCTCGTTGCGGAACAGCCTGAACCCGCCGTTGGGATGCGTCTGAGACCGGGCGTGATTGCGGATCGCATAGCTGCCGGCCGGGAACAACCCTTCGAATACGATGGTGTCGGGTTTGTCTTCTGAAGAGACCACGTCGGCTCCCGCAAACGACTTCTTTTGCTGATCGTGCCAGAGCGACAAGCGAGGCACTCGGCCGGTGAACGCCGGCAGGCCGCTCACCTGGATTTTGATTCGGTAGCGACCGGGACCGGGCACGGAAACCGCATTCCAGCCCTCACCCAATTGCAGCAGACGGCGTTTCCCTTCGTCGGCGGATTTCCGGACGATCGTCGACGGCCGGTCTTGGTCGAGCGACGCCAGTTCCACGACCGTGTCCGCCGCGCTGAAGTACCGGTCGATATGCGACGGAGCCGTCGAAAGCAACGCGCCGATGCGATCGAATCCGTGCCACAGCGGGTCTTCGTTCAGCGCGCCAGGCGCATCCACATCGAAGACGACGCCGAGAAGATCGTAAACCGTGTGGGCATACTCGGAGCGGCTTAAGCGGTAGTGCTGCACTCTTCCACGGCGTGCCATGCGTGCCGCCGCACCGCCGCGGATCCTGTTTGTCACAACGTCGGCAAAGCGGCCGAGTTGCTCCGCGGTCGGCTGGGGTTCCTTCGGCGGCGGCATCTCGCCGGCGTTGATGCGGAAGACGACTTCGCTCCACTTCTCGGCAACCTGCGGGTCGGAGAAATCCGTCGAAAGTTGTTGTTTGCTTGGCCGGCGGCCGAGTACGGCCCCGACCAAGTTGTCGAGTCGAAATCCGCCTTCCTGCTTTTCGCCGTTGTGGCATCGCACGCAATGGGACTGGAGGAAGTCGAGAGACGTCTGGTCGAGCGGCTGTTGGGCGTTTGCGTCGGTGGAACAAGCGACGATCACGACGCAGACCGAGAAAAGCAGGCCCGACAAAGGAGCGCTGTGTTGTCGGGCGTCGTCGCGGCGGAGCCCGACGACGCAGCGACGCGGTTCCGGCATCGACGATTTCACGGTCACATTTGAGATACCGAAGCTGCGCTGCGCTTGATCCGGCCTACGAAGAGTTGTCGACACGCTAATGACGTCATTCATGGCAGCATCATCTTTCTGGAACGCTCCAACTCTTCGGCGTTTCGAATGTTCTCATCAAAGGGGAGCAGGACGTAGGTCCATGGACCTTTGGCTCGAACAACCCGGCCAGGACGGAATCCGTCCAGCATCTGCTTGACACTGACTCGCACCTGAATGCCGCTGCTCGCCGGCGGCGGATCTTCCGTCGCTTTCCACTCGAGGATGTCTGCGGGAGAGGCGTACTCCTGGTGATAATTCCAGGTGCGCAGCGTGTTTTCCGCGTTGCATATTTTGGGACCTCGGCCCTTCATGTCGCGGATGTCGGTATAAAGCGAGGGGTCCATTCCACCGAAGAAGGTAATGGTCAACTCGCCGCCGCCGGTGTCGTTGTGCTTCACCGCATCGACCCAGCCGGGCAGCATTCGCGAGCGAATCAGCCGCAAATGTCTTTGCCTTTGGATCTCTTGGCAGGCCGCCAGGCTGGATTGGTCAATCCACACGTCGGTGGTGGCAAGAGCGTCAAAAGGTCCCCAGGTAAGATTGACTTGAACAAGCTGGCCGGGCTTGATTTGGTCCCGTTTTACCAAGCGTTGGTCCTGCCAGATGCGGGTCGCATCATCGATGTCGAATACCGTGGGCTTGTTGATGCCGCCTTCGATTTCAGGTCCGACCGGTTCGACGGAAAGCTTCAGCCGTGGTGCCGGACCACCACCCTGCTCGATGCCGACAACTTTCCATGATCGCCCCTGCCGCGAATAAAAACTGACATCGTCTTCGAGCAGAATCGCATGGTTATGAGTCCGCCGCGGGATGGTTTCCTCTTCGCCTTCCATGGGTAACAGAAATCGCCCGTGCAGGTGCGTTTCGGGCGGAAGGTCCCTGATATCGGCCGGCGCCCCGTGATATCGGACCATGCCGTAAGGAAGCATCGCGAAATAGTGCCGTGCGGAGTACTCGCCTTTGCGGATTGCGCCACGGCGATTGATGGGGTCGCTGACGACCAGGTCGCCCTCAAGAAGGACGCCGGCTCCGTTGGGCGGAAAGACGCCGGGCTTAGGAATGTGATTGCGTAACGCCGTTTCCGATTTCGGATCGGCGATCGCCGGTAGTGGTGCCGCAAAGACGAAGGCGAACAGGAGCAGCGCGAAGCCGTGCTGTTCGGCGCGCCCCTCTTTGACTCTTGGCCACGTCATCAAACCACCTCCGAGATCACACCGTTGGAATCCGCGAAAGCCTCGGTTTCGACACCCATCTTTTGTGCGATGGTCAACAACAGGTTGCTGAAGTGGGCCTTGGAATTCACCGGCCGGTGATAGACTCCCGCTCCTTGCCCGTAACCTTTGAACCCTTTGACCTGCCGGTTGTAATCAACATGAGCACCGTGCTTGACGCCGAGGCCGGCGCCGCCGGCGAGCACCAGCGGCAAACTGGTCGTGCCGTGACTGTTGCCGTAGGACAAACCGCTGCCGTAAAGAGCGAGCGTCGTATCCAGCAGCGGCCCGTCGCCGTCGCGGACTTCGGAAAGCCGCTTTAAGAAATACGCAAACTGAGTCATGTTGAACTCGTCGCTGCGCGTGAGTTCTTCGAGTCCTTCTTTATTGCCGTTGTGATGGGAAAGCGAGTGGCGGTCTCGCTTGACGCCGATCTCCGGCACGGCAGGCCCGTTTCCCTCGTTCCCGGTGTTGAAGGTCACGACGCGAGTCATATCCGTCTGAAAAGCCAGCACGATGATGTCGTACATCGTCCGCAAGTACTCGCCGAGCCGTTCCAGCGGAACATTGCGGTTGAGCTTTCCGGCGACGCCGGAGTCGATCTTCGGACGAGGAGCTTCCAGCCACGACTCGGCTCGCTTGGTTCGTACTTCCACTTCGCGAACCGCTGAGAGGTATTGATCCAGGCGACCGCGATCTTCGTGTCCTAGTTGGTTCGAAAGCGACAGTGCATCGTCCAGAACCAAATCGAGCATACTCTCCTTGCGGTTCAACTTTCGACGCTGCTTGTCAACGCCGTCGGCCGGTTCCATGAAAAACTGCCGGAACACGACCTCCGGATTTTTCTCAGCCGGAAGCTGGATGCCGTCGGCGCTAACTGCCAGCCGATGGCCTTGGTTGCTCAATTCAAGCGACGGAAAACGCGTCTGCAATCCCGTCACGCCCGCAATCAGCTGATCCGCCGAGATCGAGTTCTTATCCGTCGGTCCGTACTTGGCCCCGGTCAGCCACGTTTGAGTCGCGCCGTGAGCGATCCCGAATGCGTTGGGATGATAAAGTCCGCTGATCGGCGTGACGTTTGCTCGATGTTCTTCGAGCGGTTTGAGAATCCGCGAAAGCTCGTAGTCCTTGCCCGCCTTCGCCAACTCGTAATCATTCGTGTTTACGCCGTTGGGCAGGTAGATGAAGACACTGCGTCGCGGTCGAGCATCCTTCTCGGCGGCCCGCAGCGGCCGCATACAATTGAGCAACGGCAACGCCAACGAAACTCCCATCCCGCGAAGGACATGTCGCCGATTCAGTAACCGGCTCTGAGAGAGAAAATGGGCCATGATGAGTTTCCTTTTTTCCGGCGCCGCCGTAGGGTTGTGAGCCGCGCCACGAGCCGGCGTGCGCAGCTGCATAATGCAGATTCAATTGTGCTCAGTACGGGAGCGCTATTTCTGACGTGCGTCCGGTCAAGAACGGTTTTGGATTTCACCGTGATGGGCAAAACTCGGGGCAGAATACCAAGTCCCGTACGTTATGTCAGCTATTGGCCGATCCACTCGGCTCCGACATTTAGAACCTCCGCCGGCGCGGTTGTGCACAATCGGCTCGATCCACTCGCGCTTTGCCCGGCTATCTCTTGCGCCTGCGGGCCGGCTTAGGGCGAAGCCGTCGCTTACGACCACAGGCCGTGCGTCAAGTCCAGCGGCGTTTGAGAATTCACGTTGAAAAGTAACGATCGAATCGCCGAGCCGGCCATAATCTCCCGACGGCCCGACGCCGCGTTCCGCAAGAACTCATTGCTTCGCAACTACCTGCTTCACGCGCACCACCAACTCTTCCCACTGCTCGCGCGTCCACTTCTCGTTCGGCCAATCCTTCATCTTGAGCAGATAGGCGGCCGCCCAGGCGGCTTCAAAACGCACCTCCAAACCTTCGCGGCTGGTCGCCGCATCGGGGCCGTCAAACTTGTCCGGGTCGGCCGCAACGTCGGGCGCTCCGCGATCGTCGAGGAACTCCGCCAGCAGATCGAGACTATGCCGCCGCACGCGATCGTCCGGTCCGACGTTCATGAGTGCATTGAGGAATTGCATCCGCATCCCGACGTCCGTCGCCTTCACCTTCTTCGTGAACATGGCCCAAATATCGGAATCGTCGGATTTCATCACCACGTGCGCGATGCCTAATTCCGGACACTTCCAGTACGGCTCGGCGGGCGTTCGCGGCAGCCCTTCGATCGTCCGCAGGAGCATCGCTTTGAACTCCGCCGGATCGAGCTTGGCCAAACTCTCCAACCCATATCGTCGGTGATCCAGATTCGCATTACCCGCGGCGTGCAAAAACAACTCTCGCTTCGCCTCGTCCGATAACGACGAAGCCGCAATCTGTTCGGCAATCGGGCCGCTGTATATATCCGTCCGCTCGTCGAGAACGGTCCGATAGACCCGACCGAGTTGATGCGGATATCGTTTGGCGATGATCGATAACATCGTCCCACGAGGATGTTTCGATTGCTCATGTTCACGGTCAGGCAGGACCCGGCGCACGAAATACGTCTCTTCTCCCTCAACCCGCGCCGCATTCCACCAGGCGAGCAACTTCGCCCGCCGCGTCGTTTCGTCATCCGGCCCAAGGCACAAAATCTGAAACACTTCATAGCCGCCGATCTGGTACAGCAGTTCCACGACGACTCTTCCCACGTATCGATGTCCGCCCGGACTATTGTTCATCGGCGCATCGACGCCGCGGGTCAATCGGATGTCGCCGACATGCTTCATCAGCGTCGGAACGGCCTCAAAGCCGGCGTCCTCCAATCGCCGAAACGACGGCGCATTCCCGTAGTCCGGCGAAACGCTCGGCAGATCGATCAGTTCGTCGACACATCGCTGGAGCGTTCCGGGTTGCGATGTGAACGGAACTAGCGTCGCTTCCAGCGATTCGAGCAGTTCGCGATGCGTCGGGTTTGCCGACTCCGGATCGGCGGCCGAGAGCTTCTTCATCCGTCGGGCGATGGCCGCCCGATCCGCTCCCGGCCGGAACAGCTCGTTCGCCAGGCAATTCCAAGCCAGGTAACTTAACGCCGTGCGCCGTGAAACTCCCGGCGGCTGGCGATACCGACTGTACGGGTGCCCCGTCTCTTGGTCGATTCCCTGCCGCCAAAGCTCTTCGGCAAGCTCTTTCCAGCCGCGTGCGTGGCAGGCGAGCCCGATGGCCAACGTCTCGTTCGGTGAGAATGTCCCCCATCCGCGCCATTCGAGCGCGATACCGTCGACGACTTTCGCCGTCGGTTCGACGAACTCCCATCGCATGTACGACGGTAATTCAAACGACTCGGTTCCCACCAGCACGCGGGCGGGCTTGGTCTTCGAACCCGCATGCAGCAGGAACCC
>Ga0163153_10006749_pt1 | contig 12722 bp, 10 predicted proteins | sample OliLakLV19MP6IB1_FD_148629 | JGI IMG/M metagenome (GOLD analysis project Ga0163153, IMG submission 148629) | Freshwater microbial mat bacterial communities from Lake Vanda, McMurdo Dry Valleys, Antarctica - Oligotrophic Lake LV.19.MP6.IB-1 | ecosystem: Environmental > Aquatic > Freshwater >... | reverse complement strand
GCCCAGGTAAAGGCCGTTCAGGTAAGCCTGTACGGTTCATTAGCCAAAACGGGCAAAGGGCACGGTACGGACTTGGCGGTGTTACTTGGACTGAATGGCGACGACCCCGTCACGATCCCCGTGGACGCCGTCCAATCCACTATTCAACACATCAATGCGCACAAAACCATACGACTCGGAGGCCTGTACGACATCCCTTTAGACCCGGAAAAGGATGTCATTTTTTTATACGACCAAACCCTACCCTATCACGCCAATGGGCTGATTTTCACCGCTTTTTATCAAAATGGAACAGGTGAAAGCCTCACGTACTATTCAGTCGGCGGCGGCTTCGTGGTGAAAGAAGGCGAGCAGGATCAGCAGGGGAACATCGTGTTGCCTTTCCCGATCGACCTCGGAAAAGAACTGACGGGCTGGTGTATACAGGAAGGCCAGCCGATTTCTGAAATTGTATTCCGCAACGAACTGATGTGGCGTACCGAGGCGCAGGTTCGCAGCGATTTGTTGCATATCTGGACGGTCATGCGCGACTGTATTTACAAAGGCTGCCACACCGACGGCGTGTTGCCGGGCGGACTGGACCTGGAACGCCGGGCGGCTCCGCTGAGCCGGAAGTTGCTCCATGGCAAACGGTATCGCGATGTGGACGACTGGATACGGCAGATCAGCAGGGGCGGACATACGTTTCAGGAAATTTTGAAATGGGTCAGTTGTTTTGCGCTCGCCGTCAATGAAGAGAATGCAGCCTTCAGCCGGGTGGTCACGGCGCCTACCAACGGCGCGGCAGGCGTGATTCCGGCGGTGCTGATGTACCATGTCTGTTTCAGCGAAAGTTTTGTGGAAGAGGATATCATTCGTTTTTTACTGACGGCGGGCGAAATCGGCAGTTTGTTCAAAAAAGGCGCCACCATCTCCGCAGCGATGGGCGGTTGCCAGGCCGAAATCGGCGTATCTTCGGCCATGGCGGCAGCAGCGCTCACCGAATGCCTCGGCGGCAGCTACGCGCAGGCCATGATGGCTGCCGAAATTGCCATGGAACACCACCTCGGCATGACCTGCGACCCAATCGGCGGATTGGTGCAGATTCCCTGTATCGAACGCAATACCATGGGCGCGATCAAGGCTATCACTGCCTGCCAGATTGCTCTGGAAAGTGATCCGTCCAAAGCAAAAGTCAGCCTCGATGCCGTGATTCGCACCATGAAAGAAACCGCCTTCGACATGAATACCAAGTATAAAGAAACAGCCGATGGCGGGCTGGCCGTGCATATTTCGGTCAACCTGGTGGAGTGTTGAATAGGTTGATAAGGGTTTGATGGTTTGAAAAGGTTTGATGGTTTGAAGTGGTTTGATGGTTTGAAGTGGTAACTCTTGGCTTTACGTTACCATTTCAAACCATCAAACCTTTTCAAACCATCAAACCTCATCAACCTTTTGAAATGATCACTTTTTCATATCACATGCGTCAAATACTGCTCTACGGTTTGATCCTCGGTTTGTTGCTGGCTTTTATGCAGTTCATACAATACCGGCTGGTATTCATACAACATGCCGAATCCGTGTACACCGGTTTGGTAGCCCTGGTATGTTGTATTGCGGGGATTTGGGCAGGCCATAAAATAGCGGCAAAATGGAATCAGAAACCGGCAGAACCGGCCTCAGATGTGCCGGCTACTGCTTTGCCCGACGAAAAAGTGCTGGCCGAACTGAATATTACGCCGAGGGAACTGGAAGTGCTGCAATTGATTGCGCGGGGTTTGAGCAACCAGGAAATTGCAGGTCACCTGTTTCTTTCCCTGAATACTGTGAAAACCCACACTTCCAACGTTTTTTCCAAATTGGACGTACAACGCAGAACCCAGGCGATTCAAAAAGCCAAGGAATTGGGCTTGCTTGCCTGAAGGTAGCATGGCCTTCAGGCCGTCGGGAAAAGGCCATTCATGGCCGTTTATAAAATGCAGTGCTTTGACAGGCGCATACCCCGATGGCCTAAAACCCTCACCCGAAAGTATGAATTTGCCGAAAAAACGCCGAATCACCCGAAAGTATGAAGCCTGCAAAACCCGGCGCCCGTTCATTTGCAGCATCTTTCACTCAAAAGTTTAATTTTATGAAAAACGTAATTTTAAAGTACGGACTTATTTCCGGCGCTGTTTCTGTGGTGCTGATGACGATTACCATGATGTGGTTCAAACAATCAGGTACCCTGGAAGGCGGGGAAATATTCGGTTATGCAAGTATGATCCTGAGTATGTTGTTTGTGTATATCGGTGTTCGTGTATTCAGGGATCAGCATCGGAACGGCACCATTACTTTTGGCGAGGCCTTCAAAATTGCCGGACTCATTGCCTTAGTTTCTTGCGCATGTTACGTCATAGGCTGGATGTTCATTTATGAATTTATGATGCCCGATTTTATGGATCAGTACATCACCTTTTACCTCGATAAAATGAAAGCAGACGGCAAGGTGGAGGCGGACATCCAGAAAGCTTCCGCAGAAATGATGCAATACAAGGAATTGTATAAAAACCCTTTATACCGCATGGGACTCAGCTTCATCGAACCATTGCCCGTTGCGCTGCTGGTATCCTTGGTATCTGCGGCTTTATTGCGCAGAAAAGGGCAGGCTTGAAATATGTAGGCAAATAGGCGCTGTGTTGAAAAAACTTTCCTCAACTTTGCCGCAAGCGCCCCGAACCGGGTCAACCAATCATCAAATCAATCGCAACAATGAAACTCCTCGATGGAAAAACGGCTCTGATAACCGGCGGTTCACGCGGTATCGGTGAGGCCCTCGTTCGTAAATTTGTGGAACATGGCGCCAAAGTGGCATTCACCTATGTCTCGGCAGGTTCTGCCGCACGGGCAGAAGCATTGGTAGCCGAACTCGGCGATGCTGCCCTCGCTTATCAAAGCGATGCCGGCGATTATGCACAGGCCGAAACGCTGGTCGCGCAGGTCGTGAAAGACCTCGGTAAATTAGACATTGTGATCAACAACGCCGGCATCACCCGCGATACGCTCCTGCTTCGGATGACCGAGCAGCAATGGGACGAAGTGATGCAGACCAACCTGAAATCAGTATTCAACCTGACCAAACACGCCCTGAAACCGATGATACGTACCGGCGGCAGCATCATCAATATGAGTTCTGTCGTTGGGGTGTTCGGCCAGCAGGGGCAAGCCAATTATGCGGCTTCCAAAGCGGGTATCATCGGTTTTTCCAAATCCGTCGCCAAAGAATACGGCTCGCGCGGTATCCGCTGCAACGCCGTAGCGCCGGGTTTCATCGCTACGGAAATGACGGATGCCCTGGATGAAAAAACGAAGGAAAATTACTTGGCCGGCATTCCACTCAAACGCCTCGGCTCCGGCGACGACGTGGCTAATGCCTGCGTTTTCCTGGCTTCCGACATGGGCGCTTATATCACCGGGCAAGTGATTTCGGTGTGCGGCGGGCTGAATACCTGAACTAAAGTGTTTTCAAATACTCCAGCACTGCTTTTCTTTCAATATCCGTCAGCACATCTCCAAAAGTATGCCCGCCGTTGTTGTATCCAGGCAAGGTGGTGTCGTAGGTATTGATGTCCGTTTTGGAAGTTTCCACGGTGTAGTTCCAGCCCATTTTTTGCTGGTTGTAGTCGGAATTGTCAAACGTGCGTTTCCAGTATCTGGGGCGTTGGGCGCTATACAGCATGTCGTCTAAGGTAGGCACCGAAGCGTTGTGCAGATAGGGCGCAGTGGCCCAGATGCCGTCCAAAGGCGGTGCTACGTAACCTTTGTTCGGCAGCAATTGCGCCTTATGCGATCCCTGCGCATACCAGCTGTTGTTGTACCAGGTATGGTATTCCGGGTAAACCTGGTACATATTCGCCAGGGAAGAATCCGTTCGGATCGTGGAAATCTGTATCAGCAAATTGGGATACGTTTCTTCAGCGCCGTAAGTGCCGTGGCATTCGGCACATTTACGTTCAAACAACACTTTGCCCTGGGCAGCCAGCGGCTGGTCGATGGAATATGGATAAGCAGGCGCTTCCAAAGAGCGAATCCATTCCATCACATCCGGGAATTTCTGATCCACCTGCCGCGCCTCTGTGCTGTCGAGCATGGTCAGCATGCCGGAAGCGGCAGACAGCCGGGCAAAATCGCCGCGGCCCAATCCGTTGTAATACAGGGCATTTTTCTTTTTCATCAGCCACCAGGCCGGCACATCGGTTGGTACGACCTCCACGGGTATGTTAAATTGGGCGGCGTCGATCCAGGCCAGGTCTGCTTGATGGCGGTGGGCCGACAGGGCGGCAAAAATTTTATCCGCCGGATTGACGCCGCGTGTTTGGGTCAGGATGTAAGGGCCGATCGCCTGAGCAGAGCGGCTGGCCGGGTAATAGGCATTCCATTCGGGAGAATTCACTCCGTATAAAAATTTGACCGCTATGTCTGCCGTTTGGAAAGTGGAGGCCTGATTGGTGGTATAATCTGCGGTGTTATTACCCAGACCTACGATTAATTGTCCGTTTATTTTTTCAGCATGGCAGGTAAGACAGGTGGGCGCCACTACTTTTGCCCCATTGGAAGTTGTGACGACATTATATTGGAAAGGAATACCGTCTGCATCGCCGGTGCGGCCAAGGTCGTCAGGGCTGTTGCTGCCAAAAAACTGTTTGAACACCTGAAATGGAATACCGCTACCGACATAATTGCCGTAAATAAGGTATTGATAGCCATTAAATGCGTCGCCGTTGCGTTGGGACGAGGGTTCCAGAAAACTGGCGCCGGCTGGCAGTCCCGGCGGTTCCGGGTCGGATTGCAGCACATCGTGCCGGCAATTGGCCAGCAACACAATCGCCGCAATCAATATCAGGGCGAGTGGAGAAAGTATTTTTGTGGGAATAGTCATCGTTTTTTGTTGCTAATATCCGATATTTCAGGCAAACGAGCAGCAAAAATTACGGACAAAACAGAATGATACAATATGAACATCCTGATCGCCACCGATTCCTTTAAGGACGCGCTACCCGCCATCGAAGTATGCCGTGCCATCGAGGCGGGTATTCGCTCCGCCAATCCGCAAGCAGGCATCCGGCTGTGCCCCTTAGCCGATGGCGGCGAAGGGACTTACGAGGTACTGGCAGACGCATTGGCTTTGCAGCAGGTTGAAACAACTGCCTGCGATCCGCTTTTCCGCCCCATCACCGCCGCCTACGGATACGGCGCCGATGGGAATACTGCTTTTATAGAAATGGCGAAAACGGCAGGACTGCAATTGCTTTTACCAGAAGAGCGCAACCCTTTGCTGACAACTTCGTTCGGGGTAGGCCGGCAAATCGCCGATGCCATCCAACGGGGAGCGCAGCACATCGTGTTGGCTATTGGCGGCAGCGCGACCAATGATGCGGGTATCGGCATGGCTGCTGCTTTAGGCTGGCAATTTTTGGATAAAAACGGCATAGCCTTACAGCCGGTGGGCAGTAGTTTGGGCCAAATAAAGACGATTGTCCCACCCGTCCTTCGCCTCAACGTCAGCGTAGAAGTGATTTGTGATGTGACCAATCCCTTGTTCGGTCCGACAGGCGCAGCACAGGTATATGCCCGGCAAAAAGGGGCCGACGATGCCGTTATCGGGCAGTTGGATGAAGGTTTGCAGCATTTTGCCTGGCTTGCAGGACAAATCGACCCCGCTGTCCCGGGCGCCGGTGCGGCCGGTGGCATGGGCTTTGGCGCGATGTACTTTTTGAATGCCCGACTCCGGCGTGGCGTAGATGTAGTATTGGATATGCTGGATGTGGCAGCAAAACTAAATTGGGCTGATCTGGTTGTTACCGGAGAAGGAAAAATTGATTTTCAGACCGCACACGGGAAATTAATACAAGGTTTATGCCGCCGCGCCGCGCAATATGATACACCTGTGGTCGCATTTTGCGGACGGCTGGAGGCAACGGAAAAAGAGATTCAGGAAATTGGCTTGCATGCGGCCTATTGTATCAACGACCCGGCTGAAGAGACGCGTTTGGCGGAAATGTTAAAAAACACCAGAGCAAATCTGGAAAAATCAGCTCGGCGGGTTTTTAAGACATTTGTCCTGCCTGACGAAAAATAACAAATGAAATGAACGAAATACTCAACTACGAACTGCTTCGTATCGCTTCGGTCGTCATCACAGTCGGCAACATTGTCGCTTTGCTGCTGATTCTGACTGCCGCCTATTTGTTCCTGCGACTCTTGTCGGCAGTGTTGCGGCGTACCATGACGATAAGGTTGGTGCCGAAAAGTCGCCAGGATTCATTTTTGCAACTGACCGGCTATGTTATCTGGACGCTCGCGATCATTCTCGGACTGCAATCCCTGAGTGTGAACATTACGTTTTTAATGGCCAGTTCGGCAGCCCTTTTGATCGGTATCGGCCTGGGTTTGCAAAACGTATTCAAGGATTTTGTTTCCGGCATCATCATCCTGCTGGAAGGAACGGTGAAGGCTGACGACGTGGTGGAAATAGACGGGTGGGTGGTAAAAGTAAAAGAAGTATCTTTGCGTACATCGAGGGTCGTTACGCGGGAAGACAATGTGGTTATCATTCCTAACCACAAGTTCATTGAGGAGAACGTAATCAACTGGACGCACAATGCCACACCATCCCGTTTTGAATTGAATGTCAGTACAGATTACACTTCCGATGTGCGGCAAGTAGAACAGTCACTGCTCGAATGCGCCCGGCAGCACAAAGATGTCCTGCAAACCGACCCGTACAGGCCTTACATTCGCCTGATTGATTTTGGCAGTTCCTCGCTCGATTTTCAGATTATTTTCTGGAGCAATAATATGTTCCGCATTGAGTCTGTTAAAAGTCAGTTGCGTTTTGCTGTTGTCGAGAATTTTCGCCGGAACGGCATCGTAATTCCGTTTACACAGGTGGTGTTACACCATGCTGATGCTGCCAAGGCAGTGAATAATACTGAAAGTTGAGTCAGTACATTACTTTTTCTGCTGGTTTAAAACCACTCAAACCTGACTATATCAATTCATATTAAAATAAAAAACATGGATATAGTAAATATGCGCGCACTCCGCATGGATGATTACGAAGGGCTGAAAGGCTGTATGATCCGTGCTTACCCGCAAATGCCGGAGGCTTTTTGGAAAGAGCACCAAATCAAAAGGCTGTTGTCTATTTTCCCGGAAGGACAACTTGTAGTGACGTTCAACGAGCAAATCGTTGGTTGCGCCTTGTCAATCATTGTCCGTTATGACCGCTTTGGCGACAACCACACCTACCGCGAGATTACGAGCAATTTCACCTTTACCACCCACGACCCATCAGGCGAAACGCTGTATGGCATTGATGTGTTTGTGGATCCCGAATTCAGGGGCCAACGCCTCGGTCGCCGCCTGTACGACGCCCGAAAAGAGCTGTGCGAGCACCTCAACTTGTCGGGGATTGTTTTTGGTGGCCGTATCCCGAATTACCACGAACATGCGGATACGCTTTCGCCGCGCGCATACATTGACAAGGTAAAAAACAAGGAACTGCAAGACCCTACGCTCAATTTCCAGTTGTCCAACGACTTCCACGTACGCAAGGTGCTGCGCGGCTATCTGCTGGGCGATGAGGAATCCAAAGAGTTTGCTACCCTGCTTCGATGGGACAATATCTACTACACACCCCCTAAAACCAAGATGAGCAGACCCGCCAAATCGGTCGTACGGCTTGGGCTGGTGCAGTGGCAGATGCGCTTGTACCGCACCATGGAAGAATTGTTTGAGCAAATGGAGTATTTCGTGGATGCCGTTTCTGCCTATCGAAGCGATTTTGCCCTGTTCCCGGAGTTTTTCAACGCCCCACTCATGGCCTTGCACGAGGAGATGCCGGAAGGCGAGGCGATCCGGAAATTAGCAGAATATACGGAAAGCATCCGGGACAAATTTACCGGTCTTGCGCTGCGATACAACATCAACATCATCACTGGGAGTATGCCCCTGCTTCGCAACGGACAACTATACAATGTCGGCTACCTTTGCCGCCGCGACGGCAGCAGGGAGCAATATGAAAAACTGCACGTCACCCCCGACGAGGTCAAGTGCTGGGGACTGAACGGCGGCAACAAACTGCAAACATTTGATACAGATTGTGGAAAAATAGGCGTCCTGATTTGTTACGATGTGGAATTCCCGGAACTGTCGCGCTTGTTAGCAGCCGAGGGTATGAACATCCTTTTTGTGCCTTTCCTGACCGATACGCAGAATGCTTTTTCGCGGGTTCAACTTTGCGCCCGCGCCCGCGCCGTCGAAAACGAGTGTTTTGTGGCGATCGCAGGCAGCGTCGGAAATTTACCAAAAGTCCACAATATGGACATACAGTACGCGCAAAGCGCTGTGTTCACACCCTGCGATTTTGCTTTTCCTGTCAACGGTATTAAAGCAGAAGCCACCCCGAACACGGAAATGCTGGTTGTCGCCGACGTAGACCTCGAACTGTTGCACGATTTGCGGCACTCCGGGAGTGTACGCAACCTGAAAGACCGTCGAACGGACTTGTATAACATTCTTTTTAACGTTGAAAACCAGAAAGAAAAGGAGGCCCAGGCCATCATGCCGGTATTCGACGATAATATGGCTTGAGCTGAAAGACAAGGCTTTTCCAGCCATTTCAGCGAACCATGCCATCAGGAAGATGTTATACTGAAAGTTGAGAGGTTGAGAACGTTGATAAACCTCCTTCGCCTTATCTCCCTCGCCGTGGGCTATGGCGGTTAAAAAGGGTTGGGCGGGTAAAAGTTGAGAAAGCATTAAAAACGCACAGAATTATGAAAAAAGATACTATTAAAAAACTTGCTGCCGAAGTAAGTAACCCTTGTGTTACTATTTCGATGAACACGCACAGAACACATCCGGAAAACGCACAGGATATTATCACTTTGAAAAACCTTTTAAATGAGGCTAAAGACCGCGTCATCAGCGAGTTTGGGAAGCGCCCCGTTAGTGGCCTGCTTGAGAAAATCGAAGCCCTTGAAAGTGAAATAGATGCAGATTATCACTTGGATAGTTTACATATATTTTTGTCTAATTCAACAAATGAGGTGGTTAAGTCTGCCTGGCCGGTGGAATCTGATACGGTTCAGATTGGTGAAAAATTTTCCATTAAGCCACTTATCAAAGCAATGAATCGAAGCGAGCAATATCTGATTTTATTGCTTTCCCAATCGGGCGTCAACCTGTTTCTTGCCCTGAATGACGGGATTTTGGAAGAAATAAAAAACGATGATTTCCCTTTCTCGAAAAACCCACATTATCTGACTCAAAATAATGATTTGAGTGATGGTAAAAAGGTGGATAATATGGTCCGGGAATATTTAAACACCGTTGACAAGGCCGTAGGAAGGGTTAATAATGAAACAAATTTGCCATGCGTGGTTATTTGTACCGAGGATAATTACAGCCGGCTGACGCAGGTTGCCGACAATCCTTCTATATACCTCAGCCATGTAGCCATTAATTACAACGATACCGCCAACCATACCATCGCTGCCGCTGCCTGGGAGACAATGAAAGTATCTCAACTACAAAACAGGAAAAATGCCATCGAAGAAATGCAGGAAGCGGTCGGACATGGAAATGTAATCACTGATTTATCCGACATTTTCAGGGCTGTGAAAGAAGGCCGGGGCGAATTATTAATTATGCAGGCAGATTATCAGCAAGCAGTAAAAATGACCGGAGAAACTTCTTTTGATTATGTCGATGATGCCACACAACCCAATGTCATTGACGACATAACAAGTGAAATTGCCTGGGAAGTGATTTCCAAAAAAGGGCGGGCCATATTTCTCAGTGGCGATGAGGCCAACGCTTTAGGCGATATTGCTTTAAAAGTTCGCTATTGAAAAAAGAAAGTATTCTAAAATCCCCAACTTCCAACTTCCAACATAACATGAATAATATGAATAATATGATCTTGATTATTATCGCTTCGGCGATATTTATTTTCATTTTGGGCATCAGAATTGTGCGCCCGACACACCGTGCGCTGATCGAAAGACTCGGTAAGTACAATCGTTTTGCAAATCCTGGGTTCCACTGGATTATCCCGTATATCGAACGGATGTTCATCGTGAATGTCACGGAACAAATGGTGGATGCCGAAGCGCAGGAAATCATTACAAACGACAACCTCAATGCATCCGTGGATGCGCAAGTCTATTTCCGGGTGATTGCCGATGAGGAAAGCGTGAAACAGTCGCAGTACAATGTGAACCGTTATCAGTGGCAGATTGTCAACCTGGCAAGAACTACGCTGCGGAACATCATCGGTACGCTGACGCTGAAATCGGCCAATAGCGAACGGGGGAAAATCAATGCCGAATTGCACAAAACCCTTTTGGTCGAAACCAAAACCTGGGGAATTGATGTCATTCGTACCGAATTAAAGCAGATTGACCCGCCCAGCGACGTACAGGAAACGATGAACAAGGTCGTGAAAGCAGAGAATGAAAAAATCGCTGCCATCGACTACGCCACTGCCCGCGAAACAGTTGCCGATGGCGAAAAACGGGCGCGTATTAAAGAAGCGGAAGGCTCCAAACAAGCCCAGATACTAAAAGCGCAAGGGGAAGCCGAAGCCATTAAAATGGTCAATGAAGCGGCAGAAGTTTATTTCGTAGGTAATGCACAGATTCTGCGCAAACTGGAAGCCGTGGAAAAAGCCATGGCAAACAATACAAAATTTGTGGTTCCTGTCGGTTCTGACCTGGTGAATGTGATCAGCGAAATGGCCGGAATTGTGCCGTTGAAGAAATAATATCTGACTATCCACTTTATTTTTTAAACATCCGCGACCTCGTCCACACTCAATATTTCCACCGGGCGGTCGCGGTACAGCATAGCGCCTGCCATCAGGATAAGGCTTGTGACTAAAATGACAAAAAAGAGTACCCCTTCGTCGAAGTTTTCGATGCGCTGCCATTCCGGTATTTTGTAAAATAACAGGATCGTAATCAGCCCGCGGGGTATATAGAACAACTCGGGCAGCAGTTCGTATTTGTTCATCACACGCAAGTAAACAAAACGAAGGGCAAACAGCGCAACGACGATGAGCGCCCCGAGTTCCAGCACCTGCAAATTCCGGAAATACTCCAGACCGATCCCGAAACCGAAAATGACAAAAAAGAAAGTACGGATCAGAAACGAAGATTCGGCAGTGATGGATTTCAGAAAAAGCGCCTCGTTATCCACGTTTTCATTTGAAAAATAGCGTTTGAGCGGCCTCCAGCGGATCAATTCCCAGTTGTTGATGACCAATCCGAACATCAGGATAGTAATCAGGGCAGGCAGTTTTATCATTTTTCCGCCGACATAAATGGCAATTAACACTGCGAAGGATAGAAAAAACTTGATTTCTACCCTGTTCCGAATGAGCAGCCACATCAGTCCGAAACACACGGCTACCGACAGCACCAGCGCCACCACGATACTGCTGCCGAACCATACGATTTCCTGTGTACCGATCTGTTGCCCGGCGGTGAAAAAATTGAACACCATAATGCCGATGATATCCGAAAAAGAGGCCTCGTATATCAGAAACTCCTTTTTGTCCCGCCCCAGGTGGTGAACACTCGTCAATACCACGGCGCTACTCACGATGCTCAGCGGAATAGCATACACTAAACAATTGATAAACGGCGTACCGGGCAGCCACCAGTACAGGATACCGGCAACCACCGCTGAAGAAACCAAAAATATCACCAGGGCAGACAGAAAAGACCGCCGAATGAGCGGGATCTTCTCGCGGGTTATTTCCAGGTCCAGCCCGGCTTCCAGTACAATCATAATAAGCCCGATCGTACCCAAAAACTCTATGATGATTTTGGGAATTTCAAAAGAGAATCCCGCCAGATCAGACAAATATCGCAACAAGATGCCGGTTCCCAACAACAACAGCACAGAAGGCATCCTCGTCATCCGGTTCAGGATAGAGAACAGATATGACAAAATAACAAGCCCGCAGACTGCAAATAATATGCTATAAGAGGTGAAATCTTCCATACGGGCGAAGGTAATTAATTTGTTTTCACAGACATCGAAATAGCAAAAAACGAACGGTTTAAAAATCTTTACGGGATACTCCGCGTTATATCATCAGGTTTTGGCGGTTTGTAGTTCAAAACTCTTTTGCATCAGGAATACATCAAAATTTATGGTCAACTTAGATACAAGCCCTGAAGAGCGGGAAACAGAACACCTCGCTGCGGCGGCGAAAAAAGTCTTACGAAGCAATATTCTCGGCACCTTTACCAAACCGGCCCCTACCTTGTACCCGCATCAATGGAATTGGGATGCCGGGTTTATTGCGCTCGGTTATGCGCGCTCCGATTACCGCCAGGCCTGCAACGAACTCACGGCGCTTTTTCGCGGCCAGTGGTCCAACGGGATGCTGCCGCAAATTGTATTTTCCTCTGAAAGTAAGGGCAAATATTTTCCCGGCTATCGGTTCTGGAATACGCATGGCGTACCGGGAAAGCCCCGAAATGCGCGCACCTCGGGCATTACCATGCCGCCCGTACACGGATTTATCCTGAATCGCCTGCTGCAACTCGCTCCCGATACGAAGGCCTACCGGCCTTTTTTCCGGCGCATGTTCGATCGCGTTTCGTTGCTGCACCGGTACTGCTACGACTTCCGCGACCCCGAGCGCGAAGGGCTGGCTTTCATTTGCCATCCCTGGGAATCGGGTA
>Ga0163153_10006747_pt1 | contig 12722 bp, 3 predicted proteins | sample OliLakLV19MP6IB1_FD_148629 | JGI IMG/M metagenome (GOLD analysis project Ga0163153, IMG submission 148629) | Freshwater microbial mat bacterial communities from Lake Vanda, McMurdo Dry Valleys, Antarctica - Oligotrophic Lake LV.19.MP6.IB-1 | ecosystem: Environmental > Aquatic > Freshwater > Lake... | reverse complement strand
GGTGGGAGTGCGAGACGCTTTGCGGGCGGCGGTGCGGGTGCGCGGGGCGGCGGCACGCCGGCGTTTGGTCGGCTTGTCGGGAGATGCCCATGCGTTGCGTGTGAGAGCGCGGCGGTCGGTGCGATGGCCGACTGTCCCCGCGATGTCGGCGACGACGCCGGCGAGGTGATTGTGGTGCTGCGCTTGGGACGATCCCGCGCCGGACGTTTCGTCCCCGCCCAGGCCAGTGACGGTGTCGACGGCACTTCGGCGAACCGCAACGAAGTGCGGATCGTTCGCTCCCTCCGGGGTGGCGCGGGCCCGCGGGGTTGGCTTGGCGGCCTTGGCCCCGTTCCCCGGCGTGGGCTTCCGCGGCGAACGGGCCCCGGGGGCGCTTGTCGTTGTGGTGCGGCTCGTGGTGGTGCGCCGATTCGCCTTGGCTGCTTTGACCGCCATGTGGTGGACTCCGTGTGGGTACCTGCTCAATTGTGGATCGGCGTGATGAAGGCACGATGAATCTGCCACGAACGCAAACAAACCGTGCGCACTTGATCCTCAACGGGGCGAGAAGCCGCTGCAAGATGAACGACGGATGAGCCCGAATTCAGCCCTCGAGGCGCTCGATGCGTTGAACTCGGGGTATGCTCGAACTATTCCCAGGACATATCCGCGCTCGCGGACGGTCCTCACGATGGCACGCCATTCATTCGCCCCGCTATCCAAATCACGGCGCGGCGACGCGGCGCCGCCCGCTCGAGCCGGCCTCTTTCCAAAGGGTTACGCCATGACGCGTCAGCACAAAGTCGGCAACGCCACGTTCGACCTCACGCCTGCGCTCTTCGAGCAGCTCGAGGCCCGAACGCTGCTCACAACGTTTGGGTACCAGGATCTTTCGGAAGTCGTCGACGCGAGCGCCGCGCTGTACGTGCTGCGCCCGGGCGGCGAGGACGGTTCGATCCGGACGATCGGCTCGGCGGTGGACGGAGTGGGCGATGTCGACGGCGACGGGTTCAACGACATCCTCGTCGGCGCCGGCGGCCAGCACGATGGGGAAGACACCAATGCGGTGGCCGCGGTGTATTCGGGGCGAACCGGGACGGTGCTGTTCACGTTCCAGGACGGGTTCAGGGAGTTCGGGGGCGCGGTGGCGGGCGTCGGGGATGTGAACGCCGACGGTGTGCCGGACATCCTGGTGGGGTCGCCGCGGTTTGACATGCGCGATCAGGGGCCCTCGGACGAGGTGGGGCGGACCTACCTGTACTCGGGCGCGGACGGTGCGCTCATCCGGTTCTTCTCCGGCGAGGCCGACGGCGATCGGTTCGGCGCGGCGGTATCGGGCGCGGGGGACTTCAACGCCGACGGCGTCCCTGACCTCATCATCGGCGCCCCGGGCGCCGACGGCGGCGGGGAGGATCGCGGGCGTGCCTACGTGTACTCGGGAAGCGACGGGTCGCTGCTGGCGACGTTCACGGGGTTGGAGGACGATGACGCGTTCGGCTACAGCGTGGCCGGCGCGGGCGACGTCAACGGTGACGCCGTTGCCGACGTGATCGTGGGGGCGCCGGGCCGGTTCCAGGGGCCGCAGCAGACACCCGGGCACGCGTACGTGTACTCCGGCCTGGGTCACGACCTGATCCGGACGTTCACCGGCGATGACGACGGCGACTGGTTGGGCTTCAGCGTCGACGGGGTCGGCGATGTGAACGGCGACGGCGCTGACGACGTGATTGTGGGAGCGCCAAGCGCGTGGAACCGGGTCGACGGGAACATTCCTTCGGCCGGGATCGCGCGGGTCTATTCGGGCGCGACCGACGCGGTGCTGTTCACGCAGCGGGGCGACGCTCCCAATGGGAACCTCGGGGCCGCGGTGGCCGGCGCACCCGACATGGACCGCGACGGGCGGGCCGACTTCATCATCGGCGCCCCGGCCGCGTCGCCCGCGGCCCATGTGGGCGTGTACTCGGGCGCCACCGGCCGCCGGCTGGTCAGCTTCTCGCACACCACCAGCGACCTGCTCGGCGGCGACCGGCTCGGCACCTCGGTCGCGGCGCTGGGCGACATCAACGGGGACGGGTTCGGCGACTTTGCCTTCGGCGCGACCCAGGACGCCAACCCCGAGCGCAACGACCGCGGGCGGATGTACGTCTTCTCGGGCGCCTCGGCCGCGTCCCTCATGCCCGACGGCATCAACGACGACCGTGACATCTGGGGAACCGCGGGGAACGAGGGGTTCCTGATCCTCAACGGCGACCTGTTCCTCCTGCCAGCGCGGGGCGGATTTGCCCCCGGTGACCGGGTGATCGACGTCAACGGGGGCGACACGGTGCTGGGGGGCACCGACGCGCTTGGCAACAACGCGTTCACCTGGGTCAACGGCCAGCGCTCGCTGCTGAGCGCACTGGTGACGAGCGAGCAAGGGCCGGCGGGGAACTACACGGGCTTGCGGGCGGTGGACGTCACGGACCTCGGCCTCATCCTCGTCGAGCGTCTGCGCGACGGCGCCGTCGCGACGGCGTGGGTGCTGGACGGCGGCGTGCTGCGGTACCTCTTTGACGGCGTGCCCGTAGCGATGAACGAGGCGCAGATGGCGGTGGGCGTGAGCGCCGACGGCGGGTTCACGACCATCGTGTGGACGAGCGCCTCAGGGGCCACGCTGGTCTCGGGGATCCGGGCCGTCGACGTCAACGAGGGCGGGACCATCGCCGGCGCCGGCCCCGACGGCGTGGTCGTCTGGTCGGGCGGAACGCAGACGCCGGTGGCGGGGATCGCGGGCGGCAGCGCCTTCGAGCCCCGTGGGATCAGCAACATCGGGGAGATCGTGGGGACGTACCAGACCGGGTCCGGCCGGTCGGGGTTCTACTTCAGGCCCTCGGAGGGGATGACCGACATCAGGCCGCTGGTCACCGTTGGCGCGCCCGAGGAGTTCCTTGCCAGCAACGACCTGCGGCTCGTGGACATCAACAACGTCGGCGGCGTCGTGGGCGGGGTCCACGACGTGAGCCGCGGGTTCCTGCTCGAACGACGCGACGGGTCAGCACGCTTCCACGCCGACCTGGACCGGCACGTCGAAGTCACCACGGCCAACGGCGTGACCACCGTCGCGGCGGTCAACGACGAGGGCGACGTGCTGGTCTTCCGCCGCCACCCCGGCCAGAGCGAATGGACGCGATTCAACCTCTCCGAGGACGCGGGCGTCGCGCCCGCCACCAACGTCGCGGTCTTCAGCGACCCGGGCACCGGACGCGCGTCCTTCGCGGCGACCACGGACGCGGGCCTTGTCCTCATCGAGGAGACCGCGGGCGGAACATGGGTCGTGCGCAACTTGACGCAGGAGATCGCCGGCGCCGCGGCGATCGTCGACTCGCTGTTCGTGCTGTCGCCCCAGAGCGGCCTCGTGCTCGTCGGCGGGCGCAGCGCTCCCGGCGACGTCGTGGTCTACGGCATGACGGAGTCGTTCAACGACGGCGGCCTGCGGATCTGGGCGTTCAACAACCTTTCGCAGACGCAGCTGCGCGACGGCGGCTTCGCCGTGCCGGTGTTCCGCGAACGGCTGGTGACCTACGTCACGCCGTGGAACGGCCTGAACATCGCGGGCGTCGACGAGTCGGGCGACATCCGTGTGCTGTGGACGGCGCCGGGCGTGGCGGGCTGGCGCGAGACGAACCTCTCGACCGTGGCGGGAACCACGCCGCTGGTGGGGGACCTCACCGCGTACGTCGCGCCCTGGGGCGGCATCAACGTCGTCGGGGCGGACGCGGCCGGCCACCTCGTCGTCACGTGGTGGGCGCCGACGCTGGGCGCGACCTGGGCGAAGAACGACTTCACCAGCGAGTTCGGCGGGCCGACCCTGCGTGGCGAGTCGATGACGAGCTACGTGACGCCCTGGGGCGGGCTGAACGTCGGCGGCGTGACCGACGACGGGCGAGTGCTCATGTACTGGTGGGTGCCCAGCGCCGGCGGCGAGTGGCGCATCGACGAGATCGAGACCGGCGACGACTCGCGGGACAGGCCCGCCCGAAGCCTGACAAGCCACGTCGCGCCCGACGGCACGTTCCACATCGTGGGCGTGAGCCGGTCGGGCGAGGTGGTTGACCTCCGCTGGGAATCGGGGCGCGAGTGGGAGGTTGAAGGCCTGAGCGAGCAGGACTAGCCGGCGTGGTGCAAGAACGGGATCGCCCATGGCCTACCGCTGAGAATGGCTTTCGGCCATTCCCGCCCCTCGCTTCATGGGTCAGGGGCTCGCGTCGACCGTGTTGATCCCAACACGGCCCTGAGCCCGGCCGCGAACGCCGATCGCGCGCTCGCGCTGTCCTGGCCGCGTTTGAACTCGATGGTGAGGATCGGGATGCCCATTTCGTCGCCCACCATCGTTCCCAGTGAGCCCGGCGTCGAGTAGCCCATGTCGGCCACGACGCGCCAGCGCGGGTCCACGTCGCGGGCCGCGTCGGCGAACAGCGCGGCCAACTCCTCCGCGGCCCCGTCGAAGTTGACGCGCGGCCCCGTCGAAGTTCACGCGCGGCCCCGTCGAAGTTCACGAACGGGTCGGCGCGGGCCGAATGCAGCACGATGACTAGCGAGGGACGCGCGTTCTCGATCAGCCCGTACACGCCCCGGGTCTCCGGCTCGCTCAGGGGTGACGGTCCATGGGCACGTGCGGGCCGGAAGTTCACCGTGGGCCAGTTGCGGTTCAGGTCGACGCCCGCGGCGTTGCCGCGACTGCCGGCCGCCGCGCCGTCGGGGTTCATGTTCTCGATGAGGATGACCGCGCACTGCGCCGACGCCGCCTCGGCGCGGATGACATCGACCGCCGCGAGCCCCTCGCGTTCATCGCCGTGGATGCACGCGATGATCAGCACCGGGCCCGCACCCGGTCGCGCCCGCGCGGGGGCAAACTTCTGAATGGTAATGGGAGCGCCGCGCCGGGAGCGCGCGACGACCTCGCTCGGGGAGCTGGCGCCCAGAGGTTGTCGGGCCGCGTCCGAGTTGTTGTTGGCGGGCGGCCCCGACGAGCTGCAGGCGGCGAGTGCAAGTGCTGCGCACGCGGCGACGCCGATGAGGGCCCGCAAGGCGGTTGTCACGTGGCTCTCAATCGGGCGTTGACCGTTCACATCTGCAGACGCCATGCAAGAGCGGCCGGCGGCGATCTCCCAGCACGCCGGGGTGCGTGCCTGCGTGGGACCCCACACCCGCTGACGACCAGCGTTCGAACTCGCCCGGCAGCGAGCATCCTCGGATTGAATCTGGAGCCGGCCGGGCATAGGGCCACGGTCGACGCCGCGGGGGGCCGTGGGGCGGTTATAATTCTTTCATCAAATGAAATCCCGAGCTCTTGTGGCTTGGGATGCGGGTGTTCCCCACCGCAGGGTGTGAGTTCGAACCCTCCCGCCGCCGTGTCGCAATTCGAAGAGGGTTATCTTGCCCGCACGCGCCACATGCTGACCGTCACCACCACCCGGTTGATCGAGGACCTCAAAGACCCCGCGAACGTCGCGGCGTGGTCGGCGTTCGACGACCGGTACCGGCGCGTGCTGTTCGGCTTTGGTCGACATCTCGGCTTGTCCGCCGACGACGCGGCCGAGCTTGCCCAGCGCACCCTCGCCGTGTTTGCCGGCACGCTGCGCGAGGGCGGGTACCAGCGCGAGCGCGGACGCTTGAATTGGTGGCTTATCGGCATCGCGAGGAACACCGCACTGGAGATGCGACGAAACGCCCGTCGTCATCGCGACCGAGGCGACGCCGCGTTGATCGGTGTCGCGGCCGAGATCCCCGAGAACGAGCACCTCACCCGGGTCTGGCAACACGAACGCGACCGGGTGGTCCTCGCCCGCGCCATGAGTCTCCTGCGCGATTCAACGCGCACCGACGACCGCACGCTCAAGGTGTTCGAGCTGTTCGTCCTGAGGACCGTCCCCGCCGCCGAGGTGGCACGCGAGTGCGGCGTCGAGGTTGACACTGTGTATGTCATCAAGAACCGGCTGACCAGGCGATTGCGGGAGCTCGTGCGCGAGCTGAGCGCCGCGTACGACGAGGACGATTGAGTGCGGGCCCGCTGCCCGAGTTCGCTCATTCTCGAGCAGTTCGCGCTCAGCGACGCCGGAGCCGGCGACCTTCGAGCGCACGTCGCCGAGTGCACGACGTGCCGGGACGTCATCGACGACATCCGAGAGAACCAGCGCTTCGTCGAACGAGCCGGAGCGACGCTCGCCGAAGTGTTCGACTCCCCGGACACCGCACCCACCCCCCGCGACGCCGTTTCCGGATACGAGCTCGTCGAGGAAGTCGCTCGCGGCGGGCAGGGCGTGGTCTACCGGGCCGTGCAGATCGCTACCAACCGACCCGCCGCCGTGAAGGTGCTCCTGGCCGGCTCGCTCGCCGGCGCGCGTCAGCGTCGACGGTTCGAGCGCGAGATCGAGATCGCGGCCAACCTACGCCACCCCAACCTCGTCACGGTCTTTGGTTCGGGCGTGAACTCCGCCGGGCGCCCCTACGTCGCTATGGAATTCGTCCGCGGCGTACCGATCGACCGGTTCGTACGCGAGCAATTCGGCGATCCCGGCGCGGGGGACCGCGGGCGCGTCAACGCCATTGTCCGGCTCGTGGGAGACGTCGCGGCCGGCGTCGGCCACGCCCACGCCGCGGGCGTCATTCACCGCGACCTGAAGCCCTCAAACATCCTTGTGGAAGAGAACGGAACTCCCCGTGTGCTCGACTTCGGGCTTGCGCGAGATGCCCATACCGCGCCCGATGCAACCGTAACGCAGGAATTCGTGGGCACGCCTGCGTACGCCTCACCCGAGCAGCTGAGCGGAGACGCCGCGCTGGTCGGCACGCGGACCGATGTCTACGCCCTCGGGCTCGTGCTCTACCGGCTGCTGACCGGGCAGCACCCCTACCCGTGCGACGGTCGGTTCGTCGAGGTCGCCGAGCACGCACGCCACACCGAACCCGCCCGCCCCGCGCGGTTCATCCCGCGCCTGTCCACGGACGTCGAGACGATCGTGCTCAAGTGCCTGGCGAAGGACCCGGCGCGGCGTTACCCGAACGCCGCGGTGCTCGCGTCGGACATCGACGACTACATCGAAGGTCGGCCGATCTCGGCGCGCCGCGAGAGCGCCGCGTACGTGCTCCGCAAGCTCGCGCTCCGTCACCGGGCGGTGTCCGTCGCCGCGGCACTCGTCCTCATGACCGTCATCGGGTCGGCCGTCGGGCTCGCAATCCTCGCCCGGGACCTGGACCGGACACGTCGCGACGCTGAAGCTTGGCTCACCGCCAGCGAGATCCTGCGGGGCCGGCTCATGGCCGGCACCGGCGACGCCGCCCGGGCCGAAGCGCTGCTCTGGCGCCAGGCGATCCACGGCGCGGGTGGTGCCGCGGACAGCGCCGTCAACCGCGCCGACGCCGGAATCAAGCCGATCGCCGAGCACGCCCGCTGGGCCCTCATGGAGTTGTACTCCAGGCATCCCTGCCTCCTCCGCCTGCGCTCGGATGGCACCACCCTCTGCCTGGGGTTCAACGCCGACGGCTCCCTCTGGTCGGTCAACACCCTGGGCGCCCGCTCCGTGTGGTCCGCCGACGGGGCGCTCCTCAGTCGGAGCGACCCCATCCTGAGCGGGCCCGACATCCTGGGCGTCGCGGACCCTCTTGGGCGAGCCGGAACTGTCAGCTACGGATCCACGCTCACGGTCGTCGCACTCGATACCGGGCGCATTCGCAGCGGCACGATCGACTTCCCGTGGACCAACAGCGGCCACTTCTCTGATGATCTCTCGATGTTCGCCGCGATCCGCGCTTACGACACCGGGGACGTCGTCGTCTTCGACACCGCCACCATGTCCGTCATCACCACCATCGCCGCCCTGGCCACCGACGCGGCCTTCATGCGGACACCCGACGGCGCCCTGCACCTGCTGATCGCCGGTTGGTACGAGGGCCGCTACGCCCTCGTCGATCGGACCGTGTCGGACTGGAAGGTCGCTCACGTCTTCCCGATACCGGGCGCCTTCAGTCCGAGCCCGATGCATACCACGCGCCGGGTCTTCCCGCTCCCGTCGCAGAACGCCGTCATCACGACGATCAACTCGACGGCCTTTCGATTCAACCTGCTCGACGTCGACGCTCCCCCCATCGTCGCGCACACCATCAACTCCATCGTCGGCCTCGACACCGGCGCCGGCGTCGTCGCGATGGTTCTCTCCGACAGCGTGGTCGAGTTGCTCGACGCCCGCGACCTCACGCCGATCCGCACCATTTTCCGCGACGCGACCCTGGGCTGCCTGGACATTGACGACCGGCGCGGCCTGATCGCCCACGGGGGCAGCGGGCCCGGCATCCGTGTCCTTGAGGTGGCCGCGCGCCCCTGGCTCGAACAGCTGCCCGCCAGCACCGTCACGCACCCCAGCGTGGCCATCGCACCCGACGGTGCCGTCGCATGGGTCGACGATGCGGGGACGCTCTCCATCCGCAGCCCCGGCGCCGGCGAGACCGTCTCCCGGCCCGCGCACACCGGACAGAGCACCAGTGTCGCGTTCTCACCCTCGGGCGGCGAACTCGTGACCACCGGGCTGGACGGGTCGATCCATGTCTGGAGCCGCGACACGGAGCCCCCCAACCTCGCCCGGACCCTTGCCACCGGCCTGGTCCAGATGTGGTGTGTCCAATACAGCCCCGACGGGCGCATCATCGCCGCCTGCGGCGAAAGGGGCACGCTCTGGCTCGGAACCTCCGCAGGCCAGCAACCCGGCATCGTCGTCCGGGCACTGGGCCGCGGGGCGAAGCTCGCATTCAGCCCCGACAGCCTGCGTGTGGCAATCGCGAGCACCGACGGGCGGGCGACGATCTGGGACACCGCCACCGGCGCCTGCGTGCGCACGATCAAAGTCGCCTCGGAGCCCGCCCGAGCGATCGCGTGGTCACCCGACGGGCACACCATCGCCGTGGGGGCCGACGACCGCAGCGTGAGCATCTGGGACGCCGCCACCGGCGCGCGGGTGCACCGCATCCCGGGCCTGCCGTGGGGCCCGTTCGACCTGGCGTATCACCCGACGGGTCACGTGCTCTTCGCCGTCGGCCGGAGCGGTGCGCTGATCGCCCTCGACACCCAGCTCGCCGAGGAACTGGCCACCTTCGCGGTGCATGACCGACACATCTTCGGCGTGGCCGTGAGCGCAGACGGCTCGAAGATCATCACCTCCGGCCAGGATCCCTGGATCGGGATCACCAACCTCGACCACCTCGCCCGGTACATCGACGCGAATGCGCCCTACTGGCGCGACCAGTTCCGAACCTCCGGCGTCGAGTGTCTTCCCGACGCCGACGTTTCGCGCTGAGGAGGCGGTGGGCCGCGAGGGCGAGCACCGCGACCGAGTCCACGCCCAGAATCGTGAAGAGAACCACGCTCGGGTGACCCACCGCGAGGCTGAACATCGCCGCGGTCGCCACCAGCGCCAGCATCACCATCGCGCAGCCCAGCAGCAACCCGACGTGGACCGGCTTCATGGCACAGCTCTTCCGGGTGCGACCCGCCGCCCTGCGGGTCAGGACCATGGCATCCGTCGGCGTTCCGCACCGGCGCGTCTGGAGGGGGAGGCATCGGATCGGTGAACACTTGGCCGATGTGCCGCCGATCTAACAGCGATTTCTGTGAAACTTTGCGAGGGCCGGGCCGGTCCGATCCCCCCCGGGTCCACCCAGGGCACGCCCCCCCGGGGGCCCGGCCCCGGTTCGTCCCGGGCGCCGGGCAAAAAAATGTCCTCATCGCTGTTAGATCGTCGGCCCATGCGCCAAGTGATGAGTACACCGACGCCCGCGGCTCGGCCCGGGCACGGCCAGGAGTCCACCCATGAACAGGTCAGCGAGAATGGCAGTTGGTGGCGCGGTGGCCCTCGCCGCCGCGCTGGGCGTCACGCCCCCCGCGCAGGGCCAGGCGATCATCCACAACACGACGACAGTGAAGCTGGGGGTGGACCTGCTCGGGCAGCTGAATATCGCCGGGACGATTGCTTCGTACGTACACGGGGAGACGGAAGTTGGCCTGCGCTACCTGCTCACGGGGATCGGCGGCCAGGAGTCGGAAGCGACCGCCCACGGGTGCAACTGCGAGGGCTGGGGGATCGCCGCCACGACGCCCGCCTTCTCGGCCGGCGCGAACAATGCGATGGGTATCGCCGGCTTCGTGAGCAACTCGTTCACGACGACGGGCACGCCCCCGAACTCCGCGGTGGCGGACGTGCGCACCACCGGCGGCGAACTCCGGATCGTGCACGACTTCCACCCGTCGGCGTCCCCGAACCTCTACGAAGTGACCGTGACGGTGACCAACACGACATTCCCGCCGGTAACGGTGAGCGGGATCACCTACCGGCGCAACATGGACTGGGACGTCGAGCCGACCCGGTACAGCGAATTCACGACGATCGACACGTATCCGACTCCCGGCGGCCCCCTGCCGGCGAGCGTGATCCAGACGAACGAGGACGGTTTTGCGGGCTCGGACCCGACGGACCCGGTCGGGGTGCTCATCCCGCTGGTGTGCGGGACCGGTGTGTTTGTGGACTGCGGGCCGTCTGACCACGGAGCGCTGTTCGACTTCGACCTGGGGACCCTGGCGCCCGGCGCCAGCACGTCGTTCAAGATCTACTACGGGGCGGCGTACGATGAGCCGACGGCCCTCGCGGCCCTAGGCGTCGTCAACGCCCAATTCTACTCGTTCGGGCAGCCCAACTGCGCGGCCGTCCAGCCCGGCGTGGCGTGCCCGCTGACGACGGACCACGGGCGGCCGAACACGTTCATCTTCGCGTTCGGGGGCGCCATCTTCGGCGGCGGGTGCGTCACCCCGCCCCGGAACATGGTCGCGTGGTTCCCCTTCGATGAGACGGGCGGCACGACGACGAACAACATCCTGCACCCCACCGCCGAGGGGACGGTCATCAGTACCGGCGGCGGAGCGTGGCTCGGGTCCCCCGGCGTGGTCGGCAACGCCGTGTGCTTCGACCAGGGAGCGGTAACGGTGCCGCACTACGGTGGGCTGTACCTGGACAACGACATCACGATCGATGCCTGGGTCAACGTCCTCGCCCAGGGTTTCCCGTGGCGGCACACCATTGTCGATAAGCGCCAGGGGAACAAGGGGTACTGGCTGTACATCCACCAGACCACCGGCACCTCCGGCGTGTTGACGCTCGAGCACAACGACGGTGCCGGCATCTGGAACGTGGTGACCGGCCCGACCGTCTTTCCGATCCCGGGGTGGCATCACATCGCGGTCACGGTGCGGAGGAACTGCAACAGTGTCGCGGGCAGGGTGTGCGTCGACTTTGAGTACGACGGCGCCTGCCCGGCCGGGGTTCCGCCGTTCGTCAACGGGGAGACCGGCGTCATGGGCACCACCAACGGCCTGGTGATCGGCGACGACAACGACACCTCCACCAACATCAACTGGATCCTCGGGTGCATCGACGAGCTCGAGATCTTCGACAGCGCCCTCACCTGCACCGAACTGGTGAAGATCTACAACGCCGACGAGGACGGCAAGTGCAAGGAGTTCTGCATCGCCGAGTGGGACCGCTCGTTCTACGGAAGTCAGGCGTCGATCACGGTGCCGGTGCGCCTGTGCAACGACAGCGCCTCGTTCACGTGCTACACGCTGAGCTTCCTCCCCTTGACGTGCCCCTTCTCGACCGGGACGCCCAGCCCGACGGGGATCACCGCGAGCCCCATCCCGCCGATCTGCGTGGGCCCGGGTGACTGCAGCACGGTGTACCTCACCATCCCCCGCCCGCCGTTCGTCAACATCGGTGACATCAGCTGCTACACGGTCTGCATGACGAACCAGAAGACCGGCAAGATGTGGTGCTGCGACGGCTCGGTGCAGTGGGCATCGGATGCCATCGTCGTCGACTGGCCGCCGCAGCGGCGGGGCGACGTGGTGTTCGATGTCGCCCTCGACTTCGGGCCGGTCGTGGTGGGGCCGGGCAAGAAGTTCGAGTGGGACGCCCCGATCTTGCTCCGCGCGGTCGGCCCCGACATGGAGCAAGACACCACGACCATCAGCCTCAACGGCCTGCCCCCCGGCGAGCCGGTGTGGTGGGATGCCGTCGTCGCGCCCGGCGGCACCGACGAGCTGCCCCTCATCGTTCGCATGGTCGGGAACGACCCCCGCCAGCCCTACTGGATCCTCCTGGAGGCCGACATCAACGGCGACGGCGACCTCGAGCAGATCGAATCCATCTCGCTGCTGGGCCACTTGGCCGATCCCTGCGCCCCCGCCGAGGATGAAGACTTCGAGTTCCACCCCCCCGGCACCGTCTGCGGCATCGAGGGCTTCATCCCCTGGCAGAACGGCGTCGACGTCTGCGGCGTCGTCTCCACCGAGCAGGCCAACAGCGGCAACCGCTCGCTCAAGATCGTCGGCGCCGTCGGCGGCGCGGGCGGGCTTGGCGACGACACCGTGCTGCCGGTGTCGGGCGTCGACTCGGGCGTTTGGACCGTCAAGGTCATGACATACGTGCCCACCAGCGCGACGGGCGAGGGCGCGGTCATCTTCCTCAACACCTACGACGACGTGACGCCGCCGCCGGCGAACTGGTACTCCGCGCAGGTGCGATTCCGGGCCGGCTCGGGCCTGATCCAGGCCGATTTCGGCGCCGGTGTCACCGCGATGATCAAGGGCCAGTGGGTCGAGCTGCGACTGGAGATCGACCTCGACAACGACCTGGCCGACTACTTCTACAACGGCGTGCAGTTCG
>Ga0163153_10006746_pt1 | contig 12723 bp, 8 predicted proteins | sample OliLakLV19MP6IB1_FD_148629 | JGI IMG/M metagenome (GOLD analysis project Ga0163153, IMG submission 148629) | Freshwater microbial mat bacterial communities from Lake Vanda, McMurdo Dry Valleys, Antarctica - Oligotrophic Lake LV.19.MP6.IB-1 | ecosystem: Environmental > Aquatic > Freshwater > Lake... | reverse complement strand
ACGCAATTTCGTCGTGCTGAGTTGGAGATCGCGTTTCCGTTCGACAACATCGGCGTCAATCTACCGACGCTGATGGCGACCGTCGCGGGAAATCTGTTCGAGTTGCGCGAATTCTCTGGGCTGCGATTGCTGGACTTGGAACTTCCGGCCGCATACTCGGCATGTCCCGGGCCGCAGTTCGGAGTTGCGGGAACGCGGCGCTTGGCCGGCGTGTTCGATCGCCCGTTGATTGGCACGATTGTGAAGCCCAGCGTCGGACTGTCGCCGGAGCAGACGGCGGCGCTGGTGCGCGAGTTGGGCGAGGCGGGCATTGATTTCATCAAGGACGACGAATTGCTGGCGAATCCGCCGCATTCGCCATTGTCGGAGCGCGTGCCGGCCGTGATGCGGGCGATTCGCGCGCTCGCCGACCGCTCCGGCAAGCAGGTGATGTTCGCCTTCAATATCTCCGACGAACCGGAAGCGATGCTTAGGCATCACGACCTCGTCGCTGAGCACCAGGGCACCTGCGTGATGGTGAGTCTGCATCACGTGGGCCTGGGCGGCGTGATGCAATTGCGGAGACATTCGCAGTTGCCGATTCACGGGCATCGCAACGGCTGGGGGATTTACTCACGCAGTCCCGCCATCGGCATCGAGTACGCCGCGATGCAGAAGATCTGGCGACTGGCCGGCGTCGATCATTTGCATGTAAATGGATTGCAGAACAAATTCTGTGAGCCGGATGACTCGGTCGTCCGTTCGATCGCGGCCTGCCTGACGCCGATGTTCGGCGACGATCGCGCGCTGCCGGTCGTGTCGTCAGGGCAATGGGGCGGGCAAGCGCCGGAGACATTTCGACGCACGCAAACCGTCGATCTGATGTATCTCGCCGGGGGCGGCATGATGGCCCATCCGGGCGGACCGGCGGCTGGCTGCCGCGCGTTGCAGCAGGCGTGGGAGGCGGCCGTAGCGGGCGTCGCGTTGGACGACTTTGCACGCATGCATGGCGAGTTGCGGCAGTCGCTGGAGAAGTTCGCGGCGAGGTCTTCGTGATGAGCGACGTCTGGCTCGGCTACTACGGCGACGATTTCAGCGGCAGCGCCGATGTGATGGAAGTGCTTGCGCAAGCCGGCTTGCCGACCGTGCTGTTTCTCGCGCCGCCGTCCCTGGAACAACTCGCGCGCTTTCCGGAGGTGAAGGCGATCGGCATCGCGGGAATCGCGCGATCGCTCCCCACGGAGGCGATGGAGGCCGAGCTGCGCCCGGCGTTCGCGTCGTTGCGTCGACTGGCGCCGTTGGTGCATTACAAGATCTGTTCGACGTTTGATTCATCGCCGGAGATCGGCAGCATCGGTCGGGCCATCGACATCGGACGCGCAGCGCTGGGAACGCGGGTCGTGCCGGTCGTGGTCGGCGCGCCGGCCCTGGGCCGCTATTGCGTGTTCGGCAATCTCTTCGCGCGGTCCGGCGGCGGCAGTCCGATTTTTCGGCTCGATCGGCATCCCACGATGGCGACGCATCCCGTGACGCCGATGGACGAGGCCGATCTGATGCGGCATCTGGCGCGCCAGACGTCCGCCAACATCGCGCTGTTGAATGCGCTTGTCTTGGATCATGCGGCCGGGGTGCGTTTCGACGACCTGGTCGCGTCCGGCGCCGAAGTGGTCCTGATCGACACGCTCTACGAGCGGCAGATGCCGATCATCGGCGAGCTGATCGTGAGTCTCGCGGAGCGCGACCTGACGCGCTTCGTCGTCGGTTCGTCCGGAGTGGAATATGCGTTGACGGCGCACTGGCGCGCTGCTGGAATGTTGCCGTTCACGCGCGTTGCAACTCCGCAGTGCGCTGAATCGCCCGTCGTCATTGTGTCGGGAAGTTGCTCACCGGTGACCGCGGCGCAGATTCTCGCAGCGGCAGAGGCGGGTTTCCGGTGTGTCGCTTTGCAGCCGGATGAATGGCTCGAGGGAATTGTCGGCCGCGCAGCAACGGAGGCCTTGAACGCCATGGCGGCAGGCGAAAGCGTCATCGTGCATGCCGCCACAGGGCCGGAAGATCCGCGGATCGCCGCAGCGAACGAGAAGCTCTCCAGTGCAGGTCGAAGCACGGAGCGCAACACACTGCTCGGCGAGGCCTTGGCGCGCATCTTGAACGCCGCCATCGACGCGGGTGTGCGGCGCTGCGCGGTGGCGGGCGGCGATACTTCGGGACAAGTCGCGCGGACGCTGGGAATTGAATCGCTGGAATTTATCGCGCCGCTCGCGCCAGGGTCGCCGCTCTGCCGAGCGCGGTTTCACGACACAACAAGACTGGACATGGAAATCTGTTTCAAGGGAGGGCAGGTCGGGCGTCCCGACTTCTTCCTGAAGCTCGCGCGCGGCGCGGGCTGAGTATCACGAGAGGAGCGTTTCAGATGGTGACCATCGCAATCTTCGGCGCCGGCGGCAACATGGGGACGCGCGCCAGCCAGGCGCTCGTGGGCGACCCCGAGTACCGCGTCCTGCACGTAGAGCCGGGGCCGGCGGGTCGAACACGGCTCGACGAACGTGGCATTACGCCCGTCGCGCGCGAGGAGGCGATCGCGGCCGCCGACACGGTGTTGCTGGCGGTGCCGGACCATTTGATCAACGGGATCGCCGCCGAACTTGTGCCGACGTTGCGTCCCGGCACGCTGGTGATCTGCCTCGATCCGGCCGCGCCGTACCATGGTCGGCTACCGGCGCGGAGCGACATTGCGTACTTCGTGACGCACCCGGGGCATCCGCCGATCTTCAGCGACGAAGCGACCCTCGACGCGCGGCGCGACTATTTTGGCAGCGGGCTCGCCAAGCAAGCGATTGTTTCGGCGCTGATGCAAGGCGCCGAGTCCGACTACGCGAAGGGCGAAGCGATCTCGCGCAAATTGTTCGGCCCGATTTTGCGTTCGCATCGCTTGACGGTCGAACAAATGGCGCTCTTGGAACCGGCGCTGGCGGAAACCTTAGCGGCGACTTGCCTAACGGTGATTCGCGAGGGCTTGGACGAAGTCGTGCGGCGCGGCGTACCAGCCGAGGCCGCCCGCGATTTTCTGTTGGGCCACCTGAATATTGAGCTGGCGATCGTCTTCAACGAAACTGGCTGGAAATTCTCGCAAGGCTGCCAGCGCGCGATCGACGAAGCGAAGCCGCTGCTGTTTCGTCCCGACTGGAAAAAAATCTTCGAACCGGAACAACTCCAGGCCAGCGTCGCGCGGATCGCCGGCGACGTTTGATCACCTACCACACTCGCCCTACACCACGGAGATCAACCCATGATTCCTTGCATTCCCTATCATCGCCGCGCCTGGCTGCTCGGCGCATGTTGCTTGCTTTTTGTGGCCTCGTTTCAGGCGTCAGGGTTCGGGCAAATCATGCCGCGGTTGAAGGTGAGTGACAATCATCGTCACTTGCAAACCACGGATGGCGAGCCATTCTTCTGGCTCGGGGATACCGCCTGGGAATTGTTTCACCGCCTGAATCGCGAGGAAGCGGATGCGTATCTCGACTTGCGCGCGCAGCAGGGATACACGGTCATTCAAGCCGTCGCGATCGCAGAGCTGGATGGGCACAGCGATCCGAATCCGTACGGGCATTTGCCGCTGGTCGAACTTGATCCGGCGCGACCGGCGGTGGTGGAAGGTGCGCAGAACGACTACTGGGATCACGTCGACTACATTGTGGAGGCGGCCAACCGGCGCGGCATGTATATCGGCTTCCTGCCCAAGTGGGGCCGCTACTGGCACGACAAAGTGCATGACGAGCGCCCGCTGTTCACCATCGAGAACGCGGCCGTCTACGGCAAGTGGCTGGGCGAACGCTATCGCGGCAAGGGGATCGTCTGGATTTTGGGCGGCGATCGACCCATCGAAAATGACGAGCAGCGCGAACTTATCCGCGCCATGGCGCGTGGCTTGAGCGAAGGCGACGGCGGCGCTCAGCTGATGACGTTCCATCCGCCTGGCGGACGCGGCTCCGCGGATTGGTTTCACGACGACGACTGGCTTGATTTCAACATGCGGCAGAACGGCCATGTGGCGGAGTTCACCGAGCGCTATGCGAAAACGCGCGCGGACTATGATCGCCAGCCGGCGAAGCCTGTCATCGACGGGGAGCCGATCTACGAGGACCATCCGGTGTCGTTCAAACCGGATGAGCTAGGCCATTCCACGTCGACTGACGTGCGGCGTCCACTGTATTGGGATTTGTTCAGCGGCGCCTGCGGACACACTTATGGCCATCACTCAGTCTGGCAGATGTGGAGCGAGGGGCGCAATCCCATCAATCGGCCGCTGATGCCTTGGAGCGAGGCGATTCACCAGGCCGGCGCGGCGCAGATGCAATACGGCCGTAGGTTGATCGAGTCGCGGCCGATGTTGGATCGCATTCCGGACGACGAGATTGTCGCGACCGATCGTGTCGCCAGTTCGGTGCCGGGCGCGGGGCGGTATCGTTTCGTCGCGACGCGTGATGCGGCGGGAAGTTATGCGTTCGTCTATGTGCCCGCCGGACGTAAGTTCCGCGTGCGGATGGATAAGGTCGCCGGTCCGAAAGTGAAGGCCTGGTGGTACAATCCACGTAATGGCGAGGCGGCGCCGATCGGGGAATTCGCGAGCCAAGGCGAGCAAGAATTCGTGTCGCCCGACGTTGGCGAAGCGCTGGACTGGATCTTAGTGCTGGACGACGTGAGCAAGAATTATCCCGCGCCTGGAGTTCGACCATGACGACCTCGTTCCGATACGCCTCGATTGTTCGTTCCGCTGGCCTGGTCGCGCTGCTTGCGCTGGTTCATAGCGCTCAAGCGCAAGCGGAGGATTGGCCGAGTTTCCGAGGTCCGACGCGACAAGGAATTTCAAGTGAAACGGGTTTACCGCTTCAATGGACCGCCGCGGAGCACATCGCCTGGAAGGTGGAAGTGCCTGGCGAGGCCTGGTCGTCGCCGATTGTTTGGGGCGATCAGGTGTTCGTCACGACGGCCACGGACGGCGGCGCAAGTTGCCGCGTGTTGGCCTTCGCGCGCGCGACCGGCGAATTGATGTGGAATACGGAAGTGTTTCGCCAAACGCCGGGCCACAAGCAGGCGAAGAACTCGTACGCCACGCCGACTCCGACCACCGACGGCGAATTGGTCTACGCCATCTTCGGCGACGGCAGTTTCGCCGCCGTGAGCCTTGAAGGCGAAATCGCCTGGACCAATCGCGACGTCAAATTCTATGGCGAACATGGACTCGGCGCGTCGCCGATCCTGTACCACGACCTGCTGATCATGCCGTTCGACGGTAGTAGCTCCGGGCCGGATCTCAAGGTCGGTTGGCAAACGCCGTGGGATCAATCGTTCGTGCTGGCGCTCGACAAGCGCAACGGCCAACAGCGCTGGCGCGCCTCGCGCGGCCTATCGCGGATCGCGCATGTTTCGCCGATCATCACGCAAATCGACGGACACGACGAATTGGTGAGTTGTGCCGGTGATGCGATTCAAGGCTTCGATCCAGTCAGCGGCGAGCGGCTGTGGCATGTCTTCAGCGAAGGCGAAGGGGTCGTGCCGTCGCCAGCGTTGGCGAACGGAACGATCTTTACCGCGTCAGGTTTCGGTGCGACGACGCTGCGCACCGTGCGCTTGGGCGGGCGCGGCGACGTCACGCAATCGCATATCGCTTGGGAGCAGCGCAAAGGGGCGCCCAATCAATCGTCATTGATCTACGTGGCGCCGTTTCTCTATGCCGTGAGCGACCAAGGTGTCGTGATGTGCTACCGGGGCGAGACAGGCGAGGTTGTGTGGCAGGGCCGCGTTGAAGGCACCTACAGCTCCTCGCCAGTGGCGGCCGAAGGGCGCATCTACTTGCTCTCCGAACAAGGCGAAACGACGGTCGTCGAAGCCCGCGACGAATTCGACATCGTGGCCCGCAATCCGCTCGGCGAGCGCTGCCAGGCGTCGATGGCGGTCTCCCAGGGCCGCCTGTACATCCGCACCGACCGGCATCTCTGGTGCGTGGGAGAATAGCTTGCCGGTGGCTGGTGTCGAATTACTAATTCGCCGCCAGGCGCTTCCACGGGGGGCGAATGAGTACATTCGACCCTAGCCACCCAGAAACGAACGTGTTGGATTTGTGGCGTCGCTCGTCTAAGAGGCGCCCCGGATGTCGCATTGTCTTCTGTCGTTCGGGCGCAGGCGGCCGTCCAACCGATTCCTAACCGGAGTTTCTCCATGTCGCTTATCCGCACCGGGTTGATCGTCGCACTTTTTGCGGGGCCATTTCTTGCGCCGCGCGAGGCCGGCGCTCAGGGCGCGTTTGAGGGGTGGCACTTGGAGCCGGGCGTGGCGCAGGCGCATTTGGTCATGTTGGCGAGGGTAGCCAGCGTGGGACAACTGCGCGTGGTCGAGGGGGCGAAAACCGACGTGGCGTTGCGCGAATACCGCTTTCAACCCGTGCGGCGATTGAAGGGTATCTTCCAACGCGACGAGCTGGCCATGACGGGAGGCGATCTGGGATTGATCTCCGAGGATGCATCGCAGCCTGCGCCGCTCCAGGAGGGAGAGTTCCGGTTGCTGATTCTGGTGCAGCAGCAAGGCCTGGAATCGATGGGTTGCGTGTCGGCGTCGCCCGGGGCGACGACCTTTGACGAACGCGTCCCGCGATTGAGCGGGCCGGACGATCCGTTAGTCACCGTGGTCGACACGCTGATTCGAGTGACCGATTCGCGCTCGCGACGGGAGCGAGCGAGGCTGCTCATCGACGGGTTGATGCAGGCGGAGGGTATCGCCGCGGCGCCGTTGCTGTCGAGTTTGCGGTTGCGAGCCGACTGGGCGGCGACGGACCCGCGCGCTTACGCGGCGCTGGCACGGCTGGCGCGAGACCCGCAGTTGGCTGTACGTCGCGCCGCGTTGGACACGCTGCGCGACATGTTGGCCAGCGGGGCCCGGCCGCAGGATCCCCAACTGCTTGAACCAGTAGCTGACGCGCTGCGTCAGGTGTTCGAAACGAAGGAAGCCATCACGCAGCTGCGGGTGACGGCGCTCGAAGCCCTGGGACATTTATTGGCGATGGGGCCGTCGAATGACTGGTCGCGAGAACTGTTGATCACGGAACTGACGGGCGCTGCGACGTACGCGGAGCGCGGCGCCGCAGTGACGGCATTGGCGCAACTGAACGATCCAGCGGCGGCGCCGGCCGCGCTCGAGGCGCTCGGCAAACTTCCGTTGGATGAGCTGCCGGCGCGTGAGGCGGTATACGCGAACTCGGCGCTGCAATTGGATTCTCCTGGGGCGCAGCGCGCCCTGTTGACGCGCTTGGAACGATCCATCGCGGCGCGGCAATCGTTGGCCGGGGAAATCGAGCCGCTCGGCCGAACGCGAAATCGGGAGTGTTTGCCGCTGCTGTTGGCGGCGGCGAATCTAGCGACTTTGGCCTATGACGATCGGCGGGACATCGCCTGGGCGTTGGGGAGACTCGGCGACGATCGCAGCGTCCCGGTGCTGATGAGTTGGCTTCGGGGCGACGACTATCATCTCAAGGAGAGGGCCTTGGCGGCGCTGGAAACGCTGGATTCTGATCTCGCGGGCAGCGAAGTGCGCACGTTGTTGAAGTCCGAACCGCATTTGCCGTTCAAATTGCGGATGGCGCGACTGATGGCGCGACATGGGATCGCGGACGGCTATGCGCTGGCAACCGAGCACCTGGCGGACGTCGGACGGACGCCCGAGGCGGCGCTTGTGTTGGCGGCGCTGGATGATCCTCGAGCGGCGCCCGAACTTTCAGCGATCATGACGGCGCGGCCGGATCGGCGTTGGCTGGCGGCGGCGTTGGCGGGATTGACAGCGATTGGCGACGCTTCGGGCAGAAAACAGGTCGCGGAGATCCTGAGCGACGATCGGCACCCCCTGGTAGCCGAAGCCGCCGAGGCCGCCGGTTTAGCAGAGGGCAATGAGCTGCTGCTGCCGTTGACGCGGTTGGCGAAATCTCGGAATAGTCGGCTGGCGTTGACGTCGTTGGTGGCATTGCGTCGGTCCATGCTCGGCGTCCGCGGAGCCCCGCGCGGTTTGGCCGCCGCGGAGCAAATGGTGGAAGCAAATGTATCTCAGCCGGCGGCGGAAATTCCAACGGAATCTAGGGCCGCCGTATCCGAGGCGCTCGCGTCGCTGATGGTCGACGCGTATGTCGCGGCGGACGTACGCAACGAAGCCTTTGCCGTGGCGAAACTCCTGGGCGGACCGCGCTACGTCGAAGTGTTGTCGACCGTGGCGGATCAAGCTGAGTTGGAAGGGACGCAGTTGCGGTTCAACGTGGAAGCTGAGCTGCGTCGGCGGCGCAGAACTCCGTAGTTCGGCGAGCTTCACAGCTTGAAATATCAACGGTCGGCGCCGGGGGAAGCCCGAAATAGGCCCGCTGGGAGCCGAGTCACTGGCTGCCAGTCGCGAACCTTCACCTCCCGCCGCCCTGTCACTTGTTATCAGGGCGAGCCAAACCAGGCGCGCGCCGGGCGGTTTGCCGCCCAGCGTCTTTCTGGTACCTTGTGACGGTGTCATCGCCCCTTTCGGGCGCGGCCCAGCCCATGGCAGTCGTTGGCCGTGGGCTTTCGCCCGAAAGTCATGGCACACGCCAGAAAATCCCCGTCGAGGCTGTAGCTCAGTCGGTAGAGCAACGGACTTTTAATCCGTAGGTCTTGGGTTCGAGCCCCAACAGCCTCATTTTTGTCACGTCCGGCCGGGTGACGACTCGTGGTGCCAAGTGCTGATTCTTCAAGCACTTGCGGTGTTGTCCTAGAGACCACGGCTGAAATAGTCTCTGGGCCAGCCGGTGACTCGACTTGCCCTGTTTTGCCATCTTGTGCTTCTTGTGCACTGCCCAGATGCTGACACTTTTCGGTTTCATCAGTTAATGCTCTTTTGTCAGTAACTCCATTCGACTCGGCCGCCTCCTTGCGGGCCGGCTTTGACTGCGGGGAGGGAAGGCGGCGCACCGCTGCCGCCCGATCGTCGAGGTTGGTGTGTGTGTAAAGACCGAGCGTGAGTCGGATATCCGAGTGCCGAGCCAGCTCCTGAGCCGTCTTTGGCGAGACTCCGGCGCGGGCCAAGTTCGTGATGAACGTATGCCGGTTTGCGTGGAAGTCGGCAAAACGTCCTTCTCGGTCCTTGTAGCAGAGGTAGTCCGACTTCGCGTGCTTGGCCTGTTCCGAATCCGGGAATTCCGATAACCACTGCGCGCGAGCCCGCTCCAGATCCCGTTCCATCATCTTCGCCGTATCCCGTTCCGAAGAACCCGAACGTCGTGAAATTGGAAAGAGGATAGTTTCCGATTCAGCCGACTTCGCCGCCAGCCAGTCGATGAGCTTGGCGGCAACGTAAGGGTGGAGCACTTGTTGATCGCGGCGGCGACGCTTGCTGTAGCCGGCCGCGACCGTCACGATTGCCGGATCGCTGGTGAGGTCAAAGGAAGCCGACGTTAAGCTGCCGATTTCGCCTTTGCGATACCCCGTCCAGGCGGCCAGAAGATACAGCATCGCTCGATCTGGCCCTGAGAGGTTTTCGACCTCCGGTCCACTCAGCGCCGCATTCAAGAGCCGTTCCAACTCATCGATCGACAATGCCCGCCGCTGGTGGCGCGGATCTGTCTGAGCATTGAGCAATTCGAGTTCCATGATCGGGTTGTCCGGGAGTCGCCGCGTCCGAACGAGCCACCGGCAAAAGTGCTTCACCGATCGCAGATAGTGATTGCTCGTGGTCTTGCCGACCGGCCGATGTTGTTTTTTCTTGCCGACGTTGCCTTCTCGACGGAGCTTGGCAAGGAAAGCTGCTACAGCCGCCGCCGTAATCTCGTTGACGAGCTTCACGCCACAACCAGCCATCACTTTGTGAACGCGGTCCAATACACCGGCAACGTAGGTCGCCGTATTGTCTCGATTCTCCAAATGCTCCCGAAACGCCACCAGGCAACTCGACACGTCGAGTCGCTCCAATTCGACTCGGGGGGCCTTTAAGCCGGCACGAATCAGTCGAACATCTTCGGCAATCTGTCCCGCCAATTGTTCAGTTGCCCCGCGATCGGAGAATCCGCGTCGCGTCCGCCGTTTTCCGCGGTGATCAACATAGTCGATGTACCAGCACGCGCCTTTGCGACCTTTGTCACGTGACTTTTTGTAGACGGATGCCATTGTCAACTCGCGTCAGAAAGGGACTTGGAATGCCAGGATGGGCGTCGCTCGGCCCTAGAGTCTTCTTTGCCGCGGAGAAAGGGAGCTTTCGTCGGACGGCGGGGGACAACCTGCGTCAATCCAACGCCGCACCTCAGCGACATGCCAGCGGACGGAGCGGCCCAAACGAACGGGCGGCACGAGTCGTCCAGCACTGAGGAGGCGCCATAGCGAGCGCACCGAGATCGCCATCATTTTAGCAACGACGCGCGCCGGAACCAACCGGGCTTCGTCATCATCACAAAATCCAAGACTCATAGTCGGTGGTTTGCTCATGGCATGACTCCTGTCCGAAGGAAGTTGGGCGCCCCGGTCGCGGAGGAGACGATTCCCCGGCGATTCCCGCGTGGGTTACAATCACATTCCAATCTGCCGTGCCAGCGGGCGTCAGTTCTTCCTGCGAGCATTCTGCGGACAACTGGGACGAGGAATTGCGATGGACCGGCGCTACGTGCGGCTCGACCCACAAAAACTTGACTACTTACGTCTCAAACTGGGCTGGAACTTGGAGGAGTTGTTTTCTCGCCCCGATGCCGCAGCTTGCCCGCTCGACAAACGCACGGTCAAAGCCATCGTCAACGGCGATTCGGCGTTCTTGAATTCCGCCAAGATCGTGGCGACCTTGCTGGGCGCGGAGAATCTCGTTTCCGTCCTGCATCCGGACTTACTGCGCGAATTGAAGCCACCGAGCACGTGGGACCATCCTTCGGAGTTTTTCACAACAGTCGGCGAATGGGACGTGCTGGAGCCCGTGGAAGGGGAGCAGCGCACCACCAACGGCTTGCACTTCGACGTCTGGAAACTTCGCCATCGGCACGTCGCGGGCCGCATCGGCCGGGGCAAGTGCTACGACCTCTCACAGCTTTCTACGAATGATCGCGCACGACTCAGGAGTCACCTGACGCGCCACAGCCAAGTCTGCGATAAAGTCGGTTCGCATCCCAACATTGCGCGTAACCTCAGTGCGACCGAATGGGAGCATGGCGGATTTTGGTGGGTAATCGACGAGTGGGTGGATGGGCGCAAGCTCTCGGCGTTGTTGGCCCCAATGCTGTTAACGCCAGGGGGCTTGCCGAAAATCATGCGGCAGATCGCCAGTGCCTTGGAGACCATGCACGCGGCCGGAATCGTGCGGCGGGAATTGTCGCCTCGATTTGTTTTCATTCGTAATGCCGACGAAGCGGCGGTGCTTACCGATTTCGAACTAGCGAAACTCCTCGACGGCGCACCGACCGTTTCGCCCCAGGCGGACTGGCCTGACGATGATTACCGAGCCATCGAGACCGACGCTCACGAGACGATCGATGCGCGGGCCGACATCTATAGTTGGGGGCGGATCCTGGTGCATGCCGCCTGCGGAGCACTTCCCGCCAAGGGCCAAGAGGCCGAGGCCCTGGCCAAAGCGAAGCTTCCACCGGCGGTGCGCCGGATAGCGTTGTCCAGCGTGGCCATGCCGCGCAGCGACCGACCCGATTCGATGACGCAGGTCATCACTGCGATCAAGAATTGGACTTAATGGGAGGAATTGCCCGTGGGCGATGAATCAGCCGATGATGCGACCATAGTCGAGCGCCGGCTGACGGTCCATGCCTTGTCCGAGTTCGTGTTTTGTTCGCGCGCCGGAGTCTTGACCGTCGAAACGAATGGGCAGGACGCCGACGAACAACTCCGCGCCAATCTGGACTTCTCGTTACCCTACACGATCGACGAACTAGAACAGAGTCTCAATCGTCATTTGAATCGCCTCTGGCTGTTAGGTGTTGCGACTTGCGCCGTTTTATTCGGGGCCGGCATTGCCACTTGGACCGGCCGCGATTTGTTTTTGTTGCTGATGGCCGGGTTGGTGTTGCTCTTGGCTGGCCCGCTTAGTCGTCGCGTCACTGCGGTGCAGCAACTCATTCGCTTGCGTCGTGAAGTTGTCCAACAGCAGCCGCAGGAACTCGACTTCGCGGAACCATCGCGGCAGGAAGTCAGTTGGTGGGAACTCTTGGCGGCCGGCTGGATCTCGGTTCGGTGTCATGAGGCATACCGGGACGAGTCGATCGGGCTTTCCGGCGCTCCGTGGCGGACGCTGCGCCGCGGCTCGATGACGATTCCCGTGTTTCAGGTGAGGCAATTCGATCACGAGCAGGAACCGCGCATCTATCCGCAGCACGTTGTCCGGATGGCGGGCTATTGCCATTTGATTGAGGCGTGTGAGGGGAGGGAGAGTCCCGCCGGTATTGTCTTGTTCGGCGACACGTACCAGGGAGTTGCATTGCCGAATTCGTCCGAAGCCAAAGGCGCCCTGTTGGCCAGCCTTCATTCGTCGCGAGAATTGTTGATCCAAGCCAGTGAAGACCCGACAGCCACGTCGCCGGCCCCGGCAGCGTTGTGCGCTGGTTGTCCGTGGGGCCTGCCGCGTCGCTATCGTCAAGATCGAACCGAAATCCAGCGGGAGGGGGAAAGCGTCCCGGTCTTTGGCACCGTGATTAACGACCGGGACTTATACCACGCCTCGTGCGGCGATCGATTCGAATGGATTCCCCCGCACGAGGCGTGG
>Ga0163153_10006745_pt1 | contig 12723 bp, 11 predicted proteins | sample OliLakLV19MP6IB1_FD_148629 | JGI IMG/M metagenome (GOLD analysis project Ga0163153, IMG submission 148629) | Freshwater microbial mat bacterial communities from Lake Vanda, McMurdo Dry Valleys, Antarctica - Oligotrophic Lake LV.19.MP6.IB-1 | ecosystem: Environmental > Aquatic > Freshwater >... | reverse complement strand
GGTATGAGGAGCAGGTAGAAAACAAATGATTTTTTCATACGGATATTTTTTAAAAGCTTACATTCAATTCAACATCCTCACTATGTCGCCCACCCCATTCCGGTAACCCACTTCGCCAATATTTTTTTTCACAGGCCCCGACTTTTGTTATTTTCGCCCACGCTTTAGTGGTTTCATTTGCCAAAAGACATACCCGGGCGGTTACCAATTCAACCATTTGACATTATATCTTAGGAAACATGACGGACGAAGAAGCCCTCGCCCAACTCCGGGCAGGCGACCTGAATGCTTTGGGATGGATTTACAGGAAATACAAACAGCCCACCGTATCGACCTTGCAGCGCAGCTTCAGCCGTGCGGGTTCCCATCAGTGCAGTCAGGCTGATGCGGAAGACGTATTTCAGTCCGTGTGCCTGGAACTGCACAAAAAAGTGGCGGACGATAAGGGATTGACAGAAATGTATGGCGGCGCACTGGCGGGCTGGCTCTACCAGACGGCTCGCAATATATGGATGGCGCAGGTGCGTAAAACGTTTAAGGAAGAGCGCACGTTTAGGGCATTTTTACAGCAGACAGGCATAGATACAGATGGCGTACAAGTGGATGATTTGAGCTACTGGCACCAGCGGTTTTATAAAAACAAAAGCACCCAATTAAAACAAACGCCCCGTTTTGGTGCATTTCTCTATGCATTAGGGCTGACGGAAAAAATATGGGAGCATACCAATGCACTCGAAACGATTATTGAAAGTGTTGCTGCCGCAGTACGACTGTTGGGTTCGCCCTGCAAAGACCTGTTGCAGTACTACCATATTGATGGGTTGTCTTTTGAAAAAATCATAGAGATCATGCCCAATTATACCAATTACGACACGATTAAAAAAGAACGCTGGCGCTGTATGGAACGCCTGCGCCGCTCGCTCAACCTCTAACCACTCCTAAATATGGTACTTGATCAAAAAGACGTCGACCTGTTAGGGGCCTTTTGGGAGAACAAACTCCCTGCCGGGGAGCGGCTGGAACTGGAGCGACGGCTTCAACAGGAACCGGAATTCCGGGAAGCGGCAGAACAACTTTATGCCCTTTCTTCAGCCTTGGATGCTGCCCGCGATCAAAAAATTATTCAGTTTCTGCAAAAACAGGATCAAAGGCCTGCTAAATCCCCGACCCGGAGATGGATATGGATTGTGCTGGGCATTGGCCTGAGCATCGGCGCGTATTTCTGGCTGAGCCAACCAACGCAGTTCACCCCGCCGGAAGCGCCTGCCAACCGCATCATCGTTTATCTCCAGCCTTATCCATCGCCGGCAGGTACCCTGTCTGTTGATGAACCGCAGTTGACTGCTTATGCGGCTTACGACAATGGCATTTACGCTGAAGCCATTCCACTACTGGAACGGGAATTTGCAGGCAGCGGCGACAGCCTGCTGCTTTTCTACAAAGGAATTGCCTGCCTGCAGACCAACGATCCTGCCTCTGCTATCGCACTGTTCTCCCGATTCATGGGTTCCGCAACTATTCCGCAGGATGATAACCGCTGGTTCCTGGCGCTGGCTTATGTACAGGCCGGTCGGGAAGAAGCAGCATTTGAATTGTTACAAACGTTGAAGTCCAGTCCCGTGCGCAGTGGCGATGCAGCAGCACTGGAGCGCGATTTGAAAAGAAAATAAGAGATAAGGAACGAAAATAGCGCCCGAGACGGTTACCGGGGCGGGTTTTGATCATACTTATTGATTCATATATTTTTCATTTATAAATCCCTTCTACAAAATGATACCTTTCGTTCAACGTAAAAAAAACCAGGAGATGGAGTGGGCTGCACGTCCTTCCAGTTTGAACAATTTGCCTTTTCTGGGTCATGCCAAATTGGGTGGTATTCATATCGTTTATTTCGATAATGGCGGACATAACCGCGTTCCAATCCCCGGGAATCAAGGGCCAACAAGGTTTGATTTTGAAATAAGTACATTGACCCTCGAAGAAAACTTTCGATTCGTCTCTTACCAATTAAATGGAAATCGTATGTATGTACCCGGACAACTACAGCAATCGGATCTTACGACCTCCCCTATTGTATTTGCCTTGTTAGTAAACATACTTCGTGCGGGCATGCAGCATCCTTTTGAACCTGACTCCTGGCACGAGTGTAAAAACAAAGGCCTTCCAGTTGTTGCCGGAAAATTTGGATGCCCACGATTAGCGTTTGGATTTAATGATGAATTGATCGTATTGCGACATGAAGGGGATATTAATGTAATAAGATATTATGATCCTGTGACTGAAAAATACATTTTACCCTTCTCTGTTACCTACAAAAATCCTTATTTGGTTGCTTTAACATTGCCTAATCAACACCTGGTTTATTACATAGTAGAAGATATTGAAAGCACCTTGCAAACATGGCATAATACCATTGAAATGTATCGGGGAAAAGAAGATAATAACCTTTTTGCCTCAGCGGAATCTCCTATCCTTTTTGACGATAAATTACAAATGTTTTTGTGTGAAACGGTTATTATCAAGCCTTCTGAAAAACCGCCACCTACTCCATAACCACTGCCCCGGCCCAGAAAGCAGGATGTTTCCAGAACCCCTGTGCCCTGCGGCGGTATTCGGATTTGGCTTGTTGCAGGGCTTTGACTGGCGGCACGTTTTGTCCCAGGCGCTGGTAAAAATCGCCAATGATCTGGGTGGTTTTTGCCTCCTGCACTTCCCAGAGCGTGGCCACTACCTGCGGAATGCCTGCCTGTAGAAACGAACGGGAGAGGGTGAAGGCGCCTTCTCCCGTTTCGTGTGCACCCAGCGCCGTTTCGCAGGCCGAAAGCACCGCCAGCCGTGCCCTGAAGTTCTCCGCCTGCACTTCAAAACCCCAGAGCGTGTCCTGCGCTGTGCCGAAGGCAAGTTTGTTGTCGCGGCGGTCGGACAGGTTGCTTTTGCCGTGCATAAAAAGGTGCAGCACATCGTAATTCGCCTGTTCCCGCAGAAAACGGCTTTTGGTGCACCGGCTACCGTTGAACGTATCGATGCTGCTCGTCGTCGCAAATGCCCGGAAAACAGCGCCTATTGCAGCGGCGCGATGGGGCAATGAAGCATCTGCCCAGATACCGATACGTTTGGGGTGAAACGGTTGTTTGGCATCCTTCCGGTGCGTCAGGTGGACTTTCCAGGAAGGGGTATAGGCCACGGCAAAATCATCGACCACCAATCGCGGCGTCTCCTGCCTGGCTGTCGTCGCCGCAGCAGGTTTTTTTTGCCAGTACAATACTTCAAACGGAAGCAGGTAAAGTTCCCGGTCGGGAACAACAAGTATTTCCTCTTTGCCCCGGAGCAGGGCCTCAAAAGGTTGCAGCAATGCCGCACTAAGCGCATCTGTGGAATCGCGGGGAATTTCCTGCCGGTAATTTTTCAGGGCAACATGGTAGCGTTGGAGTCGTTTTTTCAGTTCATCCGTATTACCGGTTTGTACAAAACCCACTTTCCCCGATTGAGGAATACACAACGCGTAGAGGTTTTTTTTGCCAAAACAATAGGTCAGCAGCACTTCTTTTTCCTCCAGAGCGGCCTGCACTGCTGCAATCGTGGAAATCGGCTGTCGGATGGTACGGTTATACTCTTCAGCAGTAGAATGGCGGTTTCGGTTGACCTGCTCCAACACAGAAATGGCGCTTTCTAATTCGCGTTGCGACGCAGCAGTCCAGTTGCGCTGGGTATCCTTTAAAAACTGTAGCCGGTTGACCTTCGCTGCTACTTTCCTCGCACTGTCTGCCCAAATAAAATACGACGGCTCCGAAGCATGTCTGTTAAGCATATCGCGGTACATCAACATAGACTTCTGTCGTTCTCCATATCGAAATGCCTTGTCGAGCCATTGCTTTGCACCGGTTTTTTGATACAACAAAAAAGTTGTTTCCACGGCCTGTGGGAAACAATCGTCGCCCACCTGCTGCTGAAACCCCAGAATAGCCTCCTCGCTGAATGCCAGCAGACTGGGGAAAAACAGGGAGTCCACTTTTGCAAAATTTAATTCGGCCTTCAACAGGTCAGATACACTTCCGCTCTTCCGGTATTTCTGCAAATAAACCCGGCCGATAAGTCCATACACAACAAAATTCAGGTGGGACGAGTCCGTACCGATTTGCAGGTCTTTGTAGGCAAAATCGAGTGATTTCTGATAGTTACCTTTTGTTGCATATTCTTCGCACAATACATAATAAACGGCATCAAGCGTCCTGGCATCCGTAGAGCGGTTGTTTTGTAAAAACTGCTCTAAGTAAAAAATAGTGGAGTCCACTTGGCCTTTATAATACCAGGCAAAACCTTTCACCCAGTCGGGATAGCCCCGTTGCAACGGAGCGTGCCGGAAAAACGAATCGAGCCCTTCGGGATATTGCGGCGATGGCCCGCTCAGATCCGTTAATAAAAAAGCGGTTGTTCTGAATAAATCGCCTGCTTCAAATGAGTAGCCCTGCGCCCTGACTAATTTCAGTGCTTCCTGCAATAATGTATCGGATTGCGCTGTGCGTTGCAGGTGTTTCAAATGATCTCCTTTTACACATAAAATCTTGGCTTTCAGTAGTTTGTTTTGATAAGCAAGTGTGGAAAAACGCTCCAGCGCAAGGTTGCAAATATCCCTGCCGCGTTTGTAATCGCGGTCGATGACGGCAATCAGGGCTTTGGCTAAATAATTTTCAATACGAAAAGATTCTAATTCGGGGTGCCGGTCAAAAAAACGGCCGGCTTCCTGTATGTACTCTTTGGCCGCTTCGGGGTTGTCAGATTGAGAGATGTATACCAGGCCGATCTGGTTGAGGCATTGCGCATAACGAAGGTGATCGCTTCCATACAGATCGGCAAATGCGGCAACGGATTTTTTGAAATGAAACAACGCGCCCTGCCAGTCTCCGGCATGAAAAGCCAGAAGCCCCTTATTAAACCTGAAATCAGCGCCTCCGTTGCCCGCTAGCAACCCGCTCGTATCGTTCATTTGTTGCATCCGGCCAATGGCCGCGCTATCATTGCCCGTCATCAAATACAACCATGTCAATTGGTTGATGCCATAGTACCTGTTTTCATCGCCCGTATTATTATCCGACAGAATGCGTTCATAAACCTGAACGGCAGCAGCATAATCAAGTTGATATTTCAGCGAGTCAGCCCTGCGGTACACGGCATGTATCTGCGGTCGATGCACATAATCAACCACGTTTTCCGGCGCAAAAGGAGCTTTATTGCTGGTTTCACCTACATATATCCATTGGTAAACACCAAATGCAACGACTGCCAGCAATACTACACCCACCCACTTTTTGCGGTAGGCGCGCTCCCATCTGGTCGACATCATAGGCTGGTATTTTAGATATTAGAGTTGTTGCGGTGGGCAGGGCGTTTGCGCGTAAAAACGTGGATTATTTTAGTCAACGCAAAGTGGTTTTGAATGAAAGATTGGTACAAGTGCTTGAAAGCGAAGACTTCAAACCATCAAACCGTTCCAAACCACTCAAACTTGACTATATTCTTAACTCTATTAAAGTAATCCAGACAAATGTAAATGAAATGTTCGGCTTCCTTCAGGTCTCCCGGTGGCCCAAAGACCAATCCCCGCAATTACCCGTACCTTCGCCGCATGGAATCAGAACAAATGCTTCAAAAAACCCTTGGTAACCTGGGTATTCCGGCCTTGAATGCCATGCAGGAAACGGCTATGCCGGCTATTCAAAACCTGCCGAATGTTATTTTACTGGCGCCCACGGGTTCCGGCAAAACCTTGGCCTTTTTGCTGCCGGTATTGAGCCTGCTGAAGGCCGATACGCCCGGTGTGCAATGCCTGATTTTGTCGCCTACCCGCGAATTAGCCGTTCAGATTGAACGCGTATGGCAGAAAATGTCTACCGGTTTTAAAGTGAATACTTGTTACGGCGGACACTCCATGCAAATAGAAACGCAAAATCTGAGCCAGCCTCCTGCCCTGCTGATCGGTACGCCCGGACGGATTCAGGAACATATCAACCGCGGCACATTTGCCCTCGACGGGATCAAAATACTAATCCTGGACGAGTTCGACAAATCCCTTTCCTTAGGTTTTCACGAACAGATGGGCGAGATTATAAAAGCCCTGCCTGCGCTGGAAAAACGCGTCCTGGCTTCTGCCACCAACAAAGCGCATATCCCGGCATTTACCGGCATCAGCAACCCCAAGGTGCTGAATTATTACAAAGCCATCGAGCAATCGACGGATGGACTGGCTGTGATGCAGGTGGTTTCTCCCGATGAGGAAAAAGTGTCGACGCTCTTTCACCTGCTGTGTTATCTGGGCAGCGAACCTACCCTGATTTTTTGCAATCAACGCGACAGCACCGAAAAGGTACGGGATGAACTGGCAGCCATGGGGATACCCAGCGCCAGCTACCACGGCGGACTGGAACAGCCCGAGCGGGAAAAAACATTAGTGCAGTTTCGGAACGGCAGCACGATTTACCTGATCGCTTCCGACCTGGCGGCCCGGGGCCTGGATATCCCGGAAGTAAAAAACGTGATCCATTTTGAATTGCCTCTGAAACAAACTGATTTTGTACACCGCAACGGACGCACGGCCCGTATGCACGCGGAAGGAACGGCTTACCTGATTATACAGCACGACGAGCCGCTGCCGGTTTATCTGACGGAAGCGCCGCCCATGCTCGAATTAACGGAAGAAGAACCCTTGCCGGCATCTTCGCCCTGGGTCACTTTATACATCAGCGGCGGCAAAAAAGACAAACTCAGCAAAATGGACATCGTCGGCTTTTTGTCCAAAAAAGGCGATTTGCACAAAGACGATATCGGGAAAATTGAAGTGATGGACTTTATGTCCTTCGTTGCCGTCAAAAAGGACATTGCACAACATTTGCTGAAAGCCATTCACCTGGAAAAAATGAAAGGGAAGAAATATAAAATTGTCATTACAAACTAAGGTATTGTTCCTATTTTCTCAACACCAATCCCTCCAGTTCAAAACCTAAGTCGCGGATGTCGGGGTTGCGTTCGGTGCTTTCCAGTTCGACTTCTTTTAAAACAATTTTTGCAGGTCGTGTATCCGTGTAAGGTTCAAAAGCCGGAGGAAATGTGAGGCCCGTCAGTTTTTCAATGGTCTTCACATTGACCTGGTAGGTGTCGGCGTCCTGAAAATCCAGTAAAAACCGCGGTTTGGGCGCTATGGCTTCCAGTTCTGTTTTAGGTTTGACAATCTGGCGTTCCAACAGGATTTTTTTCTGACCCATCAGAAAGGCCACCCGGCTGAGTACTTTGCCGTCGTTGGTGAAATACACCAATTTCCAGAACATGCCGGGTATCTGTACGTCTTCCCCTTTGACGGGATTGACAAAAACCAGGTCTTCATCGGACAACACCGGGCCGGTAAAGACATTAACTTTCAACTTATTCAAAGCGGATTCTTTTTTCAGGATATAATCCTCCAGGCTGCGCCATACCCGCTGATTCAAATCAGCCACCTGGGGCACGCAGTTGGCATAGGTAAAAGTAGACCGGGCGGCATCCATGGCGCTTTTTTCATCCTTGCCCCATTGCGGGTCTTCGCGTTTCACTAAATGTCCGCGGTCAAAATCGCTGTGCTGCACCGAGTACAGTTCCGGCCCCCATTGGAATTGTTGCACCCGCTTGTCTACCTCCCAGCGGTCTTTGCCACCGGGAAACAGGCTGTCCCGGTTGATTTGTTTAAAAGCGGAACCATCGATATTGACTGCGGTGAACCAGGGAAATTTTCTTTTTTTGCTCAGCACTACGCTGTGGTGGGGGTACCGCAGGATATAAGCGCGCCCCCCGTCAACCCGTGCCAGGTCGCTCCTGTCCGCCGGGCCGCATTGCGGCAAATTTACTTTTAACTGTTTGCCGAGAAATACCGGCTTGTAACCTCGAATATCGCTCATATTGCATAAATAAAGAGGTGAGAAGTGAGAAGTGAGAGATGCCTCACTTTTTTCCATACGTTACCCGTCCGCTTCTAAAATCCTCCCGCACGGGGCTGAAAGCATCCAGAATGCGGCAGAACGTAATGGCCCGGCCTGAATGCGGCACGTTGGACGGGATGACCACACTCTGGCCTGGCCGGAGCAACATGATCTCGCCGCCGAGATTAAATTCAAATTCGCCTTCCAGTATGTTGGTTACCTGCTCCTGGAGATGGGCGTGTTGCGGCATATCGGCGCCGGCTTCGGCATCCACAAATGCAATGGTCATTTGTTCTGTGTGGATGCAGCGGGCCGTAAAGCCGCGAGAGATTTCAAAGGGGGAAATGTCAAGGATATTGTAGTGCATGAATTTGTTGATTAGATTCAAAACATAGTTAATTGTGCCGATTTTTCAGGGTAAAGTTTCAGGCAGTAGTGCTCCCACGCTTTAAAATTAATGTATTCATAATCAATTTCTTGTATTTTTTCAATCTCCGATTTAATATTATTAAAATCAAAAGCCTTTGCAATTTTACTCAAATCGAGACGCAGGAGTACATCTTTTGAAATGGCGCGTTTACTATCCCAAAAGACGATGGATTGCATAAATGTTTGAACCAGGGGGGCATTCAATAATGCAAGTGTAAAAACGGCAGCTGCATAATTTGAAAAGCCTAAAAAATAACAGGTATCATCCAGCATCATCGGTTTCCCATTTTGAGGTAGCACCAATGTAAATTTTGATGTTTTATATAAACCGGATATTGCAACTTTATAAGGGAAGAAAGCGTAATCGCCAATCCCAAAGATCGAAAATGCCGGTTTGTCTTTGTAAATGCTTGACTTCCTCTTCTCAAAAGCGCCGATATTATGAACCAAGTACTGCCAGGTTTTAGGAAATTCTTGCTGTTTGTAAAGTGTTGACTGACCAACCTTTCGTTGCGTGATAATCGTATATTTCCTGCTTTCACGGACTATTGCGTGTTGGGTGCATTTCAAATTGTCGCAGTGCCAGCGTTGTTTGATAGTCTGCTGTGCGTTCTTTTTCAATAAAAGTACAGCTGACAAAATTCAGAACACTGGTTTTCATCAGATGGTCATCCGATTTGTCATAGACGAAAACCAAAACATTATACCCTAAACCATAGATTTTTTGTCTGGCATCTTTAAAAGGGCAGGTTGATGGAGGCTGGCGGATCGATGTTACTTTTATGTCCGTCAAAATATCAGCTGAGGGCAAGTCGATTCCATTGGCGGCATTACCGATTTGAACCGCATAAGCAGCATGGAGTTGATCTTTAAACTTTTGCTCAATGAATGTGCCCACAGCTTTCCCATCTGTAATGCCAAACAAGTTGGTATTTGTATTCAGGCTCTCCGTGTCACAAAATTGTTTAGCCTCTTTAATCAAAGCCGGTATAGTAAGATTGGGTCTGTCCATTTTTTTTATCTTCACTTACTTCTCAACCTTACCACCGGACAAATCATTTCCTCCAGGCTGATACCGCCGTGCTGGAAAGTATTGCGGTAGTAATTGTTGAAATGGTTGTAGTTGTTCGGGTAGAGGAAGAAATAGTCTTCTTTGGCAAAGATAAAAGTACTGCTGATATTCGGACGCGGCAACCCGGCTTGTTTGGGGTCTCTGACCACCAGCACGTCGCGGGGTTCGTATTGCAGGTTTCGGCCCACTTTATAACGCAGGTTGGTGGTCGTTTCGCGGTCGCCCACCACTTTTGAGGGCGATTGTACCCGGATGGTGCCGTGGTCGGTGGTGATAAACAGTTGCACGTCGCGACCTTCGAGTTTTTGCAGGGCCGTCCACAGCGGACTGTGCAGGAACCAGGAGCGTGTGAGCGAGCGATAGGCGCGTTCGTCACCGACCAATTCCTTCAGCACTTCCATTTCCGTGCGGGCATGCGACAACATATCGATAAAGTTGTACACGATCACCGTCAGGTCGTTGTTCATGTAGTGCAGGATATTGTCGTTCAACTCCTTGCCATGACTGACGTTGGTAACCTTCTTGTAATCCCACTTGATGCCTTTTCTGAAAATACGGTCGATTTGTTTGCCCAGAAAAAAATCTTCCGCCAGGTTTTTGCCACCTTCATCCGTATCGTTTTTCCATTTATCGGGAAATGCCGTTTCGATATCGACGGGCATCATACCGGCGAAAATGGAATTGCGGCTGTATTGGGTGGCCGTCGGCAAAATGCTGAAAAAGTAGCCTTCGTTTTCCGTTCTGAACTGTTCGTTGATTATCGGTTCGATGGTTTTCCACTGGTCGTAGCGGAGGTTGTCGAGCAGTATCATGATGGTCGGCGTGCCGTTACCGACATGCGGAAAAATATGTTTGCGCATCATGGAATGAGACATCACCGGACCGACTTCTTTGTTTTTATCTACCCACTCGAAATAGTTTTTCACCACATATTTTGAAAACTCCGTATTGGCCTGTTCTTTTTGCTGGGCGAGAATATCGGTCACGCCGCTGGCCTGGTTGGCATCCACCTTCAGTTCCCAATTGACAATTTTCCGGTAGGCCTCCACCCATTCCACATGGTCGAGTCCGCCGGTAATCTGCATAAAAATCTGGCGAAACTCCTGCTGGTAGTCCATGGCCGTTTTTTCACTCACTAAGCGTTTGTTGTCCAAAATCTTTTTGAGCGTCAGCAGTATCTGGTTGGGATGCACCGGTTTGATCAGGTAGTCCGAAATTTGTGAACCGATGGCTTCCTCCATCACGTGTTCCGCTTCATTTTTGGTAATTAATACGACCGGCACGGCCGAATTAATCGCCTTGATACGCGGCAATACTTCCAGTCCGGTGAGACCGGGCATACTTTCATCGAGAAAAACCACATCAATTTGTGCAGCCTGTTCTTCGTATATTTCCACCGCGTCATGGCCATTGGAAGCCGTTACGACCTCATAACCTTTGTTTTGCAGAAATAAAATGTGGGGTTTCAGCAGATCGATTTCGTCGTCGGCCCAAAGAATTTTTATCTTATCCATGTAAATATTGTCCGTTTAGTGCGGGTTGGAAAGTTTTAGATGATTAAAGGTTTTGTCTACACCTACCTTTGATTCATAACCACTTTGTGTTGACTATAAAAACACGAAGTTAGCCGATTTGATGTTGTTAAGTGCAACAAACTTTTCAAACCATTCAAACCTGACCATAACATGAACAGATCAATTCTTATTGTTGTCACCCTCTTTTCCCTGCTTACTTCCTGTTCGCAGTCATCTCCCGTCAAAACGGATACCAAAGCCAGTCTGCTTTTGCTGAACGGCGTTTTTTTTACCGCCGACAGCCTCCATCCCGCCGCAACGGCCGTGGCGGTGGCCGGCGACCGTATCCTCGCGGTTGGCAGCGATGCGGAAATGCGGCTTTTGGCCAATGAAAAAACGGAAATCATTGATTTGCAGGGTGCCTTTGCTATGCCTGGTTTTATAGAAGGGCATGGCCACTTTGCTTCGCTGGGCGCCAGTCTGATCAATCTGAACCTGATGCCAACCAAAAACTGGCAGGAAATCGTCCAATTGGTAGCCGAAAAAGCAAAGTCTGTTGCTCCGGGCGAGTGGATCGAAGGCCGGGGATGGCACCAGGAAAAATGGGATATATCGCCCGGACGCACTGTGAGCGGTTATCCCTACCACGACCTGCTGAGCGCTGCGGCGCCCGCGCATCCGGTGGTACTCTACCACGCCAGCGGGCACGGCCTGATCGCCAATGCAAAAGCGATGGAACTCGCAGGCGTCTCCAGCGAAACCCCCGACCCCATTGGCGGGCGCATCGTGCGCGATACGCGCGGCAACCCCACCGGCGTATTTGAGGAAAATGCCATGGGCCTGATCGGACAATCGCTGGCAGATTGGCAGAACCGCCGTTCCGAAGCGCAAAAACAGGCCGACTTTGAAAAAATAGTGGCGCTGGCTGCGGCGGAATGCTTAGGCAAAGGCATTACCTCCTTTCAGGATGCAGGCAGCGATTTTTGGGAATTGGGGCAGTATCGCCGCTTGGCTGAAGCGGGACAACTGCCGCTGCGCTTATGGGCGATGATGTCGCAACCGGCCTCTTCTGATTTCCCTAAAATGGCCGCTTATCCTCAAACCGGGCTGGGCAACGGGTATTTTACCTGCCGGGCCGTGAAAGCCTACCTCGACGGGGCGCTCGGCTCGTATGGCGCGTGGCTGCTGTCGCCGTACGCCGACAAACCCGGTTTCACGGGCCAGAATACCACACCGGTGGATACCATCAGCGCCTTGGCTGCGGCATGCCGGCAATACGGCCTGCAACTCTGCGTGCACGCGATCGGCGACCGCGGCAACCGCGAAGTATTAAATGTTTTTGAACAAAGTTTGGGCAAAACACCCGCTGATGACCTGCGCTGGCGCATTGAACACGCCCAACACATCGATCCTGCCGACCAGCCCCGCTTCCGGCAGTTGGGCGTAATCGCCTCCATGCAGGCCATACACTGCACCAGCGACGCGCCTTTTGTGGTGAAACGGCTCGGGGTGGAGCGCGCCCGTACAGGCGCTTATGCCTGGCGCAACCTCTTGCAACAGGGCGCACGCCTGGCGAACGGTACCGACGCACCCGTAGAAGATGTGGATCCATTGCCATGCATCTATGCCGCCGTGACCCGCCGCCGCGCCGATACGGGACTGGAATTTTTTACCGAACAAAAAATGACGCGGGAAGAAGCCCTGTTGTCGTACACCGCCTGGAATGCGTACGCCGCGTTCGAGGAAAAGGAAAAAGGTGTGATAC
>Ga0163153_10006743_pt1 | contig 12727 bp, 8 predicted proteins | sample OliLakLV19MP6IB1_FD_148629 | JGI IMG/M metagenome (GOLD analysis project Ga0163153, IMG submission 148629) | Freshwater microbial mat bacterial communities from Lake Vanda, McMurdo Dry Valleys, Antarctica - Oligotrophic Lake LV.19.MP6.IB-1 | ecosystem: Environmental > Aquatic > Freshwater > Lake... | reverse complement strand
GGCGTTCGCCGATCAGGTGATCGCGCAGACGATGATCGACCAGATTCAACCGGTGGCGCGCGCGGCCAAAGCGGGAACCGTCGATGGGACGCTGCTCGATGCTGAGTTGGCCTCCGCCCAGGCGGGGCTCGAAGCCGCCGAAGTCGCCATCCGCACCGCGCAAGTAGAGTTGTGTGCGCTCTTGGGCTGGAACGCGACCGGCAGCATGCCGCGGCCGCTCGATCCGCCGCACGTTGGCATTTATCACTCGCATTTCGAGAAGATCTACGCCCGTCGCGCGCCGACCGAACGCGCCCGGCTGATTCACCAGACGTTGCCGATCTATCGCGAAGCCATCGCGGCGCATGGCGTCGCGCGACAGGCGGCGGACGATGTCGTCGTCGAACAGGTGGCGGGCTATACCGCACCGACGCCGCAGATTGCCGTCGAGAGCCTTATCAACGCGTGGCAACAACGCGCCCGGCAACAGCAAGTCCTCTGCCGAGTGACCTGGGAGTACAACAACCTCATCGCCGAGTACGCCGTGCCGCTCGCCGGGCAGAGCATGGAAACGCCGAAGCTGGTGGGCATGCTGATTCGCTCCTCGACGTCGACGGCCACGCGACGTTCGCGCGATCGCGCGGAAGTGACCAGTCCCTACGACAGTGAAGTCGCGCCGGCCGGCTACAATCAGCCGATTGGAACCGTCGAGACCAGTGAGCCGGAACCGGAACCGATTGAATGGGAAGCTTCGAACGCGGAAACGACGCAACCGGCGTATCAGGATTACGGCAACGAGTTCGAAGTGGCCCCTGCTGCAGCTGAGCAATTCGAGGACTCCGCCGCGGAATCTGTGCGGGAGCTTGAAGGCGCAGTGGAAGGAGCAGTGGATGAGGCCGCGGGCGCTGCGTCGGAAGCAGCGCCAGTTGAAGATTTGTTCGGTCGTGACCAGGCAAGCCAACGTACGGCGGCGCGTCATGTCGTCGCCAAGCCGGTCGTGAAACCGATGACGAACGCCGTTTTCGCCAAGTTCACGGCGCCCAACGCCGCGCCGCGCGCTGTGATTGAAACGATCTTCACGAGGACCAAGGTCGTCGATCAAAACGAAACTTCGGTCAATCTGCGACAATGCCTGGGCTCAACCAGCCCGACGCTGCACGGCGAGCTGCTGGACGCGTATGCCGAAGCCTGGCGGGCAGCCACGGTCTATCAAGCCTATGTCGACGCCGCGGCCCAATTGCAAGCCGCCAAAACAGCGTTGATGGCACGGCTCAACGACGGCGGCGCGGCCGCCGATATGCTCGTGGTCCGCGCCGCGGAAACGGCCAACGCCGCCGCGATGATCGAAGCGGAAGCCGCGATCTGGGAAAGCACGTTGGCGCTCGGCACCGTGGCATTGCCGCGTACTGCGGGCGGGCGGGCGCTCCCGAGCCAGGATGCACCGGTCTGGGCGGCCGCCGCTGGCCTTCCCCAGGCCAAGGCCCTGAACGCCCGAGCCCAGAGCCTGGTCATGATGGACAAAGCCCGGACGCAAGCGACGCAGGAATATGCGGCTGGCGGCAGTTCGATCGGTTTGACGTTGCAGGCAGTGCGCAGGCAGAATGAAGAGACGCAGGATTTCGCCGCCACCGTGGCGGACGCGGCCCGGGAAAGCGGCCGAGCGATCCTGGCCCAATTGCCGCCCCACGCGAACGTTGATACCGTCCGCCAGGCGTTGTTGGGCACGCCGACCAGCACCGCGCGACCGGGCGACATCCGCACTGGTGGCGCCATCTACAGCAGAAAACCCGCGCCGCAGTGATCGCTTCGTCCAACGAGTCTCCTGAATCGCCCAGCGTCGTAACGCCCCCGCCGTTGCGGATCGGCCCGCTGGTAATCGACCCGCCGATTCTCCAGGCCCCCATGGCGGGCTTCACGAACTTCGCTTACAGGCAAATCGTCCGCTCGTTTGGCGGCGTCGGACTGCAGGCGACGGAGATGATCAGCGCCCGCGGCTTTCTGGCGATCGACGAGCGCGATCACGAGTTTCCGGATCGCCTTTGGGGCGTTCGCGACGAGCCGCGTCCCTTGGCCGTGCAGATCTGGGACAACAACCCCGAGGCCATGGCGGCCGTCGGCGCGCGGCTGGCGCATGATTTTCACGTCAGCGTGGTAGACATCAATTTCGGTTGCCCAGTGAAGCAGGTCACGCAAGACGCCCACAGCGGATCGTATTTGCTCAAATGCCCGGAGCGAATCGGCGAGATCGTGGCCAGTGTCGTGAAGGCGTGCGCGCCGACGCCGGTGACGGCCAAGATTCGTCTGGGCTGCACGCGCGATAAGATCGTGGCGATTGAAGTGGCGCAGGTTGTCGAAGCGGCCGGCGCCGCGGCGCTCACCGTGCATGGCCGCACGGCGCAGGACTTCTTTCAAGGTTCCGCCGACTGGGACCGCATCTCGGCGATTAAGCCGCACTTGAAACGGATGCCGCTGATTGGCAATGGCGATCTAAACTCGCCCGAGAAAGTGGTCGAGGCGTTTCGCCGCTACGACGTCGACGGCGTGATGATCGCCCGCGCGGCGCTCAACAGGCCGTGGCTGTTCGCGCAATCGTGCGCGGCGTTACGTGGCGAGCCGATCCCGCCCGATCCGACGCTGTCGGAAGAGCGCGCGTTGCTGTTGAATCACTACCGCTTGGTTTGCGAACGCTTCGGCGATCAAAAAGGCACGGTGTTGATGCGCAAATTCGCCTGCTGCTACGCCCAAGGCCGGGCCGGCGCGAGAGAATTCCGCACCAAAGTCTCCCGCGTCGCCACGCCGAAGGAATTCAACTCCATCGTGGAAAACCACTTTCCGCGCGAAGCGACCGTTGTAAACGATTGAAGCGCGGAGGCGTGGGGAAGCATGTCGAACAACGAACCAAATCCGAATGACTGAATCACGAGCATGCCGGCGTTGTGCTTCCTCGCTCAACAAAAAGAGCGGTAGGGGGGAATAGATCCTCCCATGACGGCGCCCGAAGTTCGGGCCCCGCTGCGGCACTTGCTCGGCGTGCGCCGCTGGAACGAAAAAGAAATCGTCGCCTGCTCTGCCTGGCGACAATCGCGCAACTCCATCGCCGCCCAATGTCCTGCAAAACGACGTAAAACGGCCCGGCAGAGAAAGAAATTGAAAAGGGCGCTGTCGTATTAAGCTCCAGGTTGCGCATCCCCACACGCCACTTCGGCAACGCGAAGTTGTAACACTTTCGTCCTCCCCTCGCATTGTTGGGTAGTACGAACGAACCGCCAACTAACCGTTTTCAGGAAGTGGGATACAACAATGAACGACCAAGGACGACTAGACTACAAGTTACCCGGCAATAAGAAGGTGAATCTCGCACTATTTTGGGCGACGAATTCCTTCGGCGACAAGCACACTGCCGGCCTCAATAAGGCGGAGGCCATGCTGAAAGAGCACGGCATGGGTCTGAACTGCTGGCCGTCGAGCCGTATCAAGACGCCCGATCGGACGTTTGATTTTGGGCCAGAATTGATCCGCGAAGAGCAGTACACCGACATCTATCGCACGGTAAGCGGCGTCGCCGACGGGGCAGGGTTGCGAGAGCACTTGATCGTGGTGTTTTGCAGTTTTGTCAAGCGCGCCAATGGCACCACGATTTCTCGAGGCCCGTTGCTTTGCTTCCGCAGGCCGATGGTGTTTGTCTCCTGCTCGCCAGGAGACGACGCGGTGACGCTACTGCATGAAGTCGGTCACGCCGCGGGCATGGACCACGACCTGACCTCCACAGGAACGACTGCCCGCAATTTTATGAACGAAGCGGAGACGCGCTCCACGATGATGAAATGGCAGGTGGAGAAAATGGGGCAGGCGTTCTTTATCACCTGATACGCGCCGAGCCAGTTCCGTAACAACCGTACCGCGGCGTTGCATTGGTAAGTAGTGCGAAATCTCCGGCAACACGACCAACCCCAAACAGTGGGACAACACAATGAGCGACGAAGGACGATTGGACTACGTGGTTCCCGGCGACAAGAAGGTGAATCTCGCCTTGTTCTGGGCGACGAATTTCTTTGGCGACAAAGACAAATTCGTCATCGACACCGCGGAATCGATGTTGAAGGAACATGGAGTCAGCCTCGTTTGTTGGCCGTCGAGCAAGTTGAAAACGGCGGACAATACGTTCGATTTCGGCAGCGGACTGATGCGGCAGGAACAATATAGCGACATCTACCGCACGCTATCCGCAGCCGCGGAAAAGGCCGGCAAACGCCAGTCGTTGTACGTCCTGTTCTGTCAATTCATGGGTCTCGCCAATGGAGTGACCATCTCCAACGGCCCGATGCTCTGCTTTCGCACGCCCATGGTGTTTGTCGCGCCGACGCCAGGTAACGACGGCGTGACGCTGTTACACGAAGCTGGCCACGCCGCTGGCTTGGACCACGATAAAACGTCCACCGGCAAGACGGGACGTAACTTCATGAACGAAGCCGAATCCCGGTCGACGATGATGAAATGGCAGTTGGAAAAGCTGGTGAAGGCGTTCTTTATTAGCTGATCCACTTCGATGCCAACTGCCCCAGCGTCGCAATCATTGCGCACTATCGGAGTACACAATGTCCTCTCCGCCGAGGTCACAGACCTCGGCCACAGAAGATGGAAGGCAAAGAATTGCCGGCGGATCGCTACTGCGCCCGCAATTCTTCTGGCAAGTACAGTTCGTTCTCCTTGTTTTCGGCGATTTCCGCCGGCGTGCCTGCATCCCATTGCGTCGGGTGCTGGTGCCCTTTGGGATAGAGCGATTCCATCGGTTCCCAGACGCAATCGACGCGGTCCGCGAACAGGTCGCCGATCAGCAGATCGGTGATCGTGTTCCGGAGATGGGGGAAATTCTTGACGAAGTGGCCGAAACTGAAGCCGTTGTAGTATTCGCAGACCAGGCGGCGCATGCGGTCGATGCCCCGGTTGAACGCCGGCGCCCAGGCGCCCAGTTGCGCGGCGGATAGATCGTTCTTGGCAATGCCGTCGCAGATCGCATCGGCAGCCAGTTCGCCGGATTTGAGCGCCAGGAGCACGCCGGACGAATAGAGCGGGTCCAGGAACCCGAAGGCGTCGCCGATCATGACCCAACCGTCGCCGGCGGCCTGCGTGGCGCGGTAGGAATAGTCCTTGGTAGCAAAATAGCCCGCAGCGCGCTCCGCGCCTTCGATGCGCTTTTGAACGGCCGGACACTTTTCGACCTCTTCGTTGTAAACTTGTTCGTGCGAGCCGCGCCCTTTGAACAAATAGTCGAACGGGCCGACGACGCCCACGCTGATCGTGTCGTCGTGCTGCGGGATGTACCAGAACCAACCTTGCTTGTCCGGCGTCTGGATGACGATCGTGGCTCCCTCATCGCGGCCCGTGTCGCGGTAGGCGCCTTTCCAATAGGTCCAGATGGCGCCCTTGTTCAACTCCGGATCCCAAATTCGCAGCTTCAATCGATTCATCAACATCGCCGATTGCCCGCTGGCGTCGACGACCGCCTTGGCATGAACGTCGAGTTGCTGCCCGTCCTTGGTTTGAATGCGCACGCCGGTCGCACTGTCGCCGTCGAACAGCACTTCCAGGACGCGAGTTTCTTCATGCGCTTCGACGCCATGCTCGCGCGCGTTCTCCAGCATCATCTGGTCGAACTCGCTGCGAATCACCTGCCAGGTTTGCGAGCACTCGTGCGGCTTGTTGTCGTGGAAGTAAAACGGCGCCGATTGCTTCCCGGCCGCGTTGACGAACTGCACGCTGAACTTCTTGACGAAGCAACTCGCCTTCATCTTCGGCAGCATGTTCAGCCGCTCGAGCACCCAATACGTCTCCGGGATCAGCGATTCGCCGATGTGGAATCGCGGGAACTTATCCCGCTCGAACAGCACGACCTTGTGGCCCTGCTGGGCGATCAACGTGGAGACCGTCGCCCCGGCCGGACCACCGCCGATGACCACCACGTCCGGGTTCGTGTTGACGCTGCTTTGCCCGCCGGTTGAGTCCAAAAACATGGCCGCCGCTCCTGGGGGACGAACGAGGGAACGCCTTAGCTGTTTCACGGATTGTTGTCTAAACAACTATAATCGGCAAGTGGGGGTCGATTCAACGTCTGGCGACGAGTTACGCCGCTAAGCCCAGGGAAGGTCGTCCTAAACCGCCCCATCGGCAGCGGTTCATTGCGACCTTCCCTGGGCTTGGGGAGGATGCATGCCTGGCAAACGGCACCTCTACTTGCCTCGCTTCCGCACTACCGATTCACGCCCGGTGGCTGGGCGAAATCGACCTAACCCGATTGATTTCCCGGCATTATGCGCTATGATGCCCGTCTAACGCAGATGTCGGCACCGTGATTGCTTTGCGCGGCCGCTTGTCGAGTGCGAACCGCCAGCGGCGCCCCGGAAGGTTCGCGCAGAGGGCTCCGCCCCGCCGCACGCCAGGGGAGCCACGCTCCCGGCGTCTAGCGGATGTCGCACTTGCTCTCAACCCTTCTGGATTCTGTTCTGAAAGGAACTCCTCACGTGAAACCAAAGGAAGTCTTGGCATTGTGCCGGGAAAAGGACGTCAAGGCGGTCGATCTTCGGTTCATGGACTTTCCGGGCCTTTGGCAACACTTCACGATCCCCGTCAACAAACTTGACGAGGGGGTTTTCGAGGACGGCCTGGGCTTCGACGGTTCCAGCATCCGCGGCTGGCAGGCGATCAACGAGAGCGACATGCTCGTGCTCCCGCAGCCCGAGACGGCGTTCATCGATCCGTTCACGCCGATCCCCACGCTGGTGATGATCTGCAACATCCAGGACCCGATCACGCGCGAGGATTACAGCCGGGACCCGCGCAACATCGCCCGGAAGGCGGTCAACTACCTGAAGAGCACCGGCATTGCCGACACCTGCTACATCGGCCCCGAGGCCGAGTTCTTCATCTTCGACGACGTGCGTTTCGATCAGAACGCGCACGAAGGCTACTACCATCTCGACAGCAACGAGGCCGAGTGGAACCGCGGCCGCGTCGAGAACCCGAACCTCGGCTACAAGCTGCGTTACAAGGAAGGCTACTTCCCGGTGCCGCCCGCCGACAGCCTGATGGACATCCGCAACGAGATGATGCAAACGCTGATCGACGCCGGCTTGGACGTCGAGGCGCAACATCACGAAGTCGCCACTGGCGGCCAGTGCGAAATCGACCTGCGCTTCAATGAGCTGGTCAAGATGGGCGACATGATGATGATCTACAAGTACATCATCAAGAATGTCGCGAAGCGGCACAACAAGACTGTGACGTTCATGCCCAAGCCGCTTTTCGGCGACAATGGCTCAGGCATGCACACGCACATTTCGCTGTGGAAGGGAAGCGAACCGTTGTTCGCAGGTTCCGGTTACGCAGGGCTGAGCGAAATGGCATTGCATGCCATCGGCGGCTTACTCAAGCACGCCCCGGCGATTCTGGCCTTCAGCAACCCGACCACGAACAGCTACAAGCGTTTGGTGCCCGGCTACGAAGCCCCGGTGAACCTGGCGTACTCACAACGGAATCGTTCGGCCTCCTGCCGGATCCCGATGTATAGCCCGAGCCCGAAGGCCAAGCGGGTCGAGTTCCGCTGCCCCGACCCGAGCTGCAATCCGTACTTGTCATTCTCGGCGATCTTGATGGCCGTCATCGATGGCATCCAGAACAAGATTCACCCCGGCGACCCGCTCGACAAGGACATCTACGACCTGGAACCGGAAGAGCTGGCCAAGGTGCCGAAGACGCCAGGCTCGCTGGAAGAAGCACTCAAGTCGCTGCGCGCAGACAACGACTTCCTGCTCCGCGGCGACGTCTTCACGTCCGACGTGATCGACACCTGGATCTGGTACAAGACGGAAAAAGAAGTCGACGCGATGCGGCTCCGCCCGCATCCGTACGAGTTCTGTCTGTACTACGACATTTAGTGCAGCGGCCTCAAGCAATTGTATAGATCAGCCGGGCGCATCACTCTGGTGGGGCGCTCGGCTGTTTTTGTTGGCTGCGGAAGCTCGCCGACTCATTCCATCGCGACGGTCGCTACACTCTACGAGTGAGGGTCGGCTCATCGGTGGCGACAGGCGTTGGCGGAGGGCATTCCATGTGCGTGTCAAAGTCGACAGAAACGAACTCCCGTTCGAAGCGCTCGCGCCGCCGTGTTTTTCTTTGGTGTAGTGCAGCGGCGATCATATTGGTCGCCGCATTCTCGGCACGGTCGGTGGTTCATCTCGTCCGCACGGCCTGGCAGGACGTGGACGCCCGAGAACCTCTCTCTTCCGGCCAGGCCGACGACGCAAGTCGACTGAATCGCACTCGTGTGGCCGAAGTGTGGAGGATCCCCGCCGATCGTGACGACGCTGAGCGACAACTAGCTGACCTGCTGCGCCGCGCGAAGCGCGACCAATTGCGGATTTCCATCGCCGGCGCACGGCACAGCATGGGAGGTCACACGATTTATCCTGGCGGAATAGTGATCGACATGCGGCCGTTCCGCGCCCTGACTCTGAACGCGGACAAGCGACTAATGACGGCGCAAGCGGGCGCCACCTGGGAAGAGATTATTCCCTACTTGGACGCACAAGGCTTATCAGTCGCCGTCATGCAGTCCAACAATTCATTCACGGTGGGTGGCAGCCTCGGCGCGAATTGTCACGGCTGGCAGTATGGTAGTGCGCCAATCGCGTCAACTGTTGAGAGTTTCCGGCTCATGTCGGCCGAGGGTTCGATCCTCCGCTGCAGCCGTCAAGAGCATGCCGAATTGTTTTCACTTACACTGGGCGGCTACGGGCTATTTGGAATTATCCTCGAGGCGGAACTGCGAGTTGTTCCGAATCAGTGTTATCAACTCGAGCAAGCGATCGTGCCTACGACCCAAGCTTTGACGACGTTCGACAGAATTGTGGCGGAGCATCCCGATGTCGAGATGATGTATGCCAGAATGAGCGTGGCGCCTGAGCGATTTCTCGACGAAGTAATCTTGAACGCGTTCTACCCTGCTCAGAGGCCCGACGCGACCTTGCCGGAGTTGCATGCGCCCGGCATGGTCGCCATTCGACGCAGCCTATTTCGCGGTTCCGCTGGAAGCGACTATGGCAAAGCGCTGCGTTGGGAAGCAGAGACCAAATTGCAACCGCATTTGTGCGAGCAATTCTACTCGCGCAACCAGTTGCTCAATGAAAGCACGACGACGTTCGAAAACCGCTTCGCCGATTCGACCGACATCCTGCACGAATACTTTGTCCCGCGCGACGGCGTGGCGCGATTCGTCGCCGAGCTGAAAAAGCATTTGCCGCAGCCCGAGGTGGACCTGCTCAACGTCACCATCCGTGAAGTGGAGCCGGATCGCGACACTTTTCTGCGCTATGCCGAACAACCGATGTTCTCGTTTGTGATGCTCTTTCAGCAACGCCGTGATGCGAAGGCGGAAACGAGCATGAAGTCGCTGACGCGAAAGCTGATCGACGCGGCAAATGCCTCGGGCGGGCGATATTATTTGCCATACCGACTGCATGCCACGTCGGCGCAATTGCGTCAAGCGTATCCCCAGGTGGATGATTTCTTCGCGCGCAAGCGACGGTACGATCCTGACGAGTTGTTTCAGAATCAGTTCTACGTGACTTATCGCGAGTCCCCGACGCCGCAAACAAGCGAGTCGACCGTACCATAAGAGCACGTGATCAAGCAGTCGCCAAAAGCGGCGAGCAATCAACTGCGAAACCGTGTTCGACACGATGGAGTGCCAAGGATCTACGTCCTCTTTCCCTTACTTGCGCAACGGGTCAGTGTGATTCCTTCCGTGGGCGCACTACGCGCGCGATTCCTGCAAAATCAGCGAGTGCCAGCCCGTGCGGTAGGTTTCGAAGCCTTGCGATTGGGCGTGGGCGACGCAGTGCTTCCGACCGTTGATGGTAACGTCGCGGAATTCCTTGCCCGTGCGCAACAGTTCCGCCAGTTCCGGGAACGCCAGGCGCTCCTTGAGTTGCCGGCCCGCGGAGTCCGCCAGGACGTTGCCAAGTTCATCGACGATGCAGACTCGCGAGCGTTCTTTTTCTTCCGGCAGCAGCGGCGTATTCTCCATCAGCGTTTGCGCCAAACTGTCCCAGTTGAAGATGATGCCGAGCACGCCGAGCAACTCGCCGTTGACATCGCCGTTGGATCGCACACCGGCCGAGTAGACCAGCACGCGCCGGCCGCCCACGAGTGACGAGGCGTGAACCGATTGGAAGCCGAAGGTTTCGCCGTTGCGGGTCGCCATGGCCGAGCGGAACCATTCCTCGCCGGCATGGTTGCTGCCTTGCGAGGAAAACTGGTTCGGTCGGCCGTTGGCGACGATGTTCCCCTCAGCATCGGCCAACACCAGGTCGTAGTAGACCGTGTAGGAATTCAAGATCACGCCCATCCGCTGCGAGGCGTATTCGCAGGCCTCGGGCGTGCGTTTGGCCAGCGCGTCGACCAGGCTCATGTCGGTCGCCCACCAGCGGCAATCGCAGGAGCGTTCGTAGAGATTGCGATCGATCAGATCGATGTTCGTCATCGCCAGATCACACAGCCGCGTGCCGCGCACCTGCGTGGCCAGCGTGGTGCTGATCGCCTCCAACTCTGTGCTCGCCGCGCGGGTTTCGGTGGAGACGCTCTCCGCGACCTTGGCGGTTTCGTTCGCCATTTCGCGCATCGCCAGCACGACGACTTGAAACGCCTGCCCCGCGGCGCCGGCCCGCGCGGCTTCAATTTGCGCGTTAAACGTCAGCACGCGCGTCTGCGCGTTCAGGGATTCGATCTGCTCCACGGCATGTTGAATGCCGCGAGATAACTCGCGTGAAAGCGCGGAAATGCGTTCGGGACTGCCGCTCACGGAGCGCGACGCTTGGTCGCTGCTCCCCGGGGGCGTGGCAACAGCTTGAGACACGGCGTGTGCTCGCTTTCTAGTTTAACGATGTCGTGAACTCCGCACGGTTGACGAGATTCCATTGGTCGCCTCAACGAGGTCGCCGCCAGCCTGGCGACGTCGCCTATCCTCGTCTTTTAGGATGTAGCACACATACTTCTTGGGGGTGCGGGGAACCGATCGAAACCAAGCGGGATTCTTCCCTTGAAAACAACGGCCCGGAAACGTGATGGCGCGATTGCGCCGGTTTTACGGCGAGATTGGGCTACATCAGGCGACGCGAACGGCCGCAAAGCAACGTGGCGCAGCGGTCGCCAGCAGAATCGCGCGTCATTTGGCCGCGACTACAAATCGCGAGCGGCGCTCAGACCCAGGGAAGGCCGTCACAAATCGAGCGATCGGCGACGCTTCGGACGGCCTTCCCTGGGCTTTCCGAAAGAAACCGTGCTCAGGCAACTAGTACTCGCCAATCAATTTCGTATAGGGTGTGCCGATTTTCAGCTTCGCATCGTCGCGATTTCCCAGGCGGCCATGCGTTGTGTTGTTGATCGTATACGAAATGCCACGAGCGGAGCCATCCGCGAAGACCACGTTCCAGGATCCGGTGTGAGCGCTGCCGAACGCGTAGTCATTGGATACGCCTGGAGTGTCCTGGCGCGGCATGCGCGCACTCGTATTGTCGACGTTGGGATCGGGTCCAGGGTACGTGCAGCGATAAATATCGTTGTCGTAGCCTACATACATGTGTTCATTGTCGGCGCCGTCCAGGCCGGTAGCATACTGATCCGCAACTACGTACCGTTCGCCGAACAGATACGTATTGCTGGTGCCGTCCTTCACTTGGTTGATCTTGACTGTGCTGCGTAAATAACACATTCCGGAGTGCAAAGCCGGGTTCGGTGAGGAGCCGGAGCGCCCGCCGGCGACTGTCGCCCGATCGGCTTGCCTTGAATTGCCATTTCCGTCCCTGGTTGTTACCCACCATTGCGGGTTGAGACCATCTGTCCAGCTTCGCGGCCCGCCGTCCATTTGCGTAAAGTTCTGATCCCCACAATTTGCAGCGTAGTCTGTCCTCGCCACGGTCGTGAGGCCGATCGCATTAATCGCAAAGCCAGCGCCCACAAAGCGGTTCTGATAGACAGCCGCCGGTCGGCGCGTCGGGCAATTGAACGTGGGGATCGGGGTGGCAGCCATCTGCCCCAGAAGCACCTTCTTGCCGGTCGGCGATGTATCGTCCGGCGCTCCTTTGCCAAGCTTGCGCAGCGCGGGCTGTTCGATGTACGCCAGGATTGCGTAGACCCAGCCGCCGGGTTGGTCCTTGCCGTAGCCTTGATCGGGGTCGCCGATCCAGTCCCAGCCCCAGCCGCCCGTGGGGAAATGCTTGTGCGAGTTCTCATGCGTATGAGCGCCGAGGCCCATCTGCTTCAAGTGATTCAAGCACTCCGCCTTACGGGCCGCCTCGCGGGCCACTTGCAGCGCCGGCAGCAACAAGGCGATCAGGATCCCGATGATCGCGATGACCACCAGCAACTCCACCAGTGTGAAGCCGCGCCGGGCGCGGAGAGGAGCGGACGCGGCATTTGCGCTAGTCAGGGGCGAGTTCATGACGTTTCGCTTGTCGCGAGAGGAATAGAGATCGACGACCGAGTAGGAACGAACATTTCGGGCGGCGCGATTGACCGAAATCCACGACCGCGAGGGCAGGAAGTCGCTCCTGATTATTCCACGAACCCGCGTCCAGGTCCAGCGCACGGAGAGATTCCTCAGGACAACTGCAAAGTCATTTGGCACGCATTAGGGTCAGGCCGAGGGTGGGATTCCAGGCGATTTGGTCGGCGCGGCCGCGGATGGGAAGTTGGG
>Ga0163153_10006740_pt1 | contig 12740 bp, 11 predicted proteins | sample OliLakLV19MP6IB1_FD_148629 | JGI IMG/M metagenome (GOLD analysis project Ga0163153, IMG submission 148629) | Freshwater microbial mat bacterial communities from Lake Vanda, McMurdo Dry Valleys, Antarctica - Oligotrophic Lake LV.19.MP6.IB-1 | ecosystem: Environmental > Aquatic > Freshwater >... | reverse complement strand
CGGGATCAGGGGATCGGGGGATCAGGGGATGTCGACCCACTCGCGGAGGTTGGCCGAGCGGCGAATGGCGTCGAGCACCGTCATGTTGGCGACGCCGTCAGTGAACGTCGCAGGTGCGGGATCGGGCGGGATCGCCACCCGGTCGATGAGCGCGGCAAGGCGTTCGAATAGCCGCGTATAAGGGCCCATGTCGATGCCCGTGGCGTGGAGCAGGTCGTAGGCCGAGGTGAGCACGTCGCTCGGCGGCGGATCGGGCGGGTCGACGACGAGGTCGTCGGGAATCGGGATCTCGCGGGCGCCGCTCGCGTCGGCGACGAACACCTTGCCCGCGTCGGTCCACGCGGAACCCTTCGACCCGGCGACGCGCGTGACGAACAACATCGGGCCCCAGTCGCTCGCTACGGCTTGCATGACGCCGACCGCACCCGAGCGCATACGGAACTGCACGAGATACGCGTCTTCGGCGGTCCAGTCGTGCTCCGAAACCGACGGAAGCGTCGCGCTCACAGAAGAGAACTCGCCGAGCGTGACGCGTATCTGATCGACGACGTGCGAGCCGTGCGCACCGAGCCAGCCACCACCGCGTTCGCGATCGGACCACCACTCGGGCACCTCGGCGGCCGGGCTCCCGAGCAGCGGGATGTGCAGCATGAACGTCGCGAGCTTCGGGTCACCGATCGCGCCATCGCGCACCACTCGCGCCAACAATGCCTGATCCGGTGCGAAGCGGAACTCGCATCCGAGCAGCGCGACGACACCGGCGCGCGCGGCGGCGTCGCGCATGCGGCGGGCCTGCGCCCGGTCGAGGGCGAACGGCTTCTCGCACACGACGTGCTTGCCCGCCGCAATCGCTTCGAGGGCGATGGCCGTGTGCGTGTCGGGCGGTGTCGCGATCGTCACCACGTCGACGTCGTGCGTGAGCGCCTCCGCCAACGACGTGCACGCGTGGTCGACCTCGAACCGCACGGCGCGGGCGCGGGTGCGCACCGAGTCACGCCCCACGAGCACCGGCACCTCGAACCCGGCCCGGCGCAGGGCGCGCACGTGCGTGAGGCAGCCGAAACCTGTACCGACAACCGCCGCCTTCTTCATGCGGCTACGACCTCCGGTGCTCGATCGCCCGCGCGACTTCGAGCATCGACCGCACTTCCGGATCTGCGCCTGGAGTTCATTCGCCGGCGAGGCCGCCAGACATCTTCTCGACGGTTTCGATGTACTCCTGCACCATGTCGAGCACGACCTGCTTCGTGGTGCGCACCTGCTTCATGCTCCCGACGATCTGACCGACAGGCATCGCGAACAGCTCAGGGCGCGACCGCGCCATGCGGGCGCGTGCCTTCTGCGTGGCCATGAACTGCAACGGCATCGGCAGCGTGCCCGGGCAGTCGTCGCGCTCCCATGCCATGGTCCACTCGTTGCGCAGCATGCGCGCGGGCTTGCCGGTGAGCGACCGCGAGCGCACCGCGTCGCGCGCCGAGGCCTCGAACAGGCGCTGCATGCTTTCGGGGCCGGTGTTGCTCTCGGCCACGCCGAGCCAGATCGAACCCGTCCACACGCCCGACGCGCCGAGCGCCATGGCCGCGGCCATCTGCTTGCCCGAACCGATACCGCCCGCGGCGAGCACCGGCGTGGGCGACACCCGCTCGACCACTTCGGGCACGAGCACCATCGTCGCGATCTCACCGGTGTGGCCGCCCGCTTCGGTTCCCTGGGCAACCACGATGTCGACACCCTGCGCGACCTGCTTCTCGGCCTGGTCGGCGCGCCCGACGAGCGCAGCAACCATCACGCCGTGGTCGTGCGCAGCGTCGACCACTTCCTTCGGCGGCGGGCCGAGCGCGTTGACGAGCAACGAGATGTCGTGGCGGAGCGCGACTTCCACTTGGGGTGCCGACGTCGCCGTCGTCCACCCGAGCAGGCCGCCGCCCATCATCCCGCCGCTGCCCGCATCGTCGTCGGTCGACGCGCCTTCCGGCAACGGCGCCACGCCGAGTTCGTCGAGCACCTCGTCGATCCATTCGAGCGTCTGTTGCGGCACCATGTCCTGGAGCTTGGGCATGAGGTCGCCGACCTCTTCGATGCCGCTGCCCACGTGCGACGCGGGAATGACGACGTCGACGCCGTAGGGCCGGCCTTTCACCTGGTCTTCGATCCACGTGATCTCGAGTTCGAGCTGCTCGGGTGTAAACGCGAGCGCGCCCAGCACGCCCATGCCGCCTGCGTTCGTCACCGCGGCGACGACGTCGCGGCAGTGACTGAACGCGAAGATCGGGAACTCGATGCCCAGCTTCTCGCAGAGCTCGTTGTGCACGGTTCAGTTACCTCCGGTAGCGATGTTCTTGGCCCAGGGGTAGTCGGGCTTCCCGCTGGGTGACCGTTCGATGGCACCGACGACATGGATCTCGCGCGGCACCTTGTAGCCGGCGATGTGCTCCCGGCAATGCGCGGCGATGATCTCGATCGTCACGGTATCGCCGTCACGAATCTGCAACACCGCGGCGACGCGTTCACCCCAGCGGTCGTCGGGGACACCGACCACGACCGCGTCGAACACGGCCGGGTGTGCCTTCAACGCGGCCTCGACCTCTTCGGGGAAAATCTTCTCGCCGCCGGAGTTGATGCACACCGAGCCGCGGCCGAGGAGGTTCAACTGCCCGTCTTCGTCGACGGTTGCGAAGTCGCCCGAGATTGCCCACCGTTTATCGTCGATCGTCACGAACGTCGCGGCCGACTTCTCGGGGTCCTTGTGGTAACGCAACGGGACGTTTCCGCCCCGCGCCATCTTCCCGATCGTGTCGGAGCCGGGCGGGATCACCTTGTAGTCGTCGTCGAACACGACCGTGTCCGGGCCCATGCGCACGGTCGGCAGGCCCGGCTTCAGCACCTGGCCCTTCACGATCATCGTGGCGCCGTTGTATCCCGTCTCGGTCGAGCCGACGGCTTCGGCGATTACCAGGTTCGGGAACTTGTCGAGGTAGCGCTCCTTCACCACACCCGAGAACACCGCCGCGGTGCTCGCCACGAGCGCGAGCGACGACACGTCGTAGTCGGCGTCGTCGAGCGCTTCGATGAGCGGGCGCGCCATCGCGTCGCCGGTGACGTTGAGGCTCGTGATGTGATGCTTCTCGACGGCCTTCCACACTTCGTCGGCGTCGAATTTCGGCATCAGCACGATGCTGCGACCGTTCGAGAGGCCACCGATCGTTCCCCATTGCGCGGCACCGTGCATGAGCGGGGCGATGATGATCGTCTTGCCCTCGGCCGACTCCTTGGCCGCCTTCGAGAACCGGTACTCGTCCTCGATGTACTCGCCGGTGTTGAAGTCGATGCCGCCGCCGAGCACGCGCAGCACGTCCTCCTGGCGCCAGACCACACCCTTGGGCATGCCGGTCGTGCCGCCGGTGTAGAGGATGTAGATGTCGTCGTCGCTGCGCTCGGGGAAGTCGCGCTCGGGTGATTGCGCGGCGATCGCAGCCTCGTAGTCGGGGCCGATCTCGAGCTGATGCGCCAACATCGGCAGCGAGTCGCGCACCGCGGCGATGCGGTCGGAGTACTCGGCGTCGTGGACGATCGCGACGAGGTCGGCGTTGTCGAACAGGTACCGCAGTTCGGCTTCGACATAGCGGTAGTTCACGTTGATCGGGACCGCGCGCATCTTGTACGCGGCGAGGATCGTCTCGACGAACTCGTGACTGTTGAGCCCGTAGATGCCGACGTGGTCGCCCGGCTTCACCCCGTTCGCGGTGAAATGGTGGGCGAGGCGGTTGGCCCGCTCGTCGAGCAGGGCGTACGTCTCCTCGCGGTCACCGACGATCAGCGCCACCCGGTCGGGGACGGCGTCGACGGCGTGTTCGATGAGATCCGCGATGTTCCAAGCCACGGCTTCAGTGAAACACGTTCTACCCCGTCTTGCCCAACGACACGGTCCTCTGATCGAATCCCCACCGTGGCTACATGGACGCTTGAATTTCCCTACCGGCGCAGTGTCGGCCCCGTAATCGGTGCCTTCCTCGCCGGCCTGCGCGACCAACAGGTCATCGGCGCGAAGACCGCCGGCGGCCGGGTGCTGGTCCCACCGCTCGAATACGACCCCGATACCGGCGAGGACATCGCCGAAATGGTCGAGGTCGGCTCGGCGGGTGTGGTGGAGCGTTTCGCCTGGGTAGCGGAGCCGATGCGGACGCATCCGCTCGACCGGCCGTTCGCCTGGGCGCTGGTGCGCCTCGACGGGGCCGACACCGCGCTCGTGCACGCGCTCGACGCGGGCTCGCCCGACGCCTGCTCCAAGGGCATGCGGGTGCAGATCCGCTGGGCCGACGAGCGGGTCGGGCACGTCAACGACATCGCGTGCTTCGAACCCGAGCCTCAGAAATGACTCGCGAACCGGTGCAGTTCATGTCGCATCACACCAAGGTCGAGTACAAGCTGCCCGCGCCGTCGCTGCTGTCGATCGAGTCGGCGAAACAGCTCGCGGCGGGACGCGTCGTCGGCCACAAGTGCCCGGAGTGCGGCAAGGTCTACGTGCCCGCACGCGGGTACTGCCCGCTGTGCGTCATCGAGACCACCGCTGCGCACGAGGTCGAGGTCCAACCCCGCGGCATCGTCACCACCTTCTCGGTGATCACGCCGCTCCAGTACCAGGGGCAAGAGGAGCACGACGACTACGCGCAGGCGACGATCCTGCTCGCCGGCACCGACTCCACGATCTCGATGCAGCGCCTCGACGGCATCCCGATCGACGACGTGCGTACGGGCATGCGCGTTGAAGCGGTGTGGCTACCCGAATCGGAACGGTCGGCGAGCCCGGAGGGCGCGGCGCGCGGCTTCGGTCTCGGCCGCGCGATCACCGGATGGAAGTTGACCGGCGAGCCCGACGCGCCGGTCGAAGAGTACGGCGAGCACATTCTGTGATGCCTGTGATGCCTGTGATGCCTGTGATGCCTGTGATGCCTGTGATTGGGAGAGGACAAAGCGATGCGTGACGTGGCAATCGTGTCGTTCGCCCAGGCGCCGCTGGACCAGCCGCCGGGGCAGACCGAGACGATGATGTTGATCCCGACGATCACCGAGGCACTCGGGAACGTCGGCCTGACCCGCAAAGATGTCGGCTTCACCTGCTCGGGCAGCGCCGACTACCTCACCGGTAGCACGTTCACCTTCGTGTCGATGCTCGAAGCGGCGGGCGCGTGGCCGCCGATCTCGGAGTCGCACGTCGAGATGGACGGCGCGTGGGCGCTGTTCGAAGCGTGGGTGCGGTGCCAGCACGGCGACGTCGACGTCGCCCTCGTGTTCTCCTCGGGCCGGGCCGGACTCGGTCACGACCTGCGCGAGACGCTGCTGTTCCAGTTCGACCCGTACTACCTGGCGCCGTTGGGTGCCGACTACGTGTCGCTCGCGGCGCTCCAGGCCGACGCCGTGCTCGAACGCACGGGCAAGACCGAGCGCGACCTCGCCGAGATCGTGGTCGAACGGCGGCGGGCGGCGAAGGCGAACCCGTACGCGACGATTTCGGGCGACTACACGGTCGACGACCTGCTCGCCAAGGACCCGGTCGCCGGTGTGCTGCGCGAGCACGACATCGGCCCACCGGTCGACGGTGCGGCCGCGATCGTGATGGTCGCGGGCGACCGGGCCCGTGACCTGTGCGACCGCCCCGCGTGGATCTCGGGCCTCGACCACCGCGTCGACCCGCACTACCCGGGCGTGCGCGACCTCTCGGTGTCGCCGTCGGCGAAGCTCGCGGGTGAGAAAGCAGGCGCGGCAGGTGTCGAAGTGGCCGAACTCGCGGCGGTGTGCTCGCACGAGGAGTTGGTCCTCGCCGACGCGCTCGGGTTGGGAGCAGGTTGCGCGATCAACCCGTCGGGCGGTGCGGTCGTCGGCAACCCGATGATGGTCACCGGCCTCGCCCGCATCGGCGAAGCCGCGAACCAAGTGATGAAGAACGGCAAGAGCAAGGCACTGGGCCACGCATCGTCGGGTCCGTGCCTGCAACAGAACCTCGTATGCGTTGTCGAAGGACGCAACTAATGGCTGAACGTTGTGCAGTAGTTGGCATCGGGCAGACGAAGTTGTCGAAGTGCCGCGACGACGTGTCGATGGCGGGCATGTGCCGCGAGGCCGCCCAGCGCGCGCTCGACGACGCCGAGATGACGTGGAAGCACATCGACGCCGTCGTGATCGGTACCGCGCCCGACATCTTCGAGGGCGTGATGATGCCCGAGATCTACCTCGCCGACGCGCTCGGCGCGGCGGGCAAGCCGATCATGCGCGTACACACCGCGGGCAGCGTCGGCGGTTCGACGGCTGTGGTCGCGTCGCACCTGGTGCAGTCGCGTGTGCACGAGCGGGTGCTCACGCTCGCGTTCGAGAAGCAGTCAGAAGGCGACACCAACTTCGCGTTCTCGAGCGGTCGCAGCGGCGGTGTGGGCGCGGGCGGCTACTTCGCGCCGCACATCCGGGCGTACATCGAGCGTTCGGGCGCACCCGACTATGTCGGGCCGATGGTCGCGGTGAAGGACCGGCTGAACGCGCTGAAGAACCCGTACGCGCACTTGCAGATCCCCGACATCTCGATCGAGATGGTGTTGGAGTCGCCGATGGTGTGGGCGCCGATCCACCGGTTGGAGTCGTGCCCCACGTCTGACGGCGCCGTCGCCATGGTGCTCACGAACGAAGCGGGCGGCCGGCGCGCGGCTCGTCCTCCGGCGTGGGTGCACGGCACCGCGGTGCGCACCGAGTTGGGCTGGTTCCCGGGCCGCGATCCGGTCAACCCGCGCGCCGGCCAAGACTGCTCGGCCGACGTGTACCAACAAGCCGGCATCACCAACCCGCGCCTGGAACTCGACCTCGCCGAGATCTACGTGCCGTTCAGCTGGTACGAGCCGATGTGGATGGAGAACCTCGGATTCGCGTCCGAGGGCGAAGGCTGGAAGCTCACCGAGTCGGGTGCCACCTCGATGGAGGGCGACATCCCCGTCAACTGCTCGGGCGGCGTGCTCTCGTCGAACCCGATCGGCGCGTCGGGAATGCTGCGCTTCGCGGAAGCGGCGCTCCAGGTCCGCGGCCTCGCCGGTGCGCACCAGATCGACGGCGCCCGCCGTGCCCTCGGTCACGCCTACGGTGGTGCCGCGCAGTACTTCGCCATGTGGGTCGTCGGCTCGCAAATGCTCTAAGTCCCGAAATTGCGCCGTACGGCGACCGTTTCGGTCGCCCGATGGCGCAATTTCGCCCGAACGGAGGCGTGCGTGGATCTCGATCTGCCTGCGGAAGACGATCCTCGGCGCGTCGAGGTCAGGCGCTTCTTCGAGGAGCACCCCGCGCCGAAACCACGGGAGCTGGTTGACGCGGGGTACGTCGTGCCGCACTGGCCGGCGCCGTACGGGCTCGACGCCGACCCGGAGCTGCAGCTCATCATCGAAGACGAGATGCGGCGGGCGGGCGTGAACAAGCCGACGAACCCGATCGGTATCGGGCACTGCGGGCCGATCGTGCTCGCGCTCGGCACCGACGAGCAGAAGCAGCGCTACCTCCTGCCGATGCTCGCGGCCGAGGAGATGTGGTGCCAGCTGTTCAGTGAGCCGGGCGCCGGTTCCGACCTCGCGAACCTCGCCACCCGGGCCCGGCGCGACGGCGACGTATATATCGTGAACGGCCAGAAGATCTGGACCTCGCTGGCCGAGGTCGCGAAGTTCGGCATCCTCATCGCGCGCACGCGCAGCGACGTGTCGAAGCACCGCGGCATTTCGTACTTCATCATCCCGATGGACCTCGAAGGCATCGAGATCCGACCGATCCGGAACATGACGGGCGGCGGAGGCTTCAACGAAGTGTTCTTCACCGACGTGCGAGTGCCGGCCGAGAATCTCATCGGCGAGGAGCACCTCGGGTGGGGCATGGCCAAAACGACGCTCGCCAACGAACGGGTGTCGCTCTCGACGGGCACCGGCGCGCAGTGGGGCTACGGCCCGAGCGCGCGCACGCTCGTCGACCAGGTGAAGGCCAACGGCGGACTGTCGGACACCGTGCAACGCCAACGGCTCGTCGGCTTGTTCATCGAGGGCGAGATCCTGAAGTACCACAAGCTGCGCATGATCTCGGCCGCGGTGAACAAGAAGCCCGGCCCCGACGCGTCGTTGCGCAAGGCCCTCGCCGACCCGCACGGCAAGCGCGTGTTCGAACTCGGCAAGGAACTGATGGGTGCGTACGGGATGGTGCACGACGCCGATCCCGAGTGGGCCCAGTGGGAACGCGGGTTCCTGTTCAGCCCGGCGCTCACCGTCGGCGGCGGCACCAGCGAAGTGCTGCGCAACATCATCTCCGAGCGCCTGCTCGGGCTGCCCCACGATGTCGACGTCGAGCAGGGCAAGACGTGGGCGGAGTCGCGCGGCTGATCGTGCCTGCTCGCCCAAGGAGGCTGACGATGGGCATCATCGGAACCCACAACCTGCTGTACTCCCCCGAGCCCGACACCGTGCGCGCCGTGTTCCGCGCCGTCCTCGGCTACGAGCCGCGGCACCCGACCGCGATCTGAGTTCGACGACTACATGTCGGCCAGGATCAGCTGCGCGAGCGCTTCTTGCGCTGTGTACGCGTCGAGTTCTCCGCCGAAGCTGATGACCTGCACGTTGAAATAGGTGTCGCCGGACTTCACCCACAGCGCGTCGCTCACATCGAGGTGGGCTTCGTCGCCGACACCTTCGACCGCGCTGTCGAGCGTGTCGAACTCCTCGCCGACCGCGCCCGAGTAGTACACCTCGAGCACCGTCCCGCTGTCGGCGTCGGCCGCCTCCCACGCGCACTGACCGTCGACCTCGACCATGTCGTGGCCGACCACCTCTGACACCTGCTCGGGCGTGAGGTGGCAGTCGCCGGCCGAACCTGCGGCGTCGTCGGCCGCTACCTCTTCGACCTCGTCGGCGGACTCGTCGGGCGCGTCGGTCTCGTCAGTCGGCGCGTCGCCGATGTCGTCGGACTCCTCGACGGGGTCGGATGCCGCATCGTCGTCGTCACCGCCACAGGCGGAAAGCACGAGTGCGGCGGCGAATACGGCCGCGAGGAAAGGAAGGGACCGGCGCATGGGCGCACGCTACCCACGCCGTATCGCCCCAACCGTGCACCTGAACCGTGTGTGAAGCTACGTGGCTGCTGAGCGGCCACTTTGGTTCACACCGGATGAGCGCGACGCGGTGACGAGCGTGTGGAGCGGGACCCAGCCGACGATGGTCGTGCCCACGCCGAGCTCGGATGTGGTCTCGAGTTCGCCACCGACCGCTTCCACCCGGTCGTGCATGTCGCGCACGTCGGCGCCGGCGAGGAGCCGGTGCGGATCGACTCCCGGACCGTCGTCGACGACCGAGAACGCCAGTCGGCCGAACTCGGCGCGCACCTCGACCACGACGTTGCTGCCCGACGCGTACGTCCCTGCGTTGGCGAGCGCCTGGATGGCGCAGAAGTACACGGTCGTCTCCGACTGCGCGTCGTAGCGGTCCATTGCGCCCGAGCCGTCGAGCCGGACGTCGACCGGGAGCCGGGCCTGGAGCACGTAGGCGTCGAGCGCGGACACCACGCCCTGGTCGGCGAGGATGGCGGGGAAGATGCCGCGCGCGAGGTCACGCAGGCCGTCGAGCGCCGCGCCACACTCCTCCAGCAACGCGTCGATGCACACGAAAGCGTCGTCGACGTGGGTCGGAAGCAGCGGGTCGAGCTCCTCGATCATGGACCCGACCCGGTCGAGTCGCACCTCGACGCGGTCGTGGATCAGTTGCACGACGCGCTGTCGTTGTTCCTGGCGCGCGGTCACGATGCGCTGGCGTGAGGCGTGCAGCTCGGCCGCCTGCTCCGAGATCTCCTGAAGCCGGGCCTGGAGTTCGATCGTGAGCCGGGCGTTGTTCACCGCGAGGCCGGCCTGCGCGGCGAGCGCGGTCAGCAGTTCTTCGTCCTCGGGCCGCAGCCGTTCGCCGTGTGCCGTCGCGATCGCGATCTCGCCGACTTCGTCGCCGCCGTACATCACCGGCACGACGAACGGGAACGAGTCGACGAGGCCGCCCGCGGGCCACTCGACCGTGCGGCTCCCGCCGCCCGGCAGGAACGCGGTCACCTGGCCGGCGACGCCACCAACTCCCTTGACCGTCGCCTCGGCGATGCGCGGCAGGATCTCCTCGACCGAGATCGCGCCCGCGAGCCGGTCACTCGCCTCGGCCATGACCTCGTACGGGGTCGCCCGTTCGCCGTACACGAGTCGGTCGGCGAAGCGCGACAACCGTTCGCGCACCGGCTCGAACGCGAACGCCGCGATCGCGGTCGCGAGAATCTTCAGACCGGCCGATCCGGCGCCACCGATGCCGTGGCCGAGCACGACGACGAATGTCACGTACACGAGGCCGATGAACGCGGCGAGCCCGACCGAAAGGAGGGTCCGGCTGATCAAGACGTCGATGTCCCAGAGCCGGTACCGCAGTATTCCCATCACCAGCGCCAGGGGCACGAGCGCGAACAGCGCGGGGAACACTGCGAGTCCGATGTCCTCGATCCGGTCGCCGGCGAACACCCGCGTGAGTACGACGTATGAGACACCGCCGACAAGCATCGGGAGCAGACCCCACCGCAACAGTCGCGATTGCTGGCGCACGACAGGATCGGACGCGCGGCGCAACCGGTACGTCTGGGCGGCGACACCGACGAGAGGAATGAGCAGCCCGAAGAGCACGGTGAAGAACGGTTGACCCGGGTGGCCGGCCGACGTGCCGCCCAGCACGGCCATCGCGAGTACGAGGGTCGCGAAACCATACGCGGTACGCAACCAGCGACGATGGCGGGTGTCGAGCGGCAGTAACCGTCCGTCGGGGAACACGATCACCGCGTACATGTACGCGACGCCCGACAACAGGTGGGCCAAGTCGTGCTGGAACCACCAGTCACCGATGATGTAGTCGCGCACCGTGCTGTGGCTCTGGTGGTTGAACGTGATCGCGGTACCGATCATCGCGACCGCGAGGAGACGGGCCGTCCGGTCGCGCGGGCGGCGCACGACCAACATGATCCCGAGGCCGAGGTTGAGCGCGCTGAACAGGGTCTCGAGCGTGACCCGGCCGCCGTGGTCGGCCCGATGCGACGCGTCGGCGACCTTGCGGGCCACGCCCGACCAGCCGTCGGTATCGGCCCGTTCGACGCGGCGCAGGTCGAGTTCGAACGAGGCCGAGGTCCGGCCGTCGTCGGTGAAGCGGATCTCGCCTTCGACGTCGAAGCCGGGCATGACCACGCGGTTGACACCGGCAGACGGGGCCGTGATCGTCCTCGTGACATTCCCCCCGGGCGCAACCCCGGCGGAAGCCACGACCGGTCCGCCGTCGCGACCCAGGATCACGATCGAGTGCGCATCGTCGACGTCGATGTTCTCGAACTCGACGAGCACTTCGCCGTCGGCGCGCAGCGCGTCGTCGGCGTAGTCGTGCAACGACCCGTGCATGCCGCTGAACTCCTTGACAACCGACGGCGCCAGGCCGGCCGCCAGGAAAATGACGACGCCGATCGTGTACGGCACGAAGAACATCCAGAACAGCAGCGACCCGACCCGGAGGCGAGGCCGCTTCACGCGAGTGCCTCGTGCCGGCCGCTCAGCGGCACGCGGCCGGAAACCATCGTGCCGCGACTCGGCGCCGAGGTGATGTCGAGCGCCCCGCCGAGCGCGGCCACCCGGTCGACCATGTTCCCGAGACCCGACCCCGGACGCGACTCGCGCTGGTCGAACCCGAAGCCGTCGTCGCGTACCGAGAACCCGAGATGGCCGTCGGCTTCCTCGAGCCGTACGACGACGTTGGATCCCGGCGCGTGCTTGGCCGCGTTGTTCAACGCTTCCAGGCACGCGAAGTAGACAGCCGCTTCGACACCGATCGGGTACCGGCCGATACCGGCATCATCGACCGCGACATGGATCGCGGGGTTCTGTTCCTGACGGCGCAGCGCCGCCGCCAGGCCCTGCGTGGTCAGCACGGGCGGGTGAATCCCCTGTGCGAGTTCGCCGAGCGCTTCGAGCGCTTCGCGCACGACCCGCCGCAACTCGTCGACCATCGTGCTCGCGCGGGCCGGATCCCGACCGGCGAGGGTGCGGGTGACACGGAACTGCACCATCAGCGCCACGAGATACTGCTGGGCGCCGTCGTGGATGTCGCGTTCGACGCGACGACGCTCGGCATCCTGCGCGTCGACGATGCGGCGGCGCGACGCGCGGATCTCGGTCGCCTGCGCCGAAATCGCTTCGAGACTGGTCGCCAGCTCCGCGCTGAGCCGCACGTTGCGGAGCACGAGTCCGGCCTGCGCGGCGAAGTCGTCGAGCAGGCGCAGGTCGGTGAGCGACAGCGGACTCCCCGGCAACTGGATCACCGTGATCGCGCCGATCAACTCGCCGTGGTGACGAACGCCGAGCGCGTAGTGCGCGTCGGGGAGCGGCGGCAGGTCGTCCGAATCCGAGAGTCGCGCCGAGCCGAGTTCGATGTCGGGCGTTTCGGGCCATGCGGTCGCGGGAACCAGGTCGTCGCCGACGCGCAACCAGATGCGCGCGCCGGCGGCTCCACTGCCGAGGACGAGGATCTGGGCCATGAGAAGGAGCGCGTCGGCGGTCGGATACGCGGCGGCCATGCGGTCCGACAACTCGGCCAGCACTTCGTACGGCGTGGCCCGCTCGCCGTACACGAGGCGCTGCGCGGTGCGCTCGGCCCCGCGGCGCACCGCGCAGCGCCTCGTGT
>Ga0163153_10006738_pt1 | contig 12743 bp, 9 predicted proteins | sample OliLakLV19MP6IB1_FD_148629 | JGI IMG/M metagenome (GOLD analysis project Ga0163153, IMG submission 148629) | Freshwater microbial mat bacterial communities from Lake Vanda, McMurdo Dry Valleys, Antarctica - Oligotrophic Lake LV.19.MP6.IB-1 | ecosystem: Environmental > Aquatic > Freshwater > Lake... | reverse complement strand
CCCATCCTCAGCGGTTTCCACGGTATATCCTTCAAAAATTAAGCCACGCCGCAACACATCCCGAATCCGCCGGTCGTCTTCTACAATCAAAATACGTTCACTCATGACAAGTCCAATCTATTTTCCTGAGAAAGTTCAGTTTTCAGTATTACCCAGATTGTAGGTAAGCTGAACGATTGTGTCAAGTCCCCATAGCAAGATTTCTTGCCAAAGGCAAATCTAGACTTACTATCAACAAACGTGCATTCCCTTTAAAGGGATGATAAAATGGCGACGATCCGAATAATTTATACAGAATGAAGGAGTAGCTTTCCATGTCTGAACAGTCCTATAGAATTGAGCGTGATAGCTTAGGTGAGGTCAAAGTGCCAAGCCAAGCGCTTTATGGTGCGCAAACACAACGTGCCGTAGATAACTTTCCCATTAGCGATCTGCGTTTCCCGCGGGCTTTTATCAAAGCGTTGGCCCTGATCAAGGGCGCTGCTGCCAGCGTCAATCGCGATCTGAGTTTGATCGAAGGCCCTATGGCAACGGCCATCGAAGAAGCTGCGCATGAAGTGGCCGAAGGAAAACACGATGCGCACTTTCCCCTAGATATCTTCCAGACCGGCTCCGGCACGAGCACCAACATGAATGCCAATGAAGTGTTGGCAACCCTGGCCAGCCAACGTCTGGGGCGTAAAGTCCACCCCAACGACCATATTAACATGAGCCAGAGCAGCAATGACGCTATTCCAACCGCCATCCATCTCAGCGCGTATCTTGCCATCGATGAAACGTTGTTGCCAGCCTTACACCATCTCCATCAGACCTTGGTGCAAAAGGCGGCTACGGTTGATCATGTTGTAACAACCGGTCGTACACACCTGATGGACGCTATGCCGGTGCGGTTGAGCCAGGAGCTTGGCGGCTGGGCCAGCCAGATCGAACATGGTATCCAGCGGATTAAGAGCACGTTACCACGGTTGGCTGAATTGGCCCAAGGCGGCACGGCCGTTGGCACAGGCATTAATGCCCATCCTGAATTTGGTCAACGGATTGCCGCACGCTTGGCTGAAATGACCGGATTAGCGCTTATAACCAGCACCAACTATTTTGAGAGTCTAAGTACACAAGATGCCGCGGTTGAAGTCAGTGGTCAACTCAAAGTGATTGCTGTGAGTCTGATGAAGATTGCCAACGATTTGCGCTGGATGAATAGTGGTCCGATTGCTGGTTTTGGGGAAATTGCCCTACCAGCGCTCCAACCTGGCAGCAGTATTATGCCCGGTAAGATCAATCCTGTCATTCCAGAAGCAGTAACCATGGTTTGTGCTCAGGTTATCGGCAATGATACAACCATCACCATCGGCGGGCAGTCGGGCAACTTCCAACTCAATGTCATGTTGCCGGTGATTGCCTACAATTTACTGCAAAGCATCACTCTTATCGCCAGCGCCAGCCAAGTTTTGGCCGATCAGGCCATTGCCGGTTTTACGGTGAATGAAGAACACATTGCCACCCTGGTAGGTCGCAACCCGATTCTGGTCACAGCCCTCAATCCTGTTATTGGCTATGAACTCGGCGCCAAGATTGCTAAACAAGCCTATGCGGAAGGTCGTTTGCTCAAAGATGTGGCATTGGAGCAAACAAAATTGACCAGTGAAGAATTGGATCGACTTCTAGATCCGCGACAACTAACCGAGGGTGGCATCCAGGAAGCATAAAAGAGAGTAACCATCACCCAATAAAAAGAGGAACGGCCCCAGCCGTTCCTCTTTTTATTGGGTGATGGTTACTCTCTGCGCTTACGGCAGATAGCTATAGGGATTGCGCCGCACACCTTGATAAATTACTTCAAAGTGAAGATGGGGGCCTGTGCTATTACCAGTATTGCCAACGGTGCCAAGTTGTTGCCCCTTGGTCACATTTTCGCCAGGGCCGACAAAAATGCTATTGAGGTGAGCATAGAGTGTGCTGTAGCCATTGCCGTGATCAATCACGATGTGATTCCCATAGCCGGAGCTCCAGCCACGACCCGCTTCAACAACATAGCCACCATCCGAGGCTTTGACGGGCGCCCCAGTCCAGGAGCCAATGTCGATTGCTGCGTGACCACTCCAATACTTTTGCGTAATGCTGCCGCCGGTCGGCCATAAAAAGGCACCGGAGCCTTTGGTGGCGCTGTTGGGTATGGAACCACTGTAGGTAGTAACGACCTGTTGCGCAATAGTGGCTTTTTGACCGCCCGGCACAACGATTTCTGCACCAACAACTAAAGCTGCGGATGCATCACTCAAGCTATTGCCTTGATAGCCGACAATTGCGTCAGCCGCAACTTTATATTTGGCGGCCAAGGAAGAGAGCGTGTCACCGGACTTGACAGCATGTAAGGCGCCATTAATCGGCAAAACTTTGATTTGATCACCAATGCTAATTCGGTCGGGATTGCGTTCAATCTCAGGATTGGCCCACATAATGGTTTCCGGTTGCAAACCATATTTGGCAGCAATCGCCAAAATGGTGTCACCAGATTGAACCGTATAGGTTTCTAATGTTTCGCGGGGACGTTCGGGAATAATCGTAAAAGGCAAGGCAATCCGTTGCAAAGATTCAAAATTCCCTGTTTCCTGACCTAACTCGGTCGTAAAAAGACGGGATGGGGTTTTATCAGTAGCTTCTTGCAATTGCCCTGATAGAATGTTATTGGGGAGGGCTGTAAGCGCCAAGTTCCATTCAGGCATCTTCACTTGACTCAAGAGTAGAATAACAGCCGCCACAGCCAGAACAGATAGATGACCAGCCAAACGCAACGGCGTAATCTGGTCAATCAACGTGCGCTGCAATTGTGTTTGCACCTTATGAAGGGATGCGCTAACCACATCAGCCTGCGCATTGGCTCCATCATAGAAAGAGCCTGATTGTACGCTTGACTGTACCCTAGTAAAAGAGGGTTCAGTAACAGATGCCTCTGTTAGCTGTTCTTCTCTATTCGTTAGGGGAAAATTTTCTGAAGTGGATAACTTTCGGGAGAGTAGCTTGTGGGCTGTTGGTGAATGTGGCCGAATAATGCTTGACGCAGCTGAACTAAACTCATCGCTAAATGCAGAGTGAGCATCCGCTGACATATACAATTGATCTCCGTTTATGAGCTCTTGTTACAGAAAATATCTACGCACATTTTCTAGCACCTAGTATCTATCCTACTTTACTTATCCTAGTCGCATCGACATCCTACCCATTAAATTACTGTATCGAATTGCTGTGGCGGGTTGTCATGCTGACTTAGCTTTCTGTAACAAAAGCAAGTTAGAATGGATGGACATTAAGGTCTTCTTTGATGACCATTCAAAAAGCATTCGTCGCGGATTATAGCACGGATAGAAGAATTGTCAAACCCTATTGTCACCTTCTGATAGGCAAATTCTGGATGAAATCGTATGTCGAATCCGAATCGTTGACTCTGCGTAGGATGAACGTATAGTTTAATTGGAGAAATATAAGATTGAGGCTGGGAAGAAAATGCGTTTACTGTTGCACATAGTATAGTCAGTTGGGTCACGAACTGCTGTACGAACTTTATCATGACAAGCTCCTTTGCCACTGCGCCTACGATTTGCCCACAGGGTTATTACATTCCTATACGTATACCCTACACCCTCATTGGCAGAATAGCAGTTACAGTTTGCTTTCAGAGCCAAGAATGCCTCTGCATTGTATACCTACTGCAAATTGACAAACGAAGCTCAATCTACCTAAACTTCTGCTTGTCAATTTGCAGTAGGTATAAACCCAAAACTCTACACCTACTTACGGCTATTTTTTCGTGAGTGTGTCAAGGAATTCACGATTATCACGGGTGCGGCTCATCCGTTCAATAATGGGCAAAATTGCTTCGTGGCCACCACCCATTGCATCTATCATACGCCGTAACGTATAAACTTTGGCTAAAGTTTCCGAATCCAACAGTTTTTCTTCGGCGCGTGTGCCACTGCGTTCAATATCAAAGGCAGGGAAGATCCGGCGTTCGGCCAATTTGCGGCTGAGGATTAATTCCATGTTACCGGTGCCTTTAAACTCTTCATAAATCATATCATCCATGCGGCTTCCCGTATCAACCAAACAAGTAGCTAGAATGGTAAGGCTGCCCCCTTCCTCTACGTTGCGGGCTGCGCCAAAGAAGCGCTTGGGCGGATAGAGGGCGGCCGGATCAATACCACCGGAAAGGGTGCGACCAGAGGGTGGCACCGTCAAGTTATACGCGCGTGACAACCGGGTGATGCTATCTAGCAAAATGACTACGTTCTTTTCGCTTTCAACCAACCGTTTGGCGCGTTCCAGCGCCATTTCGGCAACGCGCACATGATTTTGCACCGGTTCATCAAAGGTGCTGCTGACTACTTCGGCTTCAACCGAGCGATCCATATCGGTCACCTCTTCAGGGCGCTCACCAATCAGCACAATCATGAGATGGATGTCGGTATAATTACTGGTAATCCCATTGGCAATCCGCTTCAAAACGGTGGTTTTACCGGCTTTGGGTGGGCTTACAATCAACCCTCTCTGCCCACGCCCAATCGGTCCCAACATATCGATCATGCGCGTGGAGATGACGTTGGGGCGGGTCTCCAACAAGATTTGTTCGTTCGGGAAGATCGGCGTCAGTTTTTCAAAAATGGGTCGCCGTTTGGCTTCTTCGGGGTCCAGGCCATTCACGGCTTCCACCTTGAGCAACCCATGATACTTTTCTGTATCTTTGGGCGGGCGTACCTGGCCAATCACTAAATCACCGGTACGTAGGCCAAAGCGCCGAATCTGGCTTTGGCTAACATAAACATCTTCCGGCCCAGGGAGAAGATGGTCACTGCGCAGAAAGCCAATGCCATCTTGTACGATTTCAAGGATACCACCGCCAAAAATGTAGCCCTGTTGCTCCGCATTGGCGCGTAATAGCCGCATGACCAGATCATACTTTTTGAGGCGTGTATAGCCTGTCACCTCATGGGTACGCGCTAACTCGCGTAACTCGTCCAGTGTAAGCGCCTCTAGTTGCGATATGCTCATAGTCGATAATTCTGAAGTTGTCATAGGTAAAGCCTCGTTCTACTTATTTTCATTCTTGCACCGAAATATTTATTGTAATAGCTATACAGAGCACTGGACCTGACAGATTTGCGAACGCTGCCAGATCACAAAGCAAAATCTTGTGAAGTAAGCGCTAAGGGCGCGGGATCGACGAAATGTTGGCGATGTTCCGTCCCGTAGGCTATTGTCGCGCGGCCTGAACCATTTCAGGCGCACAAAATAAAGTCTTTGAAAAGGTATATTCCCCAAACTTATCAGGGAAACAGAAACTACAAAATGAAGAAAAATCGATTGATCGGTTGAAGCATCAAGGGTGCTATTCACTTTACTAAAGCGAGTGTTTTCGGTCTGATTCCTAGAGATTTAACGCGGGATAGAGTCAACCAACGACCCTATGTTCCTCATTGTAGACTGCGAGGAGTATCGGAGGAGCTGCGATACCATAACGGATCTCTATGTGCCACAACTATGCGGTTCTGGAAATGTGATGGTTTTTACAAAGAATAAATCAATGAAATGCTGCCAGTGAACGTGATAAAATCAATATGGTAAGCTAAGTGAAGCATAAAATGCTAAATTTGATAGTTTGACTGATTACATAGTTGGGATTTTGACTGCTAAATTTCCCGCAACTTGAGCGGAGTATTGGTAAACCAACCCTGTGGGGATCTGCTTTCTACCAAGCGTTGAGGACTCCATGCTAGTGTGATGACTATTATAGCAATTTTGCAGTGGAAAGTCAATACGTAAAAATGATGAAATTTTGATGAAATTTTAACGTGATTTTTTCATAAGTACACCAAGAGCGCAAAGAATCATTCTTTGCGCTCTTGGTGTACTTCGTCCGAGAAAAACCGTAGAGCTACTCCCAAATGCCGGCAATGTCACGCAGTGTTTCTGAATCAATCAGACTGATCCGGCGATATCCTAGTTCAACCAATCCCTGCCGTTTGAAATCACGCAGAATTGCGCTCACTGTTTCACGATAGGTGCCTAAATGATCGGCTAATGATTGATGGCTTACACCCTTGATCATCTCCGTTTCCTTATCCGCTAGTTCGATCAAGAGCGCGGCTAACCGTTCGGGCAACTTTTTATAGGCGACATTTTCCAAGCTATTTTCCACTTGGAAGAGGCGGGCACCATAGGTTTGCAATAATCCCCAGCCCAGGATTGGATATTGCATGGTTAGATTCCGCGCTTCGCCTGCCGGCACCATCCAGACCGAAATCTGATCGACGGCTTCGACAAAAACATTGGGGCCGCCAGGATTATCAAAGGCCCCTTCGCCAAAGACCGCGCCGGCCTCTAGCGTGGCAATCACCAAACGGCGTCCTTCATTATTTGTACAAACCATATTGACTTTGCCATGCATCAGCACGTACATCTGCTTCGACAAATCATCCGCCGTAGCCACTAGTTGTCCGCGTTCATAATGCTGTGCCCGTATAGCATTGCTAAAGATGGGATCTTCTTCTTTTAACAGGGCAAAAGCTTGTGTCAAATTTTGATAACCTTGATGGTTAGTTGTTGCTGTTGAACCATATGCTGAAGGGTACATGGTTAATTTCATGCTCGACCCACTTTCTTCCTGAAAAGCAGTTAGTAAATAAACAGGCAAATATTGTGCAAAACATGTACAATTATTAAACCATACATATACATTTTTGTCTACACTCAATGAAGTAGAAATAGAGTAATAATTTCTGCTCCTACGCGTTTTCTCATCTGTTGAGGATAAATCAGACACTTCTGCTATACGATTTGCACAACCTTTGTCAATCGAAAACGTTTATCCTTCTATCGTTAGAAGTAGACGCAACAGACATTGCAATAAATGTTACATTCCTATAAGATACCACAGATATCGTATAAAAATGATTAGAGAAACATTGGCGTTTTGTTAATTTTTTCTCAAACAAAGAAGCGACTCTTGCATTTCTCGCCATTCAACAGCGTTTGTCGCTATGGGCCAGTAATGACAATACGCTAAAACGAACACAAGAGTCGCGAACACTTTCGCTGAGCATTCAATAATTACTGGACTAATTACCGGGTGATTGAATTTCATGGATGAAACAAAAGGATAAAGTTGGTTAGAATGAGAATATAGTATACCATAAAGTAAAGTTGCGTTAGAATCCATCATTCGCACCATGTTTTGGAAACAACCATTATGCAAAATAACAAACGTCAATTCGGCTTTGAGACACGAATGTTGCACGCTGGTCACATCCCGGACGCGATAACGGGGGCACGCGCTGTCCCGATCTATCAAACTACCTCTTATGTTTTTGACAATACCGACTATGCCGCGCAGCTCTTTGAGTTGAAACAATATGGCAACATCTACACCCGTATCAACAACCCAACTACGGCGGTCTTTGAGGAAAGGGTTGCCTCGCTGGAAAATGGCACCGGGGCTGTCGCCACGGCAAGTGGTATGGCAGCCCAATTTATTACGATGATGACACTTTTGGAGCCGGGCGATGAAATTGTTGCCTCGGCCCATCTCTATGGCGGCACTGTAACGCAATTCACCCACACTTTTAAGAAACTTTCGGTCAAGGTCCACTTCGTCGATCCGACCCAACTCGATACCTGGGCCGCCGCCATCACGCCTAAGACACGGGCGCTCTATGGTGAAACAATTGGCAACCCCAAAGGCAGTATCCTTGATATTAGTGCGCTGGCCAACCTTGCCCACAGCAAACGTATCCCGTTGATTGTGGACAATACCTTTGCAACCCCTTATCTTTGTCGCCCGCTTGATTTTGGCGCGGATATCGTGGTGCATTCGGCCACCAAGTTTATCGGCGGGCACGGCACTTCAATTGCCGGTGTCATTGTCGAATCAGGCAAGTTTGACTACAGTCATTTTCGCACGATTGCCGACCCGTCGCCTTCTTATCATGATCTCAAGTTCTATGAGACCTTTGGTCATTATGGCTTTTTGATGAAAGCGCGTGCCGAAACCTTGCGCGATACGGGTGGCTGTCTCTCCCCCTTTAATGCCTTTATGCTCATTCAGGGGTTGGAAACGCTTTCTGTACGCATGGATCGCCATGTCTCTAATGCCAAACTGATTGCGCAGTTTCTACACGATCATCCGCGTGTTGCCTGGGTGGCCTATGCTGGTCTGCCGGACAGTCCTTATCACGACCTGGCGCAAACCTATATGCCTAAAGGACCGGGTGCGGTCTTTACCTTTGGCCTCAAAGCTGGCAATCCCCGCCAGGCTGGGCAACAATTTATTGAATCGCTTCATCTCTTTTCGCATCTGGCGAATGTCGGTGATGCCCGTAGCCTGGTCATCCACCCGGCATCTACCACCCATCAACAACTATCCGACGAAGAACTGCGCGCCGGCGGAGTCGGCCCGGAGATGATTCGTCTTTCAATCGGCCTGGAAACAGCGGAGGATCTATTATGGGACCTGGATCAAGCCTTGTCTGCGATATCCGAATGAACTCGGTCTTGCCGCCGGAGTTGCAAGCCAAATACCAAGACCCTAACCGCATTCGGCGCATTCTAGCCGATACGCGTACAATTGCCATCGTGGGGCTTTCCAAAGATTCCCAGCGCCCCAGCTACTTTGTCGGCTCCTACCTTAAATATGAAGGCTATCAGGTAATCCCGGTTAATCCTACTGCTGACGAAATTCTGGGCGAACGCGCCTATCCGGATCTGCTCAGCGTTCCCGGCCCAGTTGATCTAGTTGATATCTTTCGTCCACCCGCCGCTTGCGTGGAGATTGTGCAGCAAGCGATCCAAAAACAGGCCAAAGCAGTTTGGATGCAACTACGCATTATCAATCTGGAAGCCGCTCAACTGGCCGAAGATGCTGGCCTGGAAGTGATCATCGACCGCTGTATCAAAATGGAACACGGGCGTTACAACGGCAGCCTGCACTGGGTGGGCATGAATACGGAGCTGGTTACAGCCCGCAAAGCCCGGCGCTACTTTTAAGAATTAGGAATTACGAATCCAGTTTCTCCTAATTCGTAATTCCTAATTCCTAATTCCCATCACCTATGACCAATCAGCTACTTTCCATCGCTTTCCAAACCGATAAACCCTTGAACGTCTACGGCCCGCTGGCGGCGGCGGCGGAGCGTTACGGCTTTGATGGTGTCACCGTCTACAATGATATGCTCTATCAACCGGCTTGGCTGCCATTGCTGGAAATTGCCAAGGTGACCGAGCGGATGCAGATCGGCGTGGCCGCGGTCAACCCCTTTACCTGCCATCCGATCAATATCGCCGGCAATATAGCCCTGATCGACGAAGCATCCAACGGGCGCGCCTATCTTGGGTTGGCGCGCGGTAGTTGGCTAGACTTTGTCGGCGTGACACCGCAGCGACCGGTGACGGCGTTGCGCGAAGCATTGGGCTGTGTGCGCCATCTCCTGCGCCAATCATCGGAGCCTTTACCAGGGGAGTTCTTCCCATTAGCCGGCGGCGATTCGTTGCGTTGGTCAATTTTACGCCCAGAACTGCCCTTTTTGCTTGGCACGTGGGGTGCATCGACCCTGCGCGCCTGTGCCAGCCAAGTCGATGCCATCAAGATTGGGGGCAGCGCCAACCCTACGGTTATTGCTCACTTTCGTCAATTGCTCGATGCGGCTGTTCCGGCGCGTAGAGTGGATATCGTGATCGGCGCCGTCTCGGTTGTCGATGAGGATGGTCATGCGGCGCGTCAACAGGCGAAACGCGCGGTGGCGCTCTACTTACCGGTGGTGGCCGAACTCGACCCGACACTGGAGATTGATCCCGATCTCCTGCAACGGCTACGTGCGGCAGCCGCACACTATGATTTTGCCGCGGGCGCTGCGCTCATTTCTGACGAGTTGCTAACCTGTTTTGCGTTTGCCGGTACACCAGCCGAAGTGGCCGAACAGACCCAAGCCCTCTTTGCCGCAGGTGCCGATCGGGTGGAATTTGGCACGCCCCACGGTTTGACACCGGAAAGTGGACTACGACTGTTGGGCGAGAAGGTGTTGCCCATCGTTCGCAACAATGGTGGATAATTCCAAGTCAGTACCCAAATTGTCACAGATTTCTGTCTTGTCCAGGTTAGGCAAAAAGGGCACGCAGGTGCTCGTTCAGAAATGTGCCCTTCGGATCGAAGCGTTGACGCATCTTGACAAAGTCCGCATAATGCGGGAAGCGGCGGGCAATACGGTCGGCAGTCATAAAATGTAATTTGCCCCAGTGCGGACGACCGTCGAATTCAGCAAACAAGCTATCACAAGCGCGTAGATAGGGCCAGTAGTCGACACCAGGTTCACCAGAGATCGAGACGACAAGGTTATCGCGCTGATAATTGGGACTTAGCCATGCACTATCCGCGCCAACGGTGCGGATTTCCAAGGGGTAGATGCTAAGCGGCAACCAACGCAGCATCAGCTTGCGCATCTCGTGTAGGATCTCACGGGCATGTTCGAGAGGCAAGAAGTACTCCACTTCATGAAAATTTGGATCATAGTGCATAGGGTAGATCCGATAGGATCGATCAATCTTCTCATCTGGCGGCAATGATACACGGTGCATCTCTGGCGTAGCTTCTTGATAGAGCTTTACAAAACAATCATCCGCCTGCCCATCCTGTAGACAATAGAGAGCAGCGGAAGCGTCTGTAGGCAGCCAAAAGAAGGAGAAGTGGCGGTAGTTCTCCACATACTCATCAAAGCGCTCCATCAGCGCGCCATAGGGTAACACCGTAGTTTGGGCATGGAGTTCATAGGCCGGCACAACCTTGATCGTCACTTGGGTCATGATGCCGAGCAAGCCCAGCGATGTTTGCAGAGCCGGCAGCACATCGCTGTTTTCCTTTTGCGAAACCTCGACCACATTGCCCAGTCCATCAACCAAACGCGCACCAGTGAGTGTCGCCGAGAAGTTGGGAAAGCGTCGCCCCGAACCGTGGGTGGCAGTGGCGATGGCCCCAGCAATGGCTTGGGTGTCAATATCGCCTTGATTGGCCAGGGCCAACCCCTGTTTCCAAAGCGGCTCACCAAAGTCGCCAATCGTAGTCTTCGGTAGGGCTGTCACCTGCTGCTGCACTGGGTCAATCTCAATAATCCCACGCAGTCGGCTTAGATCCAACAGCAAACCGGCAGTCTCGACAATTGGTGTAAAAGAATGACCTGTCCCCGGTGTACGCACCCCATAGCCTTGCGTAGCAGCCGTGGCAACCAGGCGCGCCACCTCCTCTTCAGTGGCAACTTCAATCATCGTTTGTGGTGTAAAAGATTGATTGCCGACCCAATTAGTCCAGGTCCCGGGCGCGCTGTTCGGCTGCTCTATGCTCATAGTCGTTTTCCCGTTTGTACCCCGCGCAACAGGCGAAGAGGTTAGTAGTGGATGAAATACCGATATTGTTATTCTATCATGTACCTCAGTACTACTGCCAAACGTACAACAGCCTCCCTGCTGTGAGAGGCTGTTGGTGGACAACGAATCAATCCTTTACTTTTACCGATATTATCGATAGCCATAGCGCTGGGCTTGTCGATAAGCCTGATAGGCCGCAATCACATGACAAATCCAGCCGAGGAAACCGCCGCTACCAATCCACAAACCCGATAAAATAATAGCGCATGGTCCAGGTGGATTCCTGAAAAAAGGCTGACCTTGTACAGCCGAAAAGCTGACACCGATAGGTTACTTCGAGGCTGTCACCGTCGTCACAATCACCTTGCGTGCACCGGCGGTTTGCAATGCATCTGCGACTTCAGCCGCCTGGCCCGGCTCAACCAGCGCGATCATATTACCGCCGCGCCCGCCACCACTCAGTTTTGCGCCTAAGGCCCCTGCGCTGCGGGCCGCTATGATCAATTTTTCCAAAATAGGTGAACTGACATCTAACCGCGCCAAGATCGTTTGGTTGTGGTTGAAAAGTTCGCCAAGCACGGTTAATTCGCCTGCTTCGATGGCGCGACGGCTAGCTTGTACGATCGCGCCGATTTCATCAAACCAGCCTTCATAGCGCGTTGGATCGGCTTGCCAGCCACGGCGTACATCGCCAACCGTTTCTTTGGTGGGCGCAGAAATCCCACTGTCGGCGATTACAAGCGTCAACGGCTGTTGGGCGGCAAAGGTGGCGGGTGGTTGGCCTTTGACAAACCAGACCGGCATCCCATAGGCAATCACCGTATTGTCGATACCGCTGGGCGTGCCATGATAGAAGCGTTCGCTGGCATAGACAAGGGTGCTGACTTGGGCAGGGTCAGGAATCTGCCCAAGCTTGGCATAGATCGCACGCACTAGCGCTGTACTCAGGGCTGCCCCACTGCCCAATCCACTGGCAATCGGGATCTGGCTGCGCACTTCGATCCGCCAGTCGGGATCCGTTGGCGCGCCCAGTTGGGCCAACGTCAAACGTGTGATCAGCGCCAACGGCTCATCCTCACGCGCTTCGACTAGGCTAATTTGCCGATCAATATCCGACGCGATAATCATACAACCGCTACCGACAGCGGCGGGCGCAATCGTCGCCGTCGCCACCCTTTCCCACACGGGGACGGCAATGGCCGGGCGTCCATAGACCACCGCATGTTCGCCGACGAGGATGATTTTGCCAGGCGCCGTTGCTGTTACCATAGAAAATTTAGCGGGTAGATGGGTATTGGGTGATTCGGTGATTTCGACAGGCTCAATCACCGAATCACCCAATA
>Ga0163153_10006737_pt1 | contig 12743 bp, 10 predicted proteins | sample OliLakLV19MP6IB1_FD_148629 | JGI IMG/M metagenome (GOLD analysis project Ga0163153, IMG submission 148629) | Freshwater microbial mat bacterial communities from Lake Vanda, McMurdo Dry Valleys, Antarctica - Oligotrophic Lake LV.19.MP6.IB-1 | ecosystem: Environmental > Aquatic > Freshwater >... | reverse complement strand
GGGGAAAGTCCACCTGATCAATCTTTCCCTCGGCCAGCTTCTTGATCGTCCAGAACAAGAGGATCACCATCACGTCTTTTCCCATCGCCGCGGCGGTGAGCCCAAGCGTTGCGACCTGGTGCAGCGTGTCGTAGGTGGCGTGATGGGCGAAGATGACGAACTTGGGTTGGGCCTGCATAGCTGGTCACTACTCCTTTGTGATGCGTATCTTGACGCTGTTCACATATTCGGCAATGGCCGCATCGACTTCGCCCATGGTCATGGGGCGGTCATGTGTTTCGCTTTCATCGACAAGATACGTCTCGTGCTCTTTTTCCTGCCGCAAGACCACGGAATTCTCCGGCGTCACCTCGATCAGCATAAACCACTCTCGTGCCCCCTGCGTGATGACAACTTCCTTGCCCAGACCTTTCTTCGTAATCTCGATATGAAGATCATTGGACGCGCTGACCATAGAGGGAGAGGTCAGGAGTCCCATGCTCAGGCTTGCGACCCCTAGTAACGTGCTGATCCGACGTGTGAAAGGCGAGTAATCCAGCATCGCAGGGGATTATAGCCCGTTGAGAAACCTGCCGTAAACACTCGCTGAGGCTTGGTTGTTGGCTTGAGTGCCCCCAGGTCGCATGCTAGGATGCCCGGCGCATGGATGACTTATTCGCCACAGTGCAACAATGGATTCCCGTCGATGTGCTCATCGGCCTCACCGTAGCATCGGCCATCGGCTTCGTTGGTTCCCTGATTGCAATCCCGATGATTCTGGTCCGCTTACCAGCCGACTATTTTGACACGCGTACTCCCCGCCATTGGATGAAAGACCATCATCCGGCGTTGCGCCTCTCGGGGCTGATCGCCAAGAACCTCGTCGGGATTGTATTCCTCGTGGCCGGCTTTGCCATGCTGTTCTTGCCGGGACAGGGGCTCCTTACGATGTTGATCGGGATCTCACTCATGGATTTCCCTGGCAAGCGTCAGCTAGAGGCGAAAATGGTCGGCCAGCCGACTCTGCTGGGTGTCATTAATGGCATGCGCCGTAAGTTCGATAAACCGCCGCTGACACTGGCTCCTGGTCCGTAACTCTTATTACCCCCATGCCGACCACCGAGTCCAATCGTAAGACGCTCTATCTCATCGATGGAAGCGCGTATATCTATCGTGCGTTCTTTGCCCTGCCGGCTCTGAATAACTCCCAAGGCCTCCAGACCAACGCCATCCTCGGTTTCACGACGACCTTGCTCAAGATCATTCGTGAGCGGAAGCCGGACGGTCTCGTCGTGGCATTCGACGAAAAGGGGCCAACGTTGCGCCACGCGGAGTTCACGGCTTACAAGGCGCAGCGGCCACCGATGCCGGAAGGTATGAGCGCCCAGATTCCCTACATCCATCGCGTGGTCGATGCCCTCAATATTCCTGCCGTTCGGCAAGCCGGCTACGAGGCGGACGATTTGATCGGCACGCTGGCGCACCAAGCTGAGCAGGCTGGGTTCGACGTCGTCATCGTCACCGGCGACAAGGACATGTTCCAACTCCTGACGCCTCATGTGCGCGTCTACGATCCGGTGAAAGATAAATGGCTCGGCGAAGCGGAGTGTCACGAACGGTTTGGCGTAGAGCCGGCGCGTGTCGTAGAGATCATGGGGCTCATGGGCGACGCGGCGGACAATATCCCCGGCGTGAAGGGCATCGGTGAGAAGACAGCGATGAAGCTGATCACTCAGTTCGGCACGATCGAAGAACTCTTGCGCCGGGTTGAGGAGGTGACGCCGCCCCGGATCAAAGCGCTGTTGATCGACCAGGCTGAAAATGCCCGCCTCAGCCGGAGGCTGGCGACCATCCAATTGGATAGCCCTGTCCTATTCGATGCCGTCACCTATCATCTGAAGCCGCCACATCAGGAGCAGCTCATCGATTTGTTGCGCGAGCTGGGATTCACCACGCTCCTCAAATCCTTTCAGCCATCGTTCACACCAGCTGAGATGGATGTGGTGGAGACGGAGGTTCTTCATGACGAACCCTCCGCGCAACGTTTTGTCGAGAGCCTATCGAAAGGCAGCGCCCTCGGTCTGCAATGTTTGATCTTACCTGGGCCTGGTGTGCAGGCGGATGTGCAGGGGATCGCATTGTCTACCGGAGATAAGACGGCCTATATTCCGCTCGATGTCCATGCCTATATGCGGCCCATCATTCTCGTGCTGCACGACTCTACGAGAACCAAGGTCGTGCATGACCTGAAAGCGACCCTGTTAGCCTTTCATCGCATCGGCGTCACCCTCGCAGGTCCCTACCTGGATACCATGATCGCGGACTATCTGCTCAATCCCAACCGCCGCGATCACCAGCTTGAGACCGTCGCATTTGAAGTGCTGGGTCATCGGCTGGGGGCGGGGAAACAGGAGAAGGCGGTTCCAAAATCCCTGTTTGATGCCGAAGATACAGGGTCGCGAGAGGAGGCAACGGAGGCCGCGTCGGTGTTGGCCAAGCTCGCCCAACCCATGACGGAACGACTCTCGGAACAGGGAAGCCTTGCGCTCTTCACCGACGTGGAAATGCCGCTGGTGCCGGTATTGGCCGAGATCGAGCGGAACGGATTCTTGTTGGGCGTCGAGGGGCTGCGCGCACTCAGCAAAGAGTTGGAGCGGGATCTCGACAAGATCATGGAGACCATCGCCGTGGTAGCCGGCGGCGAGTTCAACATCAATTCGCCGAAGCAGCTCGCCACGGTGCTGTTCGAGAAGTTGGGACTCAAGCCGATCAGGAAAACCAAGACCGGTTATTCGACCGATGAAGACACGTTGACGCAGCTGGCTACGCAGCACGAATTGCCCGCGCAGATCGTGAGCTATCGGAGCCTCAGCAAACTCAAGTCCACCTATGTGGATGCACTACCTGAATTAGTGAATCCGGAGACCAAGCGGCTCCATACGTCCCTCAATCAAACCGTCGCGGCAACTGGACGGCTCTCTTCTACCGAGCCGAATCTGCAAAATATTCCGGTGAAGGGCGAGTACGGATTACGAATCAGGGAAGCCTTTATCGCACCGCCTGGTCACACCCTGCTCTGCGCCGACTACAGCCAGATCGAGCCTCGCATCCTCGCGCACCTGTCTCAAGATCCCCGCTTGCTCGCGGTATTTGCCAAGGGAGAAGATATCCATATGGCGACGGCCATGGAGATTTTTTCTCTGCCCTCCAGTCAGATCACGCGGGAGATGCGACGCGTGGCCAAGACGGTGGTCTTCGGTATTGTCTATGGGATCAGTCCGTTCGGCCTGGCTTCCAATATCGGCGTGTCGCAGGCGGACGCGAAGAAATACATCGAGACATTCTTTGAGAAATTTTCTGCGGTGCGTGCGCTGATGGACCGGAATATCGAAGAAGGCAAAACAAAAGGCTACACGACCACGATCCTTGGGAGGCGGCGTCCGATTCCCGAGTTGCAGAGTGGCGATCCGGTGCAGCGTGGATTCGGCGAACGCATGGCCGTAAATAGTCCGATCCAGGGCTCCGCCGCAGATCTCATCAAAGTGGCGATGATCGATGTGAACAATCTGCTACACCGCGAGATGCCGCACACCAAGATGATTCTTCAAGTCCACGACGAATTGATCTTCGAGGTGCCGGAGAAGGACTTGGAAGAGGCGAAGCAGCTCGTGAAGACGGAGATGGAAGCGACAGGGAAGAAGCTAGGGCTGTCGGTACCGTTAAAAGTCGATCTAGGAGCAGGGCATAACTGGCGAGTGGCGCATCCATAACAAAAACCTGAGTGAGGTGACTTATGCAGAACGTACGTCGTTCGTGGGCGTGGTTGATCGCGGGCGTTTGTCTTGGTGTGTTGGGGTTCCTGCTTCTCGTAGGGCAGCCGTTTGCAGCGAAGGCTCAAGAGCCGAGACGGTTTCAGTACAAAATCGTCGAGGTGCTTCCTGACACCCAGAATATGCAAACCGTGCTGAACGAGTTCGGAGCGAGTGGGTGGGATCTGGTTGCAGTCTCGATGGGGAATATGACGGAGCCGAGGCTGATCTTTAAAAAATGAGGGGGATCGGGAGCAGCCAGCCGTCCTTCTTGCTCGCAGAACGCGCACGATCAGAATGTGCTCGTTCGATGCGCGCAGTAAAGGACAGATTGGCTGCTCCCGATCATGGATGCAGGGGGGTAGGAACAGTGAAAAGGAAGTCGTTCGACGGCCGCAGTCGGAATTCACCTCACTGACCCGCACAAAATGCGAGTGGGGGAGAGAGTGGCGTGTGCGCGCAGTGGAAGATCAATCAGCCCCCATCCCTGAAGGTATAACGAGTAAGCAAGGGCGGTGGCGTTTAGATAAACTTCCATTTCTATATAATCTGAAAAGCTCGCTCAGAGTTCTGCCATCCCAAGCTCTTTTATGCGTCACATGAAGTCCGAACTTAAATCTAAGCCACTTTCCAAAACGGATATATCCGCTATAATGCGCGGCGTCCGTTCGAGTAATACTGGACCAGAGGTAAAATTCCGAAGGGCCTTATGGGCAGAGGGACTACGCTATAGAACATGTTCAAAGAAACTGCCAGGGAAACCTGATGTGGTCCTGTCCTTGCATCGCCTGGCGATTTTCATTGATGGTGACTTTTGGCATGGTGGCCAGTGGCAGCAGAGAAGTTGCTCGGCGCTGGAGGAGCAATTCAAGAAGACTCGTTCAAGACAGTATTGGTTGGAAAAGATTCGCCGGAATATGGACCGAGATTGTGCGGCAACGAATGCTCTTCTATCAGATGGCTGGACGGTGCTCCGTTTTTGGGAGAGAGATGTGAAAAATAATTTGAGCAAGTGTATCGAAAAAACACTCCATGTTGTGGGAAGTGGCGCCAAGCGAGCCCCCTTTTCTGTTATCGCAAGCAAGACCGTCGCCGAGTTTTTTGCAGGAATAGGCCTGATGAGGGTAGGGCTAGAGAAGCAAGGTTGGGCTGTCAGCTTTGCAAATGATATCGACGATAAAAAACATGAAATGTACAAGCATCATTTCATGGACGAGTCGGATCATTTTTTGATTGGCGACATACACAAAATACCAGTCGAAAGAATCCCAACAGTTACTTTGGCGACGGCATCCTTTCCTTGCAATGATCTCTCATTGGCTGGAGCTCGTGCTGGATTGCAGGGAAAGCAGTCATCAGCTTTTTGGGGGTTCATCCGCATTCTTAAGGAGTTGGGTAAGAGGAGACCGCCTCTCGTGCTTTTGGAGAATGTTACGGGGTTTCTTAGCTCTCATGAGGGGAGAGATTTCGCGGACGCGCTGAAGGCCTTGAATCGGTTGGACTACCTGGTAGACGCTTTTATTCTCGATGCTGCACGCTTTGTTCCTCAAAGCAGGCAGCGCCTTTTTATTGTGGGGCATCTAAAGGACTGCGTTGATATTTCAGAGATTCATGAGCCGCTCTCTTTTTATGAGAGTGATGTACGCCCCAGAGCGCTGGCCGATTTCATCTTCACTCATCCAGATATAGGCTGGATGATTCGGAATCTTCCACCTCAACCCAGTACTAACAGTCAACTGCAAGACTTACTTGAGGATATTCCAGATTCATCGCTTCAGTGGTGGAGTGAAGACAGGGCGCGATATCTTTTTAGTCAAATGAGTCCGCGACACCAAGAAATTGCAAGGCGAATGATTAATGGAGGCCAGTGGTCGTACGGGGCTATTTTTCGTCGTGTTCGAAAAGGAAAATCTATGGCCGAGCTTCGAACTGATGGCCTAGCTGGCTGTCTTCGGACGCCGCGAGGGGGGAGCGGGAGACAGATTCTTTTTAGGGCTGGAAGAGGAAAATATTCTGTTAGGTTGATTACTTCCCGTGAGTGTGCCCGTCTCATGGGTGTGGGTGAGTACGCGATATCGGCTCCACTTAACCAAGCTCTATTTGGATTTGGTGACGCAGTCTGTGTCCCTGTTGTCGAGTGGATCGCTAAATATTATCTGAACCCGGTTGTAAGCGAACTCATACGAGGCAGGGCATTAACAGGGGCCTGGGAACACGCGTAGCTATGACTGACAAACAGAAAGTGATAAGTAAATTTTCTCTGTGGTATTCGCAGTTACCCGTTCACCGAGCAAGCGGTGGGCCAGCAAGAGGAACAATTGCGGCGGCTCTAGTTCTGTTAGAACGACTTAAGGAAAACTGTAACCTCAAACTCGACTCCCATAGGGCTCCTGGAAAGTCTCAAATCAAAGGCGTAAGTGGCACAGCCGTTGCGCGCATATTGTCTGCGTTTGGAGAGACCAGACCTTTTCTTAAGGAAGGTGGTAGGACAAATCGGGGTGGGCCGGGGGATATAGGGAAGATGTTGGAGACCTTGAAGTCAGCCAGACTAGACCGTTTCCCTGTGAAGGAACGAAAAGAAATAGCAAGAGAGCTTCAGTCATTTTTGGTTGCAAAGGTTCGAGAGTTTCACAATCGAGAAAGATTGAAAGTTGTGTACGATACATCGAAAAGCACATGGCAAGCCGTACATGACCTTTTAGCTAAGGCTCGCGAAGCAGGGAAAGAGGGCCCTGTAGCCCAATATTTGGTTGGCTCAAAACTTGAGCTTAGATTTCCTGACATCGAAATCAGGAATGAATCCTACAGCACGGCCGATGACCAATTAGGACGTCCAGGCGATTTTCAGATAGGAGACACAGCGTTTCATATCACAGTTGCTCCGATGCATGCTCTCTATGAAAAATGTAGGAGCAATATCGACAAGGGGTTTAGGGTTTACTTATTAGTGCCTGATAGATGCCTCATCGGTGCGCGTCAGAATGTTGAAACAACCATGCAGGGACAAGTTGCCGTAGAGTCAATCGAGTCGTTCGTTGGGCAGAATATTGAAGAGTTGTCAGTCTTCTCCAAGAATAAATTGGTTGATGGGTTTGGTCGTCTACTTCAAACATATAATCGAAGAGTAAACGAGGTCGAGGCTGATAAATCCATGCTCATAGAAATTCCCCGTAATCTGCTACGCGATTAGCTAACTCAATAGTCTGTCCTGCAAAGTATTGCCATGTTTAAGATCGCCCACTCTCATGCGAGAAACAAAGGGGTCTGAGCTCTTAGAGATGTCGGTGCCGCAGTCGAGTCGTAAGTCACAGGAGCAGTTGTGATGGTATGTGCAGCGCGCTGAAGAGACTGACCACGAGCTGGCCGATATCGCTACCCAGACCCTGACTTTCAACCCTAGATCTATACATGCCGACTCACCAAAGATGACGCAAAGGAGGAACGCATGCCGACTATTGAGAAATCCATTGAGGTCAACGTGCCTGAGTATACGGCTTATGCTCAATGGACGAAATTTTGGGAGTTTCCCCAGTTCATGGAAGGGGTGAAAGAAGTCACACGACTGGATGCCAAACGGTTTCATTGGAAGGCCGAGATCGCGGGCCAGGAGAAAGAGTGGGAGACGGAGATCACAGAGCAGGCGGCGGACCAGCGTCTCGGGTGGACGAGTCGAGGCGGCGCCATCAAGGGATGGGTCGTGACCTTTCTCCCACTCTCGAGTGCTCGGTCAAACATTATGCTGCAGGTAGAGTATGACTCTCAGGGTGTTGCCGAACACGGAGGAGAGGCATTGGAAGTGGTGTCATCGCGCGTCCAGGGAGATCTGGAGCGATTTAAGGCATTCATCGAAAAGCGTTGGCGCCCGCCTGGTCGCGACACCATCTTCGATAATTTTCCCATGTAGAATGGGCTGACCTCTTAGACTTGTCCTTGGCTGCCGCCGGCGTCTGTGCCGCGCAGGCTCGATAGGGAGTGCTCATCGAAGGAATCCGACCATGGAAACGAAGAAACCCAATGAGGCGACCCCGGTCGTGACAGACAGTATTGATGCGAGCGAGACTTGTCCTTCCCGGCGTGAGCTTCTGATTCAAGGAAGCAAGGTCGCGACTGGCATAGGGGTTGCCGCCCTGCTTGGTAACTTGGGAGTTTCCCCCGGCAAATCGTATGGAATGGTCCAGTCAACAATGAGCCTCCTCGATTCTCTGACGCCTGCCCGCACAGCCTTGCTGGTGATCGATATGCAGCGTGACTTCCTACTGCCGGAGGGGTATGCGGCACAGGCGGGACTCAACATCGCGCCTCTGATCGCGGCCATTCGCCCAATCGGAAAGCTGCTTGCTGTGGGGCGAGTATCCGGACTGCTGATCGTGCATACCCGCGAAGGCCATCTGCCAGACCTTTCCGATTGTCCGCCGTACAAACTGGAGCGCAGCCGGAGGGCCAATGCGGAAATTGGCTCAAAAGGTCCGCTCGGTCGCTTGCTGGTGCGCGGCGAAGTCGGGCACGATTTCGTGGATGCCCTACGTCCCCTGGAACGGGAGATCGTCATCGACAAGCCTGGCTATAGCGCGTTCTCGCACACCACGCTGCAACAGGTGCTGACAAAGCGTGGCATCGAGACTCTGATCATAACTGGCGTCACCACAGAGGTGTGCGTCAGTTCGACACTACGCACCGCGGTTGACCTTGGGTACCGTTGTATCATTGTGAGCGATGCCTGCGCTTCGGGCGATCCGGCCTTGCACAAGGCCGCGTTGACCATGATCGGTGTGGAAGGCGGCGTCTTCGGCGAAGTCGCCACGACCGCCGCGGTTGTCGAGCGATTCGCATGATGACCCAGGTTAGAAAATCAGGCGATTGCACAGTTCTGGGGAGAAGTATAGGTGGCGGGGTATGAAAACGGTGTCCTATATCGTTTCCCAAGAAAGCGGCAAATCTCCTAGAGCGTGAGCGTCATGATACGAGTAAACAAAGGGATCTGACCCCTTGTACGTGTCCTGACGAAGTCAGCCACCGACTCCAAGGGAACTCAGAACAGGCGACCGGGTTCCGTCGGAATGGGGGACCGACGTGCGCTGGAATCGGTGGGCGGCATGGATCGGAATACGCAGCCTCCAACCAAGATAGATCCCCAACTCAGCAGACAGCAGAGCGGAACGCTCCATCGCCAGACAGTTCGAGTGAGAGGTTCCATGAGGAGCTCCTTTGGTGTTTCCGTGAGCATCGTCCCCGATGGGTGGTGATGCGTCTCGCCCTGCTGATCGAAGGCGAAGCCAGGATATCTCTCGGCGCGAAATCCGTTCGTCAGGCACGCTGGATGCTATCAGTCCTCGATTACGGGAACGTCAGGGATATGTCACATTTGGGTAAACACAAAGACAGGCTTCCGATCCAGAGCGATTCGGAAGTGAAGATGAGGGGGAGGCAGCTGTTGGCTTCTGGGTACTGCGTGACGATGCGAAGATAGCAGGGGGAGGTGTACTTATGTGTTGAGGACTATTGCGTGATTTATGGGATGAAGAAGTGGGTGCCTAGATTCTTTCAGTCGACCTCGGGCAGCTCTCCGTAGACCGACTCCACTACACTTTTCATTTCTTTGTCTGAGGCCGGGAGATTGTGGATTTCTTCGCCGGCTTCCTGCATGGTTTTCAAGTCGAGCATCGTTCCAGGTACGAGATCTTCTCCTTTTCCTAACTTTCCTCTCACGGCATACACGACCCAGCGGGGACCTTCGAGGGAGAGGACGAGGTAGGCAAAATCCGAGGCTGCCAGGATAGTGTGTGCACCGAGATGGGACAGGGTTCCGTAGCTGAGAACCATTCCTCCTGCGAATTGGAAACCGGCCGGCACAACAACCGATTTGCCCATCTGGTAGTACCCTTGCCAGGCTGCTGCGCCGACGGTCGCAGCGGTCCCCCCGACCAAGGTCGTCCCGGCGATGACGTTGCCCATCACATACGTCGAGGCTATTCCGGTTTCACCCGCAACACGCAGGGTGCCGGCTGCCGCGGCCTCCGCCGTTCCTGCAACAACGCCGAATGTCCCCCCGCCGATCGCCACACCGGCTGCAGCAAGGGGAACGCCGATGTACTGGAGGCCTTTCCCCGCTGCGTAGCCTGTTCCTTTAATCGTCACGCCTGCCACGTGACTGAGGGCGCGTTCGCTCAGACCCGCGAGTGAGCCCGTGCCCGCCACGGTTCCTGCCACAAGGTTCGATCCGGTAAAGTCGAGGGCGCCATACAGGGCGGCGACCGCAGCGATGGCTGAGGGCGCAACGAGATCATAGCCGGACTTCGAGGTATTCCACACAACTTCGATTGCGATCTGTGTCATCGCCTTTCCCTCGCGCATGACCACCATGGTGGGGAACGCGAAGGTGTTGACGCCGATGTAGCCGAGAGACGCGGCTGAGATCTTTCCGGCCGGTTCAATTGTCGCATCCCAGAGCAGTCCTTGAAGCACCCAGTGGAGTGAACGCAATGTGGCGAGGCTGATGCCGGATGTCTGATAGTCCGAGATCTCCCGCTTCGCTTCTTCGAACGAGTGGGCGACGTCTTCGCGATAGTTGGAAACTGTCTGGCCGATTAGATCGGTCATCTTTTTGGACCAGCGGCTGCGACGGTCAGCTTCCTCTTCGAAAACGCCTGGTATGTTCAGTTCGCGAATGTCGTCGCCTACGGCTATCGCACGAGTTTTGGCGTTGGAGGGGACAGCGGCATAGCCTTTGATAAAACGCTGCCAGGCAAAAGACATTGTGTTCGACGCGCGTGCAGTTCCATCTTTGGCGAGCGTCTGAGCCTGGTCGAGTGATTGTTGGACGAGGCGCTTGCCCCCTTCGTCCATTCGTTCTGAAACGTCGTCACCATGCTGCCGAGACTTTTCCACCATCTCGATTCCCAGTCGGTCGATGTCGGCGGCGGTTTCCTTAGAGAACTCCCAGGACTTGCCGACGATACCCGTCGCATCTTGCCAGGAGCGATAGGCCAGCAGTGTGCTGTTCTCGCGCGTTGCCTTGGCGATCTCGTCCGTTAACGTGTCAGTGGCTTGGTGAATGCCCCGTGCGATGCGAAAACTGAGGGTGGTGCCCTCCGCCAGGATGGTGACGGACTCTTTGGCCTTGGCGAGGGCGAGCAGAAAGGCTTGCCGCGTTCGAAGCCCCATGAGTGAGCCGGCGAGTTCCCAGGCGTCTGGGCCAGGGGGAATCAATCGGATCGACGTTTGCGGGACCTGAAAGGCGCCGTTGTTGTAGAGAGACAGGTGTCCCTCCATAACCAATTTTTTGGTGTGCTTCAGGGGGTCGTCAGCCGGATTGGGAGTCGCACAACCTCCCAGCGTGGCTGCAGCGAGAAGGATGAGTACGAGCACGCGTGCCCGGGTCACGTTATGGTGCGGTGCAGGGGCCATCGGTGTCCCTTACGTCACAGGGGAGTTGCTGGAGCACATCACGTATCGTCTTTGGGTCTTCAGACAGGGTCTCGACCTTCATGCCTTCGGTCGATTGAAGTTCTTTGAGATTAATGACGGTTCCAACAGGGAGATCGCCTGCCGACGATTCTGCTCGCCCTTGCTTGGATTGTACCCGTCCGGTCACACTGACAAGGAGGAGCTTGGGGCCTTCCCACGCGAGCAAGATCGCCGCATCCTCTACACCCATGAAGAGATGAGCGGGCAAGGCGGAAAGAGCGTTATATCCGAGCACCACTCCTGCGCTGGCTTGATTGATCACGACTTTCGTTGCCCCGGACAGGGCATCGTAGGTCATGAATCCCACGTACTTGCCGGTGTCGAGTGTGGCGAGCGAGGCGGCTTTTCCGACACCAACAGCTGGTCCTGCTGCCGTAAATGCCACTTGGTTGACGGCCCCGAACAGCGTTCCACCCACAGCGGTTATGGGCACAGCTCCGAGCGAGAGGATGGCCAGACTTGTCAGAAGGCCGCTTTCGACTGTCGGTGAAATCAGCTTGAGGCCGGTGTTTCCCGTATAGAACAGCGTCATGCCAGCGGCATGGATCGTTCGCCCTGCGACGATGGAGGTTGCAGCAACCGGAAGAAACACGGTGCCTGTCGCGGCGCCGGCCCCTTTGGCACCCCCGCGCACGATGGTCTTGGCAGCAGGAGCAAGGCCGCCATGGTAGAGCGCTTTGAGGTAGCCCTGGAGGATGGGTCCGAGTGCCATCAAGGTATTGGGTTGTTCGCCCGACCGTTCGTACTCCGCGCGAAAATCACGGCTGGCTTGCTGGAATGCGGCGTCCCACGACACCTGTATCCGCCCAGAGAAGTTTTCGTGCAGGGCTTCGGTGATGTCCCAGATATTGCTGAAATCATTTTTCAGTGAATTGAATTCATGGCCTGGAAGCGCCAACAGAGCCTTACGATCCTGTTGCGTCCGTTCGCCGAGCGACAGATTGCCATGGATAAACTTTTCCCAGGCATCGCCGAAGTGCTGAGTGGCATAGGCCCATTCGGCTTTCGTGAGTGAACGGGTGCCTTCGAGAATGTCTCCGGTGCGTTCTGTGCCGGATTGCACCAACGACTTTCCCGTTTCAAACGATCGTTGGAGATCTGTGCCGAGCGTGGATGTGTATTCAGACGAGTGTGCCGCCATTCGGCGTGAAGCTTCTTTGATGGCCGCACTGGATGAGTGGATGGATTTTTCTTGTGCATATTTCAGGGCGTTCTTGCTGGAGGTGATGACGTACCAGCCTTCGTCATACAGCATTTTGTGGCCACGGAGATTGGCCGAGGTCAGCGGAATGACGTCCTCAAGTGTTTGGGTCTGAGAAGACTCAACGGAGGATGTACGTGGCGTGGGATCGGATGCACATCCTGACCATGCTAGAGCAGTTTTGATTTAAGTGTATACATTCTGTAGCATGCCCTCCATTGTTCTCTTGATGGAGGGCACAGGATGGATGCCTATTCACAGGATCTACGGGACCGTGTGTTGAGAGCATT
>Ga0163153_10006733_pt1 | contig 12747 bp, 11 predicted proteins | sample OliLakLV19MP6IB1_FD_148629 | JGI IMG/M metagenome (GOLD analysis project Ga0163153, IMG submission 148629) | Freshwater microbial mat bacterial communities from Lake Vanda, McMurdo Dry Valleys, Antarctica - Oligotrophic Lake LV.19.MP6.IB-1 | ecosystem: Environmental > Aquatic > Freshwater >... | reverse complement strand
GCGGAGACCCGGCGAGTCGGTCGCCGCGGACCCGCCGGCACGGCCTACCTCGCGGTCGGCGACCACTGGCAATGGTTCGGCCGGGTCATCGCCGAGCGCAAGGTGCGCGAGGGCGACCCGATCGTCACGATCATCGAGCGCAAGGCGGACGAGGCCGCAGCCGCGTCCGCCGCGAACCCAGGGGACGCCGAGCTCGCCGCCCTGCGCGACTGGCTCGTGTCGTTCCTGACCTTCGTTCGCCTGTTCGATCGGGCGATCGGGCTGGTGCCGCAGCTGGAGCCGCGCGAACTGGAGCGCGGCCTGGAGTTGCTCGGCCGCATCCCGGACCAGACCATCCTGCGCCTGTTCGACCTGCTCGGCGGCCTGGACGATGGCGACGTCCTGGAGCTCGTCGATACGCTCTCACGCCTGTCGCCGACGGCCGCGCGTCGTGCCACCAAGCTCATGAACGGCGTGGTTCGCACCGTCTCGCGCTGAGCGGGTTCGCACCGCCGCGCGCTGAGCGGGTTCGCGCTGAGCGGGCTCGGGCCCGCGGCCCATCGCCGATGCGCGGCCCGCGGCCCGCGGCCCGCGCCGCGGCCCGCGCCGCTGCCCAGCCCACCGCCTTTTTGTCGTACAGAACTGGTACTGCTACGAATGCGGTCAGCCCTCCGATCCGCCGCCATCCACGTGTCGAATCCAGCCGATTCTCCGCGCAATAGAAGTGGAGCTGCTATACGACGAGGAATCGGGCGTGACGAGCACCGACGCCGCCGTTCGTAGAAGTGGAGGTTCTATACGACAGAAACGCGGCCGGAGCACACGATGCGGCGGAGCACGATCGAGATGCGGCCGGAGCACGACCGAGATGCGGCCGGAGCACGCGAACGCGGTCGGAGCACCAGCACGCGAACGCGGCGGAGCACCAGCACGTGATCGAGATGCGGCCGGAGCGCCAGGGTGCGGAGCGGCCCCGCGGCGACCACGGCCCCGCGGCGACCACGGCCCGGCGGCGACCACCGGCCGCACACGTGGCACGCAACGGCAACGCGGCCACGACGCCCCCACCGGTCCACTGCGGTCCAGTCGCTGACTGGCGCGCCGATCTCGCCACGAGGTGCCCGCTCGCTAGGCCCGGAAGCGACCCCGTGCCATAATCCCGGTCCGGGCGACGTGCTCGTCCGCAGCACCTGAAGGACTCATCGCCATGACCATCGAAACGTCCACCTGGGCGAGCAAGAAGGGTCTCGCCCAGAACCTCAAGGGCGGCGTCATCATGGACGTCGTCAACGCCGAACAGGCCCGCATCGCGGAGGACGCCGGCGCCGTCGCCGTGATGGCCCTCGAGCGCGTCCCGGCCGACATCCGCAAGGCCGGCGGCGTGGCCCGCATGTCCGACCCGGAGATGATCGTCGGGATCATGGACGCGGTGAGCATCCCGGTCATGGCCAAGGCGCGCATCGGCCATTTCGTGGAGGCCCAGATCCTGGAGGCGCTGGGCGTCGACTACATCGACGAGTCCGAGGTCCTGACCCCGGCCGACGAGACCAACCACATCGACAAGCACGCCTTCAAGGTGCCCTTCGTGTGCGGCTGCCGGAACCTCGGCGAGGCGCTCCGGCGGATCAACGAGGGCTCGGCCATGATGCGCACCAAGGGCGAGGCCGGGACCGGCAACATCGTCGAGGCCGTCCGCCAGCTGCGCGACGTCCTGCGTGAGATCCGCCGCCTGCAGGGCATGCGCGAGGACGAGCTGTTCGCAGCGGCCAAGGAACTCCAGGCGCCGTATGAGCTGGTCAGGGACGTGGCCGCCGCGGGCAAGCTGCCGGTCGTCAACTTCGTCGCCGGCGGCATCAGCACCCCGTCCGACGCGGCGCTGGTCATGCAGCTCGGGGCGGAGGGCGTGTTCGTCGGCTCGGGCATCTTCAAGAGCGAGGATCCGGCCCGGATGGCCAACGCCATCGTCCAGGCGACCACGTTCTTCGACGACGCCAAGAAGATCGCGGAGGTCAGCAAGGGTCTCGGGGCGCCGATGCGCGGCATCGCCCTCGAGGACATCCCGGAAACCGAGCGCCTCGCCGTCCGCGGCTGGTAGCCGGCTTTGGCCGCCTCGCACACACTGTCGACATGAGGATCGGCGTCCTCGCCCTGCAGGGGGCGTTCCGCGAACACCTGGATACGCTCGCCGCCATCGGCGTGGAGGGCGTGCGCGTGCGCGAGCCGCGTGACCTGGAGGGCATCAGCGGCCTGATCCTGCCGGGCGGCGAGAGCACGACCATGCGCAAGCTCATCGAGCGCTGGGGCATGCGCGAGCCGATCATGACTCTGGCCGCCAGCGGCGCGCCGATCTTCGGCACGTGCGCCGGGATGATCCTGCTGGCGCGCGACATCGCCGGCGGCGAGGAGCCCATCCTGCCCCTCCTGGACGTGACCGTGGAGCGCAACGCCTTCGGCCGCCAGCTCGACTCGTTCGAGACCGACGTCGTCGTCGAACCGTTGGGCTCGACGCCCATCCACGCCCTGTTCATCCGGGCCCCCATCATCGAGCGCGTCGGGCCCGGCGTCGACGTCCTGGCGACCCTCGACGACGGGCGCATCGTGGCCGTGCGCGAGCGCAACATCCTGGCCACCTCGTTCCATCCCGAGCTCATCGGGGAGACGCGCTTCCACCGGCTCGTGGCGGCCATGGCCAGCGAGCACGACGACCCCGGGGAAGGCGCCGGCCGACGGCCCCATCCGACCCGCCGCGCGCAGGCTCGATGACATCGACGCGGCCGCCCCGCAGCCAGGGCAAGGTGCGCGTCGCCCGCCTGACCGACCTCGCCGCGCTCGGCGAGCTGTCACGCCTGTGCCAGTCCGACGACCCCTCGACGCGGTCCCTGGGGTTGCCGGTCAGCGGCCCGCCCATCGGCGTGTTCAGCCTGTTCCGGCTGCCGCTCGGGGCGTTCCGTCCGCATGACTTGATGTACGTGTACGAGACCGGTGGCCACATCGCCGGCCTGGTCCGCGTGGAGCGCGACTCGTCGCGTGACGAGTGGACCATCGTGGAGCTCGACGCGGTGGGCATGGGCGACGCCGGCGACATCCGCTACCGGCTCGTCCAGCAGCTCCTGCGCGAGGGCGCCAAACGTGCCGCAGCCCGCTTCCACGTCGCCTGCGCCGACGCCGACGGCAACGTGGAGCTGCTCATGCAGGCCGGGTTCATGCGCTACGGGGAGGAGCAGATCCTCATCCGCGATGCGGGCCAGCCGCTGCCCGCGCCATGGACCGACGAGGCGGCCGCCGACGCGCGCATCCGGCCCGCCCAGGGGGTGGATGCCGTCGCCCTCCATCGGTTGTACATGGCGACCACGCCGTCGCCGGTGACCCGCCTGGAATCCGTGCGGATCCCCGACTGGGAACGCCACGGCACGCACTGGCGCGTGCCGCGCTCGAGCCTGGCCCCGATCCTGCGCTTCGCCGATGTCGAGACCTTCGTGCAGCCATCGGCGGACGGCGGCAAGGACGGGACGCAGCTCGACGCGCTGCTCCAGGTCGGCGTGGCCAAGGAGGACCAGCCACACTATCTCAAGGTCATGGCGCGTCCCGAGACGGACACCAGCGCGCTCATCGACTACGGTCTGGGTGTCATCGCCGCGCGCACCGACAAGGGCCCCGACCATCGCCACGATCACGGTGTCATCGCTCCCGTGCGAACCTATGAGTCGCCGATCGATCGGCGGCTGGAGGAGGCAGGCTTCCGGTCGATCAGCAGCGTGACCCTGCTCATGAAGGAAACTCTCGTCCGTGTCGCGGAACCGGCCCTCGTGCCGGCAGGCGTTCGTTGACCGCGGACCACCCGGAGGACAGCGTGGGATCCGAGGACCGTCAGCGCGAAACCATCGACGATCTGGACGCCCTGCTCTCGTCGCTGCCGCCGGAGATCGTGGCGGCGGTCAACGCCCTGCCCGACCGCGAGGCGCTCATCGAGGTCGTCATGGACCTCGGGCGCAAGCCCGAGGGCCGCTTCCCCGATTCCGAGGTCAGCCTCCTGGACCGGGAGATCACCGACGCGGACATCGCGTTCGTGGTCGAGCACATCGGCACGTTCGGCGACGACAACCGGGCCGGCATCGAGCGCACGCTGCACCGCATCAGCGCCATCCGCAACCGCAGCGGCAAGGTCGTCGGCCTGACCTGTCGCGTGGGGCGCGCGGTGTACGGCACGATCGAGATCATCAACGACTTCGTGGAGTCCGGGAAGTCCATCCTGATCATGGGTCGCCCGGGGATCGGCAAGACGACCATGCTGCGCGAGGCCGCCCGGGTCCTGGCCGATGACATGGGCAAGCGCGTCGTCGTGGTCGATACGTCCAACGAGATCGCCGGCGACGGCGACATCCCGCACCCGGCCATCGGCAAGGCCCGCCGGATGCAGGTGCGCACGCCGTCGCTCCAGCACGAGGTGATGATCGAGGCGGTCGAGAATCACATGCCTCAGGTCATCGTCATCGACGAGATCGGCACGGAGCTGGAGGCCCAGGCCGCGCGGACCATCGCCGAGCGCGGCGTCCAGCTCATCGGCACGGCGCACGGCAACAACCTGGACAACCTGATGCTCAACCCGACTTTGTCGGACCTCATCGGCGGCATCCAGAGCGTGACCCTGGGTGACGAGGAGGCGCGCCGCCGACGGACCCAGAAGAGCGTGCTGGAGCGCAAGGCCCCGCCTACGTTCGACGTCATCGTGGAGATCCAGGATCGCGAGAAGGTGGCCGTCCACAGCGACGTCGCCGAGACCATCGATGCGCTGCTGCGTGGTGACGCGGTCGCCCCGGAGCTGCGCTGGCGCGACGAGGAGGGCGTCCATCGCTCGCAGGGCCGACCGCGGCCGTCGCCGCGCGAGCAGCTCGGCCAGGAACGGTTCGCCGGTCTCGTCGGCAGCGGCTCGCCCTGGCGCATGGAGCCCGGCTGGCGTGGCGATGGCTCCGGACGCTCGACCGGCGGCTTCCGCGAGGCGGACCGCGGTGGCTTCCGACCCGGATACCGGCCCGGCGCGTCCGGCGGCTGGCGGCAGACCCGTGGCGGCTCCGGCCGCGAGAGCGCCCCGCGCGGCCCCGTCTCGGAGGGTGGCGCATCGGATGTGATGCCCGGTGAGCGCTTCGCCTCGCGATCCGGCGATGCGCCGTTCATCGCCGGTGAGATCGCCGATCGCGGCCCACTGGAGCGCGGCGCGGTCCTGACCGCCGCCGAGACACGTGCCCGTGAGACGCGCGAGTTGGACCGCCAGAAGGCCTGGCGTGACCAGGCGGCCAGGGCCCTCCAGACGTTCAAGGCGGAGGAGGGGACCGCGCCCGTCAACGCCGCCGAACTCGAGGAGGACGACGACCTCGACCGGTTGCCCCTCGGCGCCGAGGAGGGCGAGCGCGGCCAGACCGTGCTGGTCCCTGGCGGCTCGCCGCTGCCGACGCTTCGGATCCTGCCCCAGGGCATCAGCCGCAAGCGCCTGGAGCAGGCCGTCCGCGACCTGGGCCTGCCCGTGGTCATCGCCCGCGACGTGGACGAGGCCGACGTGGTCATGACCCTGCGCAACGAGTACAAGCAGAAGACCCCGCTGCTGCGCGAGGCCGAGGAGCGGGCCATGCCCATCTACGTCCTCAAAAGCAACACCGTCCCGCAGATGCAGTCGAGCTTGACCTCCATCTTCTCGCTGGAGATCGATCCGCGCGAAGCCGCCATGCGCGAGACGGAGGACGCCATCGAGGTCGTGCTGAGGTCGTCGGAGCCGGTCGAGCTCTCACCGCAGAACGCCTACATCCGGCGCCTGCAGCACCAGATGGCGGAGCGCGCGAACCTGGTCTCGCGCTCGCGCGGCCGCGAGCCGTACCGGCGGGTGCGCCTGTACCCGGACGCGGCGCGGTCCGCCTGGCGCTGAGGGGGGACGGGCGGCGCATCGTCGCATCACTGCAACCTTGGGCGGTGCCGCCGGGTCGGTGACGACAGCCCGGTCCGTGGCAGACTTGTCGACGATGTCCACCGTCCCATCCAATGTGTTGGTCGCGCGACGACTTGGCGCCGGTCTCATGGCCTACGGTGTCGTGGGGCTGTTGCTGACTGGTCTCGGGCTCATCGCCCTGCTGTATGTCGGCGGACGCGTCGGCGGGCTGGCCGATCGGACGAGTGCCCAGGTGGGGTCGATCGCCGCGACGCTTGACCAGACGGCGGCGGTCCTGGCCGATGCCGGAACGTCTGCCTCGTCCTTCGCCCTGACCCTGGAACGGACGCCGCCGGCCGTGCGTCAGACCGCCCAGACCGTGGGCAATCTGCGCGGCAACCTGCTGCTGGTCCAGGGCCAACTCGGCGCTTTCGACATCTTTGGCGCCCGGCCGCTGGCGAACGCCGCGGATCTGTTCGGTCAGATGGCCGGCGACCTCGAAGGTCTCGACGGCCGACTCGAATTCATCGCCGCCGATCTTGAGACGAACAAGGCCGCGCTGCTGGACAACGCGAGATCGCTGCGAGCCTTCGGCGACGAGATCGGAGGACTGTCGGACGACCTGCGCGGCGGCATCATCGAGGAGAGCTTCGAGGACCTGCAGGTGATCATGACGGCCGTCTTCGTCGTGCTCGTCGCGTGGACGGCGATCCCCGCCCTTGGCGCGCTCATCCTGGGCATCTGGATCCGGCGACAGGTGAGCGGGCCGCTGCTGGATGGGCTGGAGAACGTCACGCCGTGACGGAGAACGTCGCGGCCTAGCGCAGATCGCGTCGCAAGGCAGATCGCGCCGCCAGGTAGCCGCCCATGCCGTGGACTCCGCCACCCGGGGGCGTCGAGGACGAACACAGGTAGAGACCGGGACCCGCGTGGTATGGGTCCATCGACGGCGTGGGCCGGAAGATGAGCTGACGCAGGTCGGAGATGCCGGCGTTGATGTCGCCACCGACGTAGTTGGCGTCGTGCGCCTCCATCGCGGCCGTGTCATGGGTGGCCCGGGCCAGGATGCGATCACGGAATCCGGGGGCGAAGCGCTCCACCTGGGCCTCGATCCGATCCGTCATGTCCACGTCCGACCCGTTGGGCACGTGGCAGTACGCCCAGGCCGTGGTCTTGCCGGCCGGCGCCCGCGTCAGGTCCCACGGGTGGTACTGAACGAGCAGGGTGAACGGGCGATCTGGATGCCGGCCGGCGCCGACGTCCGCTTCCGAGACCGCGATCTCGTCGATCGTCGCGCCGAGATGCACGGTCGCCGCACGACGCAGGCCGTCCGCGGTCCATGGGATCGGCCCGTCCAGCGCCCAGTCCACCTTGAACACCCCTGGTCCGAAGCGGAAGCGCTCGTAGCGTCTACGGGTTCCCGCCGGTAACCGGTCGCCGGCGATGGCCGCGAGGGCCTGGGGTGTCGTGTCGAAGACGACGACCCGCGATGATGGCAGATCCTCGAGCGACGCGATCCGTTGCCCGACCACGATCTCGCCACCCAACGCGCGGATCTCCGCAGCCAGCGCGTCGGCGACGGCCGCCGAACCGCCCCGGATCATCGGCCAGCCGACGGCGTGAGCGAACAGGCCGAGGACCAGTCCGAACGACGCGGACAGGGGGCTGGTCAGCGGCAGCATCGAGTGCGCTGCGAGCCCGGCGAAGAGGGCTCGGGCCGAGTCGCTCCGGAACCGGGAGTCGGCAAGTCCGGCGGCCGAGCGCAACGCCGGAAGGCCGAATCGGGCGAGCGCGATGGGGTGGCGGGGGATGTGCACGACCGGCCGGAGCAGTTCCCCGGACAGCTTGCCCGCGTCCCGGGTCAGCGGCCCGAACAGGTTGCGCCAGGCGTGGGCATCGTGCGGGTCGTCCAGCCCCGCCGCGGTGGCCGCCACGGACCGCTCCAGGACCACGGCGCGGCCGCCGTCCAGGGCGTGCGCCAGCGGAGCGTCCGGGTGGACCAGCTCCACTCCGAGCGCGGCGAGGTCTACGGTCCGAAAGAAGGGCGACGCCGCGGTCAGCGGCAGGATCGTGGAGCACACGTCGTGGCGAAACCCCGGGAGGGTCAGCTCCTGCGTACGCGTTCCGCCACCGATCGTGGCGGCGGCCTCGTAGACCCGGACCGAGCGACCGGCACGGGCCAGGGTGAGGGCCGCCGCCAGACCGTTGGGACCAGCCCCGATCACGACCGCGTCGAGGCCGGGCGTCGTCATGTCGCGCCCGATCCTACGATCGGCGCGCGATCCAGCGGACGGGGGCCGCGAGCATGTGGCCCACCGACCGTAGCGTGGCGCTGTTTCGAACGTTGGACGCGTGACGCCACTGGCGTCGCTTGTCGATGCACACGACCTCGGTGATGACCTTCGGGTCTGTGGCACCCATAGCCCGACCCACGTTGACGAGCGTGTCGCGCCAGAAGCGATCGTTCATCCGGTTGCCGCCGAGCATGTACGCCAGCTCGTCGAATGGATCCGATGTTCGCTCGAGCGCTTGCACTTGGGCGACCGTCAGGTCGCCATCCCGATGGGCGGAAAAGGTGATCCAAGCTGACAGCGCGTGTCCTTCCGGGGTGATGAACGTGAATGACTCGTCATCAGCGTAGAGGACCATGATGCCGGTCGACAGCTTGACCGGCGAACCCGGTACCGGCGCGATGTCAAGCAAGGCGACCTCACCAGGCGCGATGCCAGCGAGCGGCGCGTAGAACGTCGCTCCCTTGGGCCAGAAGGTCGCGAAGTGCTCCTTCCAGAGGGCGATGACCGCCTGCGGGCTCATCGCAGAGCCCTCCAGCGGGACGCGCAGGGTCTTCTGCCAGAGCTGCCCGAATCCATGGAGCGGGCCGGCCACGCGCTTGCCCGTGACGCTGTCGACCTTCGCGCCAGCCACGCCCTCTGCTGACAGTCGATCGACGGGCTTCGCCCAGTTGCCGGCGTCTCGGTTGGTGCGCTCCTCGGGGCGCGGATCGGTGGTCGGCGCGGTCATGTCGATCTCCCTATCAGGTGGTGGCGGCCGCCACGGCCGCCGCTTCGTCGTCGTGGATCTCGATCGCCTCGTCGAGGCGGGTCAGCAAGAAGATCTGGCGGTAGTGCTCGGACAGCCCGGTGGCGATCAGCCGACTCCCGCCGCGCTGGGCGCGCACGAGGAGCGTCACGAGCAGTCCGATGCCACCGCTGTTCATGTATTCGAGCTTGCTGAAGTCGAGGATCACGGCCGACGCCCCGTTCGCCGTGGCGAGCCCATAGGCGGCCATCAGGTCGCCCTCGCTGCCCGAAGTGATGTCGCCCTCGATCCGCAGGATCGCGGCCGGGCCCTCCTGGTCGAGCTCGATGACGGTGGCGGTCATGCGGCGTCTCCTTCCACGATCTCCATGAAGTCCGACAGGCGAGTGATCCGGAAGATCTCCTTGTAGTGCTCGGTCAGGCCGATCGCCCGGACGGTCCGGCCGTCGCGCCGCGCATCGGCCAGCAACCGGACGACCAGCGCGATGCCCGTGCTGTTGATATAGCCGACCTGCCCGAAGTCGATACTGACCCGACGCGACCCGAGGGCGACGACCCTGGCGTAGGCGTTGGCCATCGTCTCGTCCGCCCGGCCATTCAAGTCGCCGCTGAGGCGGATCCGGACCTCGTCCGGGACCTCGGTGATCTCTGCGCCGAAGCTGCGGTCATCCATCGCTGGGCTCCTCGCGTGCCATCGTCAGGGTCACCGTCTGGGTGTCCCCGTCGCTGGTCACGTCCATCGAATCCACCATGTTCTTGATCAGGAAGAGCCCCCAGCCGCGCGGCTTCTGCTCCCCGGCGAGCTTGAGTTCGATGTCCGGCGCCTCGGCGTCGTCGGGGATCGTGCCGGACAGGGCGCGATCGGTGATTCGGACGACGATCGACTCGGCGTTCGTTTCGACGACGACATCGACGAGGACCTCGGGGCGCCCCTGGCTGCCGTATTCGATGGCGTTCATCGCGGTTTCGCTGACCGCCGTCTTGAGGCGCTCGAGGCGGGCCAAGGGGAGGCCAAGTCCATCAACATATGCGGCCACGCGATCCATGGCCAGGCGCTCGTTACCCTCCTCGCCCGGGATGGAGAAGGACATCAGACTGGACGAGACGGCCGGTTCGTCCTCAACGGGCTCGTCCGCGACACCTGCGGCACGCCGCAGGGTCACGAGCGTGATGTCGTCCTCCTGCTCCCAGTCCGGCCCGGTGAACCGGTGAAGGGTCTCGAGCAGGCGGTCCAGGAGTTCGCTGCCGGCGTCGTCGACGGCCATCTCCTGGCGCAGGCGCGGGAACCCGTACATCTGGTTCGTCGGGTCATGCGCCTCGACGAGGCCATCCGAGTACAGCAGGACGTTGCTGCCAGGGGCGATGACGCCCTCGGTCTCCTCGTAGACGATCCCGGGCATGAGACCAAGCGGCATCCCGGTCGCGCGAAGCTCGATGACGCCGTCATCCGTCCGGATGTACGGCAGGTTGTGGCCGGCGTTGGCCAGGACGATCTTTCCGGTCGAGGGCTCCAGGATCGCGAACAGGCAGGTGACGAACATGCGGGGCGGCATCTCCGGCACGAGGAGCTCGTTCGCGCGGGCGAGGATAACGCCGGGGGAGTCGCTCCGGGACGCCTCAGCCCGCAGGGTGGAATGCGTCCGGGCCATGACCAGCGCCGCCGGGACGCCCTTGTCGGTCACGTCGCCGACGGCGATCCCGATCCGCCCGCCGGGCATCTCGATGAAGTCGTAGAAGTCGCCTCCGACCGCCCGAGCCGGGCCGTAGTAGGCGGCGATCTGCCACTGTGGCAGAGCCGGAAGCACACGGGGCAGGAACTGCTGCTGGATGAGCGTGGCGACGCGCATCTCCTGCTCGAGACGCTCGCGCTCGATGGCCTCGCGCGCCTGCTCGCGGACGAGCTGGGCGACGCGGATGGCGGGGGCGGCCTGGGCGGCCAGGGTCGTCAGGAGGCGTCGGTCGTCCGTGGAGTAGTCCTGCTCGGAGAGGCGCGGGCCCAGGTTGAGCGTGCCGATCAGCTCGCCCTGCGAGACGAGCGGCACGACGAGGGCGACGCCGGCCTCGCGCATGGCTCGGACCGCCGGCGAGTCGAGTTCCAGCTTGGCGATCTCCACCGGGCCGGGGGCCGTCTGCAGGTAGGCCATCAGAGGATCCGCCTCGGCGATGTCGATCGAGACGGAGACAACGTCGGTGGCGGCGACCGGAAGGACGGGTTCGGCCGGGATCTCCGCCGCTGGGTCGAGGACGCCTGGAGCGTCCTTCTGGCGTCCCAGGAGCCGGCGGATCGGACGGATGCGTTCGGTCATGTCGGGGACACCGTATGGGTCGATTGTCCGGAAATCGTTACGAGCATGACTCCCCCTCGTTCTTCGTCACGTCACATCGCGTCCTTCCTCTGACTGGGAGCCTCATCCCGGGGTCCCCTCTCGCCGAATCCAGATCCCGATCAAGGCTGGGGCAAGGGCGACACCGGTCGTCATCGCTCTCCTTCGCGCAACCGGCGGTCACCCCGCAGCCACAGGCCGATGCTCGACGGAGCGATCGCCTGTCGGACGGTGACGTCCAGGTCGTTGGCGACCGTCGCCAGGTCCGTCGCGTCGCGCATCCGGACGGAGAACGCGTTTGCCGTCCGGTCGCCGTCGTAGCGGGCGCGATCGAAGCGTCGATCGACGAAGCGCTGCACGCGCCGGCGGACAGGCGTGAACAAGGCCGCCGCCAACAGGGTGGACCCGGCGACCGCGAGGGAATTGCCCGACGTGAAGGAACTGAGCACCGACTGCAGGCCGAGGTTCACGAGCAGGAAGACCGCCACCAGCAGCCCCGTGATCAGGCCGTACGAGATCGTCCGGCTGATGAACCGATCGATGTCGTACAGGCGGTAGCGCAGGATCGCGACGGCGACGGACATGGCGATGATCGGCAGGGTCGCCACGCTGAGGACGTCGAGACGCGGCAACGACGACGAGAAGACCCCGCTCAGGCTGATGGGGATCAGGATGGCGGCGGGCGTCATCGCCGCCAGGAACCACTTCAGCTGCTGCCGTTGGTCGCCCTGCGAGCGCCGGAACCGGACGACGATCGCGGCGACACCGAGACCGGCCCCGAGCGGCAGCGACAGGCTGCCGATGGCGTCCAGCGCGCCCAGGATCTCGAGCACGCTTGGCGAGACGCCGGGCAGCCAGGTCGTCAGCGGGTTCTCCAGCCCGTCACCCGAGAGACCGGACGTGATGACGATCGCCAGCATCCGAACGGCGACCATCGCCGCGACGACGCGGACCGGCCAGCGCCAGCGCGGACCGGGGAGCGTGCCCGTCGGGAACGTGAGGGCCACGGCGGGCAGGATGAGGATGATGGCGGGGGGAAACAACAGGCTCCCGGCAAGGAGGAACCATGTTCCCAGCGGGTCTGGCGTCTGGCTTGATCCGAGCACGAGCACGAGGCCGACTGCGAAGCACGCGAACATCGACGCCACCATGGCGGCGGCGACCGCGAACAGCCAGCCCACGAGGTGACCGTCGGCGCGCACGACGATGAGTGCCCCCAGGCCCCAGTACAGCCACAGCCCGGCGAAGAGGATCACGATGAACAAGAGGTCGTCCTCGATCGTTCCGCTTGGCGTGCCGAACAGGAGCACCGCCACGACGACGGTGGCGATCAGCATGATCACGCCAAGGACGCAGATGGCGACGAGCCGCCTCATCGGCCGCCGCCCCGCAGCCAGAGGCCGACGCTCGAGGGCTCGATGGCCCGTCGGACCGTCGCATCGAGTTCGCTCGCGAGGGTCGGCAGGTCCAGTTCGTCGCGGAGTCGGGTGGC
>Ga0163153_10006732_pt1 | contig 12747 bp, 12 predicted proteins | sample OliLakLV19MP6IB1_FD_148629 | JGI IMG/M metagenome (GOLD analysis project Ga0163153, IMG submission 148629) | Freshwater microbial mat bacterial communities from Lake Vanda, McMurdo Dry Valleys, Antarctica - Oligotrophic Lake LV.19.MP6.IB-1 | ecosystem: Environmental > Aquatic > Freshwater >... | reverse complement strand
CCCCCCACCCCCGGCGACGTCTCGGACGTCGTCGCCCCGCCGTACGACGTGCTCGACGCGGCGAGCAAGAGCGCGCTGCAGGCCAAGAGCCCGAAGAACATCGTGGCGATCGACCTGCCGCACCTGCCGGCGAAAGAGCTCGGGCCGCCGACGGCGTACGAGGGCGCGGCCGCGGCACTCACGGCGTGGCTCGCCGACGGCACGCTCAAGCGGGCCGACGCGCCGCTGATGTTCGTGTATCGCGAGACGTTCACGTTCCAGGGCAAGACGCACCAGCGGACGGGGATGACGTGCACGCTCGACGTGCAGGGGTTCGGGGCCCGCGAGGGCGGCGGGATCCTGCCGCACGAGGAGACGTTCTCGGGCCCGAAGGAGGACCGCATGGCGCTGATGAAAGCCACGCGGGCCCAGCTGTCGCCGATCTTCGGGCTGCACCCGGACGAGCACGGGCGGGCGACGGCCTTGCTGAAGAAGGTGATGTCGTCGCACAAGCCCGACGCGATCGCGAAGACCCGCGAGGGGTTCGGTGGCGACCTCCTGCACGAGGTGTGGATCATCGCGGACGCCCCGACGCAGAAGGCGTACGCCGATGCGCTCGCGGGCGAGGATGTGTTCATCGCCGACGGGCACCACCGGTACACGACGCAGCTGAATTATGTGAAGGGGCTGGAAGCCGCGGGGCGGGTGCCGGCGGATCACCCGGCCCGCAGGTGCATGTTCGTGCTCATCGGGATGTCGGACCCCGGGATGGTGATCGGGCCGACGCACCGGGTTCTGGGCGGGATGGAGGGGTATTCGTGGGACAAGTTCGCGGCGGCGGCGGCGGCGTACCTGAAACTCGAGCCGGTCGCCGGCGGGCTGCCCGAGCTGCACACGGCGCTGCACGCCAAGAAGGGCGAGGGCCGGCTTGCGCTGTGGGATTTCGCCAGCAAGAGGGGCTTCATCGCGACGCCGAGCACGCCCGACCCGCTCCAGGAGCGCTTTCCCCAGCAGAGCCAGGCGTGGCGGACGCTGGACGTGGCGCTGTGCCAGTACCTGATCGTGGAGAAGATCTGCCAGCCGTCGCTCAACGCCGGGCAGGCGGTGAAGTGGGCGTTCCCGCACTCGATCGAGGAGGTCGAGGACATCGGCGCGGGCCAAGAACGCGGCTCGGGCGGGGGCAAGAGCTTCGTGCCGCAGCTGGCCGTGATCGTGCGCCCCACGCCCTTGGACGCGGTGAGAGAGGTGAGCCGCTCGGGCGAGCTGATGCCGCAGAAGAGCACGTTTTTCTACCCGAAGCTGGCGACGGGGTTGTTTGTGAATCCGTTGGAGTGAGGCGTGGCACGGATTGGTGGCTTTGCACCAATTCGTGATGCGTAGCGGAAGGCACGGATTGGCTCAGAGCCGCCAATCTGTGGCGCGGTCACCTCTTATACCCCAACGGGTGCTCCACGAACGCATACACCTCGCGCAGCACCGTCATCCCCAGGAACCCGCCCAGCGCCAGCAGGCCCAGCACCACCGCCTCGCCCGTGTACCCCTGCCCGAGCATCCAGCCCGTCGCGTACAGGGCGATCCACAGCGACCCGTACCGGGCCACCTTCTCCGCGGCCCGCGGGCCGGGGCCCAGCAGGCTCACCTTGCGATACGCCGTAAGGATGTACAGCGCAACGAGCACGAGCGTGACGGCTCCGGCGAACGGCTCGACGAAATCCGGCCACAGCCCGCCGCGCCCCGCGTTGCGCTCGATCCCGAACGCGAAGATGACGACCGACCAGAAGATCCACCCGGCGGTCGCCGCGGCGGCCGCACGCCGGCTGATCGGCGGCACCTTGCGCCCCAGCACGTGCGCCGCAGCCGCGACCCCGAGCGAGTGCGTCATCACCAGCCACACCGGCCACACGAACCGCAGCGACAGATTCGGGATCACGGCTTGGCCGGCGTAAATGAGGCCCAGGGCGACGAGGCCGACCCCCGGCACGAACTTGCCCGCGGCGTTGAAGAACACGATGGCCGCGGCGACGACGATCGTGAGCACCACCGCCTGGACCCCGAGGACGGCGGCACCGAGCATCGCGATGAGCAGCGTGCCGGTGATGAGCGCGATGGCGGACTCGGCGCTGAGGCGTCCCGACGCGAGCGGGCGCTCGGGGTGCAGTTGCCGGTCGCGCCGGACGTCGAGCAGGTCGTTCAGGGCCGCGGCGAACGCGAAAAGACCCAGGGCGTTGACCGCCCCGGCCGCGAGCAGCGCCCAGATGGGCTGGGTCCACAGCGCCTCGGCCGAGCCGGGCTCGTCGATGGGCCCCGCGCGGCGTGTCCACAGGATGACGAACCACGCGTTGGCGACGGCGGCGAAGGCCGTGCTCACGCGCGTGAGGTGCAGGATCGGGCTCAGGCGGATGAAGAGCCAGCGCACGGGCGGATGATACAGGCCGCTGGATCCCCCTCCGCAACTTTGTGGGGGGGCGGAGGGGGAAATGTTCGACCGGCGTCCAGCCGGTCGAACGAGGTGGAGGCGCCTTGTGCGATCGGACGTCGAACGCCTCCCTCTCGCCCGATCGGCTGGACGCCGATCGAGCATTTCTCCCCCCGCGCCGCGCGGAGGGAGATCTCGGGAATCACCGCCCCGCGGCATACGATGGCCGCGATGAGCACGTCCGCCCAGTCCAGCCTCCCTGATGCCGGCGCCGTAGCGCCGCCGCCGATCGCGGTGGTCGTCAGCCGCTACAACGCGAGCATCACCGACCGCCTGCTCGAAGGGGCGGTCGAGGCGTACGGGCGCGCCGGCGGGCGGTCCGAGGCGGTGACGGTGATCGAGGCGCCCGGGGCGTTCGAGCTGACCGTGCTGGCACGGGCCGCGGCGGCGAACCCGCGGTTCGCCGGCGTGGTCGCGCTGGGGTGCATCATCCAGGGTCAGACGCGCCACGACCGCTACCTGGCCCAAGCCGTGGCCCACGGGCTGACGCAGGTCGCGATCGCGTCGGGCAAGCCGGTGGCGTTCGGGGTGCTGACGGTGGATACGCCCAAGCAGGCCCGGGCGCGGGCCGGCGGGGCGCACGGCAACAAGGGCTTCGACGCGACGATCGCGACGCTGCGGGTGCTGGCCGAAATCCAGCGGATGAACGACCCGACCGGGCGACAGCCCCTGTGGGCGCAGCTGCTCACCGAGAGCGCCCCGGACAAGACCGTGGGGGCGGACGCGCCGGGCGCGGCCGCCGCCGGCGCGGCGGAGGCGGGGATCTGATGGCGTCTTCTGCGCGGGATATCCGGCGGCTCGCGTTCCAGGCGCTGTTCCAGCTCGACGCCGCGGGCGCGCGGACCGAGTCCGACCTCGACGCGGTCCGCGCGGCGGTCAGCGACCGCGAAGAAGTGAGCGAGGCGCACCGGGCCCGGGCGGTTGAGCTGGCGTGGGGGGCGTATCAGGCCCGCGCGGCGGCGGACAAGGAGATGCTCGCGCTCGCCCCGCTGTGGCCGGCCCACCGGCAGGCCGCGGTCGACCGGGCGATCCTGCGACTGGCCCACTTCGAGATGACGAGCGGGCGGACCGAGCCCAAGGTGGTGGTGAACGAGGCGGTGGAGCTCGCCAAGGAATTCAGCACGGAGAAGTCGCCGGCGTTCGTGAACGCGCTGCTGGACAAGGTGCTGAAGAGGATCGCGGCGGCGACCACCGCGGCCGCGGCTGTCGCGACGGCGGAGGCCGAGGCGGCGGCCACCGAGGGCGCGCCCGATGGACCGGGCCCGGGGCCGGCAAGCGCGGAGGGCGCCGCCTGATGGGCCTGTTCAAGTCGGTGGTGTCGAAGCTCAAACAGGGCCTGGGCAAGACGCGCGAAGTCCTGCTGATGGACGTCCGCGACCTGTTCGCGGGACGCCAGCTCGACGATGCGCTCATCGACGAGCTCGAAGCCCGCCTCCTGAAGGCCGACCTGGGCGTCAAGGCGACGGGCACGCTCATCGACTCGCTCCGCGCCGATTACAAGGCCAAGAAGATCCTCAAGGGCGAGGAGGTCGTGCCCTACCTCAAGGCTCAGCTCCGCCAGATGTGGCCCCCGGAGGAGCGCGGCCTGCGGTTCGCCGCGACCGGGCCGACGGTGATCCTCGTCACCGGCGTGAACGGGGCGGGCAAGACGACGAGCATCGCCAAGCTGGCCGCGAGCCTGCGGGACGACGGCAAGCGCGTGCTCCTGGCGGCGTGCGACACCTTCCGTGCCGGGGCGGTCCGGCAGCTGGAGATCTGGGGCGAGCGGCTGGGGATCGACGTGGTGAAGGGCCAGCAGGGGGGCGACCCGGCCGCGGTCGCGTTCGACGCCTGCAAGGCGGCCTCCGCCCGCGGCGTGGACGTCCTCATCATCGACACCGCCGGACGCCTGCACACGCAGGATCCGCTCATGCGCCAGCTGGCCAAGATCAAGTCCGTCGTCGCCCGCCAGATCCCCGGGGCGCCGCACGAGACGCTGCTGGTCCTCGACGCCACCGCGGGCCAGAACGCCCTCCGCCAGGTCGAGGAGTTCACGAAGGCGACCGAGCTGTCGGGGATCATCCTGAGCAAGCTCGACGGCACGGCCAAGGGCGGGATCGTGATCGCCGTGAAGGCCCAGAGCAACGTGCCGGTGAAGTTCGTGGGGGTGGGGGAGCGTCCCGAAGACCTCGAGCCGTTCGACCCCGAGCGGTTCGTCGAGGCGATGTTCGCCGAGGATTAATCGGGTGAAGGCCCGGCAAATTCCCGCTATTGTGACACCGCCATGAGCGAGGCGACCCCCCCAGCCCGCGACGACGCCCCGGCCAACCCGGCGGACCCTCCGGCGGCGGCGCCCTCGACGGTGCCGGACGGCGCGCTGACGGGGGAGGTCAGTCTCCCCGCGGTCGTCTGGCGGCGCATGCTCGTGGTGATGGAGCGGATGGCCGCGTCGAGCGACCTTGGCGAGGTCCTGGGGGTCATCATCGACTCGCTGCGGGACTGCCTCCAGGCCGACCGCGCGAGCGTTTTCCAGTACGACAAGGCCCGGCACGAGCTCTTCGCCGAGAAGGCCCACGGCGTGGACAACTCGCTGCGTTTCAGCGCCGACGCCGGGCTCGCCGGCGAGGCGGTGCGGTCGCAGCAGATCGTGTGCGTGCCCGACTGCTACGCCGACGCCCGTTTCAACCGCGAGATCGACCGCCGCACCGGGTACCGCACCCGCTGCATGCTCTCGATCCCCCTCATCAGCTTCGACGGCGACCTCGAGGGCGTCGCCCAGGTCCTCAACAAGGGCGGGCGCGAGATGCTCGGGCCCGACGGCAAGCCTCACCCGGCGTTCGACGCCACCGACGAGGCGATCGCCCGCGGCATCGCGTCGCAGGCCGCGGTGGCGATCCGGCGCGCCCGGCTGCTCGAGTCCGAGCGGCTCAAGAACAAGATGCAGCAGGACCTGCGGGTGGCGCGCGAGGTCCAGCAGTCGACCCTCCCGCCCGAGATCCCCAAGGTGCCCGGCTACCACATCGCGGGCATGAACCAGCAGGCCGACGAGACCGGCGGGGACACCTACGACGTCATGTCGATCGCGCAGCGCGACGGCCCCCCCAAGCTGCTGATCGTGATGGCCGACGCGACCGGGCACGGGATCGGGCCGGCGCTCTCGGTGACGCAGGTACACGCGATGCTGCGGATGGGGATGCGGCTGGGGGCGCCCCTTGAGGCGATCGTCTCGAACATCAACGCCCAGCTCGCGGCGAGCCTGCCGCCGGGCCTGTTTGTCACGGCGTTTGTCGGGCTTTTGGACACCGGCACGGGCGTGATGAACTACGTCGCCGCCGGGCAGGCCCCGGTGATGGTCTACCGGGCCGAGGGGGTCCTCGAGGAGCGCGACGCCAGCGCCCCGCCGCTGGCGGTGGACCCCGTGCTCGACCCCGACGCGGTCCAGGAGCTGACGCTGTCGCCCGGCGACGCGTTCGTGCTGCTGAGCGACGGGTTCTACGAGCTGCGCAACCCGGCCCGGGCCCTGTGGGGCGTCGCGGGCGTCAACGGGGCGATCCGGCGCGGGATCGCTGGCGCCGCCGACCGCTCCATCGACGGCGCGGAAGCGATCCTTCGCAGCCTCACCGAGGGTGCCGCGGCGTGGGCCAACGGCTGCCCCGCCGACGACGACCAGACCGCCGTCATCGTGCGCCGGACGCCGTAAGTCGCTGTCCGCACGGCCCTTCGCACGGGGGTCGCGGGGCTCGGGCGCCGGCGCAGGAGCGCTAAACCCCGGGTTTTTTTGGGTCTGGGCGCGTTTTTCCCGCGAAAAACCTTGCCAAATCACCCCGCATGGGCTTGAATGTGCGCTGAGGAGCGGTTACAAAGCCGCGAAACCCATTCGGGCGCGGAGTGCCCGGGGACCTCATGGAGAACCACATGGCGAAGAAGATGTCGGCGAAGTCCAACGGCAAGGCGGCCGCGAGCAGCAAACCCAAGAAGCTCAGCGCCGCGGGCAAGGTCCGTACCAAGGGCGAGTTCTTCAGCACCCTCGCTGAGCAGAACTTGCTGACCCGCAAGCAGGTCGCGGGCGTGTTCGAGAGCATGGCCACCCTGATCGCGGCGGACCTGGGCAAGAGCGGCCCGGGCGTGGTCAACGTCGGCGGCCTGATGAAGGTCACCGTCGTCCGCAAGCCCGCCACCAAGGAGCGTGAGGGCATCAACCCCTTCACGAAGGAGAAGATCACCATCAAGGCGAAGCCCGCGCGGAACGTGATCAAGGTCCGCCCGCTGAAGAGCCTCAAGGGTCTCGTCTGAATCGACTTCGTCGATTTCTGACTGACAGATCCTGACTGTGAATCACTCGCCGCCGCCGGTCCTCACCGGCGGCGGCGATCATTTTTGAGATCGCGCGGACGCCGAGCTGTGGACCTTGCGGCGCAATCCAACCGGTCCGCGGCTCAAAAGCTCTCGCCAGTGCGCACTCCCCCGGAACAGGTGAAGTTGGGTCTGTTGCAACGGATGCCTCTGGTGCGTCCCCCATCATCGAATTCGCACATTGCAAAGTTGCCGCTGTTAGATTCCAGCCACTGGGGCCAAAGTACTACGGAATGCAGGCGCATGCGGGTCAACGTGACTCGGGCGCCGCGATGCACTCTTCAAGAAAGGCTCTTCAATGATCACGTCCAACCTTCCGTCCTCCGCACTTCGCACCCGTACCGCCATGGCGCAACGCTTGATTCGCTTTGCGCCCGTGGCGGCGGCCGCGCTGTTGCTGGCGTTGCCCGGTCTCGCCGCCGCCCAGTCGTTGGTCCCGCCGCCGGGCCCGATCGGGCCGACGCCCCCCGTGGTTCAGAGCAGCATCGATATCGAGTCGCTCGCCGGCGACGCGAACCACAAGCACCTGATCACCCAGCCCGGGTCCTATCACTTCTCGCAGAACATCACCGGCGTCACGGGCAAGAACGGCATCGGCATCGCGGCGGGCTGCGTCACGCTCGATCTCGGCGGGTATCATCTCATCGGCGTTGCCGGCACGCAGGACGGGGTCGCCAACTTCGGGCCCAACCTCAGGGGCATCGTCGTCCGCAACGGGTGCATCCGCGGGTGGACGGCCCAAGGCATCGACCTGGGAAACACCGCGACCTTCTGTGGCGCCATCGACGACATCCGCGCCATCAACAACGGCGGCACCGGCATTATGACCGGCCAAGGCTACATCGTCACCAACTGCGTTGCGGCCGGCAATGGCCCCGTCACCGGGTTCGGCGGCGGCATCGCGCTCTCCTTCGGCAGCTCGGCAATCGGCTGCGTCGCCTCGTTCAACCTCGGTGACGGGATTTTCTCGAACATCGGCGGCACCATCCAGGACTGCACCGCCTACCAGAACAACGGCAACGGCATCCAGGTGACCACCGGCTGCAAGGTCGTCGGGAACAACTGCCGCGAGAACGGATTCGGCGCCGGCAGCGGGGCTGGCATCCTCGCCGGCAACGGCAACGGCAACGGACGCAACCGCATCGAGAGCAACAACTGCAGCGGCGCCGACTTCGGCATCCGCGTGACCAGCACCCGCAACATCATCATCAAGAACACTTGCACGGACAACACCACCAATTGGGACTTCCTCGCCGGCAACTTCTACGGGCCCATCGTCAACCTCACCGCGTCCGCGCCCCTCGCCGTCAATGGCAATGCGGCGGCTACTTCACTGGCCAACCCCGAGCCCAACGCCAACTTCTCGCACTGAAAAGCGCACGAAGCACCAAAGAAAGGAGAACGCCATGAACCGTTCCCACCTGCTCGTGCCTCTCGCCTTGGCGTCGATCACCTTTGCCGCCGCTCCCTGCTGCGCCCAGACCTCCTTCAGCGCCACGCAGAAGCACGCCTGGGGCCCTTACACCGGATGGATCGACTTCTCCATCGCCGGAACGCCCGCCGGCTCCGAGGGGGCCGCCCTCGTTCCGCGGGTGAACCCCGTCATCATGAAGGGGTTCGTCTGGAGCGAGCACATCGGCTGGATCAACCTCGGCGACGGAAGCCCGGAGAAGGGGCAGCAGTACTCCAACGCCGACGGGACCGACTTCGGGGTGAACGTCGCCCTCGACGGCGAGCTCAGCGGATTCGCCTGGAGCGCGAACAAGGGTTGGATCAACTTCTCCGGCGGCGCCCTCGCGACGCCGGCCCAGCCCGCCCGCTACTCGATCGAGTCCCCTCGAAACCGCCTCCGCGGCTTCGTCTGGGGCGAGAACATCGGCTGGATCAACCTCGACGACGACGAGCACTTCGTCGAAGCGCTCTGCGTCGCCGACTTCGACGGCAACGGCACCGTCAACTCGACCGACGTCTCGGCCTTCATCAACGCCTGGTTCACCGACCTGGCCAACGGCACCCTCCTCACCGACTACGACCACAACGGCGTCGTCAACTCCACCGACGTCTCCACCTTCATCAACCTGTGGTTCGCCGACCTGGCCGCCTGCCTCTAGATCCCCCTTCGCCTTCGATCGTGCCCTCGCGCTTCGGGCCCTGATCGCCCGCAATTCTTCAACGAACGACGACGACCGCCCGCGGCGGCCGTCGTCGTTCACGTCCCGCGACCCTCTACTTTCCGCCGTTCTCCGCCACATCAATCACCACCCGCTCCACCCCCTCGACCACCCGCGCCATCCGCTCGTAATCCAGCGTCCCGGGCGTGTCTGACGCCTGGTGGTAGTGGGGATTGCGGAACGTCGCCGTGTTCGTCACCATCAGCGCCGGGTACCCCTCCTCCCAGAACGACCAGTGGTCGGACCAGCCCACGCCGGGGATGACGCTGAACATGGCGGCGCCCTCGCTGGGATACGGCGTGGAGGCGCGGAAGGACGCGATGACGCGGCGCGCGAGGGTGCGATACCGATAGTGGCCGACGAAGCCGATGAAATCGCCTGTGTCCGGATAGAGCACGCTGAGCGGGAACGGGTACTTCTGCGACCCCGGCTCGGTCCGGTAGTACCCGATGCACTCGAGGCTCAGCATCGCGACGATGTTGTCGCCGCGGGCGCGGCACGCCTTGGCGTACACCCACGACCCCATGTCCGACGTCCAGAAGTTCGGCGGCTCCTCGTTGCTGAACAGCACGAAGCGGATGGTGCGCGCCCGCGGCCCCATCGCCTTGATCCGCTTCGCCAGCTCGAGCACGCCCGCAACGCCCGACGCGTTATCGTCCGCCCCCGGCGTCCCCTGGAATGCGTCGTAGTGGGCCCCGATGACGATGATCTCCTCGGGCGTTGAAGTGCCGCGGAGTTCCGCCTCGATGTTCGGGCACTCTGTGCCGCGGACGGTGTGGGAATACGTGCGGGCCTCGTACCCCGCGGCCTTGAGCGTGTCGTCGAGGTAGACGGCCGCGGCGGCGAGCTGGCGCGGGTAGAACATGCTGCGGCTGCCGATCGTGCCGGCGAGCTGCTCGACATGATTGCGGAGGTCGGCGGCCAGGGCGGTCTGGGCAGTGGTGACGGGTGGCAGCGGGCCGGGGTGCGAGGAGCCGGGCATCCAGATCATCGTGCGATAGCAGTAGGTCAGCGCGACCGCGATGAGCAGGAACAGCACGCCGAGGCGGCGCAGGGCCGAGCGGGAGGCGAGCTGGAAGCGGCGGGCGGGTTCGGAATCAGAGACTGCGTGCGTGGGCGCGTCGGACATGTGTATTGGAACATACGCGAATATTGCCGCGCATGATTCAGGTGTGCGGCACCCGCGGCGGCAGGATTGGGGTGAGGGCCGAGCCGCACTCCGGGCACATGGATATCCCGGGGACACGCGGGTAACAGCATCGATGGCAGATGCACTGCCTGTCGGCGACGCGTCGGGATTCCGCGATGGCGAACTGACGCGTCCGAGCGATGGCCCACCCTTCCGCGAGCAGGATCACGGTCCACATCGCGTAGACGGCGAGCCAAGGCCGCGCGCCGGTGTGCATGAGGGCAAGAAGCACCGAGCCGACGCCGACCATTATGTAGAAGACCAGCGAGAGCAGTGCCGCTCGGAGCTGACCGGCACCCTCGCCCACGCGTGCGATCCTGAGAGCGTCGGCGAGCGTGATGAGTGCACCTCCCTCCCTTACCGCAGCCCCGCCACAAACTCCCCGATCCGCTTCATCCCCTCGCGGATCTGCTCGTCGCTGCACGCGAAGCTGATCCGCACGTGCCGGTTGCCGCGTCCGCCGAAGTCGTCCCCCGGCACCAGGGCCACGCGGCACTCGTCCAGCAGCGCCTCGCACAGCGTCACCGTTGACGTGATCTTCTTGCCCCCGGTGCTCGTCTTGCCGAAGAGGCTCGAAACGTCGGGGAACAGGTAGTACGCCCCCGTCGGGCGCGGGCACGCGAAGCCCGGGATCTTCTGGGCCAGCGCGTGGATGATCTCCGCCCGCCGCCCGAAGGCGTCGCGCATCATCGCGATCTCCGCGTCGCACTTCTCGAACGCGACCCGGATCGCCGGCAGGATGAAGCTCGTCACGTTCGTGGTCATCTGGCTCGCGAGCTTCTCGCACGCCTTGGCCAGTTGCAGCCCGAACTCGCCCTGCCCCGCGAGGTACCCGGCCCGCCACCCCGTCATCGCGTAGGACTTGGAGAGCGCGCTGATCGTCACCGTCCGCTCGGCGATCTCCGGCATCGACCCGATCGAGAAGTGCTCGATCCCCCCGAAGATGATCTTCTCGTACATCTCGTCGGAGACGACGACCAGCTCCGGCGCCACGGTCCGCGCCGCCTCCGCCACCACGCGCCCCAGCGCCCGCAGCTCATCGGGCGTATAGGTCGTCCCGCAGGGGTTGTTCGGCGAGTTGATCACGAGCACCCGCGAGCGGGCCGTGATCGCCCCCTTCAGCTGCTCGGGCGTCATCTTGAAATCTGTCTCCGGACCCGTGTCGATCTCGACGATCTTGCCCCCGGCGAGCTGCGCGATGGGGTCGAAGCTGAGCCACGCCGGCACCGGCAGGAGCACCTCCGCGGGGGGCTTGCCCGGCTCGGGCATGTCGATGAGGGCCTGCATCACCAGGTAAATCGCGTGCTTGGCCCCGCAGCACACCACGACGTGCTCGGGCGTCACCCCCGCGAGGTGGTTGTCGCGCCGCAGTTTGTCGGCGATCACCTTGCGCGTCGCCATGTCCCCCGCCGCGGGCATGTACTTGGTCATCCCCGCGTTCAGCGCGTCGATCGCCGCCTGCTTGATCACCTTGGGCGTGTCAAAGTCCGGCTCCCCCACCGCGAACGTCAGGACCTCGATCCCCTGCGCGGCCATCTGCTTGGCCTTCGTGTTGACCGAGACCGTGGCGGATGGTTTCAGCAGACTCACGCGGCGGGAGAGGTGCATAGACGGGAGCATATGGGCTCAGGCACGGACCCGACGGGAAGGATCCGGGTGCCCGTGATCCGGTGCTTTGCCGGATCGCTGCCGTGGCCACGTTGGCGAGGCTTTGCGGCGGGAGGGTCCTTCCGCCATCGGCTCGCAGCGGGCGTTGACGGCTGCCCGGCCCGTCGTACACCCATCGCGCAAACGCCTCGCCCGGCATGGGCAGAGGCCGCGGCCCGTGACGGCGAGTGCCCCCGCGAAGAAGCACCGGGCTTTGGCCAAGGGCCCAAAGCCCGGTGGCACGGTGCAAGGCTGTCCGTCGGTGAACGAATCGAGGGAAGCGCGGTGCCACGCTCCCGGGACAGGGGAAGTGGGTCCATGGGGAACGCACTCGTGCGACGGGGGGCTATTGGCGTTGAGCCCCAAGCTCGTACACCCGTCGCTCCAGTCGCTGGCGGAGCAGCTGCGCGAGAGCCGGAACGTGCGGGAGAAGCGAATCGATCGTGTTATCGACGCAATGCAGGATAATCACGGTCAGCGGCAGGTCGCCAATCTGGTGCTGATGCGCAAGATTCCGATCGACGGTAATCAGCACGTCGTAGCCCGCCTCGCGGGCGGCCTGCATCAGGCGCCCGTTGCTCAGCCGATCCCATCCCGCCTTTCTCGCGGTGACCACGTCGTAACCCGACAGCTCCTTCGCGAGCGTCCTGGGCACGCAGTGGTCGAGCACGCACTTCATGCCGCTCGAAGCTCATGGGCCGCCGCCAGCGAAGCCAATTCGATGACCCGCTCCGCCTGCTCGCGGGTCACCCCTTCAAAGTGGTCAAGAAATGTCTCGAGGGGATACCCCGCTTTGAGATAGTCAAAGAGGGACTTCACGTGGACCCGGGTGTTTCGAAACGCGGGAGCGCCACCCAGCCGTTCGGGATCGACCCAAACCACCTCGTACCATGGATCACCGGGCTTCAGCAGTTCCATGATCGAATGGTAAGCAAGCCGCCCCTGCCCCGGTT
>Ga0163153_10006730_pt1 | contig 12751 bp, 11 predicted proteins | sample OliLakLV19MP6IB1_FD_148629 | JGI IMG/M metagenome (GOLD analysis project Ga0163153, IMG submission 148629) | Freshwater microbial mat bacterial communities from Lake Vanda, McMurdo Dry Valleys, Antarctica - Oligotrophic Lake LV.19.MP6.IB-1 | ecosystem: Environmental > Aquatic > Freshwater >... | reverse complement strand
CTCGTCGGACAACTTTACGTAGCTGCTGCGTGCCGAAAGCATGACCGGGCGCAGGTCGTACATGCCGGAGATCAGCAGCGCGCTCTTGATCACGTCGTCCGGAATGCCGAAGTCCTTTTGCCAGTCGGTCATCAGCGCGACGCCCGCAAGATGCGACCCGGAGGAATGTGCCGAGACGTGGATGCGCCCAGCGTCGCCGCCGAAGCTCGCTGCGTTCCGATAGACCCATTCGATGGCCCGCCGCACCTGCGCCAGCATCTCGGGGATGCGCCCCTTGGGAATGTTGGAGAAGTCCGGCACGACGTAGATCGCGCCGGCATCCACCATGGCCGGCGCGATGAACGATTCCTCGTCCTTGGTAAAGAGCGTCCAGCGCCCGCCGTGGATATGCACATGGATCGGGGCAGGATAAATCGAGCCTGGCCCCTTTTTGGGGAGGAAGAGGTCGAGGGTTTCGTCGGCACCTTCGCCGTAGGGGACGCTGCGCCGGTGCGGGAGCCGTGCGCGCACCTTCTCGCCTTCGGAGAGGTACCACGCGATGATCTCCTCGCGGTTCGGCGCCCAGAGGCGCTGGTCGTAGGCGGCGTCGAGCTCGGCCTGCGTGTAATCGAGGTAGATCTTGGGGGACTCCGCCGGAACTGGCTTCGCGTCAGCGTTCATGGCACTCGCCGGTGTTCGCATCGGCCCCCAGCGTATCAGCTCGGCCAACCTCGGCGCGAGCGTTCGTTCACGTCCTGAATCCGCTTCGTATCGTCGATCTGACCGACCTGCGCCAAGGGCGGCGTTCTTCCCCTACAGGCAAAAACACTCACGGTGATTTTTGCCTGTGGGTGAAACTCATGGTACGTTATCGGCATGGCCCGGACCACCCGCTATCTTCTGCCCCAGTTGCGGCGCGACCTGGCGCGCAAGATGGCGTTCGTCGCCGGGCCGCGCCAGGTCGGCAAGACCACGCTTTCGCGAACCCTGCCCGGCGCCGCCGCGGGCTATCTCAACTGGGACGTCGCCGCGCACCGCGAGCGGATCCTGCGGCGCGAACTGCCCGCCGGGCGCCTGTGGATCTTCGACGAGATTCACAAGTACCGGTCCTGGCGCGGCTTTCTCAAGGGGGCGTTCGACGGCCGGTCGCGCGGCCAGCGCATTCTGGTCACCGGGAGCGCGCGGCTCGACTTCTACCGCCACGGCGGCGATTCGCTGCAGGGCCGCTACCACCTGCTGCGCCTGCATCCATTCAGCGCTGCCGAACTGGGAATGCGCTCCACCGGCGATCTGCGTCAACTCCTCGCGCTCGGCGGCTTTCCGGAGCCCTTCCTTTCCGGCTCACAGGTCGAAGCGCGGCGCTGGTCGCGCGAATACCGGCAGCTCCTGATACGCGAGGAAGTTGCAAGCCTGGAGCGAGTCACCGACCTTGGCAACCTGGAGCTCCTCGTGCTGCGCCTGCCGGAGCTGGTCGGCTCGCCGCTCTCGATCAACGCGTTGCGCGAGGACCTGCAGGTCAGCCACAAGGCGGTGGCAAACTGGCTGCGCATTCTCGAGCGCCTGTACGCGATTTTCCGTCTTGCGCCATTCGGCGCGCCGCGCATCCGCGCCGTGAAAAAGGAGCAGAAGCACTATCACCTCGACTGGAGCCTCGTGCCGGGCGATGGTCCGCGTTTCGAGAACCTGGTCGCCGCGCACCTGCTCAAATGGGTGCACTGGCAGCAGGACACGCTCGGGCGTGACATTGAACTGCGCTACTTCCGCGACACCGACGGTCGCGAGGTGGACCTCGTCGTCGTCGAGGACCGGCAGCCCGTGCTGCTCGTGGAGTGCAAGTGGGCCGACGCCGAGCCCGACCGCGGACTGCGCTATCTCAAGGCGCGCTTTCCGGACGCCCGCGCCTGGCAGCTGAGCGCCACCGGCAGCAAGGACTATCAGACTCCAGAGGGCATCCGCGTCGCGCCCGCATTGCGCCTGCTGGCCGATCTGGTCTGAACCGCGGACCGGAAAATCTAGGGTTCCCGGCCTCCGGCTTCTCCAGCTCGGCCTCGCATGAAGCCGAGGCAGGCCTTCAGCGCTGCCTGCAATTCAGCGCGCATCCTGCTCGTCGGTATACCAGTCGGGCACCTGCGGGTAGTGCGGGCCGTCGTAGATTTCCACGAGGATGCTCTCCTCGCGCGCGATGGTCGGCCCATGCACGTTGCCTTTCGGGTTGCAGTAGAAGCAGCCTGGTGTGAGCACGGTGTTGGTCGCCGTGTATTCGTAACGGCCTTCGAGGCAGAACATGAACTGGTTGGAGGCGTGGCTGTGCGGCTTGGGAATGCCCGCGCCCTTCTCGAACCGGTTGAGCGAGATCGTCGCGCCGGTGGTTTCGTCCCGCCAGAGCATCTTCTCGTGCAGGCCCTTGAGCGATTTCGCGCGCCAGGGCATGTCTTTCGTCTGGACCAGAATCTCGGCCAGGCTTGGCGCGCCCTTGGGCATCGCGGGGGTATTCGCATCGCTCATCGGTAACTCCGCACACGACAGTTCGACTCTGCGGATTGTAGCGTTCCGTAGTGCGGTCTTTCGCCGGATTGCCCCAGAATGCGGGCCACCATTTCACATGACCGCACGCCCATGACCTTTGCTGCACGCGTTTCGATGCTCTTCTGCGTTTTGTGCTTGTCCGGTTTGCCTGCTTTCGCGCAGCCCGCGCCCTCGTGGCAGCCTCTCAGCGACGAAGCCCTGAAGCTTTACCTGCAGGGCAAGTACGACAAGGCGGTCGAGGTGTCGAGGCAGGGGCTCGCAGAGGTCGAACGCCAGTACAGTGCGGATCATCCGGGTTCGGCGTTTTTCCTGGCGCGCATCGGCGAGGCTTATCGCATGCAGGCGCGTTACGAGCAGGCCGAGCAGGCCCTGGATCGCGCGCTGCGCATCGTGGAAAGAAGTTTCGGCCCGCATCATCGGTCGGTGGCGCTCGTGCTCACCAGCTACGGCATGCTGCGCGTCGCCCAGGCCCGCATGCCCGAAGCCGAGGCGATGCTCACGCGCGCGGGCGGGATTCGCGAGCGCAACTATGGAGGCGATGTCAACGAGGCGTTGGCGCTGAACGGCTTGTCGCGCATCTATTCGGCGCGGGGGGAGGTCGACCGGGCCGAGGCCACCCTCAAGCGCGCTGTGGAGGTTGCCGAGAAGAACGCTACGCCGGGCCATCCCATCGTCGCGGGCACGCTCGCGAACCTCGGCGCGCTCTATACCCAGCACCGGCGCTTTCGCGAGGCCGAGGCGATCTACAGGCGCACGCTCGCGCTCTGGGAAAAAGGCCCCGACAATCCCTTCGCGGTGCCGGCGCTGAACGGGCTTGGGGATCTTTACCGGGCCGAGGAGCGCCTCGACGACGCCGCCGCGATGTACAAGAAAGCGATCGCGCTCGTGGACAACAGCCTGGACCGCGACCATCGGCAGATGGCCGATTCCCTCGCGGGCGCGGCCTCGATCCAGTTCCTGCAGGGCGAGTTCGACGGCGCCGAGGCGCTCTATAAGCGCGCCCTCCAGATCCGCGAAACGACGCTCGGCGAAATCCACCCCGATAGTGTGCGCACGATGGAAGCGCTGGCGGAGGTCTATTTCAAGCTCAACCAACCGGCAGAAGGCGAGAGGTTCGAGTCCCGCGCGCTCGACATTCGCACCAGGAAGCGCTAGAACGGACCGATGCAATCGTTGTGTTCCCGGCTTGTGCTGGCCTCTCTCCTTGCCTTGAGTCTGTGCACACCCGCGGCAGCCCAGCGCACGCCGCCGTGGCAATCGCTTTCCGAGGAGTCCCTCGCGCTCTTCCTGCAGGGCAAGTACGACCAGTCGATCGCGGTTGCGAATAAAGGCCTCGCGATGGTCGAGCAGCGCCAGGGCGCGGAGCATCAGGGCGCAGCCGTGTTCCTCAACCGGATCGCGGAGAATTACCGCCTTCAGGCGCGCTACGAGCTGGCCGAGCCGCTGTACGAGCGGGCGCTGCGGATCACCGAAAAGACACTCGGCGCGGACCATGCCAGGATGGCCGTGATGCTCACGAACTTCGGCGTGCTGCGCGTAGTCCAGGGCCGCCACGGCGAGGCGGAAAAAATGCTCATGCGCGCCCTCGCGATCCGCGAGCGCGACGCGGCGTCGGATGTGGCCCACATGGCAGTGACCTTGAACGGCCTGGCGATCATTTATACGAAGCGCGGACAACCCGACCAGGCCGAAGCGGCCCTCAAGCGCGCAGTCGCCGTCTCCGAATCCGCGCGCGGTCCGGTGACCCCGGACGTTGCGCGCACGCTGGGGAACCTGGGCGAGCTCTACACCCAGCAGCGCCGCTTTCGTGAATCAGAGGCGACCTATATGCGCGCCCTGGCAATCTGGGAAAAATCGAGCGGCGCAAACCATCCGCTGTCCGCGGCGACGCTCAACGGCCTTGGCGAGCTGTATCGGGCCGAAAACCGCCTCGACGAAGCCATCACCACCTACAAGAAGGCGATCGCGCTCGTCGACGACGCCCTCAATCGCGACCATCCGCGCATGGCCGAGTCGCTCGCGGGCGCGGCCTCGATTCATGCCCTGCTGGAGGAATACGAAGTGGCGGAGGCCTTCTACAAGCGCGCCCTCGAAATCCGCGAGAAGTCATTTGGCGAGAATCACCCCGCAACCGTGCGCACGATGGAGGAGTTGTCGGAGGTCTACTTCAAACTGAAAATGACCGCCGAAGGCGAAAAGCTCGAGAGCCGCGCGCTCGACATCCGAACCCGCAAACGCTAGGCCGCGCCGGGGCGGTTGACGGCGCGATAAGCGTGCACCATCCTTGTGCCCGCCTCCGACCCAATGCTCACTCATCGTGCGGGAAAACCTTCGCGCGGCATTGTTTACGGTGGCATGGCGCTTGCAACCGGCAACCGTCTATCAAAAGGGAGAAATCCATGTCATCCAAACCACGCCTCCTGCTGCTCGCCGCAGGCCTCGCATTCGCCTGCGGCGCCATCGCCCAAGACATCAAGATCGGCCTCGTCGCCGCCCTGACCGGCGCGTCGGCCCAGTCCGGTGAAGCGATCACTCGAGGTCTTGCCATCGCGATCGACGAGCTGAACGCCAAGGGCGGCATCATGGGCCGCAAGGTCACGCTGGTGCGCCGCGACGACGAATCCAGCCCGCCCAAGGGACTGGCCGCCGCGCGCGAGCTCATCTCGAACGAGAAAGTCGCCGCGCTCTTCGGCGGCATCGATTCGCCGGTGTCGCTTGCGATCATCCCGGTGGTCAACAAGGAGAAGATGCCGTTCATCGGCGTCTGGGCCGCGGCCACCAACATCACCAAGAACGGCGCGAATCCCAACTACGTTTTCCGCGTCTCGGCGCAGGACGACCTCGTCGACATCAAGCTCGTCCGCTATGCGATGCAGACCTACGGCGTGAAGAAGCCCGGCCTCGTGCTCATCAACAATCCATGGGGCGAATCGAACGAGAAAGGCCTCAAGGTCGCGGCCGAAGCGGCAAAGATCGCCATCGCCGGCATCGAGAAGATCGAGCCGAACGACGTCGACATGACCGCGCAGCTCACGCGCCTGCGCAACGCGGGCGCCGATGCCCTGATCCTCGTGGCCAACGCGGCGCCGGGCGCGCAGATGATGAAAGCCCGCGAGCGCATGGGCTGGAAGGTGCCGGTGGTCTCGCACTGGGGCATCTCGGGCGGCCGCTTTGATGAACTCGTCGGGCCGACCGCGGGCGACGCGCATTTCGTGCAGACCTACAGCTTCTTCGGCAACCTCAACGACGCCGGCAAGCGCGTGTTCACGGCCATGCAGACGAAGTACGGCATCAAGACCCCGGCCGACGTGCTGGCCCCGGTGGGGACGGCCAATGCCTATGACGCGATGCACCTGGTCGCGCGCGCCATCGAGAAAGCCAGGAGCACCGACGGCGAAGCGATCCGCAAGGCGATGTACGAGATCGACGACTATGCCGGCCTCATCAAGACCTACAGGAAGCCTTTCGCACCGAACGACCACGAAGGCCTCGGCCCTGACGACTACATCATGGTGAAGTTCGAGGGCGGCAAGATCGTCCCCGTAGGTAAGTAGATCGGGCAAGTAAGCCGCCCCGGGCGCAACCACAAGAACAGCGACAACAAGGCCAAGGGCCCCGTTCAGCGGGGCCCTGCCTTTTCAGGGCATGGATCTCAACACTTTCTTTTCCGCAGTCGTCGCAGGCGTGGGTCTCGGCAGCATGTACGGGCTCACTGCGCTCGGGTTTTTCGTCACGTATTCGGTGTCGGGGACGGTGAATTTCGCGCAGGGCTCGACGCTCATGCTGGGCGCGGTGCTGTCATTCACGCTCGGGGTGAAATTCGGATGGCCGATGTGGGTCGCGGCCCCGATCGCCCTGGCGGTCTGCGCCGCGTGGAGCGCGCTGGTCGAAGCAATCGGCGTGCGGCCGTTCGCGCGCCGCGGCTCGGAGTCCTGGCTGCTGGCGACGGTGGCGCTCGGCCTGATCCTCGAGAACGTCGTGCTCTTTACCTTCGGCAAGGATCCCCGTGGCATGCCGGCCACCTTCCTCACCAACACGGGCTTCGAGCTCGCGGGGCTGCGGGTGACGCTGCTGCAGGTCGCAATCCCCTTGGTGGGATTCGGCATTGCGTTTGCGTTGAATGCGTTCGTCACCAAGTCGGCGGCAGGCAAGGCAATGCTGGCCGTGGCGCAAAACCGCGATGCGGCCCGCCTCATGGGCATCAATGTCGCCCTCGTCGTCACCGGGGCGTTTGCGCTCTCCGGAATCTTCGCGGGCGTGGCCGGCATGCTCATCGCGCCGCTGTATACAGTCTCGGCCGGCATGGGAACGCTGTTCGGCATCAAGGCCTATGCCGCCGCGATCCTCGGCGGCCTCGGCAACCCGTGGGGCGTGATGCTTGCCGGCGTGCTGCTCGGCACCGCCGAGTCGGTGATCACGGCCGGTTTCGGATCGAGCTGGACGCAGATCCTGTCGTTTGCGCTTGTGATCGTTGCGCTTGCGCTGCGGCCGCAGGGCTTGTTCGGCCACGCCACGGTGAAGAAGGTATGAGCGGCGTGTCGAACCGGGCAACGCTCGTGCTCGCGCTGGCCGCAGTGGCGGCCGCGACCGCGGGCGCGTTCTACGGCAACAACTACCACCTGCTGATCATCGGCACGATCGCCATCAGCGCGATCGTCGCGACCGGCCTCAACGTGCTGTTTGGGCTGGCCGGGCAGATTTCGTTCGGCCATGCGGGATTCTTCGCGATCGGCGCCTACACCGCATCGGTCCTCTCGGCCAGGCTCGAGGTGCCCTTCGTGCTCGCGGCGCTTGCCGGGGCCGCGCTCGCGGCGATCGCCGGCGCGTTGCTGGCAGTGCCGGCCTTGCGCGTGCGCGGGCCGTATCTCGCGATGGTCACGATCGCTTTCGGGTTCGTGATCGAGCAGGGCGCGGCCGAATGGAAGAGCGTGACCGGCGGCTGGAACGGCTTCATGAACATTCCGCGCCCCGGCTGGATCGGCGGCGCGATGGACGACCGGGTGCTCGCAATCGCCTGCGCGGCGATTGCGGGCCTGCTGCTGTACGGCTTCGCACGGTTCGCTTCGTCGCGCTGGGGCCTCGCGATGCGCGCCACGCGCGACGCGGAAATCGCCGCGCAGTCGCTCGGCGCCAATCTCGTCGCGGTGCGCACCCTGGCCTTCGCCATCTCCGCGGCGGTCACGGGCTTCGCGGGCGCGCTCTTCGCAACCCTGCAGGGATTCATCAGCCCCGAATCGTTCCCTTTCTTCATGTCGATCACCTTCGTGCTGCTCGTGCTGGTCGGCGGCCAGGGCAGCGCTTCGGGTCCGCTGCTCGGCGCGCTGGTCGTGGTGCTGCTGCCTGAAATGCTCTCGGCGCTGGCCGAATACCGGCTCATGTTCTTCGGCGGGTTGCTTCTGCTCGTGCTGTGGCTGGCGCCTTCGGGCATCGCGGGCGCGGCGGCGTCGCTCTGGTCCAGGGTTTCCCGGCGCACCCACCGGGCGCTGCCGGTGACGGGCGATGAGAGGCGGGTGTCCCGTTTCCTTTCGCGCGAGCACGGTGCGCCGCTCAGGGTCGACAGGCTCTCGGTGCGTTTCGGCGGCAACCTCGCCGTGGACCAGGCCTCGCTCACCGCCGAGCCCGGACGCATCACGAGCCTGATCGGGCCCAACGGCGCCGGGAAGACCACGCTGCTCAACCTCGTCTCGGGTTTCTACAAGCCCGAGGCCGGAACGGTCCGCGTCGGTTCGGCGGAGATCACGGGCGCGCCTTCGTTTGCGGCCGCGCGCGCGGGCGTTGCAAGGACTTTCCAGACCTCGCAGCTTTTCGGCGGCATGACCGTGCAGGAGAACCTGCTCGTGGCGCTCAACCGCGGAAGGCTTGCGGGGGCCGCGGCGGTGCCGGCCGCCGAGGGCGCCGCGCTGGCGGACGCATTGCTCGCCTGGGTCGGATACACGGGATCGTCGCAGCGCGCGGCAAGCGAGTTGCCGCACGTGGATCGCCGGCTGGTCGAGATCGCGCGCGCGCTCGCGACGCGCCCGGAAGTGCTGCTGCTGGACGAACCCGCGGCCGGGCTTTCGACCGAGGATACCGAGCGGCTCGGCGAAGTGCTGCGCCGGATCGCGGGCCTGGGCCTTGCCGTCCTCATCATCGAGCACGACATGCCGCTCGTGATGGGGATTTCCGATCGCATCTACGTGATCGACGCCGGCCGCATGATCGCCGAAGGCTCGCCCGCCGAAGTGCGGCAGGATCCGGCCGTTCGCCGTGCTTACCTTGGCGATGATGAAGCGGTGTCGGGCGAGGGCGCTCGCCCGCCCGCCCGCGCTGCGGGCGCAACCCGCGCGCCGGAGGCACTTCTCGTCCACCAACTGACCGCGGGCTATGGCGCCGCGCCGGTGCTCGAAAGCGTTTCGCTTGCGGTGCGCGAAGGCGAACTCGTCGCGCTGCTCGGCGCAAACGGCGCGGGCAAATCCACGCTCATGCGCGCGATCGTCGGGCTGCACCGGCCGATCGAAGGGAGCGTGAAGTTTGCCGGAAGCGAAATCACGCATGCGCAGGCGCACGCCATCGCGCGCTCCGGGCTCACACTGGTCCCCGAGGGACGGCAGGTGTTCCCCGAGCTCAGCGTCGAGGACAACCTGCGCCTCGGCGCCTACGCAAAGCAGGCGCTGCCGGACGAGCGCGTCGATGAACTGTTCGGCCTCTTTCCGCGGCTCGCGGGCCTGCGCACGCGGCGCGCGGGCCTGTTGTCCGGCGGCGAGCAGCAGATGCTCGCGCTTGCGCGCGGGCTTGCCGCGAATCCGCGCGTGCTGCTGCTGGACGAGCCTTCGCTCGGTCTCGCGCCGGCGATCGTGAAGGAGCTGTTCGGCGCCCTGGCCCAGCTGCGCGCCGAAGGCCGCACCATCGTGCTCGTCGACCAGATGGCGCGCCTTGCGCTTTCGCTCGCCGACCGCGCGTACGTGCTCTCTTCGGGCAAAATCGTGTTCGCGGGCACTGCGGAAGAGTTGAAGAACAACCCCGTGCTGGAGAAAGCCTATCTTGGCGGCGCTTAGAAAAAAGCCACGCATGCAGCCTGCATAAGCCGAACGGCGAGTTTTCAGTATCGAGTTCGCGGATAGTTTGCGCCGGTTACCGCGCGATTGACAATGCCGGCGACCCCGAACGACCTCAAAAGCCCGCACTCGGGCTGGATGTGATGCCCGCAAAGAGCGCGCCGATGCGACTCATTCAATCGCCCGCGTCGCCTGCACCAATACCGCATTCGGAATCCTGACGCCAAGCGTCTTGGCGGACATCACGTTCAATGGCCGTCACATTATGCGGTTTCAACGGGTTCTCGGGTTTAGTGCAATGCATCGAGCAGGTGTGACAAATTCACGTTGGCCTGGCTGGACGAATGCCTCTCCGGAAGCGCGTCACTGCAAGGCGTCGAAGGTGTTGGTCTGCAGGGAGTACGACGTTTCTTGAAATGCCACCCGCTCCTGCGTAACCTGATGCGATGGATAAGGAAAGTACCGGGCTTTCGCGGGTGCGCGACGCGGCGAAAAAGAAACTTCTGTTTCTCCCTCACGCACTGCGGCAGATCAATCGGCCAGAGCGCATGATTGGTACAAAGGAAATCCGGCGGGTGATCGATGAGGGCGAAATCATCGAGAATTATCCCGAGGATGCCAGAGGTTATAGTTGCTTGATGCTGGGTTGTGGAGAAATGAATCGTCCGATGAAATGCCTGCATTGCCAAGGAGAGATGAAAAAAGGGGAGACGCCTTTTCACATCGACCGCAAGGACTGCCACCTGACCCTGGATCGCGTCCCGGCATGGGTCTGCACGCAGTGCGGCGAACCCTATTTCGAGGCGGGCGAAGTGGATGCCATTCAAGACCTCATTCAATCCGTCGAGCAAAAGACGCAGGCCATTGCCTTGGCTGATTGAGCGTCAAGCCGATGTCTCGGAGTCGGTCGGCTGGCCACCGCGGTTGGCGTCGGGGTTGAAGTTGGCCCGGTCCCCGAAAGTCTGCACGAACAGGATCAGCCCTGAGCGTGCGCCAGGGAGCGCTTCGGCGTACGCATCGGCCAACAATCGGGTGGCGATACGGCAAAGCTCGCCCAGCCACGCGCGATGCCGGCCGAAGGCGGGGCGCAGCAGCTTCGGGACGGTGAACACGTACTGGCGGTGCGGCACGGGCGCGAGCACGTTCGCCTCAACCCAATCAGCGTAGAGCAGCACGCGTTTCTGGTGGCAGCTCGCACAGAAGTACCTCGTCTTGCACGAGTACGCGAGCAAGTAGTCGCGCCCGCAGGATTGAAGCTGTAGTTCACCATTGGTCGGATTGCGACGTTGATCGGGTTTGGCCAGCGTCAGGCAGCCCGGGGCCGCACGACAGGAAACAGATCGCAATCGAGTGGGCCGCCGACGGCGACGCCTGGATCGTGCAACATCGGCTGCAGGTTGGGCCGTGGGTTGTAAGTGACGTCGTCACCCATCCAGCGCACGATATAGGCGCGTCGCTTGACGTCGGTCGACGAATTCCCAGGAGCACCGTGGACGGTGAGTCCGTGGTGGACGGTGCAATCACCGGGCTCCAGCTCGAACTGCACTAGCTTGAGCTCGGAGCGCATGGCCTCGATGTCGGGAACCGGCGGAAGATCCTCCTTGTAGAGGTCCTGATCCTTGAACGAAACCGCCTTGAAGCGTTTGCCCCAGCGATGCGACCCGCACACGTATTCGACCGCACCGCTGGCCTTGGTGACGCGATCGAGTGCAAGCCAGATCGTGCAAACCTGCGTGCCTGCGACGGGCCAATAGGGCGCATCGTGGTGCCACAACGTCGGCGTGCTGGTACCCGGCATCTTGATCAGGAACTGATCGAACAATAAGTTGACCTTCCTGGAGCGCAACATCGCGGCAGCAATATCGGCCGAAGGAGACTCGAACACGAAGTCACGCAGTTCGGCCAGATGGCGCCACACGAAGGTGTCACCGAAGAAACGACCCTGGCCATCTCGCGTCGCATCGAGTCCCATCTTGCTGGGCGCAGCCATGTCAGCTTCCGCCGCATCCTGCAATCGCTTTACCGTATCCGGATCGAAAAGCTTGCGCAGGCACACGATCCCGTCTTCTTCATACGTGCGGATCTCGTCTTCGGTGATGGCGCGAATGGGCTGGTATTTCATCGAGGACTCCACGTTGATGAAAGAAAAATCTGACGACAGACCAAGGATAGGAAATTCAACCGTATGAGGGCAACTATGGCACAAGAAAGCGTCCTCAAGAGTCGTGCTTCCCTGATGTGGTGATCTGAATCCCCAAGTTTTTTCGGCCCACCGGCACAAACGACATGGAAAGCTGGGCTGCGGGAACCAGGTGCTCGTAGCGATCCGGGATGTGGCGGGACAGCTCGGGCAGAAATAGCGGGGCTTGCACGAGTACGCGAGCAAAAGTAGTCGCGGCCGCAGGCGTCGCGTCGACCAGATGGCGCGCCTTGCGCTCGCGCTGGCCGATCGCGCCTACGTCATTTCCTCGGGCAGAATCGTGTTTGCAGGCAGCGCGGAGGCGTTGAAGAACAACCCCGTGCCGGAGAAAGCCTATCTTGGCGGCGAATAGAAAAAGCAAACGGAGACCCGCGTGACCAGACCCCTCAAGCACCACGGCCGCTACGACTACGTGCCGATCCACAAGCGGCCCGACTATCATTTCCCGGGCGGCAAGCGCCTTGCGGTGTACCTGGGCTTCAACCTCGAGCATTTCGATTTCGGCGCGGGCCTCGGCGCGCGCATCGGCCCGGAAAGCCCGCAGCCGGACGTGAGCAACTACGCCTGGCGCGACTACGGCAACCGCGTGGGGGTCTGGCGCCTGATCGAGCTGTTCGACCAGCTGAAGCTTCCGGTCGGCGTCCTCACCAACACCGCGCTCTACGACTACTGCCCCGAGGTGCTCGAGGCTTTCGTCGCGCGCGGCGACGAGATGATCGGCCACGGCCACACCAACTCGGACCGGCAGGGCACGATGCCCGAGGCCGAAGAAAAGAAACTCTTCGAGTACTGCCGCGACCGCATCGCCAAGGAATCCGGCAAGGCGCCCAAGGGGTGGCTCTCGCCGTGGCTTTCGGAAAGCCTGACGACGCCGGACCTCATGACCGAGACCGGCTACACCTACACGCTCAACTGGTGCATCGACGACCAGCCGGTGAAATTGCGCACGCGCAGCGGCAAGCCGCTCTGGTGCATTCCCTATCCGCAGGAGGTGAACGACATCCCCATGATC
>Ga0163153_10006727_pt1 | contig 12754 bp, 9 predicted proteins | sample OliLakLV19MP6IB1_FD_148629 | JGI IMG/M metagenome (GOLD analysis project Ga0163153, IMG submission 148629) | Freshwater microbial mat bacterial communities from Lake Vanda, McMurdo Dry Valleys, Antarctica - Oligotrophic Lake LV.19.MP6.IB-1 | ecosystem: Environmental > Aquatic > Freshwater > Lake... | reverse complement strand
TATCAGTACCGCCGGAAACTAAACGTAGTCCACCTGTCTGTAAGACGATAGCAAGTGCTTGGCAGTTAGCTATCACTTGCTTTTGATAACTAATAAATGATGGTTGTAATGCTTCGGCAAAGGCAACCGCTTTGGCTGCGATGATGTGTTCGAGCGGGCCACCCTGGATGCCAGGGAAGACAGCCGAGTCTATCTTTTGAGCGAGATTTTTTTTGCCCTCAGTGTCTAAGCGGTCATTGATCTGCGAGAGAATAATAGCGCCACGAGGTCCACGCAGTGTTTTGTGAGTGGTCGTGGTAACAATATCAGCCAGACCAACCGGATCAGGATGTAGCTTGGCAACCACCAACCCAGCAATATGAGCCATATCAACGATAAAATAGGCACCGACTTCATCAGCGATTGTTTTAAATTTTTCAAAATCAATAATGCGAGCATAGGCTGAAGCTCCGGCTAGGATTATTTTTGGCTTATGCTCGAGGGCTAAGGAGCGTACTTGGTCGTAGTCAATCAGCTCGGTATCTTGTCTGACACCGTAGTGGACAAAGTGATAAGACTTGCCAGAAAAATTTACCGGATGTCCATGAGTTAGATGTCCGCCATGTGCCAAGCTAAAGCCAAGAATGGTGTCTCCTAAATTTGCCACAGCCATATAGGCGGCCATGTTGGCCTGAGAACCAGCATGTGGTTGGACGTTGACATGTTCGGCACCAAAGAGCTGTTTAGCTCGTTCGATAGCCAAGCTCTCTGCCTGATCGATGAACTCATTACCACCATAGTAGCGTTTATTCGGATAGCCTTCAGCATATTTATTAGTCAGCACGGAGCCGGCAGCTTCAAGAACAGCTTGAGAAACAAAATTCTCTGAAGCGATCATTTCAGCACCTTCACGTTGACGATTCAGTTCGCTGGTGATGATTTTAGCAATTTTGGGGTCTTGGGTTGTGAGGATTGAATTCATGGTTTTTTATTTCAGTTGGGGCGGGTTTGAAACCCACCCTTACGTGTTTATTATAGAGTTTCAGTATATCTTATGATTTAGAGAGTATCCTATTTTTTCATCTTCGTAAAGTTACTCTTTTTACCATTATGCCACTCAACTATTTTGCCCATAGCTATCTCTACTGGATCAGCTAAGCGTAAAGTTTTGATCATACCTTTGGTCAATAGAGGGAAATGTTTAATCCTGTCCAATGTTTGTGGGACATACCAGACATCATCCGCAGTTGTCATCCAGCCTCGGCTGTCAAAGCACGATAGGTCTAGAGGTCGAGAGTAGCTGCGTAAGGTTTTGCGTCCACTATGCAGAAAATATTCATGAAAAAAAGAAACAGCTAATTCTCTCGGGTTGAGATAGATAGGCTCACGATAACGTAGGACACCGTGATTAGTTTTGGTAATACCGCCCCAACGACCAGACATTCTAAATAAAGCGACTACATGGTCATCATCGATACCGTTGATTGATTTCAAATCCATGATCAAAGGCTTGTGTCCTTGAAGTCGGAGAGCCAGAGTGGCTATCATAGCTCCTTCCAGACAATGAGCCGTTCCACTGGCTAAAACCTGTCGTGGAGACTGGCAGGTGTCACCACCCAGCTCAAAATTAAAAGGCAAGGTGTTGAGCCAATCCTGAATCTTGGCAGGAGTTGAGAGTTTTTTTAGTTGGCGAAGCTCGGAAGTGATTAGATGATACATAAAAAATAGTAATTATGTTTTACCACGGTTTATGCTACTATAGATAAACCTGAGTTCATTGACAAAAAAGCTCCATTCGTGAGCTTTATCTTCCTACAATATATCTAAGGAGACCAACCATGCATCTGTCACCCCTGGCTTTTGTGCTTTGTTTTGTCCTCTTTTCCCTGATCTCGGTTTTTTTCCAGAGTTTCTTTCTCCATCGATACTCGGCGCACAAGATGTACACGATGCCACTTTTTACGGAGAGGATTGTACATTTCTTGACCTGGGTGATCATGGGCTCGTCGTACCTCGTACCTCGGGGCTATGCTATCCTGCACCGTGAGCATCATGCTTACTCGGACACGGACAAGGACCCTCACTCGCCTCATCATGTGCCTGATCTTTTTACCATGATGTGGAATACGAAGAAGCGTTACGGTCAGATCTGTCGGCGTCGGGTGACGATCGAGCCGCGCTTTGAAGACGGACGCTATCCCCAGTGGGGCTTGGTGGATGGCATTGGTAACAATCGATTTTTCCGAGTGGTTTGGGGGGCTGTCTACTTCGCCATCTTCTGGCTTACCGTGACGGTTTGGTGGCAGTGGTTGCTCTTGCCCATCGCCTTTGTCATGGGTCCGGTTCATGGAGCCATCGTCAACTGGTGTGGTCATATGTATGGCTACCGCAACTTCGACCTTGACGATCAGTCACGTAACACCATGGCAGTAGATGTGGTGACGATGGGTGAATTATTTCAAAATAACCATCACAAGTACAGCGACCGTGCCAATTTCGCTGGGCAGCACTGGTGGGAGATTGATCCGACCTTTCAGATTATGCGTCTCTTGGATTTCTTGCATATCATCAGATTGCAGCGACCCAAGAAGACAGATTTCAAGCTGGTAGCTTAGAGCTACTGTAGGAGGTACATTAATGCCCCGCTTTCAAACTGCATCAGGCAGTGAGGAGCGGGGCTTTTTATTTTAAAACAAATACAAACATTTCTTCTGCGAGCCGCGTTCGACGCGGCGTGGCAGTCTAGTTTGAAATAGGGCCTTGATTTAAGATTAGTAACAGACTTAGGATAATTATATAAACTAGATTGCTTCGCCCAAAGCGGCTCGCAAAAGAAAATAATTAACTCTGTAGCTCCTTCACCATATACGTCCCTGCTAATTTGTGTGTCAATTTTCTCACCGTTTTACCTCTACGGTGTGTGTGATATACTTTAGGAGCTTAATTTTTAATATTATCTATGGAACAAAATCCTCTGAGCCCTCCAATCACTCCAGCGATACCCTTAACAGTCCAACCGCAGATGTCGCAAGTCATGCCACCGATCCAACCTAGTCAACCAAAAAGTAGAATCGGAATAATTATAGCGGCGGCGGTGATTATTACGTTATTGGGCGTTGCGACTGCAGGGGCTTTTTATTTTAAAGTTTGGCCATTTTCCGGAGGATTAGTTGATAAAAAAACTGCATTCAAAAATCTCTTTACCAAAGTCGAAGATATTTCCAGCGCCTCCTATGAGATGAATCTAGAGTTTAAAGGGGTAGAACGTGAGGTTGGAGCAAAACCCTTAAAATTAACCTTTCCAGAAATTGAGCAACAGAAAGCAGTATTGCAGCGAGATGGTGACCGCTTTCGAGATATTAAAATAATTTTTACTGCCTTGAATAATGACTATCGAGGGAAGAGTAAATATCCCAAAGCGTTGGCAGGTTTGCCGGATCTGACTGGAACGTCGATTAATAATTATACCTATAGCTCGACAGATAGTGATTTTAGCTTGATGGTGGCATTTGAGTCAGATAAAGCTATTGACGAAATTAAACGTCAAGAAAAATATAATCCAGTAACCATCAGCGGTAAGTCGGTAACTTTTTCTAAAGCTACTGGTGTGCCCTATTATTATCTTAATCAACAGCCAGCACAACCCCAATGGATCGCTTTATTGGATCAGCAGGACTATTTGTATCAATCAATGCCTGGTGATACCAAGGCCAAAATAAAGTTTGGAGGTACTGCTGAGCGCAGTAAAGATAAACAAGTTGATGCCGAATTTCATGCAGCTTTTGACCTCAGTCTCGGCGATTTAAGTTTTGCTCTTGATGGGGATTTATTGAAAAAGGGTGAAATTTTTTATGGTCGTATAAATAAAATGCCATCATTGTTTGCAGATGTCTCAGTTTTCAAACAGAAGTGGGTTAAAATAACTAAGGATGATTTTAGCGGTTGGGGCTATTTTGAAGTTGACACAGTAGGCGATCCAAAAAAAGATCTGTCGGTGACAGTATTGGATCAAATGAAGCTTGCCCTGACGATCGCCAATGAAGAACAAGTATTAAACGTAGATTTTAATTTACCAGACGAGAAAATTGAAAATAAAAATTACTATGTCTACCAAATTTCCTTCCAGCCAGAGAAGGTAGCTAAGTGGTATGAGCGTTTAGAAAAAGAACTACGCGAGAAATACGGTGATATGGCTATCGTCAAGCTCGATAAAGATACTTTGAGTTTATTACAGAGTGACTCGTTTAAAGAATACATGAAGTATATTAACGATAATAATCGCTGGAAGATTGTCGTTGATCCACGTAGCGGTTTTCCTGTCCGCTTTGATACTTGGAGCCGGCTGGTTCCGCCTGATAGTGCCACGAAGCTGGCGAAGAGACAGTTTGAGCTCAGCGGTAGCTTGAAGCTGACAAATATCAACCAACCAATTGTAGTGACTGAGCCACAGGAGAGTATTACTGTCGAAGATGTGATGATTAGCTTTATGGGTATTACTAAAGAAGAGTACCGCTTTCAACAACAAGAGAGCCGTATCTCTTTGGTGCGAAGCGCTTTAAGATCGTTTAAGAGTTATACAGGTGCCTATCCGACTACGCTCGATCAGTTACTTTTGAAACGTTCGGAAGTGACCAAAGTGGCGGACAATCAACCTCCTCGCTCTGTGTTAGTGGGGGATAGAGAATTGACGTACCCAGATTTCTCATCCGGAACGTCAGATCCTGATAGTCCATTTGTTAAGAGTATTCCGCAGGATATTTTCGCCAATAAACCTTTCGACTACCAGCTGGTAGGAGCCGATTATGCTTTGAAGTATCAGATGGTTTTACCAGCCCGCCGTATGGATGCAGATCCGAAATCTTATAATTCTATTGGTGTGCAAGTTCTAGATTATATTAACGGTCAGAATACAGCTAACGAGAAAAATATCTCTACAGAAATCGTGGCAGCAACAAAAATAGATAGCGACAAAGACGGTTTGCCTGATTTTGTGGAACAGTACTACAAATCTGATCCGAAGAAAAAAGATACTGACGGTGATGGTTATCCTGACGGTGAAGAAGTAAAGAATGGATTTGATCCTAGTGGTCCTGGTGAGTTAGATTATAGCGACCGTTGGTCTAATAATAATTTGGTGAGTTTTGATAACTTTGAGGATGGTCGTGCCAAAGCGACAATAGCTGCCGTTAAGGGATCTTTAAGTGCAGTCGTGCCAGCAATACTTATATGTGAAGATAGCAAAGGTGTCGTTACTTATGATGGAACTAATGCCTGTGATGGTTCGACGAAGCCAGTGGTAAATACCTCTATTTGCGGCACTATGAATGAGCTTGGGTCTTGGCCAAACCTAGAGAGCGATGGATTTCTCTATACCAAGTGTTTTACAAGTAAAGATGGAAACACAAGTTACAGTGCTACGAATGGCCAATGTACTATAGATTGTTCAGCCGCTAATGGCTGTGTTTCTGTAGGTACTTGCTAATCTGCTGGTAGCCTGACCTTTTCTAAGTAGGAGGAATCAAAAGAGCCTTGCCTTCAAACTGCTTAACGCAGTGATGAAGGTGGGGCTTTTTATTTTAAAACAAATACAAATATTTCTTCTGCGAGCCGCGTCCATCACGTCTGACGTGACGCGGTTCGTAAATGGTGATCTATTAGAGATTGCTTCTCGCCCTCTGGGCGATCGCAATGACCAATGTGCGGTAAAGTTTTAGGCTCTAAGTTTTTAGTTTTTAGCTACTAACTCCTTCACCATATACGTCCCCTCAAGGGTGTAGCCTAATTTTTTGTAATACTCTCGTACGCCAATTCCTGAGATGACGCCGATTTTTTTATAGCCCGCTTCGATTGACAAACGTTCAGCCTCGGCCATGAGCTTTTTCCCAAAGCCTAGATGTTGTACGGGACTATCATCAGAGGCTACTGGAGTCATCTGGCCGTAGACATGGAGCTCACGAACCAAGGCGGCGCCTTTTAATTCGGGTAATAACACTTGATCTGGTTGGTTGTTGAAACGCAGGCGTAAAAAGGCATAGATAGTCATTTCGTCGGGTGTTTCAAAGCTAATAAAATGCTCTGTGCCGGCTGAAGCGCGGTAGGTACGGTGCTTTAATTCTGCTTGGGCTACTTCTGTAGTATCAGCTCGTGGCTCGCGGCAACGAATACATTTACAATACTCGCCGTTGCCAGCCATTTCCTGCTGCAGATACTGACGTAGATTAGTAATACTATTCCCAGCTATGATACTTTCCTCTGGAATATCACGGATCAAGCGATTGATGCGGACATAGGGTGGAGTGATACGCTTGATAGCCATTAACAGATCATACAATTCCTTTTCGGAATAGGGTTTGTATTTACCGTTTTTATACCAGTGCCAGAGCTGAGCATATTCATTGACCACACAGGGGTAAATTTTCACTTGATCGGGCTGAAGATCTTCGCTGGTGTAGACATACTTAAACATTTCTAAATCATGTTCGGGTGTGGAGCCTGGCAGGTCAGGCATATAGTGATGATCTACTTTGAAACCGGCTTCTTTTAGCAAACGGGTGGCTTTAATAGCATTTTCTAAGGTGTCACCACGGCGGATTAATTTCAGAATTTCATCATCAGTATGTTGCACACCGAGCTGGACTCGTGTGCAGCCTAGATAACGTAAGCGTTTGACTTCTTCTTCGTCGATATGATCTGGGCGGGTTTCCAGCGTCAGACCGATGATCCTATAGCGAGCGGTCTCGTTGATATTTTGTTCATCAGGCAATGATCGTGGGTTAGGATCGGGATCTGGACCGTCGTTTTCGTTTTCCCCGACCCTTTTCCCCGATCCCGACCCTGCTCTATATGTATTCACGGCATAAAAAATATCCCGAATAAATTCTTCTTGATACATTTTTTCATAGGCCGACCAGGTACCGCCGAGCACAATGATTTCTAATTTATCAACTTTGTGACCATTATTTTCCAAAGCTCGGATACGACCTTGCGTTTGATTAATAGCATCAAAAGAATTGCGTACTGCTCGCTGGGCCGCCGGTTCATTGGATAAATAACTTTTAGGCATATTGGGCTCAGTCGGACAGTAGACACATTTTCCGGGGCAGACAAAGGGTTTAGTTAAGACAGTAATCACCGTGACTCCTGAGAGTGTTCGTACCGCTCGTTTAATGAGCAATCGCTCAAGAGCCTTATTCTCTGTTATCAGCCTCTGGCTGAGCATTTGACGATAGGTAGCAATCAGGGTAGATTTGGGCAGAGGTGCAATCTTGAACTCGCTATACATCTGACGCAAACGCGAAGCCAGCTCTGTTTGAGAGCTTGGGGTATCATGTGAGATTTTTTGGACGATAATTTCTGCCGACATGAATAAAAAAATATGGATTCAACAATTGGTCAAAGATAGCTACCAAGCTATCGCTGCTGAGTTTCACCAAACTCGTCAGAAGCATGTCTGGCCTGAGTTAGATTTACTCACGGGCTATGTCCAGCCTGAGGCACATGTCCTTGATCTTGGCTGTGGTAATGGCAGGTTACTAAAAGCCTTGTCTACTGTCAATTTGACCTATCGCGGCATTGAAGCAAATCATTACCTCTTAGAGCAAGCTCGCCAGCAATGGCCCGGCCAAGAGTTCCTATTTGGAGAACTGCCGACTGTCGAGCTTGGCTCAGCAAAGTACCAAGCCGTATTTATGATAGCAGTTTTTCATCATCTCGTAGACCGACAGGACCGTCTCGAGGCTTTACAAAAAATCTATCAATGTTTGCAGCCTGGGGGATATTTGTTAATGACTAATTGGTGGCTCTGGCAACCTCGTTATCTTCAGAATTATTTTCACTGGCTTGATCGTAAGCTAGCTTGGAATGATTTTTTTGTCTCTTGGGGACCAAAAGATAAAAGACAGTGGCGTTATTACCATGGTTTTACCCCAAGAGAGTTGGTGAGATTACTGAAGTCTGCAGGTTTTACGATTGAGCTACAAACTAAAAACGGTTTTAATCTGATGACGGTAGCTCGTAAAGGCTAGATTTTAGTTGCTTCGCTTGCTATACTTATAATCGTATGAAGCGAATTTTTTTTATCCCACTCCTGATCATAAGTAGTGTTTTTTTCATTGTAGATTCATCGGTCAAGGCAGCGACATCACAGTCAGTCACAGGCGATATCATCCTAGCTCAAGAGCAAAAGTATTATGGCAATTTGTATGTTGTTGGGAATAGTCTTCGTCTGGAAGGAGAAGTTATGGGAGACGTCTATGTGGCCGCTAATGAATTAGTAATTAATGGTGTAGTTCATGGTGACGTCTTAGGTGTAGCTCGCGTACTGACTATCAATGGTACTGTGGATGGTAATGTCCGTGTAGCGACCCAAGAGTTAGAAGTCTATGGCACTATTGAACGCAATATGTCTCTGTTAGCTGACCAAGCAACTATCAGAGATACCGCCAACATCAAAGGGACAGTAACGGGCATAGCGACCAACCTAATTGTTTTGGGTGTAGTCAGTGATTCTATTGAAGGCTCATATACTAATATATTGTTAGCATCTACTGTCGGACGTAATGTCAACGTGAAAATTACTAATGACTTCGATACTGGTTTGCATGTCTTAGCTACAGCCCGTATTGCTGGCGACCTGCAATATACGGCCTTACAGCCCGCCAAAGTGGCGAAAGGTTCAGTCATCTCTGGTGATACAACGTATAATATGACAGCCGCTGGTAATGAGCATTTATGGTCAATAGATTTAGGAGATTCAAATTGGTGGTTGGCTCGGTTGGGTTATTTTGCTAGCCTTTTATTAGTAGCTATTTTATTATGGAGACTGAGCGACAAACGGTGGCGTGAAGTGGGAGACATCATGATACTACAACCACGGAAAAGTTTGTGGTACGGACTATTATTTTTAGTGTTTGCTCCAGTTGCAGCACTATTATTAATCGTAAGTTTAATCGGCCTACCTGTGGGATTGGTCATCGCTGTTTTTTATGGTATGGCTTGGTATTTTTTCCCCGCTTGGACGATTCTCTATATTACCAACCTTATGGGTCAACGAGTACAGGCAGTAAAACTGTTGCCTGTAGTCTGGCAGATGATGCTGGGACTTATCATTATCATTATACTTGGCCAGCTCTCATTTGTCGGTGTCTTTTTCTCATTACTGTTATTTATCCTAACCACAGGTGCTCTGATTGAAAGTTGGAGACGCTGGCTGGGAGCAAAAAAATAATGATTATTGATGCTACTATTTTCAAAGCCTATGATATTCGTGGTGTCTATCCGGCTCAGATTAATGAAGACTTGGCTTTTGCCTTAGGGCAAGCATATGTTGTCTGGCTAAAAAAAATCACTAAGAAAGAGCGTTTACAAATTGTTGTGGGTCAGGACATGCGGACCTCTTCGCCCAGCTTAGCAGAGCGTCTGATGGCTGGCCTGATGGACCAAGGAGTCGAGGTTATAGCAGTCGGATTGATTTCAACGCCGACGTTTTATTTTAGTGTGGCTTATCCTCAGTATGATGGTGGGATTATGGTCTCGGCTTCTCATAATCCAGCTGAGTATAACGGCTTTAAAATTGTCAGAGAGCGAGCTAAGCCGGTTAGTGGTATAAGTGGGTTGCAAGATTTACGTTTATTAGGAGAAAAAAATAATTTTAAACCAGCTATACAGCCAGGGAAAAAAATCCATCACGAGCACATGGTCCAAGAAGAAGCCAAGGTGCAGCTTGGCGGTACCGATGTGGTGACCATAAAACCTTTTTCTATTGTCGCTGATACGGCTAATGGTATGGGAGCACAATATCTAGATGAGTTATTTACATATTTACCGTGTACGCTTCATAAAATGAATTGGGAGTTTGATGGCACCTTTCCTGGGCATGATCCGGATCCTTTGAAAGAAGATAATATGAAATATCTCCAGGCTGAAGTTTTAGCGACAAAGGCAGATCTTGGCATTGCCACTGATGGTGATGGTGATCGTATTTTTTTCGTTGATAATGAAGGGCAGATAGTGCCGCCTGCGGTCCTACGTGGGATTTTAGCCAAGATTTTTTTAGCCGAAAAGCCAGGATCTACCATTGGTTATGATATCCGTCCGGGTCAGATTACGGAAGATATGATTTTGCAATATGGTGGTAAACCGATGCTAACCAAAGTCGGACATTCTCTGATCAAAGAACAAATGTTGGCACAAGATTCGTATTTTTCAGGTGAAAGTTCTGGACATTTGTTTTTGAATCAAGATTACGGCTGTTTCGAAATGCCGATGATCATGATTATTAGATTCCTGCAGGAATTATCTGCCAGCGGACAGACCTTGGCTGACTATGTACGACCATTGAAGAAATATATACCTTCGGGAGAGATTAATTCTACTGTGGTAGATGCTCAAGCGGTGCTACAACGTTTGAAAGAAAAATATCATGACGGTCAGCAGTCAGAGCTTGATGGTCTGTCAGTCAAATATCCTGATTGGTGGTTTAATGTGCGAACTTCTAACACAGAGCCGTTGATTCGCTTGAACCTAGAGGCTCGCAGTCAGCAAGTGATGGAGGAAAAGCGGGATGAGGTCTTGGGGTTAATTAGGAATTAAGAATTCAGAATTAAGAAAGGGAATTCAGCAATCAATAATTATGGAAAGGCATAATTCTACATTCTTCATTCTAAATTCCCTATTTCTAAAATGATTGGTGTCTTCGACTCTGGCCTTGGCGGCCTGACAGTTTTAAAAGAATTTATTCGTCTGCTGCCGCAGTATGATTATTTATATTTGGGAGATAATGCTCGGGCGCCGTATGGTGATAAAGATCAGGAGAGTATTTATCGGTATACCAAAGAAGCGGTTGATTATTTATTTTCAGCAGGGTGTACCTTAGTTATTTTGGCTTGTAATACTGCTTCGGCTGATAGCTTACGTAAACTACAACACGATTATCCAGACCGCAAGATTCTCGGCGTCCTGATACCATTAGCCGAAGCTGCTGTAGCTATCGGTGCTCAGCGAATTGGTATTATGGCCACAGCTAGTACCGTGGCGTCAGATAGCTATCGCCGAGAAATACAAAAGCTACAATCGAAAGCAAAAGTTATCCAATTAGCCACACCGTTATTGGTCCCTTTGATTGAAGCTGGCCAAGAACGTACTGTCTCAGCTCGACGAATTATTAAAAAATATGTTTTGAAACTAAAATCGTATAATGTGCAGGTCGTAATTTTAGGTTGTACGCATTATAGTTTCATCGCGAATACTATTAAGCGATATTTGGGGTCAAGAATTATTTGTCTTGATTCTAACAGTACTATTGCCGATAAGCTACAGGATTATTTACAGCGTCATCCGGAGGTTGAAAGTAAGATTATCAGGGGTACAAAAGTAAGATTTTATACTACCGGTGAGGCTGACAGCTTCAATAATTCTGCTACTAAATATTTTGGTGCTCAAATTGATGCTCAGCATACCGCATTACCATAGTTAGTGGCATTATTCTGTATTCGCCTGTATAATATGATCGTATGAAAATAACATTTTTTGAAACGACCTCCGAGCAGGAGAAATATTTGAAAGCTAAACTTAAGAAGCATAGTCTGCGTTTCTTCCGAAATAGGTTAGATACCCAGAGTTTGAAGCAGATTAAAGACACGGAGGCTCTGGGCGTGTTTATCGGTAGTAAGATAGATCAAGTTGTTTTGCATAGTTTACCAAAATTGAAACTAGTACTGACGTTGTCTACGGGCTTTGACCACATTGATTTGCTGGCCTGTAAAAAAAGCAGGATAGTCGTAGCGAATGTACCATCCTATGGTGAAAACACTGTGGCTGAGCACGCCTTCGCTTTGTTATTATCTATCAGTCGTAAAATTCATCAATCGTATGTCCGTACTTCACAGGGAGATTTTTCTTTGGCTGGTTTGCAAGGATTTGATCTGGCAGGCAAGACGATAGGCGTCATCGGTACCGGACATATTGGGCGTCATATGATACGTCTGGCTCAAGGCTTTGAGATGAAGGTTATTGCTTTTGATGTCTATCCTGACAAAGCGTGGGCTAAGAAGCAAAAAGTTCAGTACCTTAGTCTACTGCAACTACTGAAGCGTTCAGACATTGTCACCTTACATATTCCGTATATGAAAGCTACCCATCATCTATTGAATAAGCAGAATATGGCGGTGATGAAAAAAGGAGCAGTATTAATTAACACTGCCCGCGGTGGTTTGATTGATACCGCTGCTATGGTGAGAGCGTTACAATCTGGTAGATTACAAGCTTTAGGTTTAGATGTCTTAGAAGGTGAGCAACAGATTAAAGAAGAAGCTGAATTATTGGCCAAAGATTTTACGCGGGCGGATTTGGCAGTCAATATGGAGAATCATATTTTGATGCATTCAGACAAGGTTGTATTGACGCCACACAATTCTTTCAATAGTCGCGAAGCTTTGGAACGTATTTTGGATACTACTGTCGAAAATATCGAACAGTTCGCAGGGAAGAGGAAATTGCAGAATCAGATAAAATAAAAAAACATATCGCCCAGTCGCGTACGCGACCGGGCGATATGTTTTTATTTACACTGCAATCAAAACTGGCAAGATCATCGGACGACGTTGGGTTTTGGTATAGATGAATTGCCCCAGCTCATTACGTAATTTTTCTTTGATATATTCATCATTGATTTCCATTTTGATCTCAGATTCATTAATGATGCTTTTGATTTTACTACGGATAAGCTCAACTAATTGCTTATTTTCGCGCATATAGATAAAGCCACGAGAGATGATAT
>Ga0163153_10006726_pt1 | contig 12755 bp, 12 predicted proteins | sample OliLakLV19MP6IB1_FD_148629 | JGI IMG/M metagenome (GOLD analysis project Ga0163153, IMG submission 148629) | Freshwater microbial mat bacterial communities from Lake Vanda, McMurdo Dry Valleys, Antarctica - Oligotrophic Lake LV.19.MP6.IB-1 | ecosystem: Environmental > Aquatic > Freshwater >... | reverse complement strand
GGAATGACCTATGACGACCAAAGAATTCGTCGGTGCCGAGCTCGAGCACGCCTACGCCAAGGTTCTTGGCGGAAGAGTGATCGGAGGATTCAATGACGGAGGTTTGGATGTCACCACGTGTGACAGCTCAATCCCCACCGTTCAAGTGAAATCTTCGATTCCCATGGCCTGCAAGTTTCTGGCTGTATCCGAAAAGCGTCGCCAATTCATTCCGATCTGTATCGGTGAACCAGGGCAACGGGATGATGTTCTCACTTCGCTTCGAAAGTTCGGAGCGTGGATCGAGAATGGAATTCCTGGACGCGATCGGGCACTTCAAGAGATCAGCAGGATCAGAGGGCTATGCGTGAGCTAAGACCGCTGAAGGATGTGCCACCTTCATTACAGAAGCACAATCGTTGTCACCTTTCTAAAAGCGTGAGCCTCGTATGCAGTACGGGAAGCGGAGGAACCTAATTCCTCCACTTTGTTGAGCCAACGACTGAAGTCGAAGGTTCATAGAGTTCAGTTCTTTGAGTCAACAATTCAACCATAAGGAAAATATGACCGCTACAAAAACGTCGGATGTCGAAAAGGAGTTCACGCAATTTTGGCAAAAAAAAGGTAATACCGCCTCTGCTCTCATGAGCGAGCTCGGAAAATATATCATTCTTGTGCCAGGAAAAGTGGACAAGACCTATCGCAAGGTTTCTCCTGGAACCCATATGGTTCAGGATGCGATAGTCCTCTCCAAATGGGGCTTGTCAAAAACAAGTCTCTTCAATAATCAACTGGGTTCGGGTCAACCATTGACTCCCGCTCAAGCGATTGCGGCCTTTAACAAGGCTTTTCCGGAAGATTCCTTCATGGAAAAAATTGAAGAGGGCTATAAGTTGCTCTTTCAGTAAATAGTGTGAGCGGCGGCTACTTCCATACGCTACTCATGGAGAATCTTAAAAACATTCTCCACTTTGTTGGGTTCATGATTTATAAAAAAATCGTGAACGCCATAGAGTTTCAGTTCCTTTACAAAATACTGGCATTAACCAAACATCTACCGTCAAGTCGCAGATGGCCAATTCGGTCAAGGAGTTCTATGAAAAAACAAGACTACTGGCAGTTTATCCGCACTCAACGTGGCCACGAAGGTCACAAACAATACGAGCGTAAATGTAAACAAGGAGTGATTGTCGTGAACGATGTCGGTTTGGCATCATACGCCTATGACTACTGGAAGCAGAATGGCGTGTTGCCGGAAGACTACCTTGCGATTCCTGAAAAGGGAGAGGAGGGTGGCGACGTACTACGTCAGATGTGGGAATTCGCTGAGCGAGACTCCACGTTTCAAACGGCCGTCCTCGATGCGTTCGAGAAACACTACATCACTCCCAACAAGGAGAAGGAGGCGTGGTACTGGATACGGAATACAGATGTCGCACCTCTCCATTCGACCGTCGAAGCTCCCCAATTACGTAGAATCATCCAGAAAGCGCTTTTGGCGACTGAAGGGATCAACACGGACGACAAGAGTCTTCCTTGCACCGGTCTCATGAACCTCTGTGTTGAACATTGCCGACTTAAACATCGAGCGATTGAGTATGGTGCTTGCGCACAGGCCTTGTTTAACAATGCCGACGTGCTCTCACTCATCACCGAAGATGCTTCTGTGGCGAAAGATATCGAAACCGTTCTTGAAGCGTTTGAAAAAACGCGGAAGGAACTAGGTACTCGTATCGATTCCCCTGCTAAAGAGGATTTGGTGTGCTTCAACCTAGATATCCGTCCGATCTTGCTCGGCAATCTCATGAAGGAAGCCAGGACGTTTGGCGCGTGGCAGAAGGTTTTTACCTTCAGCCAGGACAGAGACACAAAAATCTACGCCCTGTATCATATGTCCGACATGGCGAAGAGTCTCAGTCAAGTGGTCGCCCAGTATCGGAGTGCAAAAAGTATCGACTTCAAGTCGGTGGTTCAAGCATTCAAGAACGTCTGGAAAGGCATGTGTTCGAAGATGGACCCGGAAGACCTCCTCAAGATGTCATCCGATCTCCAGCTCGATCATAAATTCATCGAGGATTTGATTCTCCAGAAATGTGAGGGTTGATTCCAACAATGGATCAGAGTGGTGTGTAGTCGAAAGATTGCACACCACTTTTTTATTACTCAACTTGTCTTTATATCTTGTTTCTGTAATATAGATGATGGAAAGGAATTTTATGCCCCTTGTTATACCGACCGATAAAGAACTACGGATGGTCTATAGGCGTATGATCGCCAAGATCAAAGCCATGACTCCCGAAGAACGTTTACAAACATTGGTCCGTGCAGGTGTCTACACAAAGGACGGCCAACTGAACAAGAAATATGGTGTCGACCCAAAACGTACCAAAAAGAAAGGTTCCCAATGAATGAAATTGAATGGCTGGTTGAACAGCTAAAGACTCGGTTGTCTGACCTAGAGATTAAAGTTGATGAACCTTATCACCCTACAGGCAATCATTGGCTTGACGCAAAAAAGGACCAGAAGCGTGTCACAGTCGAATGGCGACCAGGACAAGGATTCGGCTTCTTTGCAGAAGATGCGGACTACGGTGAAGGACCAGAAGAAGTCATTCCTGAAAAGGAAAAGGCTCTGGAGAAGATAATTGATTCCCTCCAGTCTTGAAAAAGCGTTTCCCCACCGCGATCTGAAATATGGTCGCGGATTTTTGTTTTTAATGATGGATCTTGCCCTCTCGATCAATATGAGTGATACGAAAAAATTGTTTATGCTGATACCCAAAGACTCGAAATACTCCTTTCTGCTCGACACGGAAATGATAGTAATATTGCTCCAAAAATTTACTAACTGATGTGTTCTGTCCGTCGATCATATCAAAACTGTCTGAACCTTTTATTTCAAGCGTAGTACCATGTTCACGATCCATGTGCATAAATTGTTTCCACGTCAGCTTTTCAATATGTCGTAACCTACTTGTAAATCTCTCGGCTTGTTCCCGGGTAAGATTATAGAAAGAATATTTTTTATCCAACGAACAATCGCATATAGTAAATATGACCGATGATTCGGCATACTGTAAATCAAACTTGCTGGGTGTCATCATTCCATCCATATCTTCCAGACCCAGCGGCCTATTTATTTAGTAATGGATTGTAATAATCTGCAATCGCTTTATGTGAGATGACTTTATCAGATGACATGTTCGCTTCTTTCCAAGGACTATGCGCATGTGCAATATCAACCAATCTACTTGCAGAATATGCGCCAAAAGTATCCCATATTTTCTTTATCATTTCCTTGTCTTCACTTAAAATTTCTGACTGATCGCTTTCAGAAATAATCGGATTGCTACCCTTAGATTTGTAGGCATGATAGACGCTAGAAACAACTGGTCCGTAATCCCAAGCTTCGATAGGATCTGAAAATAGAGGTTTACCTAATTTGCCAAGATAATATGCCTGTGCAAAATAGAGAATCTTTTGAAGTTTCAGATTGGTGATACCTTCGCGCTCTTTATTGTCGCCCACGAATCCAAGGGAAGCCAAGTAGATGAGGTACTTAGCTACATTATCAGCTGTATATGGAGATTTGATAGCATGTGAGGTCATCTGCGAATTATAGCAGATAAATTAAAGTCAAGGAAATTTTTTGTAACCCACCCTCCCCACATTTTCGCGCAAAACGGGCAAGGAAAAACAAATAGCGAGGGCGGAACGGAGTCCTTCCCCCACACCCCCAGTCCTCCGTTCCGCCCTCTCCTTGTTTGAAAGATTTTTCAGAAAATCAGGCATCAGGATTTTCAACGAAAAACGTTCGAACTTCGTCCAAAAACTTCCGCAAAATAATGACTCCGAGCGACTCAGTTTCTTACTTCCAAGCCCCTATAATTGCACCACTGATTACGAGGTTTGCCAATGTCTGAAGGGAATCGATGAGGACGAGCTTTATTGGGTCCTTTCTCCAAAGAAGGTTTGAAACTCCCAGAGGAACCACAAAGCCGAGCCACATGACCAGACCGAGTAAGGCACCGTCACCAGCATTTGCGGCGTTCGAAATTGCAATAATGAATGCCAAGACGCCCACGGACAGTATATTTGCGACAAAATGTGCCGCATATGACCGCCACATATCCTTTGTTTGAGCATCTTGGATATCTTTTTCACTTATTTTCATCAATGCGAGCCAATCTTTACCAAAAAGAAATGGTGAATACCATAATGCACCAACACCAAAGCTTACAATCGCAGAAATCAGAATTGGCCAAAAGTTAATCGTATACATATGTATGGATTTAATCGCTTAGGTAATATGCTACGATACTAGCATATTATGAAGATAATTCTATCCGTTCTTTTGTGCGGTGCAGCTTTCTCTGGTTTGTTTTTTATCCTCCAGCAACCTTCAGAAACATCTTTTTCACATTTCTCACCGTCATCTTCAGCAGATGTTATTCAAACACCAACCGGCACGATTCAAATTATTCGTGCGGATACGGAGGAATCTCGTCAACATGGTTTAAGTGATCGAGAAAGTTTACCAATTGATTCCGGCATGCTTTTTATTTTTCCTGCAGCAGCTATTCAAGGATTTTGGATGAAAGATATGCATTTTCCACTTGATATTGTCTGGATCGATGCACATAAAAAGATCATTGGTATAGCTCAAAATGTCACTCCGGAGAGCTATCCAGAGGTGTTTATGTCACCTGACCCTATACAGTACGTTTTGGAAATAAATGCAGGGAAATCAGAGGATTTTGGCCTTAAAAAGGGCGTTCAACTTGTATTTTAACAGGGAGCTTGGTCTTTGGGGTACATATTCTTTGTTTTGAAAACAAGGGAATGTTCGAGTACATCCCTTAACCACATCATTTGGATTTCAAAACAAAGAATATGTACCCCAAAGGTCTCCCGAAGGATTAGTAAGGTTTGAGGGGGACCTGTGGATAACTTTTTTAAACAGCAGGGCAGGGGAGATTCTTGTTTGCTCTCTTGGAACTTTTTTAAAAAAGTACCTCCAAAAGTCCCACTACTGCTCGATATTTTCAGACGACTCTTCACAAGGTTTATTTTTTTATTCCTAGTGCTAATTTATCGTACAAATTCAGGTGTGAAAAATCCCCTACTCCAACCTATAAGCTATAATAAATCCCTAAGAGCGAAATATCAGTCGCGCGTTAATATTCACCACTACCCATATGAGCATATCAATCACCAAAGCTGACGGAACACGAGAGCCTCACAATGCTGATCGAGTCAATCGATCGATTGAACGTGCCTGCAAGGGTCTGACAGATCCGATCGCTATGGTGACTCAGATCGCGACTGAGACTCAACTCACCCTCTACGATGGTATCACTACCGATGAGCTTGACCAGGCTACCATCAATACCGCCGTCCAAAACATCAAAGAAGACATCGATTACGATCGTGTTGCCACTCGCCTTCTCCTTAAAACATTGTATCGTCGCGTTATTGGTGAATATGACAAAGAGAATCCTGCAGACCTCGAACAAAAGCATCGTGATGGATTTATTGCATATATAGAGAAAGGTGTTGCTGACCGTCGTCTTCATGCAGATATGACCAAGAAGTTCGATTTGGCCCGCTTGGCCGATGCCTTGGAGATCGAACGTGATGAACTCTTCGTATACGCTGGTCTCGATGGTTTGATCAATCGTTATTTCATGAAGAATGATCAGCAGCATCCATCCGAGACCCCTCAATACTTCTTCATGCGTGTTGCTATGGGTCTTTCATACAATGAAAAAGATCCCACCTTGGCTGCCAAGAAGTTTTATACAAAGATGTCTCGCCATGAATACATTGCTGGCGGATCAACTAACCTTGCTGCAGGTACCACACGTCCTGCACTTTCAAATTGTTATCTCTTGGAGATGCATGACGACATGGAGCATATAGCAAAGACAGTCTCAGATGTGATGTTACTTTCCAAAGGTTCTGGTGGTATCGGTCTTTCTATCACAAAATTACGCGCCACTGGTTCCCCTCTCAAATCAAATTTTGGCGGAACCTCCAGTGGTCCGACTCCATTTGCAAAGATTATCGATACTGCCATTCGTGCCATTATGCGTGGTGGCAAAAAGAAAGGTGCACTTTGTTTCTATATGGAAAACTGGCATATCGATTTTCCTGAATTCATGGATTGGAAACACAATGCTGGTGATGACTATATGCGTATGCGTACCGCTAACACCGCCGTATTCCTTTCAGATGAATTCATGAAGCGTGTCGAAGCAAATCAAGATTGGTATATGTTTGACCCTGCAGATACCGCTGATCTCAATGAACTCTATGGTCAGGCATTCAGTAAGCGTTATACCGAATACGTAGAAAAAGCACAAAAAGGCGAATTGAGACTTTTCAAAAAAGTTCCTGCAACCGAACAATATCGTCAGATACTCGTGGCCCTTCAGTCTACTTCCCATCCATGGCTTGTATGGAAAGATACCATCAACAACCGTGCTCTCAACAACAATACCGGTACGATCCATATGTCCAACCTCTGTACCGAGATCTGTCTTCCTCAGGACAAAGACAATGTAGCTGTATGTAACTTGGCATCATTGAATCTTGCGGCACACGTTATAAACAAAGAAGTCAATTGGGGCCGACTAGAAGAAAGTGTCCGTCTGGCTGTTCGTCAGCTCGATAACTTAATCGATATCAATATCCTCCCTATTCCTGAAGCGGCAAAATCCGACAGGGAAAACCGTGCGATTGGTCTTGGGGTGATGGGATTTGCAGATACTATCGAACGTTTGGGTATGCCGTATGACAGTGAACATGCGTGGGACTTTGCTGATCGTATTTTTGAATTCGTCAGTTATATGGCTATCGATGAGAGTGCAAATCTTGCAGTAGAACGTGGAGCATATGCAAACTTCAAAGGTTCAGAATGGTCCAAGGGTCATGTGCCAATCGATACCATCAAGAAAGTCGGTGAATCTCGCGGCATGGCGGTGACCGTCGATCAGACGAGTAAACACAAAGGTCTCAATTGGAATATTCTCCGTGCCAAAGTCAAAAATGGTATTCGCAACGCCACCCTCATGGCCGTCGCTCCAAATGCAAATATCGGTTTGGTAGTCGGAACAACACCTGGTATCGACGCTCGTTTTGCCCAAGTCTTCTCACGAAATAAAATCTCCGGTAAATATCTCGATCTCAACCATAACTTGGTAAAGGATCTCAAGAATATGGGTATTTGGGAAAAGGTAAAAGAAGCGATTATTGAAAACCAAGGAGACATTTCGAGTATTCCTGAAATTCCTCAAGCTCTCAAAGAAATCTACAAAACATCCTTCACCACTTCACCACACGCATATATCGAAGTAGCTGCTCGTGCTCAGAAGTGGGTTGACCAGGCACTTTCTCGTAATATGTATCTTGCCACACGTGATATCGATGAGACTATGGATATTTATACCGCAGCATGGAAGAAAGGTCTCAAGTCTACGTACTATCTTCATATGAAGCCTCGTCACACTGCCGAACAAAGTACTACGAAGGTAAATAAAGCAGAGAAGATGGGTAAGAGTGGATTTGCAGCAGTAGCTTCAGCCAAGCGTTCTGACGACGGTTCAAAAGGAGAGTCGATTCCAACTCCACTTAGTGATGCAGAAATCGCTCGTATTACCGTAGATACTCGTGCGCCTGTTTCAGTCCATAGTTCAGAAGCACATATTCAGAAGGAAATAGAGACTTCAGTTCCCCATCAAGAAATTATTCACAGGGAAGTTCCTCGTACCGAAACTCATTCTGCTCCGGTAATAGCAAAAGGGTTTGGTGCAGTTGCTACTGTAAAAGCAGAATCCAATCACGATATGGTTGCAGAGATGGTACATAAACTCAGTAATCATCCCAATGCAACGCCGGCAGCTGCAACAAGTCATGCACCGATAGGGTTTACAGCTCCACAATCTACCGCTGCAACAGTGGCACCGGTGTACCAGAAACCTGCTCTTTCAGCTGAGAAAGTTCAGGAAATGATGGATAATTTTGGCAAAAAGGATTATCGTCCAAGTCACGATTCTTTTGGCCCAGAAGATCCAGGAACTGCCAATATTTGTGTTGGCTGTGAGTAGTGTTATCCTTACGTTTATTATTCACCATCTTATTAAATAACCCACCTCTATGCTTATCGGAAAAGCCGCCCCTGAAGATACAAGTTTGCATCCCATCAAGTACAAGTGGGCGTACGATCTCTACATGCAGGCTGTACGTAATACCTGGTTTCCTCATGAGATCACGCTCAAAGAAGACCTCGATGATTGGGCTCGAATGACCGAAGATGAACGTCATGCTGTGGAGTTTTTGATGGCCTTTTTCAATCCTGCAGAACTTATCGTTAATCGTTCGTTAGCATTGGGAGTTTATCCGTATGTCAAATCAGCCGAATGTCACTTGTATTTGGCAAAGCAGATGTGGGAAGAAGCCAACCATTGTGTTGCCTTTGAATACGTACTCGAAACCTTCCCTGTTGATCGTGAAAAAGTCTTCAGTCACCACCTCAATGTTCCTTCAATGAAAGCAAAGGAGGACTACATCAACAACTACATGAGGCGTATGACGGAGACGAATCTCGACGTAGAAACAGTCGAAGGTAAAAAGGATTTTATCCGCAATCTCGTTGCCACAAATATCGTCATGGAAGGTATTTGGTTCTATTCAGGATTTATGGTGGTCCTTTCATTCCGCCAACGCAAACAATTGCGTAACTTTGGTTCCATGATCAACTGGGTATTGCGTGACGAAAGTTTGCACCTCAAGTTCGGTATCAACTTGATCCATACTATTCTCGAAGAAAATCAAGAACTCTTGACCCCCGATTTTGCCGACGATATCCGTAATATCATTATCGAAGGTGTGGATCGTGAAGTTGATTACAATAAGGACCTTTTCCCAACCGGTATTCTTGGTCTCAATGCGGATTACGTCAATCAATACGTAAAATACGTTGCTGACCGTCGTCTCGAAGAATTAGGCTTTACGAAATACTACAATGTCACCAATCCTGCAAAATGGATGAGTACCGCTACCGATGTGTACGAGTTGGTAAACTTCTTTGAAGCACAAAATACCAGTTATGAAGTGGACTCTCATGCTCATGGGAAGAAGAAAGAAGCGGCGCCGATTGTGGTTGGGAAGTAGATCGAGGCGAGGCCTCGATCGAGTGAGGGGTTACAAGACTGTATCTGGTCAAATACATCTAAAAGTGGTATAGTTATATGTGCAGTACCAGACAATCGATCCGATGCAAATCGGATAGGAAAGTCCGAACACCACCCCGATCGTCGCAAGGCGCATCGGGGAGCACGTAGCGGGTAACGCCCGCCAGGGTAACGCCCAGAGGTGCGAACAGAGACGTTCCAAGGTGAAAGCCGAGGAATTCCGATGACCGTAAGGTCCATCGGAAAGCTCCCTTAGTAATAAGGGAGGTGCAACGGCAAAACCCTTACGTTGGTGCAAGACCGTGTCCCGAACGCCGTAAGGCGCATCGGGAAGAGTCGCTTGACCTTGTGAGTAATTACAAGGCTAGATAAATGATTGTCGTCCCGCTCACCGCAAGGTGCATCGGGAAACAGAATTCGGCTTATCGTACGGCACATATGAAAAATACTCGTCCACAAGACGGGTATTTTTCTTTTTGATATACTAATGACGTCGTGTACATTTTAATTTAACCCTCTCTCTTTATTTATGCATCATACCCCTTCATCCGCAGAAAATTCACCGGTGTCGTCGCAACACACTAACTCTTCTGCGAATAAGATCGCTTTCCGTATATTCCTTCTCACGATCATTCTCGCCCCAATTGCATTTTGGCCGACATCTTATATTGCTCTCGATCTCGTCAAAGTGCTCGTTATTGCACTCGGTACTATCGGTTCAGCGCTCTTTATTGCTCATACTGCTCGTAAGGAAAAAAAACTTGTCTTACCACCTCGTCATCTATGGTGGACCGGGTTTTTCTTGGCACTCACTGTTGCTGCATCGGCACTATTTAGTAATCACATCCCTAAATCTTTTTTTGGTCAAGGTTTCGAATATACGACTGCCAGCTTTATTCTCATATTACTTTTGGCAGGTCTCGTTTCCTACAATTTGATCCGCACCAATATTCAGAGGGTAATTATGATATATGTGAGTATTGTATTGACCTATGTAGCACTTATTCTTTTTCAACTCTGGAGACTCCTCTTCAATCCTGAATTCTTAAAACTCCCTTTTCTGGGAAATGGAACAACGACCATATTGGGTAATTGGCATTCATTGGCAACTTATTCACTGTTAGTTGCTATTGTTGCAATTACAGCCTTGGTATTTCTTCCTCTGTCACGACGTATGAAGATGGTGTATTGGGCTTTGACCATTTTTAGTTTCTTTGGGGCATGTATGGCGTATAACAAAAATGCCTGGCAGGCAATGGTTGTAGTACTCCTCGGATTGATTGTGCAAGGGTATTTTCATGGATTTAATAAATCACATGATTTCGCCAGTTCATTCAAAAATCGTATTTCGTGGATATGCATTATTGCTTTTGTTGTGGCTGCTGGTTTCTTTTGGAAAGGAAATACACTTATATTACCGTTGGTGAACTATCTCCACGTCGGATATTCAGAAGTTGGCTTATCAATGAGATCAACGCTCGATATTGCCTCAGGAGTTATGAAGGAAAAGCCTGTCTTGGGTACTGGTCCGAATCGTTTTTCTCAAGCATACATTGCACATAAGCCTACGGACATCAATCTGACCTCGGCATGGAATGCAGAATTTGTTTCTGGCTATGGAGTTATCCCTACTTTCATCGCAACTCAAGGTGTACTCGGATCTCTCTTGTGGTTGGTATTTCTGATTCTGTATATCGTACTCGCGGTACGAACATTCAAGCATCTCCCCGCAGATTCACATCAGCGTTTCGTTTTGGTCTCTTCCTTCGGAGGTTCAATATTCTTGTGGATTATGATGCTCACGTCTGCGCCTTCTCATGCGCTTATATTCTATACGTTTATGTTAACTGGGGCTTCTATTGGAGCTGCAGTATTCTGTGGAATACTTAAACCAAAAGAAATCAGTCTTGAACGATCTCAGTTGGGTATTCGTAAATATGCTGCAGTCATACCCGTTGTCTTTATGATAGTCGGAGTTGTGTGGGGATTGATATATATCAAAAAGACCGTTGCGTTGGCGTTTTTTGGTTCGGGTATTAAACAGCTGACCATTAATCAAGATGCAGAGTTAGCACATCAAGCATTTACTCGTGCGTTACGAGTTGATTCCTCGGATATTTATTGGCGTGCAGAAGTTGAAGCTCTTCTTTCTAAAACCGCCACATTGGTTCGCGAAGCAGATGCCAAAAAAGCTCCGGTCTCCGAAGAAAACGTGCTCGCAGTTACTAATACGATTAAACAAGCACTCGAAGCTGCGCGCCAGGCTATTGCATATGATCCAGGAAATTATTACAACTATCTTTCCGAAGCCCGTGTCTTTGAAGTGGCCGCGAGTCTGAAGCTCGATGGTGCTTTCGAAAATGGTGTTCAGTCGTATTTGAAAGCTATTAGTTTAAATCCTCAAAACCCAGGATTATATTTGACTCTAGCACGGTTCCAAGCAGGTCAAAATAAACTCGAAGATGCACTCAGGAGTGCTGGAGCAGCTATAAAAGCAAAGGGGAACTATCTCGAAGCAATATTCTTGGTGTCTCAAATTCAGGCAAGTAGTGGCAATCTCCCTGATGCTATTGTGGCAGCTCGAGTTGCAACCGAAATTGATCCAACCAGCCCACTCCTTTTATTTCAGCTCGGTTTCCTCTATTATACCGACAAGCAGTATGGATTAGCTGCTGAGGGGTTGGAGAAAGCTCTCAAGCTTCAGGGTGACTATGCAAATGCACAGTATTTCCTTGGATTAGCGTATACCTATCAAGATAGGAGAACTGATGCGATTGTACAATTTGAAAAATTAAAAGTTTCAAATCCGAACAATCAGGAAGTTACTTTGATTCTCACCAATCTCAAGGCGGGCCGAAGTCCATTTGCAAATGCTGAACCACCGGTAACCTCAACTCCGGAAAAACGTAGTTCGTTACCTCTCAAAGATAGTTCCAACTAAACAGACACTCTGTATTCATGGTCAAAAAATGGCTTTCAGTCATTGGAAGGGAAATACGCGGCTTACACGAAGCCGCGTACCTTTTGGCCGTCTTTGCCATGCTCTCGCAGGTTTTGGGTTTGGTCAGGGATAAGCTCCTGGCCTATTCATTTGGTGCAAGCCATTTATTAGATGTGTACTATGCCGCGTTTCGTATTCCTGATTTTATATTTGCAGCAGTAGGATCACTGGTTTCTGCTTCTATCCTCCTTCCGTTCTTTATTGATCGTTTTGGAAATGGGGATAAGGAAGGGCGAAGTTTCTCTGATAATATATTTACAGTATTCTCAGTTCTTATTATTGTAGTAAGTGCGATTGTTGCTCTGATTGCCCCGTGGTTAATTCCGAAAGTTATTCCCGGCTTTAGCAATGATCCATTATTGCCGCAGCTTATCTTGTCGACACGAATTATGCTGCTTTCGCCGATTTTCCTCGGACTGTCAAATTTATTTTCAAGTCTGACTCAGATGAGGCATCGTTTTTTGGTCTATGCCGCTTCACCCGTTCTCTACAACTTCGGTATTATCGTCGGAGTAGTTGTCATGTATCCCTTGTTTGGTATGGCAGGATTGGCAATTGGAGTTGCGATCGGCGCATTCCTC
>Ga0163153_10006725_pt1 | contig 12755 bp, 6 predicted proteins | sample OliLakLV19MP6IB1_FD_148629 | JGI IMG/M metagenome (GOLD analysis project Ga0163153, IMG submission 148629) | Freshwater microbial mat bacterial communities from Lake Vanda, McMurdo Dry Valleys, Antarctica - Oligotrophic Lake LV.19.MP6.IB-1 | ecosystem: Environmental > Aquatic > Freshwater > Lake... | reverse complement strand
GGGGAACTCATCGGCGGGGAGTATATCGCGGGCGTGTGTCGCGCTGTGGCGACAGACTCGCGAGCGTGAAGGTTCGCCACTCACTTGGTTTCGGCCGCAACACCCGACGGGGGCGACTGCGAAGTCCCATTGATCCGGTGCTCAGCTGCGGTGTGGCCCACACCCTCTCGCTCCACCTTGCCCATCCCGCTCGCCCCAAGCACCGCGGCCTGCCGCTCGAAGTGGGTCCGTCGGGCGGACTTGAACGCCGTCACGCCGATGAAGGCCGCGAAGACCAGTGTCAGGGCATAGGTCACGCGCCCGCGTCCTTCGCTGAGCGCGATGCCGAGCAGCGCAAACGCCGCCGCAATGCCATAGAGCACGAACACCGCCCCCTTTACCCCGAGGCTGCGCTTCAGCATGTGGTGCAGGTGCTGATCGTCGGCATCGGAGATCTTCTTGCCGGTGATCTTGCGTCGCACGATCGCCAGCGTGGTGTCCATGATGGGGATGGCGTAGATGATGAGGCCGGCCAGCACCAAGTTGGTCTTGCCGGTGTCGCCCAGCATCAGCACAATGACGATCGTCAGGTAGCCGAGCATGAGGCTGCCGGCATCGCCCAGAAAGATCGTCGCGGGGTTGAAGTTGTGCGGCAGAAAGCCCAGGCACGCACCGAGCAGCGCCAGGCAGAGCACGACCCGTGCGCCGTCGAGCGGTCCGTCATCGGCCACCGCGAGGGTGAGCGCGATGAAGAGCAGGCCGGCCGCGGAGATCGCGGTGGTTCCCGAGAGCAGGCCGTCCAGCCCGTCGATCAGGTTCGATGCGTTGCACGCGCCGAGCACGAAGACCGCGATCACCGCGGTGCCGACCCAGTAGACTACGTCGATGGGCAGGCCCGTGGTGCCCGGCACAGGAATCGTGAGCAGCAGAGTCTCCGATCTGTGGACCACCGTGGTTGCGATTCCCAGCGCCTTGGCCACGGGCACCAATACGCCCGTGGCGACCTTGACACCGACATCCTGCGTCGCCAGGGCCGCCGCCGCGAAGAGCATCCCCGCGATCTTGGCGCGGGGGTCGATGCCGCGGACATCGTCGATAAGGCCGCAGAGCATGATGAGCGTCATGCCGCCCATCACCGCGAGCATGGCACCGAGCGGCAGCTCGGTCTGCTGCTGCGTGGAAGCGTGAAAATCCATCAGGCCGTGAAAGGGCTGTGTGAACGCGAAGAGCATTCCGGCGAGGATGCCCATGTAGACGGCGACCCCGCCGAGATAAGCGACGGGTGCTTTGTGAATCTTGCGGGCCACGCTCGGCCGGTCGATTACGCCGTAGGCGATCGCCAGGCGGCGCATGAGCGGAGTGGCGACCAGCGCGACCAGGAAGGCGGCCGCGAATACGCCGATATAGCCGTGAAAGACATCCAGCCGCGGGCTGCGCTCGATGTGCGGGGCGACATCGCCGGCGAGCCGCTCGACCTTGGCGCTGAGCTGCTCGGTCTGCTTGATGAGGTCGGCGACGCGGGCGGCGACCTCGGGCGAACTCGGCCCGCCCAGGGGCGGTGAGCCGAGTCCCGACGGCGGCGGGGTCAGTTGACCGAGCGCTGCCGACCCGACACTCAGTGCAAGGGAGAGCACGCTCATCGTGCGTCTCCTGCCCGAACGGGCGCGACGGGGAATGACCCAGGCGGGGGCGCGACTGCCGCGCCGTTCATCGAGAGCGCAATGTCGCGGATCGTCTCTTCGAGCGGTCGCTTGGGCGAAAACCCGATCGCCTCGCGCACGCGGGTCAGGTCGGGCACGCGTTCGCGGAGATCCTCGAACCCGCGCGCGTATGCGGCTTCGTACGATACGAACCGCTTGCCGGAGCGCGAGCCCGTCTGGGCGATGACGGCGTCGGCGAGTTGCTCGATGGTCATCGACCGATCCGAGCCGATGTTGAAAACGCGCCCGTGGCAGGCGGGCGCGTGCAGCAGCCGCGGCAGCACCTCGACCACGTCGCGCACGTCGCAGAAGCAGCGGGCCTGCCGGCCATCGCCGTGGATTGGCAGATCGCGGCCTTCGACGGCCGCGGCGACGAAGTTGGGCAGCACCATTCCGTAGCTGCCGACTTGTCGCGGACCGACCGTATTGAAGAACCGCGCGACGACCGCGGGCAAGCCGTGCTTGGCGTGGTAGGCCAGAGCGAGGTATTCGTCGATCGCCTTGCTGGCGGCATAGGACCAGCGCGAGCGGGTTGTGGGGCCATAGACCACGTCGTCATCCTCGCCGAACGGGCGCTTCTGGCTCTTGCCGTAGACCTCTGAGCTGGAAGCGATCAGCGTGGGCGCGGGCTTGCCGCCCGGCCCGTGGTCACGGGCGAAGCGGAGCAGCCGCGAGGTCTCGTCGATGTTGGTCTCGATGCAGCGGATCGGGTCGTCGACGACGAGCTTGACGCCGACGGCCGCGGCCAGGTGATAGATCTCGTCGAAGTGGTCTTGTGGCCCGAACGCGGCGAGCGCGGCCGAGAGGTCGTTCTCGATGAATCGGAGCCGCTGGTGTCCGCCGGACGGGAGGTTTTCGCGGCGTCCGGTCGAGAGGTTGTCGACGACCGTTACAAGCCGACCGCCGGCCAGGAGCAGATCGGTCAGGTGCGAGCCGATGAAGCCGGCACCGCCGGTGACGAGAGCGCGGTTGGCGATCTCCGCTTCGATCGCGCCGCGCGATGGCCGCGTCCGATCCGAGGCGGGTGTGTGGGGGGGTGGCGGGGAAAACGTCATCGTCGCCGATCTTCACGAATGCGGCCCCGGCGGCGTTCCATGCCGTCGGGGCCGGGTGATTGTGTCCGCGGTGGTCACGAAACCGGCATCTTAAGTCTTGTCGGCGCTCTGACCCGCGATCGGCCCGGCGTTGTGACCGTGGCCCACGTTGTGGTAGTCGTGGGTAGCCTGAATGTTCCGCTTGAAGTATCCGCCCGCCGAAGCCTTGACGCCGTTGACGACCACGCCGAGCAGCTCGGCCCGGGCGTTGCCGAGCTGCGTGCGGATGCGGTTGACCAGGCCGCGTTTTTCGTTGAGGGCGCGAACGACCATGACCACCGCGTCGCAGCGGTTGGCGATGGCGAGTCCATCGCCCGAGACGATCGCGGGCGGGCTGTCGATGAAGACGCGGTCGTAGCTCGCGGCCGCCTCGGCCAGCAGCCGTCCGAGCGCCTCGGAACTGAGCCGCTCGGGCAACATGCGGTTGCCCGCCGAGCCGGCGGTGAGCACCGAGAGATTGGCCACGCTGGTCGGGCGGGCGCAATCGGCCAGCGTCGCCTGGCCGGCCAGGCAGTCGGCCATGCCCAGGGCGTCTTCGCACCCGAGCACGCGGTGCATCGACGGTCGGCGGAAGTTGGCATCGATCACCAGCACCTTTTCATCGGCACCGGCGCACGCGATGGCGAGGTTGCTCGCCACCGTGGTCGCGCCGGAGCCGGGCATGCCCGCGAGGATCAGGATCGTGCGCAGCCCCTCGGCATCGAGCTTGTTGACCAATGGGGCGCGGATCTGGCGGAACGATTCGGTGACCACGCCTCCGGGCGTGTCGCGGAAGGCCGTCTCGACCAGCGCCGGACGCGAGGGGTCTTCCGCGGCGTCGGGCACCATGCCCAGCACGCGCAGACGCGGGATCATGGCGACATCGGCCGGACCCTTGACGCGCTGATCGAGCAGCTCGCGGAGCAGCACCGCCGTCGCGGTCAGGCCTGCGAAGAGCAGCACGCCCAGCGGGATCATCATGGCCAGCTTGGGGAAGCTCACCTGGTTGGGAGTCTGCGGGGGCGAAACGATGCGGATGCGGTCGAAGACCGCATTGCCCGACAGCGCCTCGAGCTCCTGCTTGGAGCGGGTGATGATCGAGAGTTCGTCGTTGAGCTGCCGGGTCTGCTCCTCGATCTGCTCGACGGAGAGCAGCAGTCGCAGCAGTTCCTGCTTGCGCACCGAAACCAGGTCGAGTTCCGAAATGAGCTTCTTCTCGCGGGCATCGTTGGTCTGCACGCTCTTGGAGAGATCCTCGACGCGCGCGTCGTACAGCCGCTGCAGCACCGTCTTGGTCATCGAATCCTGCTCGGCCTGGGCCGCCTGCATCCGCATCGCCAGCGCCTGCATGGTCGGGTGGTTCCGCCCCAGCCCCTGCTTGGTCTGGGAATCCTCTTCGACGCGGAGCGAGGTGAGCTGTCGGTTCAGGTCCATGATGAGCGGATCGGCCTTGGCCTGCTCCTGCATGTCCTCGGGATAGGGGATCACCGCGTTGTCCGCGGCCATGTCCTGCAGCCGCTTCAGCAGCGACGTCACCTGGGCCTGCATCTGCCGGGCCTCGACCAGGTCGCCGGTGATCTTGGCCTGCTGCTGCTCGGCGGCGTCGGCACCCTCCTTGAGGTTGGTCACCCTTCCGTCCTTCAGGGTCGCATCCCGCGTGCGCGTCAGCGTGCGCACGGCCTCATTGATCTCGTTGCGCCGGCGGTCGAGGACCTCGCGACGGCTGGCGCTGGTGACGCGCTCCTGGTTCTGAATATCCTGCATGTAAGCGTTGGCAACCGCCTGCACGATCGTCCGCACATCGGCCGGCGTCTTCCACGTCATGCTGAGGCGGATCAGCGTGGTCTGCGCGATCAGCCGAGCCGACATCTTGCTCTGAAGCTCCGGCAGCGCCTTGGCGGGCTGAAAGTTGCCGTTGACATAAAACCGCTTGGCCCAGCCGGTGGCGACCAGATCGGAGTTCTTGAGGGCATCCTGCAGCACGTCGACCGAGGTCATGACGTTCATCTGGGTGCCCATGAACCGGTCGAAATCCGCCTGCTGCACGTTCTCGATGCTGGTCGAGGTGGTGTTCGACGGCCGGTGGCGGCACTCGAAAGTCGCCGAGGCGGTGTACATCGGATTGATCTTGAGCAGCGCGTAGTGACCGGCGATGCCGACCACGGCGCCCAGCACGGCCGCGGCCAGCAGCAGCATCCAGTAACGGCGCAGCAGCCGAATGGGATCGATATTGCCAAAGCCCGATGGCGCACCGGCTCCTCCCGCCGGCGCCTGGATCGGCACGCGCTGAGGAGGTTTCGCGGCGCTGGTTCGCGCGGGGGGCGGGGGAATGGATGTTGTTGCCGTTGACATTTGGAAAGTCCTGAAAAACCTGTTCGCCACTCAACCGGTGCGGGTCGCCGTACGGGAAGTCTGGCTGCCTCGAAGGAGGAACTCAGAGAAGGGGGAGAGAGCAGAGCGAAGCGGGGAAATGCCTTTGCAAAGGAAACCCGTTCTTTTCATCAGTGTCCATCGAGTTCTTCGGAGAGCTGCTTGAGATCGTCCCCGAACTGCGCTTCCAGCGGGGGCTGGGCCTCGAACAACTGACGCACCTTGGTGCGCAGATCCTGCGCTTCGCCGGTTTTGTTCAGGCACTTGCACGCGCGGGCCAGGTGGATCATCGCGGGCGCGCGGTCGTTATCGGTCTGCGACTTCTCCACCGCGCGCCGAAGCGTCGATTCCGCCTCCGCGCAGTTTCGCAGCCCGAGCTGCACCGTCCCGAGGGTATCGAGCACCGTCGGGTTGTCGGGTGCCAGCCCCATCGCCCGCTCGGCCAGCGGGAGCGCATCGCTGTACTGCTTCAGACGCTCGGCCATGATGTAGGCGCAGTTGTTCAGCAGACCCAGATCGTTGGGGCTCAGTTCCAGCCCCTTCTTGTTGAAATCCACCGCCTGCGGCCAGCGCTTCCCGCTGAAGTGGTACGACGCCAGCAGCGAATACACCCCGAGCTTCAGATTCGGGTCCGGCGACGCATCGGCCATCTTCTCCATGTCCGCGGCCTGTTTCGCCGCTATTGCCGGCTCTTTCATCCGCACCGCGCACACCTGCACCGCCATCCATGACTTGAACGGGATCGTCGGCTCCACCTTTTTCAGGAAGGCCAGCTTGAGCGCGGGCTCGCCGTAGACCGAGTCCAGCCCCGACATGAAGAGCTGCACCTGGGCACCGTTGGTCTGGTCGACCTTTGAGAGCGCGGCCGCGACCTCGTCGTCGGCCCGCTGGGGAACCTTGCTCCGGAAGATCACCATCGCCCGCAGGATGTGCATGGGCATTTCGTCTTCGTTCTTGAGTTCGGGCGCGGCGGCGACCTTCGCGGCCGTCGCCAGATCGACCTCGCGGTTCTTCTCGAGCAGAGCCGTCACATACGGGATCGCCACGCGGAGCGACTTTTCTTTCTCCCAGGCCTGAACCAGATACTCGACGGCCCGGTCGGGCTTGCGCAGCCGCGCCATCAGGTCGCCGCCCTTGAGCAGCCACCTGGCATCGTCCGGCTTCAGCTTGACGGCCTCGGTGATCAGGTCGACCACCTCCGCCTCCTGACCCATCCGCAGGCGCAGGTTGATGAGCTCCTCGCGCATCGAGTCGTTGGCGGGGTCGATCGCCAGCGCCTTGGCCAGTTGATCCAGCCCTTCCTCGTTGCGGCCCAGGGTGAAGTAGAGGTCTGAGAGCCGGAGGCGCGGCAATGTCGAGATCGCGTTCAACCGCGCGGCCTGCTCGTAATCGGCGATGGCGTCGCGGACCTTGCTCTCATCCTTCCGCGAGAACTCGGCGCGCTTGACAAACACCATGAAGTTTTTCGAGTCGGACGCGACGGCCTTGTCGAACAGCGGTGCCGCCCGGTCGCTGTCGCCCTGCGAGTTGGCGGCTTCGGCCGCGAGTACCAGCATCGTCGAATCGCCGCGAGCCCGCTCGCCCATCGACGCGATGAGCGCGTCGAATTTCTCGTAATCCTTCATCACGAGATAGCATTCGAGCATCCGCTTGGCGACCGCGTCGCCCTCATCCTTGCTGCCGGCATCCAGAACCCGCTTGTACGCCTCGACAGCCTCCTTGTGCTTGAGGGCCGTGAAGAACACGTCGCCAAGGCTGCGGTCGATGTACATCGTCTCGGTCTTCTGATGGGCGCGGCCTTTCTCCAGATAGGCGGCCGCGCGATCGTGCTGACCGACCTGCATGAACAGGTTGGATGCCGAGAGATACGCGCCCTCGTTGAGCTTGTCCGCGGGCATGGCCGCGATCAGGTCGTCGTACACCTTCTCCGCTTCGGCGTATTTCTCCTGCAGGGCGTACCACTTGGCCTCCAGCGCCGCCACATCGTTCTTGTATTGCTCGTCGGCCCGCAGCCCGTCGAGCGTGACCTTGGCATCGGCCCATTTCCGCTGCTGCATCTGCAGGATGGCGAGGGCCGCGGTGTTCTCGGCGTTGTCGGGCTTGTTCTGCGCGATGCTCTTGCGGAGCTGCATCGCCCGCTCCTTGTTCCCCAGCGGAGCGTTGCTCTCGATGAGGATCAGCGCCTCGAGGAAGTCCGGGTTCGAGCCCGCGATCTTCTCCGACTTGCGAGCGACGGTCAGCGCCTCGGGCAGCCGCTGCGAGGCGATGAGCCCGCGCAGCAACCCGTTCACGCTGGCTAGGTCGTTGGGCTTGATCTCGACCGCCTTGCTGAAGGCCTCCACGGCCGCATCGGCGTTGTTCAGCCTTCCTTGCGTCGCGCCCAGCAACCGCCAGCCCTGCAGACTGAGCTTGTCGCGCTCGATCACCCCGCGGAGCTCCACCACCGCGTCCTGGAGTTTTTCCTGCGTGAGCAGCAGCCTGGCCCGGTACAACTGCCCGCCGACCTGATCGAGGTTCTTCTTGACCGCCAGGTCCGCGAGCCGGATCAACTCTTCCTTGTCATCGCGCACCATCGCATCGTTGAAGAGCCGATCCACTACCTGCGCATCCTCCGGCGCAAGCTTCGCGGCCTCGGCCAGCGCCTTGGCCGCGTCCTCGGCGTTGCCGGCTTGCGCGAAGAGCTGGTGCCTGGCCAGGTGCTTCTGAAGGTCGGGCGCGCTCGCCTTGTCGATCTGCTCCAGTCCCGTCTTCACCGGGTCTTCGTTGGTCAGGTTGTCCTTGAACTTCTTCAGGTTCTCGGCCATCGGGCCTTCGGTGAACCGGGCCATGGCCGCATCGACCGCCGCCAGCGTCGTCGGCTTGTCGCCGCTCCGGTGAAGGAGCTGGATGAGTTGCACATGCGGGCGAATGTCGGCCGCCAGCTTGCCGTTGTCTTTGGCCATCCCCGCGCGCAGGGTCGCAATCGCCTTCTCCGGGCTGCCGTCGATGCCCGTCGCCTCGCGGTTGACCTCGACCATCAGTTTTACGACCGGGTCGTCCAGCTTGCCGCTGGCAAGCTGCTGCAGGATCGTCTCCTGCTCCTTCAGCCCCGCATCCTCCGGCCGATATCGCAGCGCCATCTGCGTGTACTTGAGCGCCTCGCCGTATTCCTGGTTGCGATCCGCGATCGTCGCCAGCGAGATCATCGACTGCACGTTGCTCTTATCCAGTTGCAGCACCCGCTCGAACGATTGCTTGGCCGCGCCGATGTTGTCCTGCCGCATCATCAGCGTGCCCAGCAGCGCCATCGACGGCGGATATTGCTCGCTGCCGGCGTTGGCCTGCTGGGTGTAGCGAGTGAGCAGCGTCGTCGCGCCCTTCACGTCGCCTGCGATCAGCATCAGCCGCGCATCCATCGCCAGCACGTCGTTGTCGGTCTCGCCGCGCCGCACCACATACTCGTCGCGGAACTTCTTGGCCAGCGCCGCCGCGGCCTCGCGCTCGGTCGCGTCTTTGGCCTGCTCCCACTGTCGGAAGGCCGCATCGACCTGCAGCCGCACCGCCGCATCGCGCTGCCCGAAGAGCAGCACGCCCGCCAGGCTCATGGGCCGATCGGGCATGTCCACGATGTGCTGATACCGCGCCATCGCGCCCTTCACGTCGTTGGCCTGGATTGCAGCCTGGGCGGCCATCAGGTGAACCTGCGGATTTTCCGGCTTGGCCTTCATCGCGGCCTCGAACACCTTCTCCGCCGCTTCCTTCCCCGCCGGGTGCGGCAGCGCAAACCGCGCGAAGTCCGCCGTCTGCGACACCGTGCCGAGATCGAGTTTTTTCGACGTCTCCGCCATCACCGCGGCCACCAGCTCCTCGACCTTGCTCTTGCGATCCTGCAACACTTCGCGGAGCGGCGGCGGCTTATCGGCGGCCTGACCGGCGAGCTGCGCCAGCAGTTGCAGTTCGTAAGCCCGAGCCATGGCCGCGGGCGGATTCTCCGCGATGAACCTGGTCAGTCGCGCCATGGCCTGGTCGTTCAGCCGCGTCATCGTCTCCTTGTCGTCGCGCTTGCGGGCCCGTTCGCCCGTCACCACGTCGATCCCGCACAGCGCCACCACCGCCTCGCGGTCGGTGGGGTCGGCCTCGAACGCGGCCTGCAAGTCTTCCCGCGCCAGGTTGACATCTTCCTGCTTCAGGTCGGGGTTGAAGTTCATCTGCCCCACCCGCGCCAGGCCGCGGTATCGGCGCAGCTTCTTCGCGTCGTTCGCGTCGCCCTGAAAGTTCTTGATCGCCTCATCGGCCATGGTCATGAAGTTCTCGAAGTTGCTCAGCGTGGGCGGAACCCGGGCGATCTCCCAGCGCTCATCCAGCAGCCGCCGGGTCGCCTCGAAGTCCTTGCGCTCCGCATCGGCGAGCGCCTGCAAGGCGCGAAGGTATTGCCCGGAGTAGCCCTCCTGATACACCGCCCGGCTCTTGGGAACGTCCTTTTCCATCGCGTCGATCCACTTGCGGATCCACGCGCCGTTGCGCTGGTCCTTATACACGGCGCGGGCATAAAGGCCGATCGCCTCGGTGTGCTTCGACTCGGCCATCGCCTTGTCGCCCAGCTTCACATAGTCCTCGCCCGACTTCTTGATCGACTGGTACGCGACATACCCCACCACCAGAAATGCGATCGTGAGCGCCGCGCCCAGCGTCACGACAAACTTCGTATTGACTTTGCTCGCCATCGAAAAATCCCTTCTGTCCGAAACTCGATCCCGTACGCTCGCCCGCCGACCTCGAACACATCGTGAAAGTTGCCGACCCGGTTCCCGACCGGCTTGCTATTTCGCCGCGCTCGCGCGCCGGGGGTTGTCATCGGGATATTCGCCCCGCAGCACCTCCACCCAGTCGGGCACGCACCGCATGATGTCGGGCAGCAGCTCGCCGACCAGGCTCCCCGACATCCGCGCGAACTCCTCCTCGCTCTGCACCGTCTGCGACGACACCTGCACCTTCAGGTAGTACGCATAGCTGTCGGTCAGTCGGAACGCCAGCAGCCGGACATCCTCGGCCCTGTCGCAGTGGCCCCCGTTGGCGATGAAGAAGTACCCGGCGTACAGCTTTTCCTTCTGCTTCGGGTGCGTATACGGGTTCACCCGCATCGCGATCTTGTCCGCATCGCGGGGCAGATGCACGCGCGAGCCGGTGCTCGGCAGCCGCGCCGTCCACATGTTGCCCGTCTCTTCCGGCACGCGCGCGACCTGCCAGACCGTCGCTTCCTGGTCGAGGTTCAACGGCAGCACCCGCGTCGCGCCCGCGATCGACCAGCCGCCGCCCACCAGGCACCGGTCGGGGATGTGCGGCACCGTGTCGACCATCCCGGTGTAATACGCCATGTGCATTTCCAGCACGACCGGCGGCTTGCCGCTCGCCGGAACCTTCTGCACATACGTCCGGCTGACGAAGTTCTTCGTGCCCAGCTCCTCGACCATCTCGCCTTCCATCTTCTGGTCGACGCCGGCCTGCTTCCACGAGGCGGTCTCGGCAGGTGCCGACGACACTTTCAGATCGACCTCGATGGGCAGCTTGCGAAGGTAGAGCTTCAGCGAGCCTACCGCGACATTCAGCCCCGCGGCCGCGCCGATCACCAGCAGCACGGCCGTGGCGAATGCCGCTGTCGATCGGCGCCGGCTGGTGGGTGTTGTGGTGATCGATTCGCTCATGCGCCGGCTCCCGCAGACTGTGCGGCGTGCTTCGCCGGGCGCTTTGCGACTTTTACCGCCGCCTTGCCCCCGGGCACCGCCTTGTCCTCCGGCACCGCCTTGTTCAGCGCCGCCAGAATCAACATATAGAGGAGGAAGCCCGGAATCAGCAGCAGCGTGCCGATGAACATGTGGGCCTCGCCCGCCGACAGATCCTGGTCGAACAGCACCGCGATCCCGAGCACGATGATGCGCACGATGTTGAGCAGCACCGCCAGCGGCGCCGCCAGCGCGAGCAGCAGCACCCGCTTCCACCACAGCTTCGTCGCCACCAGTGCGACCGCCGCGCCCAGCGCGAGAAACGCGATGAGCATCCGCATTCCCGAGCAGGCCTCCGCGACGTTGAGCGGATGCTCTTTCAGCGTCGATGAGTCGAAGACCGTCAACTGGTTCCCGGCGATGTCGGTCTTGATCGAAAGCATGTTGAGGCCGATGTACCCGCCCTGGGCCGCCAGGTTCTGCAGCGGCCACGTCGCGTGGTTCATGATCTTTTCCGGGATCGTGATCGCGAAGAACAGGTACGCCACCGGAAAGAACAGGTACGTCATGTACCGCGGCCCGAGCATCAGCAGCGCCAGCCCGAAGACCGTAAGCGTCATCGCCAGCCCCTGCCCCAGATGATTCGGCACGCCCACGATGAAGAAGACGTACGACCAGATGCCCATGACGATGGGCAACACGCCCGGCCAGAAGATCGTCGCGCGGATCTTGTCGAGCTGCTCCCGGTGCTGCCACAAGAGAAACAGGCAGATCGCCGGCACCATGTAGGCGTGCGACCAGTCGCCGCTCGACATCGAGTTGTGGTTCTGATTGCCCAGCCACGTCCAGAAGAGCCAGATGCACGCGCCCGCGAGCACGACAATGCGGATGATGTTTTCCGGCCGGCGCACGCGCTCGAGGAAGCGAGCGCCGGGCTTGACCAGCGCAGTGGGGGGCTTCGGCCCGCTGCCCGTCCGAACCGACGAGCGCGCCGCCACCGGACTCGCCGGTCCACCCGAAATGCCCGCGGATTGTGTCGAGGCGGTCGTCACTTCAACGTGGTCCTGATCGAGCCGACGAATCCCCGGATTCGGGGTGGAAAAAACCGTTCGAGACACCTGCTACGCCCGCCCCCCAAACCAGTTCGATACCCACGAAAAACCACCGCCCACGCTTCGCGGCGTGCCCGGAAAAACACCCCTTCCGCGAGCGAAGGGGGCAAGGTTATGCCTCTCTCCTCGGGCGCTCCGCGCCCGCCCATCACCGCATCAACGATTGAGCGATTGATCGGGACCGAAAATCTCGCCGGCAAAGTTCCGGTCGAGAATGAACCCATACCCGTACGAAGCCCTGAACCCTCCCCGCACGACGGCCAGCGGCAAGGCCCAGAAGTTGGTTCCCACATTGATCCGGTCATCCGGCTTCAGGTAGATATCCGGCTGCGTCTGCTCCGCGATGGCCTTGAGGTTGAGCCTGATGGTGGCTTGCCGTCCGGGGCCGACGATACGCGTGATGTCGGTCCGCTCGGGAATCGCGATGGAAGACAGGCCGCCCGCGGAATCCAGGCCGCGGAGCAGCGTGAGCTTGGTGTCGCCGCCGAGAGTGTATGTCCCGGGGCGGGCCACCTGGCCCGCGAGGTAGACCACCCCCGACTTGGGCGGGGGCACCCGCAGCACATCGCCCGGCCGGATCACGATGTTGACCGACGCATCGCCCGCGAGCAGACGGGCCACGGGCACCTCGATCACCCGCTGGGTCACCAGCATGCGCCCGGCGTTGGCTTCATCGCCGCCGGGTGTTCCGGGCGACGCCATCCCGCCCGGCTTGATCCACTGTCCGTTCTGGTAAACCCAGTCGGTTTTGAGCCCGCTTTGCGGGCCACTCTGGGCGTTGCTTGGGGTGGGGCTGCGCCCATCCGGCAGGTCGATTGGTGG
>Ga0163153_10006724_pt1 | contig 12756 bp, 9 predicted proteins | sample OliLakLV19MP6IB1_FD_148629 | JGI IMG/M metagenome (GOLD analysis project Ga0163153, IMG submission 148629) | Freshwater microbial mat bacterial communities from Lake Vanda, McMurdo Dry Valleys, Antarctica - Oligotrophic Lake LV.19.MP6.IB-1 | ecosystem: Environmental > Aquatic > Freshwater > Lake... | reverse complement strand
GGGGGTCGCAGTCCGTGATGGCGGCGGTGCGGCAAAATCAAGGGTGGTCGGTCCGTGCGGGCTGGCATCGGTGTCAGTGTCGCTTGCGGACCACAACATCTTGCCACCCGGGAAAAGCCCCGCCGGTCCGAAAAAGTCATGCCGCAACAATGCCCCCAGAGCCTTGAGTTCGGCGTTCGGCGATTGTAGTGCCAACCCGAGTACATGATCCGCATAGCGTGCGTTCATGCTCATGTAGGGCACGTCAATGGTGCGCCGTGTCTCGGCGCGCAGACGGCTCGCCATCTGTGCCAGCAACAACAGGGTGGTTCGGGAATACGCCATGGCCGTCATGCTTCCTGTCAATCTGCGTCGAAAGAGAGACTAAGGCTATAGCGAGAACGCCGAAGCCGCAAAAAAGAACGGATTTCAGTATCAACTCGGCGCGTGGACGACGTCGCGGCACTTATCGTCGGATAGCGAGGGAGGGTTTTTGGAGTAAACTTCGGAACGTTTCGGAATCTCGAAATGCATCGTGTTTCACGCGGAGCACGAGCGCGAGAGTTTCTGTTGCGAAGGTGGCGGAACTGGTAGACGCACTGGATTTAGGTTCCAGCGCCGCAAGGCGTGCGGGTTCGAGTCCCGCCTTTCGCACCAATCTGACCTTTCCCACACCCTACACATCCATCATGGCAGTCACCGTCGAAAATGTAAGCGCTTTGGAGCGTCGCATCAACTTGTCCATACCGACCGACCTCATCGAGAAAGAGGTCGCGAGCCGGCTGCAACGGATGTCCCGCACGGTTCGCATGCAGGGTTTCCGCCCGGGCAAGGTTCCATTGAAGATGGTGGCGTCGACTTACGGTCCGCAGGTGCGCTCCGAAGTGATTGGCGACGCCATTCAAAGAAATTTCAGCGACACCATTTCGGAACAGAAACTCCGGGTTGCGGGCTATCCGCGTATCGAACCGAAGGCACAAACGGATGGCGCTGCGGCAAATGACGCCGCGTTCGAGTTTGTGGCCACCTTCGAGGTCTATCCGGAAGTGACTATTGGTGATCTGTCCGGCCTTTCGATTGACAAACCGGTAACCATGATTTCCGAAGCCGACGTGGACCGGACACTGGAAACGCTGCGTAAGCAGCGCGTAACGTACACCGAGGCGGCGCGTGTCTGTCAAGCCGGCGATCGCGTGACAGTCGATTTTGTGGGCAGGATCGATGCGGTTGCGTTCGATGGCGGCACTGCGGACGGCTTCGCGTTTGAACTCGGTGGTGGGCAGATGCTGCCTGAGTTCGAAGCCGCCACCAGCGGATTGGCTGCGGGCGAAACAAAAGGCTTTGACCTTACCTTTCCCGCTGATTATCAGGGTAAGGAAGTCGCCGGCAAGACTGCGAACTTCTCCCTCACCGTGCGCAAGGTTGAAGCCTCTGTACTTCCAGTGCTGGATGCGGAGTTCGCCAAGTCGCTCGGTATTGCCGATGGCGACGTCGAAAAAATGCGTACCGATATTCGTGGCAACCTCGCGCGTGAGGTCAAGAAGCGGCTGCAGGCGCGGACCAAGAATGGCGTCATGCAGGCATTGTATGAGGCCGTGAAGGTGGAAGCGCCAAAGGCGCTTGTGGCGATGGATGTGGAACGATTGATCGGGCAGGCGCGTGCCGATCTGGCGCAGCGGGGTGTCAAGCAGGACGTACCGCTGCCGCCCGACATGTTTCAGGAGCAGGCCAAACGGCGTGTGTCGCTGGGCTTGATTTTGAACGAACTGGTCAAATCTAACGGTCTTGAAGCCAAACCGGATCAGGTGCGTACGGTGATCGACGAGTTCGCGCAGAGTTACGAAGACCCGACCGAAGTCGTGCGCTGGTACTACGGCGACAAACAGCGGCTTGCCGACGTTGAGGCGCTGGCACTTGAAGACAATGTCGTCAACCATGTGATGTCAAAAGCAGGGGTGATCGACAAGAGCGTGTCTTTTGATGAACTGATGGGGCGCGGTTAAACCACCGACGGGAACAGGCAATGAGATCCGAGATGCAGTATCAGCGTTTTCAGCAGTTTGTACACGACACCGGTGCCGGCGGCATGAGCCCTCAGGGGTTGGGCATGATTCCGATGGTGATCGAGCAAAGCGGTCGCGGCGAGCGGGCTTATGACATCTATTCGCGGCTCCTGAAGGAGCGTGTGATTTTCCTGGTCGGGCCGGTCGAAGACATGGGAGCGAACCTGATTGTGGCGCAACTGCTGTTTCTGGAGTCGGAAAACCCGGAGAAGGATATCTCCTTCTACATTAATTCGCCGGGCGGGTCGGTGACAGCAGGGTTGGCGATCTACGACACCATGCAGTTCATCAAGTCGGCGGTATCCACTCTGTGCATAGGCCAGGCTGCCAGCATGGGGGCGTTCCTGCTGGCGGCAGGAGCCAAGGACAAGCGCTTCTGTCTGCCCAATTCGCGGGTCATGATTCATCAGCCGTCCGCCGGCTTTCAAGGTCAGGCCTCCGATATCGAGATTCATGCCAAGGAAGTCATGGGGCTCAAGAGAAAGCTCAACCAGTTGCTGTCCACGCACACCGGGCAACCGGTCGAGCGGATCGAAAAAGATACCGATCGCGACAACTTCCTGTCTGCCGAAGACTCCAAGGCTTATGGAATTGTTGACAAGATACTTGGCAAGCGCGGCGAATAGAGTGTCTGATGTTGGTGACCGCATGCGTGGCGTTGTATTGTGGACACACTCTTGCCTCGCAGGGGTCGAATGGCCTAAGCTACGGATGAATTAACCGGTAACCAGAGCCAGTGATGTCGGACAAAAAAGCCAGTGGCGAGAAGCTCCTCTATTGCTCATTCTGCGGCAAGAGCCAGCACGAGGTGCGCAAGCTCATCGCCGGACCGTCGGTGTTCATTTGCGACGAGTGCATAGAGCTTTGCAATGACATCATTCGCGACGAAACGTCCGGCGTCGAGCCGGGCAAGCCTGCCAAATCCGATCTACCGACTCCACAGGAAATCTGCGGCATTCTGGATTCTTACGTTATTGGCCAGAAAACCGCCAAGCGCATCCTGTCGGTGGCGGTGTACAACCACTACAAGCGGTTAAAGCATATCGGCAAAGGGGATGAAGTAGAACTTGCCAAGAGCAACATTCTGCTCGTAGGGCCGACCGGTTCAGGCAAAACGCTTCTAGCGCAGACCCTGGCGCGGCTGCTGAACGTGCCGTTCGTGATTGCCGACGCCACCACGCTCACCGAAGCCGGGTATGTCGGCGAGGATGTCGAGAACATCATTCAGAAGCTGCTTCAGAATTGCAATTACGAGATCGAGAAGGCGCAAAAGGGTATTGTTTACATTGATGAAATCGACAAGATTTCGCGCAAGTCGGACAATCCTTCGATCACCCGTGACGTCTCTGGCGAAGGCGTGCAACAGGCTCTGCTGAAGCTGGTCGAAGGTACGATAGCGTCGGTACCACCGCAAGGCGGACGCAAGCATCCGAACCAGGACTTCGTCCAGGTCGACACTACCAACATTCTGTTCATCTGCGGTGGTGCGTTCGATGGCCTAGAGAAGGTTATTCGCAACCGTTCCGAGAAGGGCGGCATCGGTTTCGGCGCCGAAGTGAAGCAGTTGTCAGACAATAGCCTGAGCGAAACCTTGAAGGGCGTCGAGCCGGAAGACTTGATCAAGTTCGGCCTGATTCCGGAACTGGTCGGGCGTTTGCCTGTGGTGGCGACCTTGAATGAACTCGACGAGGCGGCGCTGATCCAGATTCTGACCGAGCCCAAGAACGCCCTGCTCAAGCAATACCAGAAATTGTTCTTGATGGAAGGCGCGGAACTCGAAATCCGGCCCTCGGCGCTAGCGGCGATTGCCGCCAAGGCGCTCAAGCGCAAGACCGGGGCACGGGGCCTGCGTTCAATCATCGAACAGTCCCTGCTCGACACCATGTACGATTTGCCGGGCTCGCAAAACGTCACCAAAGTGGTGGTTGACGAAAACGCCATCACTGGAGAAGGCCCGCCTATCCTGATTTACTCGGATGCACCCAAAGTAGCCTCGGCCCAGTAGCATCAAGCGCGCCCTTCGGCGCGCTTGTCGCATACGCGGCTTGAGTACCGGGACAGTCGCCCGCACGTTGCGGGAAGTGGTAGTTGAAAAGTATTTGCAACCGAAAGGGTTGAAGACATGTCAGGCATTGAAGAAAGCAACGAAAACCTTCAGCTTCCGCTCTTGCCTTTGCGCGATGTGGTGGTCTTTCCGCATATGGTGATACCGCTGTTCGTGGGTCGGCCGAAGTCGATCAAGGCGCTCGAACTGGCAATGGAGGCGGGCAAGAGCATCATGTTGGTGGCCCAGCGCTCCGCTGCCAAGGATGAGCCCGAGGCGAGCGACATGTATGCGGTCGGTTGTGCGGCGAACATCCTGCAAATGCTCAAATTGCCCGATGGCACGGTGAAGGTACTGGTCGAAGGCGTCCAGCGTGCACGTATCGCCGGCATCGAGGATTTGCGCAGTCATTTCGCGTGCGACGCTAAAAGTGTTTCAGCGGAATTTGACTCAACCCCGGAGATCGAGGCGCTGCGCCGCGCCATCGTTCAGCAGTTCGATCAGTACGTAAAACTGAACAAGAAGATCCCCCCTGAAATCCTGACTTCGCTGGCGGGCATTGATGACGCCGGGCGTCTGGCTGACACTATCGCCGCGCATCTGCCCTTGAAGCTGGAGCAGAAGCAGGAAATTCTCGAAATGTTTGATGTACAGAAACGACTCGAACACCTGTTGTCGGCGCTTGAAGGCGAACTCGATATCCTGCAGGTTGAAAAGCGCATTCGCGGCCGGGTCAAGCGCCAGATGGAGAAAAGCCAGCGCGAGTACTACCTAAACGAACAGGTCAAGGCGATTCAGAAAGAGTTGGGCGAGGGGGAAGAGGGCGCCGACCTTGAGGAAATGGAGAAACGCATCAAGAAGGCGCAAATGCCCAAAGATGCACGCAAGAAAGCTGAATCGGAATTCAAGAAACTTAAACTGATGTCGCCGATGTCAGCTGAAGCGACAGTCATTCGCAACTACATCGACACGCTTTGCAATCTTCCTTGGAGAAAAAAGAGCCGTGTAAACAATGATTTATCTAATGCTGATCAAGTATTAAATGAAGATCACTATGGGCTTGACAAGGTCAAAGAAAGGATCCTTGAGTACCTTGCGGTGCAACAGCGGGTCGATCGTGTCAAGGCGCCTATCCTGTGTCTGGTAGGGCCTCCAGGTGTTGGCAAGACCTCGCTCGGTCAATCGATCGCCCGTGCCACCAACCGCAAGTTTGTGCGCATGGCCTTGGGTGGAGTGCGTGACGAAGCTGAAATTCGCGGCCATCGTCGCACATACATCGGCTCGATGCCGGGCAAGATCCTGCAGAACATGACCAAGGTGGGGGTCAAGAACCCCTTGTTCCTGCTGGACGAAATCGACAAGATGGGCATGGATTTTCGCGGCGATCCGTCGTCCGCGCTGCTTGAAGTACTTGATCCTGAACAGAATCACACCTTTGCGGATCACTATGTCGAGGTTGACTATGACCTCTCTGAAGTAATGTTCGTGGCAACCGCGAACACCATGAACATCCCGGCGCCATTGCAGGACCGGATGGAGGTCATCCGGCTTTCGGGGTACACCGAGGACGAGAAGATCAACATCGCCCAGAAGTACCTTTTGCCCAAGCAAATTGCGAACAATGGCCTGAAGAATACCGAGATCAGCGTGGCCGAAAGCGCGATTCGCGACATTGTCCGCTATTACACCCGTGAAGCCGGGGTGAGGGCGCTTGAACGCGAAATCTCGAAAATCTGCAGGAAAGTCGTCAAGACCCTGCTGCTGCACAAGGGCCTGCCCAAGAAGGTCGCCGTCACGGCCAAGAATCTCGACAAATACTTGGGGGTTCAACGCTTTACCTTTGGCATTGCCGAGAAGGAAAACCAGGTTGGGCAAGTCACTGGTCTGGCGTGGACTGAAGTGGGCGGCGAACTGCTGACTGTCGAAACCGTGGCAGTGCCGGGGAAGGGCAACATCACGCGTACCGGCACCCTGGGAGACGTGATGAAGGAGTCCATCGAGGCGGCGCGCTCGGTGGTGCGCAAGCGTTCCCGGCAGCTCGGCATCAATCCGGACTTCTACGAGAAGACCGACCTGCACATCCACATGCCCGAAGGTGCAACGCCCAAGGATGGTCCAAGTGCCGGCATTGCGATCACCACGGCCATTGTTTCGGTGCTGTCGGGAATCCCGGTGCGGGCCGACGTTGCGATGACCGGGGAAATCACCTTGCGCGGGGAGGTTCTGGCCATCGGTGGCCTCAAGGAAAAGCTTTTGGCGGCGCATCGTGGCGGCATCAAGACGGTCCTCATCCCTGAAGACAACGTCAAGGACTTGCCGGAAATCCCGGACAACATCAAGAATCGTCTGGAAATCATTCCGGTCAAATGGATCGACAAGGTGCTGGAACTGGCGCTCGAGCGCAAGCCCGTGCCACTGCCGGATGAGCCCGTGGTGGTGGCGCCGGTCGCTGGCGCGGCGCCAGCGGTTGAGCCGGCGGTCAAGCACTGATCAGGCAGGCACGCACTTGCCTGAGCGGGCGGCACCCAGATGAAGATCCAGATCGCCTCGGATCTTCATCTGGAATTCCTTGAGCGCAAGTTTCCGGGCTACAAGGTAGTGGAGCCAAGCGACGCCGATGTGCTGGTGTTGGCCGGGGACATCCACCACCGCGACAAGGCCTTCGATGTTTTTCGCGACTGGCCGTGCCCGGTATTGCTGCTGCACGGCAATCATGAAATGTATGGTTCAGTGGTCGAAGATGTGCTCGATCAACTCGTTGCGCGCGATGCCTCTGGCAGCGTTAGTTACCTCGAGCAGAAAACAGTGGTCATTGGAGGGGTGCGTTTCCTCGGGTGTTGCCTGTGGACCGACTACGCGCTGGATGGCGATGCGCGGCATTCGATGCTTCTCGCCGAGGCCGCACTGATGGATCACAAAGCCATCCGGACCCGACATGGCAGATTCAGCCCGCAGGATGCGTTCATGCTTCATCGTCAGGCGCGCGACTGGCTCAAACAGGCCCTGGAGCAGGCCCACGATGGTCCGACCGTGGTTTGTACGCACCATGCGCCCCACATCGGGTCGATCCACCCGCAATACGCAGGAAACCCGCACAACCCGGCTTTTGTCAGCGACCTATCCGAAATCCTCGGGCTGGCCGACCTGTGGATTCACGGCCACGTGCACAACAGCTTTGACTATCAGGTTGGCCGGACACGAGTGGTGGCAAACCCACGTGGTTACGCGTTGAACTTGCGCAAGGCCAATTCACCGGGCGAAGTGGTTTGGGAAAACCCATCGTTTGATGCACGCAAGCTGATCGACCTGTAAGGCCGGCGTTCCGTTCTGGCCCAACCTGATGTCTTAATCCAATGCCTATTAAATTTAACATAATATACATTCCACACTTTTATTGAATGGATCCACACGTTTATTGACTAGAAAAGTTGCTTGAAAAGTTGCGCACCACCATGCAGGACCAAAGGTCCGGATTGGTAAACCAAGACCTGTCGAATCCAGCGAATGCCAACCTACGACCGCCAGTACCATTGCTCGATCCGAACCCGCCGGGGTTTGACATGTCCCTCGATTCGAGTTCCACCGGCGATTAACCCGAAGGCTGATCATCATGGGTTCCATCCAGACTAGCTTTATACCCAGAGATGTGGCTCGGCCTGCCGCGACTGCCAACCCGGCTGCCCGCGCAGAGCCGGTTCAGCCAAAGACGCAGCCACCGCGCATAACGTTGCTCAGTGGCAAGACCGAAGGCGGCAAGCTGGCGTTCTTCTCGCTTGAACTCAAGGTCGCCGGGCTTGAGCAGAGCGACTCGGAGATCAAGCGCATCAGCTTTAGCGACATCGCGTTCTATCGCTTTACCGCCGAGCAAGGCCTGGCCGAAGGGGTGATGCCGATCGCGTGGCGTGGCGGCCAGTCGCGTGAGCAGGAGCCGAGCGCCTTCAAGGGGGAGCTCAGGAACAAGAAGCTCTTCTCTGGAAAGATGCGTGCCTATTTGCGCAACGCAACCGGCGCCTACCTGATCATTCCCAGCAACCAACCCAACGGCGCCGATTCCTTCATTTTCATCCCTGAAGAAAACATCGCCGCCCTGACTGTCGAAGAGCAACTGGGAGCGATGCTGGTCAAGAACGGTACGCTCACCGAAGCCCAGGTTTCGGCGGGTTTGGAAATGCAGAAGACGCTGCGCATCAAGCGCCTGGGGGGCTATCTGGCAAGCGCCAAGTCCTTCACTACCGAGCATCTGGCCGAAGCACTCGATCGCCAGAAGGGCAACACCACGGTACGGCGCATCGGCGAGGTGCTGGTCGGCGAACAAATCATCACCGAAGATCAACTCAAGGCGGCGCTGGAGGCACAGGCACAAGACCGCAAGAAACCCCTGGGCCAGGTTCTGATGGACCAAGGCCTTATCACGCAAACGGAACTCAACAAGGTCTTGTCGCAAAAGCTCGGCATTCCGGAGGTGAGCATCCGGCGCTTTCCGGTGGAGCCGCAGGCGATACGCGCGATTCCCGAGAACCTGGCGCGCGCCAAGCGGGTGTTGCCACTTTGCTTCAACGCCGGTGCCCTCGCTGTGGCGATGGAAAATCCACTCGACCATGGCACGGTTCAGGAATTGAGCGTAGTCAGCCAGTGCAAGATCGACGCGGTTCTGGCAAGCCCGGAAGAAATCACCGAAGGCCTGGAGATCTACTATGGCGACATCTACTCCTCGGTCGATGCGCTGCAGTCCGAATTGAGCGACGCCGACGCTGCCAGTGCCCTGCTGACAAAAACCAAGTCGTCTGACGTGGTGACTGAAGCTGATGGCGCCCTGGTGCGTGTGGTCAACAAGATCATCACCGACGCCTATCGTCAGAAAGCCTCCGATATCCACATCGAGCCGCGCAAGGACGGCAGTTGCAATGTACGTTTTCGCAAGGATGGCGTGCTCGAGAGTTACATGAACATGCCGGGCAACTTCCGCAACGCCATGATCTCGCGCCTGAAAATCATGGCGAACCTGGATATTTCCGAAAAGCGCAAACCGCAGGATGGCCGTATCGATTTTTCCAAGTTCAGCAACTTAAATTTCTCGCTGCGCGTAGCGACCATCCCGACCAACAACGGCGCCGAAAGCATCACTCTGCGCATCCTGACCCAAACCAAGCCGCTGCCACTTGGGGCGCTGGGCATGGAGCCCGATTCGCTGGCCGCGCTGCAGGCCATGACAGAAAAGTCGCACGGTCTGATGCTCATAAGCGGCCCGACCGGCTCCGGAAAAACCACCACTCTGCACTCGGTGCTGGCCCACCTCAATACCCCGGACCGAAAAATCTGGACTGCGGAAGACCCGATCGAAATCACGCAGGATGGCCTGAACCAGGTGCAAACCAACAGCAAGATCGACTGGACGTTTGCCGCCGCCCTGCGCAGCTTCCTGCGCGCCGACCCCGATGTGATCATGGTCGGCGAAATGCGCGATGCTGAAACGGCTGCCATTTCGGTCAGCGCAGCCCTGACTGGCCATTTGGTACTGTCAACTGTACACACCAACTCCGCCTGTGAGAGCATCAATCGACTGGTCGACATGGGGCTTGATCCATTCAGCTTCGCTGATTCCCTGAAGGGCATCGTGGCGCAGCGTCTGGTGCGCGCGCTCGACGGCTGCAAGGAGGGCTACGAACCTTCACTCGAAGACATGCAGATTCTGGCGGGCGAATACCTGGGAGGAGGCTCCACGGCTGAAGTATCGGCGCTGCTCGCGCAGTGGCACGGCAAATACGCCGGCGACGGCGACAAATTCATCCTTTACAAGGAAGCGGGTTGCGCCGAATGCTCACAGAAGGGCTTCAACGGGCGCATCGGAATTCACGAGGTATTGAGCGTGACACCGGAAATTCACCGCCTGATCCAGACCCGCGCGCCGCTCGCCACCATGCTTGCCAGGGCGCGCGACGACGGGCTGCGCAGCTTGAAGCAGGACGGCATCCTCAAGGTATTGCAGGGCAAAACCACCATGACACAGGTGCGGGCCGCCTGTTCCTGAAAGCGGCCGGTCCGGACTATGCCAGGGTGTCCCGGCGGAAAGCGAAGCCGCTCGCACCGCCGGTTGAAAGCCCCACTACTTTTTCAGCTTCGCGGAAATCAAGGCCGCGATATCGGTATTGCGGCTTTGCTGAGCCCAGTCCAGCGCGGTCTCGCCGCGATCATTCTTCAGGCTCGCATCCGCACCTTCTTCGAGCAAAAACTGCACCACTGACAGATGGCCGGCGCGCGCAGCCATCATCATGGAAGTTAAACCATTGTCTGGGGAAGAGTCTATATATGCATGATTTTCAACGAGTATTTTTACTACCTCCAAGTGCCCATTGGTGGCTGCATAGAGTAAAGCGGTCCAACCCGGCTGGTTGATTTGCGCCTCCTTGGAGAGCAAGAATTCGACCACACTGCGGTGCCCCCCGAGCGCGGCAAGCATGATCGCGGTCTCGCCGTTGGCATTGCGCCGATCTATATTGACGCGCGCGTCAACCAACACCCTTACCACTTCGAGCGCACCCGCGCGCGCAGCCAAGTGGAGCACGGTCTGCCCGGACGGGTCGACCGTATTGGCATCGATGCCGCGCTTGAGCCACTGCGCTACTTCGCGGGAGTTGCCGTTCTTGACGGCATTGAGAAAGTCATCATACGCAGCCCCCAAGGCTATGCCGCCGTGGCCCAGCCACAGCATCAAGGCAAGTGACCAGATGATGCGGCGCATCAATTCGCCCTCCCCGCCAAAGTCGCCGCACGATCGAACAGGCGAAAAAAGTTGCTGGTGGTATGCGCTTCCACCTGGGCTGGGTCGATGCCGCGCAAACGCGCGATTTCGCTCGCCACATGCGGCACCAGGCCAGGCTCATTGATGCGTCCGCGATGCGGCGCCGGTGCCAGATAGGGTGCGTCGGTTTCAATCAAGATACGCTCCATCGGTATGGTTCGGGCAACCTCCTTTAGTGCTTGCGCACTCTTGAAGGTCACGATTCCGGAGAATGAAATATAGAAGTTCATGGCGATGGCTGCTTCGGCGACCGCCAGCGATTCGGTGAAGCAATGCATCACGCCGCCCACCGCCGCTGCGCCCTCCTCGCGCAGAATCTCGATGGTGTCGCGCGCCGCTTCGCGGGTATGCACGATCAGCGGCATTCCGCACGCACGCGCGGCACGTACGTGTACGCGGAAGCGCTCGCGCTGCCAGGAAAGATCACCCTTCATGCGGAAGTAGTCGAGACCGGTTTCGCCGATGGCGACCACACGCGGGTGCTGCGCCAGTTCCACCAGCTTGAGGACGTCCGGCTCGGTCACGCCTTCGTGATCGGGATGTACGCCCACCGATGCGAAAACGTTCGCATTTTGTTCAGCCAGTTCAAGCACGCTGTGCAGTTGCTCAAGCTCGACGGCCACGCACAAGGCGTAGCCGACCCGATTGCGTTCCATCAGGGCCAGAATTTCCGGCAGCCGTGCCCGCAGTTCCGGAAAATTGATATGGCAGTGAGAATCGACGTACATCGTGCTTACGACAAGCGCCGACGGGTAGCGCCCGGCATTGGCTTCAAAGCGTGTGGGTCGGGCGCGGCGAGCCCAGCGCGTTGCCCAGCAGGTTTTCAATCTTGCGGCGCGCCGACTGGCCGCTCTCGTCGCCGGAAAACTGTACGCCGATGCCCTGTTGCTTGTTGCCTTGCGCGTCTTGCGGCGTGACCCAGGCAACGGTGCCGGCGACCGGCAGCTTGGCGGGATCGTCCATCAGCGAGAGCAGCATGTAGACCTGATCACCCAGTCGATAGCTGCGGGTGGTCGGGATGAAAATCCCGCCATTTCGAAGATGCGGCATGAACGCCGCATAGAGCGCGGATTTCTCCTTGATATTGAGCGAGAGCATGCTCGGACGTGGGCTGCCGGCAGACGGGGATTTCGCGGATTCAGCCATATCAGTTTCCGGGCGCGGCCAAGCGCGCGTAGTCGATCAGCAGTTCTTCGGCAAAAAGGCGCGTGTTCAAAGGGTGCTCCGAGACTCGGCGCATGCGCATGAGCCGACGGTAGTAGGCGTGCAATGCTGCGACCTGCATGCGTCCGGCCGCATCCTTCAGGGCACGGCTATGCGTTGGATGATAGCGTACATCGAGTCCGCTTTCGCACAACACCAGGTCGCTGGTCCAGCGAGCCAGCCACACGCAAATATTGGTGGCTCCGGCCTTCTCGCACTTCTCGGCCAGCGCGATCGGATCAATGGCGCGCTCGCCTGCCAAAGCCCCAAGCAATGTTTCACGGAAGTCGGCGTCAGGATCGGCAATCGCGGCTGCCAGCGGTGCGCCACCGGCCTCCGCCAGTGCGCTTGCAGGGTCACGCACACCCTGGCTGGCAAGCCAGGCCAGGATGTGTACAGGTGCTGGACTTGCCAGCGGCAGTTTCGCACAACGACTGCGAATGGTCGGCAAAACCTCGTTGACGCGACTGGTCACCAGCAGGAAGAGCGTATTCCCCGGCGGTTCTTCCAGCGTTTTCAACAGTGCGTTTCCGGCGTCGACGTTAAGTGCGTCGGCCGGATAAACCACCACCACACGGTGACCTGCGCGATGGGTACCGACATTGAAAAAAGCGTCCAAGGCGCGGATTTGCCCGATCTTGATGACCTTCGACGGCGCGGCTTTTGAC
>Ga0163153_10006723_pt1 | contig 12758 bp, 13 predicted proteins | sample OliLakLV19MP6IB1_FD_148629 | JGI IMG/M metagenome (GOLD analysis project Ga0163153, IMG submission 148629) | Freshwater microbial mat bacterial communities from Lake Vanda, McMurdo Dry Valleys, Antarctica - Oligotrophic Lake LV.19.MP6.IB-1 | ecosystem: Environmental > Aquatic > Freshwater >... | reverse complement strand
CCCCCACCGCTCAGCGATCGACCGACCGACCCCTTCGGCCGCGGATATACTCCGCCCCTGCGGACCGTGGCTTCTCCGCAGCGACCGTCTTGACCGCGTTTTCGATCCCAAGCCAACCGTCGGGCGATTAGTTCAGCTGGCTAGAACGCACGGATCACACCCGTGAAGTCACTGGTTCGAATCCAGTATCGCCCACTTTCCCACTTTCCACCGGGTCACACCCGACACCACACCCCATCAAAACCGCAGCGTTTTGAGGGTTTGGGGTTTCGGCTTGTGCGCCCGTGGGGTCGCGTCGGTGCGCTTGTGTTGCCGCATTTGATGCGGGTTCGTTCGTCGCCATGTCGAAGTGAGTGTCACGGGTTTGCAGGTAGTGCCGGGCCGCGATCAGGGGCGAGTGTCCCAGCCACGCCGCGACCACGTGGGCGGGAAACCGCTCCACCCAATCGCACGCGCAGGAGCCTCTCATGTTGTGGATCAACCGTGGCCAGGGCGTCACGCCAGCTCGGGCGACGATCTTCGTGAACGTGGTCCGCAGGTTCATCTTCGGATCGCGTAGCCGGGGCACCACCGCTTCGACGCCCACTTCCGCGTCCGCGTGGACACACCCGTCCGCGATTTCACCCGCGTCCGCGTGGACACGCGCGTCCGCGTGGACACACCCGTCCGCGCGTCCGCGTGGACACACCCGTCCGCGATTTCACCGACACCGGGATTATTTCCACTGTCACGGATTCGTCACGGCTGGGCTGCACGTGCGTCCGCGTGGACACACCCGTCCGCGATTTCCCCCGCATGCGTCCGCGTGGACACACCCGTCCGCGATTTCACCGACACCGGGATTATTTCCACTGTCACGGATTCGTCACGGCTGGGCTGCATGATGCCGGCCCATGCCGATCCCACGACATCGCATCTTCGACCGCACCAAGCCCGTGACATGCCACTGCGTGTCCCGCTGCGTGCGACGCCTCGGGCTTCTCGCCGCCGAGGAGCGTCGACGCGCAATCGCAATCCGGCTCGCCCAGCTCGTCCGCGTCTTCGCCATCGATGTCCTGGAGTGGTCCGCGCTCTCCAACCACTTCCATCTCGTCGCCGCCACTCATCCTGACCTCGCCTCGCTCTGGGACGACCGCGAGGTCGCCACACGCTGGCGCACACTCTCGCCCGACTACGCGTGGCGCCGCCGCACACGCATCGACACCACCCTGCCCGCGCAGCCCGAAGAGATCGAGGCGGCGCTGAAGATTCCGGGGCTCATCGCCCGCTGGCGCACCGACTTGGCTGACCTCTCCGTCTTCCACAAGTTCCTCAAGCAGCGGCTGGCGCGCCTCATCAACCTGCAGGACGACGTCACCGGCCACTGCTTCCAAGGGCGCTTCAAGTCCATCGTCGCCCTCGACGAGGAGGCGGTGATCGCCCACATGGTCTACGTGGCGCTCAATCCAATCCGCGCTGCGATGGCCAAGACGCTTGAGGACTACGAGTTCACCTCGATCGCCGACCGCGTCGTCGAGCTGCGCGAGCACATCAGCAGGGGCGAGTTTGCCGGCGAGGCGGCCGCAGCCCGACGGAAACTCCGTTCGCTGTCGCTGATGCCGGCCCTGCCGTGCGAGCCCGGCCCCGCGGCAGGCAGGGCCAGGACGCTGCCCGGCGGACTCTCGAACCCCTGGTTCGGCGGACGGCGCCCCCTGCCAATCGCCGGCGTGACCCTCGCCGCGTACCTGACCACGGTCGACGCCGTGGGCCGGATGCGCCGCGATGGCACGCGCGGCGTGATCCGGCCGTCGACGCCGTCCCCGCTGGCGGCGCTCGAGGGAACGCTGCTCCGCCGGCTCACTGGCGGCCCTCAGAAGGCGCTGCGAGACAGTGCGCCGCACATCCACGCGGTCGAGATCGCGATGGCCCGAGGCCCCGACAACCCGCGTGGCAACTTCAGCGGCAGTGTGGCGTCGCTGGCCCGCGCCGCCATCGCATCGGGCCGGAGACGCATCGTCGGCATCACGTCGCTGCTGCGCGGCGATGCGCCGCCCGTCGGCGCCCGTTCACGCGACGGATGAGCGCGGCGGCCACGCGCGGCGACCGGCGGCGTCGCCCAATCGGTGGCGCAGCGTCGTCGATCGGGACGGCCTCACGTCGCCCCAATCGATGGTGGACTCGGCGCTCCGCGTCGACCCGATAGCACGCGCAACGACCGCACGTGAATCGGCGTGATCGCCGCCACGATGCGCCGAAGTCGTGCGAGTGCTCGCTCATGCGCGTGCGCGGCGATAGCGGCGCACTCTCCAATCCAACCAACTCTGTGGTCAGCGTGCCGTCGAAGACGGCCCGACGGGATCAGTACGTGACCCGCGACCGGGGCCAGCGAACACCAATGCGGAGGGTGTGTCCACGCGTCTCCACCTGTCCACGCCTCTCCCCCCTCTCCACACAGGGGCCCGCGAACACCAATGCGGAGGGGTGTGTCCACGCCTCTCCCACGCGTCTCCACCCCGGAGGGGTGTGTCCACGCCTCTCCCCCTGTGGTCAGCGTGCCGTCGAAGACGGCCCGACGGGATCAGTACGTGACCCGCGACCGGGGCCAGCGAACACCAATGCGGAGGGGTGTGTCCACGCCTCTCCCACGCGTCTCCACCCCGGAGGGGTGTGTCCACGCTTCTCCCCCGGAGGGGTGTGTCCACGCCTCTCCCCCGGCGCCACGCGGCGAGGATCGAGGAGTAGATGCCCTCGCGTCGAAGCAGCGAGCCGATCTGACCGGGGACGGTGCAGGCGTCGGCCTCCTGGACGATGCGCTGCTTGTAGTCGGCGCTGAAGCATCGGCGGGTGGCGCGAGCGAGGACCTCGGGGTCGGCGGCGGGCACGGTTCCCCGGGAGGGGAGCCCTGCGCTGCGCTCCGGGCTCCCCTCCCGGGGAACCGTGCGGGTGCCGTTCGGATCGATCATCGGGAATCTCCTTGCGCCCTGCACACTAAACTCGGAGAGCGAAACTGTCTCAGTCATGTTGGCACGCAGGGGTGTGTCCACGCGTCTACGCACGAAGGGGTGTGTCCACGCGTCTACGCATGTTGGCTGCGCTCCTTCATCTCCGGTGGGCCTCGCCCACAGCAGGTGGAACGCTGCCGACCAACCCCAACCCAGCCTCCAGGTGGGGGCAGGCCAGCGGCGCCAATCTCGGGGCTTCGGACTTCATGGACGTTCGTCGCCGGGGCCGTCGGCCTTGGCCACGCACAGTGAGCCGTGCATTTCCAGACTGCTCCCCGAGACTCTTCAGTAGTATGTCGGCGACCTGGAATCCGAACCTCAGATCGCAGACCACCTTGTCCCGCAACGAAGGCACATTTGAACGATGATCGCGAAGGAGTCCGATCCAATCCATGCAGCGACGCGACGCGCTCAGGCGGGCGCCCGTGCCGAGCAGAACATGGCGTTCTATCTGCGGCGGGCGTTCGGCGATCACTGCCCGGAGGTTCTGGTATTTCACGACCTCCGAGTGGAGCACAACGGTGAGGTCGCCCAGATGGACCATCTCGTTGTTCACTCGCACGGGCTCTTCATCATCGAGTCCAAGAGCATCAGCGGTGAAATCCAGATCCTTCCCGACGGACAGTTCATAAGGATCTTCGGCAGCAAGCGGGTCGGGATGCCGTCCCCGATTCAACAGGCTCGGCGGCAGGCCGATGTGTTGCGGCGGCTCCTCCAGGCGAACAAGGTCACTCTGCTCGATCGGAAGCTCTTTGGCATGGTCCAAGGCAGCTTCTCGAAGTGTCCAATCGAGATCCGTGTCGCGATCTCCGATCAAGGCATCATCCGCGGCGATGGCAACGTCTCCGAGGTCCGCAAGGCAGATCTCATCACCGAGGACGTTGAGCGCCGAGTCGCAGCGCATCGCCGCGGTGGCAGCCTTCTGAACCTTGATCCCAACAATGACGACGGCCTCTACCAGTTCACCCCGGGCGAAATGGATCGCCTCCGGCACTTTCTGCTCGAGCAGCATCGTCCGCGAGCGCGCAGCTCATCGAGCGAGGAGACATCTCCCCAGGTCGTTTCCCGGCCAGCGCAGTCGAAGCCTTGCCCACCTGCGACTCGCGCGGGAGCTCGCCCCACGTCGGCACCGCCGCAGCAGCCCATGGCTGTACCGCCAGCCGCAACCCCGGTCGAGACGAACACAGAGGGCGCCGCTCGCGCCCGATACCTCTGCAGCAAGTGCCACTCGCTCGACCTTCGAGTCGTTCATGGCAAGTTTGGTTACTACTTCAAATGCCAGGCCTGCAGCGGCAACACTTGGATAGACACACGAGTTGAGGGGTCGGACACCAAGGGTCGCATTCGCAAGTCCGGCCACGATTTCTATCTGGTATGCGGGGACTCGGGGCGTGAGCAGTTGATCTTCACGAACCCGGATGAAGCGGAGTAGGACCAGGGCCGTGCGGGCAGCCTCCGCCAGCGTGCGGGTCCTGACCGCCCGCATTCGACGAACCGAGATGCCGCCGAAGCCGCGACGTGCGAATGATGGCGGATCGTGAACACGACCAACTCCGACACGCCTTCGCACGCGGGTGACTACGTCCTCGGCACACGCGAAGATGAGCGCCATCGACTTGAGTTCCAGCACCGCGTCTGGCTTGCTGATGCGCAGCGCGGCTGGCACGCCGCGGGAGTTGCGCCGGGCGCACGGGTGCTCGACCTCGGATGCGGACCAGGGCTGGCGACGGCGTCGATGCTCGAGATCGTCGGGCCGGCGGGCCGGGTGGATGGTCTCGATCGCTCCGCGGAGTTCGTCGCCCAGGCCCGGGCGCGGTGCGGGAGTGCCGGGCGAGGCGATGCGGACGTGCGGCAGATGAATCTCGTGGACGAGGACGTGCCGACGGACATGCGCGGGCGGTACGACGTCGCCTGGTGCCGCTGGCTGGCCATGTTTGTGCCGCAACCGGAACGCGTCATCGCCGCGGCATCGGCGGCGCTGCGGGTCGGCGGTCGCCTGGTGATGCACGAGTACGTCGACTACTCGACCTACGCGCTTCATCCTCGCGGTGGGCGCGTGCGCGAATTCGTAGCCCTGGCCATCGAGAGCTTCGCCCGCGATGGCGGCGACGCCCACATCGGGCGGCGTCTGCCGGCCATGCTCACCGCCGCCGGGTTCACCATCGACGCGCTGCGGCCGATGGCGCGGGCGGCGCGGCCGTTCGAGGAACTGTGGCACTGGCCCGCCGGTTTCATCCGCGTCTACGCCCCAAAGCTCGTGGAGATGGGACTCGCTGACGCCACGTGGCTCGAGAACCTGCTGGCCGAAGTGGATGGCGCGGAGACCCGACCCGGCGCCTTCTTCACGGCGCCACTCCTATTCGAGATCGTCGCGACGAAGACCTTGGAGTGAAGGGGCGATGTCGCTGCACCCGGCCAGGATCGATGGCGGCCGCGCCGACGGTGGTTTGGCCGAGCTGGAGCTCGGCGGTCCAAGGCGTGTGGGGATGTGTGGGAATGTGGGGGGGAAGGGCCGGGGCGTTCGCACGCCGGTCCAACACGCGGCCCCTGATTTCGACGCGCAGTGCAGGCGCCTGGGGCACTCCCGACCAGATGCACCGCTCAGAGACTGCGGCGGCGAGTGACGCGCACTCCGCGCGTCACCGCACTCCTCAGCAGTCGCCCCACGCCGCGAGGAGCAGTCCGAGATCGGCGCCGTCCACGGTGCCGTTGAGATCGAGGTCGCCGGGCCCCGCTTGATTCCAGGCGGAGAGCAGCATGCCGAGGTCGGCGCCGTTGACCGACCCGTCGCCATCGAGATCGGCCGGGCAGTCGGCAATCGCAAAGATCAGTTCGTCGAGCTCGAGATCGCCCGACTGATTCGAGACCAGGAAGGAACCGATCGTCACGCCATCGCCGGCGATGCCGCCGACGAAGCGATCGATGTTGAAGTTTGTCGGCAGGCCCTGCTGGTCGTTGAATGCGAACAGGAGTGTTCCGGTGGCGTTGGGCCCCGCGAAGAACTGCACCAGATCCTTGTCGGGAGAGGTGTTGACGATTCCCACGGCCTTCACTGGCGAACTGAAGGTGTACACCTGCGGGACGTTGTCCTCCGTCGCGAACCCGGGTCCGTAGTTGTTGCCGCCGTAGATCGCCGCCGAGATGCGCACGCCGTTCATGGTCGCTCCGAAGGAGCTGTACTGCGTGGTGACCTCGCCCCCCTCGATCAGAGCCCCATCCGGTGCGGTGTTGAAGTCGACCAGTCGCACATCCTTGAACGCGACGCCGAAGAAAAGCGAGGGATCGTCCGTCGGCGCCACCGTGAAGTATGCGCTGTTGCCGCTGCCCAACTCCGTCGGCGTGCGTTCGACCTTGGTCACCTGCCCCCACGCCGGCGGCGCCGCAAGCAGCAGCCCGCCAAGAACCACAGCGACTCCCAATCCAAATCCCAATCCTGATGACTTGACCATGGATCCTCCTCCATGCACCGTTCGTCTGGACTCGGCGCAACTCGGCATGCCGCGCTCGAGGCGAACCGCCGCACTGCGGAGATCCGCTGGTCCCGGTACCCGCACGCCATTCTCAGAAGTCGGCCGGCGGGAATCAATGAGCTTGAGAGGGCCCGGGGCCGATATCACGGCGCGCAGGTGAAGGTGGGGCTTCTACTCAGCACTCTCCCCAGGCGCCAAGCAGGATTCCGAGGTCGACGCCGTCGACCAGACCATCGTCGTTCAGATCGGCCGCAGCCGAGCGGCCGGCTCCCCGCTCTGTCAGCATCACGCCAAGATCGGAGCCGTCCACGGCGCCACTCCCGTCGAGATCGGCCGGGCAGGGAACGAGCGGGACCTTGGCCAGCCACACCCCGCGATACGGCGATGACCTGGTCACATTCGCTTCGGCGGCGACGTTCCAACTGCTGTTGAAGGCTTTCCAGGTGGCGCTCACTTCGGCAATACCGGCACGCCCGTCGCTCTCACTGGCCATCCAGCCGCTGAGCGAGTTGTATCCGGGCGCGAGCGGTACGAGCGGCGCGCGGGGCAGCTCCTGCCACGCATCGACATGAGGACGATTGGGCTCAGCAAGATGCCCCTCGACGGAAGCCGTCGCACCCTTTGGACGAGGGCGACGAGCGGAACGGACTCGAGGTGGAGTTCGTGACGGGCGCTGACGGGACGCGTGGGGGCAGGGAAGTCACGCTGCCGGAGTCCGAGGTCCGCGCAATCGACTCGAACGAGCTGGTGGTCACGGTGTCGGGAGTCGTTTCGCCATCTGGCTGATCCATTGCGTTCGCGACGCTGCTTCCAGATCCGACGCGCCGGCCCTCCGATCTGAACCGCCCGTCGTCGCGGAACTCGGGGCTTCGAGTTTCACGAGTTCGCGCAACTTTTGCGCAGTCTGTGCGAGAGCCCAGCGCTGATGGTCGATAGCTGCTCGACCGATGCGCACGCCATTCCGCACCATCTGGATCAGCGACACCCATCTGGGGTCGAGCGGCGCTCAGGCTGAGGAGCTGGCGTATCTCCTCAAGCACATCGACTGCGAGCAGCTCTATCTGGTGGGCGACATCATCGACATGTGGCGCCTCGGCCAGCGCTGGTGGTGGCCGGAGCCGCACAACACCGTCGTGCGACGTCTGCTCAAGCTCGCGGCGCGGGGTACGCAGGTCCTTTACATTCCAGGCAATCATGATGACGCCGCCCGCCAGTTCGTCGGCCTGGAGTTCGGCGGCATTCGCGTCGCCCTCAGCGCGGCCCACACCACCGCCGATGGCCGGTCGCTCCTGGTCTGCCATGGAGACCAGTACGACCTCGTCGTGCAGCACAGCCGCATGCTCTCCATGATCGGCTCGACCACCTATGAACTGCTGCTGCGGGTCAATCGCTCCTGGAACGGCCTCCGGCGGATCTTCGGGCTTCCGTATCACTCGCTGGCACAGGCCATCAAGCTCAAGGTCAAGAGCGCCTGCACCTTCATCGGTCGCTTCGAGGAGGAGCTCATCGCCGAGGCGCGGCGAGGCTCGTTCGACGGCGTCGTCTGTGGCCACATCCACAAGGCCCAGATGCGGCGGATGGCGGAGATGGAGTACTACAACTGCGGCGACTGGGTGGAGAGCTGCACCATCCTCGTCGAGCACCATGACGGTCGGATGGAGCTGATCGACGGGTTGGAGTTCAATCGCCGAATGCGCGAGATGATCTCCGGGCGCCCCGCCGCGGAGGAACCCGACGACTGGCCGGAACACGCGATGCCGTTTCCACTGCCGACGTCGGGACGAGGAGGCGTGCAGAGTGCGCCCACGCGGTTGCCTGCCATGATCTCGTCGCCCTGACCGCTCGGATTGCCCTGGAACATGCGCATCGCACTCGCCACCGACGCCTGGAGCCCGCAAGTCAACGGCGTCGTCAGGACGTGGACGCGGGTGATCGCGGAACTCGAAGCCGTTGGCCACGAGGTGCGGGTGATGCACCCCGGGCTCTTTCGCACCGTGGCCGCACCGCGCTACCCGGAGATCCGCCTCGCCGTGCTCCCCGGGCGCGGCGTCGCGCGAATCCTGAACGAGTGTCAGCCGGACGCCGTGCACATCGCCACCGAGGGCCCGATCGGCATGGCCGCGCGGGCATGGTGCCGCCGACGCTCACTGCCCTTCACCACCAGCTATCACACCCAGTTTCCGCACTACCTCCGTGCGTACTTCGGACTGCCCACAGCCATCACCTGGCGCTTCGTCCGCTGGTTCCACGGCGGCGCCGTGCGGACGCTTGCGCCGACACGAGGCGTCGCCGAGGAGCTTCGGCGCCGGGGTGTCGATGGGGCAACCGAGTGGTGTCGAGGCGTGGACACCACGCTCTTTCGTCCGGTCGCACCGGCCCTCCCCGATCTCCCGCGGCCCGTCTTCGTCTACGCCGGTCGGGTCGCTGTGGAAAAGAACATCGACGCGTTTCTGAAGTGTCCGCTGCCCGGAAGCAAGCTGGTGATCGGCGACGGACCGGCCCGCGCCGCCCTGCAGCGCCGCCATCCTTCGGTGCACTGGGCCGGCTACCGCTTCGGCGAAGAACTCGCCGCCTATTACGCCTGCGGCGACGTCTTCGTGTTTCCGAGCCGCACCGACACCTTCGGGATCGTGATGCTGGAGGCGAATGCCTGCGGCCTTCCAATTGCGGCCTTTCCGGTGACCGGGCCGATCGACGTGGTCGTGCAGGGTGTCTCCGGAGTGCTCGATGAGGACCTGCGGAGCGCGGCGCTGCGGGCGCTCGACGTGCCGCGCGAGTCGTGCATCGAGTACGCGAAGACGCACTCCTGGCAGCGCTGCGCCGAGGTTGCGCTGCGGGCCATGGCCCCATTCGACTCGCCGAAAGCGACGCACGCGGCGATCCTCGCCGAGGGGAACTCGCGGTGATGAACGCGGCGCCAGCCGCGCTCGCAGCACATCTCCCGCCACCGGGTGCGCATGCTGCGTTCCCCCCGGGCACCCCCAGCGCCGCGACGACGGGTGTCGGAGCGGACCTCGCCGCTGCGGCGCACTGTCCTGCCCTCGGTCGAGTGCTGCTCGTCACCGCCGGCGTGGGAGGCGGCCACCTCAGAGCCGCCCAGGCCGTCGAGAGGGAGCTGCGTCGCGGGGTCGAATGCGGACTCTGGAGCGCGGAGTCGATCCAGTTGATCGACGTTCTGGATTTCGCGGCTCGCCCCTTCCGAGTGGCCTACCGAGATGGCTACCTCGGCCTCATTCGAAACGCCCCCGCCCTTGTCGGCTGGCTCTACAAGCGCAGCGATGTGCCATGGCGCGGTCGGGGTCTGCGGAGCGTCATGAATCGACTCGCGCTCGGGCGTCTGCGCGCGCATCTCCGCGCGGAACGGCCCGATCTGATCATCTCGACTCACTTTCTCTCGAGCGAGTTCGTGGCGTGGATGCGCGGCCGCCGCGAACTGACCGCCCGGCTGGCGACCGTGGTCACCGACATGGACGTGCACGGCCTCTGGTTTGCCAGCCCGTGCGATCACTTTCTGGTGGCCACCGACGAGGCGGCGGAGATCCTCGCGGCCGCGGGAATGAACCGCGCGACGATCGAGGTCACTGGCATCCCCATCGATCCACGCTTCGAGGAGCTGCCCTCGAAGCGCGTGGCCCGGGCGGCACTCGAACTGCCTCTCGATCGGCCGGTGGTGCTCTTCGCCTCCGGCGGTGTGGGCACAGGGCGGCTCGAGGAGATCTTCGCTCAGCTCCTGCGAGTGCCGCCGCCGGTGCATCTGGTGGCCATCTGCGGGCGCAATCGGCGGGCGGAGCGGGCGCTCCGAGCCTTGCTTGAGGCCCATCGCCCGCCGACGGGTCAGAGCGCCCAGGTGATCGGCTTCACCGAGCGAATGCACGAGTGGATGGCGGCGGCCGATCTTCTGGTTGGCAAACCGGGCGGCCTGACCTCGAGCGAAGCTCGGGCCGCGCACCTGCCGATGATCATCGTGGATCCGGTGCCCGGCCAGGAGGAGCGGAATGCGGATCACCTGCTCGAGTGGGGCGTGGCGCTGCGTGCCAACACGCTTCGCACGCTCGGCTGGAAGGTCAATCGGCTTCTGCGCAATCATGATGCGCGTGTGTCGATGCAGCGCAGCGCCGCTGCCCACGCCCGACCGGCGAGCGCTCGCAGCGCGTGCGAGGTTCTGGCACGAGCCGCGGTGCGAGAAACGCGGACAGGCTGAGGGCGCGGCTGGCCACGGAGGGCTGGGGCAATACTCGGCGGACATTGCTGTCGAGCGGTCGAGACCGCTCGAATGGGTGACATTGGGTGTCGAATTGGCCCATCGGGGCTGATCGGTGTTTCTCCGGGGGCTCTCCGGCGGCGTTCCCGCGGCGTGTGGTATGCCGTGGCGGCCGGCGGTTGACGGCAATCGACCCCTTCCGGAAGTCGTCGCGTGGAAACGAACCCTGCATGTTGCCCTGCATGCCGCATTCGAGGGAAATCGGCGGCGACGCGCCGCCATTCATCCCATCCACGATCGACTCGCCGATGGCGTCTCCGCTCAGGGCAGCGCCCCGCTGCTCACCGAGCTGCCCACCGAGCTGTTTGCCGAGTCGCTCGGGACGATGGAGGGCGCATCGGGTCGCGCGAAGAACGCATCGGCCTCCGAGTCATTCCAGGTGGGAAGGTGGATGCGGACCCGCTTGGGACTGCACTCGCCCGCAGCTCCCGACTCGATCCGGACCGGAGACTCGTGATCACGATCGGCCCAGCAATAGCGCCGCTCGTTTCGATCGAGTGCCACCGGATCGACCGATGCGACCACGTGATAGATCTCGCATTCGATCCACTCGAGTTGCGTCGGCACGATGAGCCATGCGGCGCAGTCGCGGGCACCACCCTCGAGCGTGGCGTTCACCTGGATCGGAGAGCGCGATTGGAAGGTCACGAAGTTGCCAAGCTGGTTCAGGATGGATCGACGCACGGTGGTCAGATTCGTCGGATAGAAGTTCCACCCGAACTCGTGGTTGGCGGCATCTGCGAAGCTCGCGGTCCTGGTGAGTCTGGAGAGGAACTGGCGGCGTTCGCGCAGCTCCTCCGCCCGCTTCGAGTCGACCTTTCCATCGATACCAACGCCCGCGACCGACCCGGAACCCGAGAGGGCACACTCGGCGACCTGACCCCGTTCATGCCCGGGCCTTCCCGGGCGACAGTCTTCACCGTCTCGGGCACCGCAGCGATGTGCGCCGAGGTGTAGACCGCCGGATCGGAGATTCCGACGCTTGGGTTCTCTCCCGAGCACGCGACGAGGAGAAGAACCGACAACACGACCGCGAGAACCAGTCTGATCTGTGTGAACATGGGTACCCCTTTGGAATGTTTGAACAACCCCGACCCCCAACTCATCTGCCTCGCGTCAGCGACATCGGCGGCTCGCTCAGCAGTTCGCGCAGCCGACGACGAAACGTCTGTTCAAGCTCCTCTTCGGTCATCCGCTCGACCTCTGCGATCCAGTCACGGCGTGACGATGGCGGAATCACGCGAGCTGCGGCTCGGCAGGCTCGCTCGTACTCGGCCGAGGTCTGCGGCTGTGGGCCGCCGTAGCCGTGGCGGAACGGCTCGAGCATCGCGATGAAGACGCGAAGTGCCTGAACCCACCACTCGCGGTTCCAGTCTGCACCGATTGCGGCAAGCGCGAGCTCCGCCAGAAGCACGATGTTGATGCTGTCGGGCTGACCGCGTGAGCCATGACGGCGGAGCCACGAGACGAGCCTCGCGTCAACTGGATTCACCCCGTCGTGGCTCCCCTCTTCGACGATGAGCTCGAGTTCACCGGCGGCAAAGGCCAGACCTGACTCGACGAACCCCGAGGCCTTGAGGTCGGTTTCGACCTTGGGATGCCACGCCCGGATCACGTGCCGGACCAGGGCCTCGACGAGAAGGAAGCCGGCGGGCAACTCCATCATCCCGACTGACATCCGGACAGATCGTCCGACTTCTGGCTCATGGCCCCACCGATTTGAGACCCGCTCCGTCAGCCAGATGCCGACCTCTTCAATCGACGCAGCGCGGCTCGCGCGGTGAACATCTGCGGAGACGCGAACGGGCCAGAAGATCGCCTGGCAACGACGCTCGAGAATGGGAACGTTGGTGTTGATGTCGAGATGCCACCACATCCAGGCGGGACTGACTCTCGAGGACCGTTGAACATCATCGACGAGTATCGAGAGGGCCTCCGCATGCTCCAGATCTCGCACGGTGTCGGCCGACGGTGCGAAGGTCTCGCTGACGGCGAACACTGGGGGCGACTCCAGGATCGCAGCATCGCCCCCCGTTCCCCCTGAGC
>Ga0163153_10006722_pt1 | contig 12759 bp, 11 predicted proteins | sample OliLakLV19MP6IB1_FD_148629 | JGI IMG/M metagenome (GOLD analysis project Ga0163153, IMG submission 148629) | Freshwater microbial mat bacterial communities from Lake Vanda, McMurdo Dry Valleys, Antarctica - Oligotrophic Lake LV.19.MP6.IB-1 | ecosystem: Environmental > Aquatic > Freshwater >... | reverse complement strand
TTGCAGGTCGGCGCCACTCTTTTCATGCATGTTGGTGCGGGTGGCGCCGGGTCGGATCACCTGGGCTTGGACGGGACTCTTGGCGGCGCGCAACTCAATCTGCCAGTTGCGGACAAAGCTATCGAGCGCGGCTTTGGTGGCGGTATAGACAGCATAGGTGGGGCCAGGCAGTCCAGCGACGACGGAACTGATAAAGACAAATTTGCCGGCAGCCCGCTCCACCCAAGGATAGAGGGCATGTGTGAGCGCAATCGGCGCACGCAGATTGACATCGATCAGGTGGCGAATGTTCTCGTCGCTCTGCATTTCCAGCGCCCCAACATAGCCAAGCGCTGCATTGTGAATAACAAGATCAAGCGCTGGGATATCGTTTTCGTGTAGCCACGATAAGACCTGCTCTGTACTCTTTGCCTTTGTCAGGTCAGCTTGGCAGTAGCAATCAGGCGTAAAAAAATTGGCATCCAATGTTTCGATCGCGCGCCGGCCAATCAAGATCAGACGTGCGCCTGTTTGTTGATAGGTACGCGCCAAAGCAAGGCCAATGCCATCGGTGGCCCCTGTAATTGCAACATTCATCCGATGCCCACTTCCCTCTTTTTTGTTATGCTACAAGTAGCCTCAATCAGCTTGATATCGTGCTCTTAGTGGTTTGTCCAGGTAGATTTTAGAAAATGCGGAGGCGCACATGGGCGTGCGCCTCCGTATTTTCTAAAAATTAAATGGTCGGTCTACTAGTTGGGAACAATGGGTGTGTGTTCAACGTTTTTGTAACAGAGTGCGCGCAGCTTTGTTTCCCATTCAACTTTTTTATGTCAACCGATGCCGCCGGTGTTTCCTTGCCATTTTCTCTCTGGCGAATCTTCGGCGCATCCATTGCACCTTGAAGGAGTTCACAGATGAAGCAAGGATTTACCGTTGGTCAGATTGCCCGTACATTGCGCTGTCATGAACGTTCCGCACGGCTCTATCTCCATGAAGTTAATCAAGCCATCGATCACTATGCCGAAAATATTGGCGAACTGATCGATCTCCAAACGGTGCTTGCCCTCTGCCGTCGGCACCAGGATTCAATCCTTGGGCGGCGGCTGGCTCTCCTTGTTCAGAATATTGGTCCGCAGTCCAGAGTTGCGTAGTCGTGTGGTCTGGTGGTCGTGTCATTGCGTAGTCGTGTAGTCTTGATGCAGGACTCTAGACCACGCGACCACCAGACTACGCAACGACACGACCACCAGACCTCTATACCTTTGACAATGCAGGAGCCAACTGCTCCTCGGTTGGCTCCGCTCAACAATACCACGGTTCGCTGAGCCTGGGCGCATAGTGGCTAAATTGTTGCTGCGGGTGTGGTGCAGATAGATACGCCTCACTGCTGATTTGTCCTACAGCCTGCACTGCTTCGTGCGCCAGTTGCCAGACCCCCGTAAAGCTTTCCCAGCGCGTCATGCCCTGCTTTTCGGCCTGCTGTACAAAGGTGATGATCTCTTGCTGCAACTGATCCACGTGTGGATCGGGGTGATGCCAAGGATAGACCAACGCGGCTTCGTCAAAAGGGTGAACCAGCGCTTGAATGCTGGGCAGTTCCAGTAGACGGGAAGAGGCTGTGATCAACAGGCGAATGGCATATTGAATAGGTGCAACATGATTCACCAATTCCAGATCTGCCAGCAACGCCAGCAGATCCGCATAGCCTGTCAAACTAATCCAGGGATTGAAAGCGACAAAGGTGGGCGTGAGGGTCAGCCCGATTGCCTGACAGTGACGAACGACAGCGACAAAATCGGCGCGGGTGTGGCCCTTGTCCAACAGACGCAAAATTTGATCATCGACCGCCTCGACGGCGCTGGTGACAAAGCGACAACCGGTGTCACGTAGGATGGGCAAGAGGTGCATCTGCTGGCGTAAATGTTCGATCTTGATCGTTACATCATAGCTTAGATTGGGAAATTCGGCATGGAGCGCCTGCACCAAGGGAATGGCGTGACCAGGCCCATTAAAGAAATCTGGGTCGCCAAAGGTAATATGTTGCGCACCCGCTGCCACCTGATTGCGAATATCGGCCAGGACCACATCCCGCTGCACAATCCGAAATTGCCCGCCATAGACCGGCACAATGGGACAGTGGCGACAGAGATGTTTGCAGCCGCGCGTTGCTTCGGTGTAGCCTACTGTGCGCTGTATGCCATCACCGAGGTCGAGCGTAGCGTAGCGATCCAGCGCCGGTAAATCATGCCGGTCGGGCGTCTGAAACTGTTGCCGACCCAACGCAATGACTGGCTCCATTGGGCGTTGGTCACTTGCTTTGTACGCTGCGTTTCGCCCTCCTGTCGGCTGAAGACGATTGGCTAGCGCCACCAAGCCCGTTTCAAACTCTCCACCAAGTACCGTCTCCACCCCCAGGTTACGCAAAAATCCTGCATTAAGCGGGGCATAGAGACCATAGCAGCAGAGATGAGCACGCGGATTTAACCGTTGCACCCGTGTGATGATCGGCACAGCAATCCGAGTCGCCGTGTGCATGGGCAGATAAAAGGCCACGAGATCCGCTACCCGCACCAGGTCATCATCCAGCGCGTTGATCGCCAGATCCGCGCAGACAACTTGCGCCCCCGCTTGACGCAACCACGCCGCCGGTGAAGCTAGACCAAAGGGTTGACGTCCCAATTCGTAGGTAGAGAGGAGAACAATGTTCATAGGGTATATGATACACGATGGGGGTGAAGATGACAAGGTGCGGAGCCTTTCGTGATGGCTCGCGTGCTATGCGACCGATCCGTGCTCTAAGACAAATCAAATAAAAGTCGCACAATTGCGAGCGCAATTTCCCGATCATCTTCCGGGAAGCTGCCAGCTTCCCGGAAGATTTGTGCGAAGTTTATTTGCGTTTTCTATTAGAGGTCGTAGTCGAAATAGAAAGGTGTCGCTAGATCTAGGGTGAATATGATAATCCTCACACCACTAGCGGTGGCTTGACGCGGGGCCAGGCGTGGAGAGCAAAGGCCACGGCTGCACTTATCTCGGCTATGCGCCCCCAGAGAACCAGCGTCGGCAGCGCAACAAAAAGCGTGCTAGCCGCCACCAGTACGACTCCCAGATTTAACAAGAGATAGGCCAACCAGGCGAGCATAGCGCGGGGTCGTGCAGTTTGAAAACGCGGCAAGATCCAGAAAGCGACGCCCAATGCCAGTTGCACCGTCCAGCCTAGTAGGAGCAACTCTATGTGCATAGGCAACAAGCGCCAGAGGAACGGGGAGAAGGAAATCCCTTTATTGGCCAACAGCAGCGCCCCAACCGTAAAACCAAGGAGCAAATGCAGCAAGGCGGTGCGGATCATCCAAACACTTAGCCGTGGCATAGCTTCTCTATCTTTCCTTTACCCGCGGCCAGGTGTTGACCACAAAGATCACGCCGCCCACCCATTGGAGCAAAGCCGCCAACACCAGCATCCATCCCCAAAGTGGCGTCGGCTGCATACTCTGCACGGGTTCAGCAACCGCACGTAGAATCAGCCCGCTATTGAGCAAGCCATAAACACTCCAAGCCAGTGCATCAGAACCGCGCGGCTGCGCCTTGGTATATTTGGGGAACATCCAATAGGCAACGCCAATGATCAACTGGGTGACCCAACCAACCATAAAAAGGTGAAAATAGACCGGAGAGAGACCCGCTACCCAAACGGGTAAACCCAAAGGGGTGTAACCAGCCACCAGCAAACTTGTGAGCAACGCTGTCACAAAGTAGAGCAAGCCGGTTTTGATAAAGGTGCGGGTAATGGGTGGCATGTGAGGTGCTTAGTTCGCCCTACTGTACTGATAAGAATTTGGTGTACCGGTTACGCATCCTTATCGACATGATCGTCATCAAGCAGCCACCAAAGCGGGAATTTGTTTCACCGCCGTCGTTGGAATCACACGATTGGCATGCGCGGGTGTGTAGCTGCTTAAGGTTAAAAAATCCGTTAAGGGTGGTTTGCGTAGCATTGCCAAAATCTTTTCTTGGCTTTCCTCCGGCCATTCTTCTACCAGCAGTTCAAAATGCATTGCGCCATACCGCGAGGGTTGTAGTAAGGTTGAAAAGCTAATAATACTCAGGCTTAAGGGGGTACAGTTTTCCCAGTCAAAGCGTAGCACCATATTGTCAGTCAATTCAATCGCAGCCATTGCTTCGCTCCGTGAGAAATAAATTTCGAGTAGATCGCCATCTGGATCATACTCACACTGAATTGTTTGTCCCGTACTGAGCGGCACTGCATACTTTTCAATCTTCATTGCTTCTCGCCTTTATCAACGCATGATAATACCCCATGCAGTAACGACAAAATTGTTTGGCGTTAGCTGGCCATGTTCATCCTGCGTAAAACGAAATATCACTACAACCAAAACTCCATTGTAGGGGCGACGCAGTAAATCACAGCGCAATCGATACATATAAGTGTTAGGATCGGTAGGTTGTTGCCGTCTGCGGCCATGACGAATCGTGTTCAACACATCATCCAGATGGTGGCGCAATTCACCATGGCCGCTAACGATATGCTCCCATTGTTCTTCAGTTAAATAAATTTCGCGCCCATCCCGATCGTGGAGAGCCCATTGGCGCATCGACTGTTATCACTTTAGCTGGATGATGTAAAAATTACCTCAGTTGGAGTATAACATAGGATTGTGTAGGTAACATCTTTTGGGAAAGAGTACAGGCATTTCAATGATGGGGCGAACTTGGCGCGAACGAAGCGTGCGTCAATCAGTGCGATCAAAGTGGCAGGGATAGCGGAGAGATGGTAGCATAAGCAGCAAAGGTAAACCTATCTTGGATCACATTGAAGTACGGAGCACCACCATGTCCAGAAAGCTCGCCCTTCTCCTTGCTATACTCTCGGTCTTGCTGCCGGCCTGCCAACCGATCCAGGCGCCGGCCCCGCTGCCGGCCGTTTCGGATCAGATCGTCCTATTGTCACCAACCGCCACAGTGACCCAATATAGCGGGGTGGAACTCCCCCTCACAACCGTGCTTACTGTGACTAATCCCTATGACCCAGCCCAGATCGATCTACGTGTCCATTTCACGGCGCCCGATGGTCAGATCAGGACGGTTCCGGCCTTCTGGATGCAAGACTTTGACCCCGTTACCCAACGCCCCACGGGTGAACCGGGCTGGCGCGTGCGTTTTACACCGCATATGCCCGGCGAATGGTTTGCCCAAGCCGAGTTGCTATCCACACCTATCGACTTTGTCACTGACACAACGGCCAAAGAATTTTTTAAACAACGACTGCGTTACATCGCCGCGCGTTGGGCCTATTCCCCCAATCTCTTTGCCTGGGAATGGTGGAATGAGGTCAACTGGACCGGCATTGGCGATCAAACGTTAGGCCCGTGGATTGAGGAGATGACACCAGCCCTGCTCGCCTTTGACCCCTATGATCATCTGATCACCAATAGCAACGCCAATGGGACACTGACACAACTTTGGGCGCTGCCAGAGCTTGATTTTAGCCAACAGCATGATTATACCGGAGGCGATCTCAACCACACATTGGCCGAAGATTTACGGCGCATTACCAAAATTGCCCCGGATAAACCGGTGCTTATGGCCGAGTTGGGCTATTCTGCCGGCGCGCAGGATTATCTCGATGCTATACACCTGCATCTTGGCCTCTGGGCAGCGCCCTTTCTCGGCTATGCCGGCGGCAGCATGTATTGGTGGTGGGATAATTTTGTTGACCCGCAAAACCAATGGCCTCAATATAACGCCCTGGCTCAATTTTTCGATGGCGAGGATTTGACAGCGACAAGTGTTACAACGGCACCGGTCACACCAAGCGGGGCGACAGCGCTTGCCTTGCAAAGCCCCGATCGCGCCTATCTCTGGCTACGTAGTGACAGCTATAGTGTGCCGGCCGTTCAGGGCACCTATGACAAAGCAGTGCGCGATGCCTTAAAGACCAAACAGAAGTTGACCGACTGGGTGTACACACCGCCCTTGCTAAGCAAGTTGACGGTAACGCTGAATGGGCTAGCAGATGGTGAGTATACCGTCCAATGGTATGCCCCGCAGACGGCAGAGTGGCTAATCCAAGAGCGCATACAGGTCAAAAACAGCGTCGCCACCCTCACCATTCCGACCTTTGACACCGACCTGGCCGCCAAAATCACAAGAAATAACTGAATTTTTGCATCGAATTACGCGAATTAAATCATTCGCGTAATTCGGGCGGGTGCCCGCTGGGCGCGATGCAGAAATTCTTGCCTTCTGTTCAAGCTTGTGACTGGTTAGATACTAAATCCGCGTCTGTCGCGCATTTTCTCTACAACTTGCCAAAAAACTCTCCCACAGTCGGCGGTGACTCTCCTCCAGTTCAAAGACGCGTTCAGGATGCCATTGGACACCAATCACCCAGCGATGGCTGTGGCTTTCATAGGCTTCGACCAACCATTCATCCGGCTGGGCCAGTGCGACCGGCGTAAAGATCGTCGCCATCGTCGCCACATCCATGCCTTGATGATGAAAGGTGTTGACAGGCAAACGCTGAGCGCCGACAATGGTATGAAAGCGGCTCTCCGGCGCGACCATCACGTCGTGGTAGGCCGTGCCATCTTGGGGGGATCGATGGCCGCCCAAGTGTTGCACCATCCCACCGCCGGCTGCAACATTTAACACTTGGCAACCGCGACAGATCGCAAAGACTGGCAAATCGCGCGCCAACGCTGCCTGGGCCAGATGCAACTCCAGTTCATCGCGTTTCAGATCAATCGACTCCGGTTCAGCGCCGGCCAGCTCCTGGCCGAAATATTTCGGGTGAACATCACCCCCACCAGAGAGAAGTAGCCCGTCCAGATGGTCAAGGATCGCGGCGGACAAGCGGCCGTCTGCATCCGGTTGTAGCGTGGAACTATCAGGCAGGAGAGTTGGGCAATCTGGGGATAAAATCACTGGGGTTGCGCCATACTCCTGCAAGATAGTGAGATAATTGCGCGTATTGTTTTGCACCCATGCCGGATCGCCGTGGCGCGTCGTAACGCCGATCCAGAGGGGTTTTACCGTTTCTGCCATAAGGTCGGACAATTTCCTTTTGTTTTATCAAGATGATTGGGAGATAGAGAGATTTAGCCAAAGCAATCTCTTAATCTCTCTATCCCCCAATCTCTCTATTTAGACAGTTTTTAAGTACTCGCGAATAAGTAGTGCTGCCGTCGCCCCTTCGCCCGTCGCGCTAGCCACTTGTTTGGTGCTGCCGGCGCGGACATCGCCGGCGGCAAAGATGCCGGGGACGCTGGTTTCCAGCAGGGCGGGGTCGCGTGTTTCATAGCCCGTCGGTCGTGTGCCGTCATGCACAAGATCATGGCCGGTGACAATAAAGCCCCACTGGTTGCGCTGCACGGGTGTCTCCTGAAGAAAAGCGGTATTGGGGTCAAGGCCGATAAAGATAAAGGCGCCATCGACCACCAGTTCTGACTCCACACCACTGGCGTTATCATGGAGACGGAGCCGGTTTAGCTTGGCGTTAGCTCCCAAAAACTCTTTCACCCCCGTATTCAACCGTACTTCAATCTTAGGGTCGCCCAGCACACTCTCTTGAATCACTGGGCTGGCCTTGAAGCCGTTGCCACGCACCAGCAGCGTCACTTTGTTGGCAAACTTCGTCAGGAGCAGACTCTCTTCGGCTGCGCTGTTGCCGCCACCGACCACAGCCACATGCTTGCCCTTGTAAAAAGGGCCATCGCAGGTGGCGCAGAAGTGAACGCCGGCCCCGATATAGTCACTTTCCCCTGGCGCACCCAGGCGGCGATAGCGACTACCGGTGGCGATCAAGACACTTTGGGCGCTATACTCGCTGCCGTCGCCAGTGTCGATACAGTGATAGTTATCATGGCTGTGAATCCGCACCACATCCTGTGCCTGCAACAGCTCCACGCCAAAGCGTTGCGCCTGTTGCCGTAGACGATTGGCAAACTCAATGCCAGGAATGCTTTCGGGAAAACCCGGCAAGTTATCCAGCTTTTCCGTGGCCGCGGCCTGGCCACCAAAGGCCGCTCGCTCAATGACCAGCGTATCAATCGCTTCGCGCGCCGTATAAAGCGCCGCAGTTAATCCCGCCGGCCCACCCCCAATGATGATCAGTTCATAATGATTGCGGCTGGCTTTGGTACGCAAGCCCAGCTTTGCTGCCAACTGCGCATTACTCGGTTCAACCAGAAAGGAGCCGTCGGCAAAGACGATGGTCGGGATAATACGCTTGCCCTCATTCTTGGCAATGACAATTTGCTCACCTTCCGGTTCTTGCTCAATATCCACCCACTGATAGGGAATTTGATGCTCACCCAGGAATTGTTTACTGCGACGGCAGTCTGGACACCAATAGGCACCATAGACCGTGATCGTTGGTTCAGCCATACGTTCCCTCCTTCTTGATCAATTCTGATTTTGCCGTTGTAGAAATTCTACACTATAGGGCAGCCTATGTGGTAAACTGTAAGCGGCTTTGCATCCACATCGGGCAAATATCGTAAGAATAGAGGGAGGATTTATCCGATGGAAACAACAACTTAGTCATCGTCCAAAAATCAAGTCAACGGTATTAGCTATTGGATATTCCCAGGGTTCAATACCCAATATCCAATAGCCAAATCTACAAGGTATTGCATGACGATTACTAACCAACTTACGTAACTGACGCGATCTTACCTATGATGACACCCTTTGCTTGGACCCTGCTTTTGATCTTTCTCTTTGTTATTCTGCCCATTGCAGCCTTTTTCCTCTACCTTTACTGGTGGTCTATTCAACGCAGCAACCCGCAACATGATGGCGAACTCAGCCTTGCTTGCTTTGCAGCGCCTGTAGAAATCTTGCGCGATCAACATGGCGTGCCCCACATTTATGCCCAGACGCGTGCGGATCTTTTTCGCGCTCAGGGCTTTGTCCATGCCCAGGATCGACTCTGGCAGATGGAGCAAAACCGACGGATCGCACGTGGGACATTGGCTGCTGTCTTTGGCGAAGCCGCGCTGGAGGCTGATCGTTTTAGTCGTATTGTCGGTTTCTGGCGATCGGCGCAAGCGGAAGTAGCGCAGCTTGACGACGCAACGCGCCAGACGTTGGCCTGGTATGCCGAAGGGGTTAATGCGTATATCGCACACCGTCCTGGTCGCCTGGGCGCTGAGTTTAATCTGCTGCGGGTCCGCCTTGAACCGTGGACGATCCTGGATAGCTTGGGCTATGCCAAGGTGATGGGGTGGGGCTTAAGCCTCAATTGGGAGAGTGAATTGACCCGCCTACGTCTGCTCCATCAACTTGACCCTGTGGTAGCCGCTGAATTAGAGCCAGATTATCCAGCAAAAAGTCCAATGGTGATGGAAGGGGTGAGCAGCGAAGAAGCCATGCGTCTGCAACATACGGCAGGGTTGCTGCTGAATCAATATGAAGAGATCAAACAGTGGCTCGGCGTTGTGGCCGAAGGTCAAGGCAGCAACGCGTGGGTGCTTGCGCCTAAAAGTAGCCTCAATCGTCGCCCCATCCTATGCAATGACCCTCATTTGGCGGTGCAAATCCCCGGCGTCTGGTATGAAGTGCATCTCCAAGCGCCGGATTATCAGGTCAGCGGCGTTTCTTTACCTGGTACACCTGGCGTCGTGATTGGTCATAATGAGGAGATCGCCTGGGGGATGACCAATGGCATGGTCGATGTACAAGATCTCTTTTTGGAGCGGCCTCATCCGGTGGAAGCCAACCAATTTGCCTGGGACAAGGGGTGGGAAGCGGCGACCGTGTTGGAAGAAGTGATTGAGGTGCGCCGCCGTCAACCCCATGTGGAGCGCGTCGTCATTACCCGCCACGGCCCCTTGATCAGTGGGCTAGTGCAGAACACAGAAGCCAGCCAGCCAGATATTGCGACTACCGTCCCGCTCTCGTTGCGTTGGGTCGGTCATGCGCCAGGGCAGAACGTGCGTGCGATCTTGCAATTGAATCAGGCGAGCGACTGGGCAACCTTCAGCGCTGCGCTGGCCGATTGGGCTGTTCCTCCGCAAAATGTGATCTTTGCCGACAGCCGGGGCAATATCGGCTATCGCTTGGCCGGTAATGTTCCTCGGCGTGACCAGAATTTGGGTCTCCTGCCGACGCCTGGCTGGGATGCTGCCTTTGCCTGGCGCGACTATATTCCCATCGGTGAGCTGCCCTATCTCTACAACCCGCCATCGGGCAAAATTGTCACCGCCAACAATAAAATTGTGGGGGATGACTATCCGCATTTCCTGGGCGTTGAGTTTGATCCTGGCTGGCGCGCGGCGCGATTGGAGGATTTGCTAGAGCGCAAAGAGCGCCACACGATCCGCGACATGGAAGAGATGCAACTTGATACACAGAGCAAACTGGCCGAGGCGTTTACCCCCTGGCTCACGCTGATCAACAGCGACGATCCGTGGGAAAAGACGGCCCTGATGGCGCTGCGCAAATGGAACTATCGTATGGATGTGGACAATGTCGCAGCCACCGTCTATCAGCACATGCTTATTCAACTGTTGGAATTGGTCTTTGGCGACAAATTAGGCGTGGCCAAGCGTGGCTATTATGGCATGAGCAGCACCCCCCTCTTTCTCATTCATGGCTTCACCTGGCGCGCCGAAAGCCGTCTGTTGGAGATCCTCAATGAGTATGATGAGTCGTTTTGGTATGTCGAAATGGCTACCGGTCGCCACCGTAATCGCGAAACATTGCTGCAAGAGGCATTAACGAGCGCGGTGCGGGCTATTCGCTCTGGCGTAGGTGACAGCACCCGCAGTTGGGATTGGGGGCGCGCTCATCAGGTGCGCTATGTCCATCCCCTGGGTAGCGCCCGGCTGCTAAAAAATATCTTCAACCGTGGTCCCGTGCCGGTGGGCGGTGACAGTAGCACCCCAAACGTCACGCGCCATGCCCTACAACTGCCGCTAGGGTTGATCCAGGTCGCGGCCAGCTACCGCCAGATCTACGAGGTCGGCGCCTGGGATCGCGCCCAGACGATCACAAACTGCGGTCAATCCGGCCACCCCATGCACCCCAACTATGACGACCAGATCATGCTATGGCGCGAAGGCGTCTATCACAAGATGCCCTGGAGCCGGGAAGGCGTGGCCGGCGTGGCGCAGCATCGGTTGCTGCTCAAGCCAAAGGCGTGAGGCAACATAGAAAATTTGGTTCTGCTTGTCTAGGGTAGAGGTACGTTACTTTGTATAAATATCACTATGCTTACTGAAAAAAATCGAAATTTGCGTAATAATTTAAGGACAAAAAGTCTTTGACACACTGAATTGTAGGCTCTAGCTGAATGACGAGGTACACAATGAGCGAGATTCAAAATGCTAATGTGCGGTGGGCCGCCGATGATCTGACCTTAGTCGAAGCGATGGCCAGTGAGTTGGAAGCTTATATTGTAGATGGTCAGGTGTATCGCACCCTGATGCTTTCCGACACCAATGGCAATCGCAAAGTGATCATGACCGGTGGCGATTTATTGGCCCGGATTAACCGTCTCCGCGCCAATGATCAAAGTCTCTCCCCAGAACAACAGCGTCGCTTTGACACGCTAGCGAGTAAGGTGCAAAGTACGATTTATTCGCTCCGCACCCGTTTCCATGATCTATTGCGCCGCGAACTGAAAGCACGTAGCGATCAGCTCCATTGGAATGAGGATGTACGTCGTGCAAGCGGTTACAATGAGGCCGATTCCGCCGAAGTTCACAATCAGGAACATATTGCCGCCATCCAAGCGGAACTTACCCAATCAACGTAGGCGATGCCTGAGCACTTCAATAAGCTAATGGAGAACAATTAACAATTAATTGTTCTCCATTAGCTTATTATCTCGCGCCTACCGATCAAAGATCAAGATATGCTTACGCTCACTCTGTTTGATAACTAAAATCGGTAAACCCCCGGCTATGCCGGGGAGACGCGCCAAGTTTGACAAATCCAGGAGTCATGCCGTTCACTAACCGACGTGAACCGCTCAAAATTCACACAGGCAACCAGCTACATGACTCAAAATAGGCGTATAGTACAAAGCCAATGGTGCGTGCAACTGATCGGGAAGTTGACGCAACCGCCAGCTCCACTCGGCAGGAGTCGGGAGCTTGATGGCATCGGCCGTTGATACGACAGCCTGCGCCGATAGGCGCTCCACTAACCGCTTTGAGCGGTTCCTATTTCAAGCCACCGGCTTTGCCGGTGGTCTATGACAATACAACCCGCACCATCACAACTACCCATTCGTCTACTATCTTACGCGTCGCCTGGTCACCCGATGGCAAACAGCTTGCCACTGCGTCCGCTGATACGGAAGTTCACGTCTACGACGCGCAAACCGGCGAGCTTGACCGCCGCTTGACCGGCCACACTGGCCCCGTGTCCGATGTTGCCTGGTCACCGGATGGTCTACAACTTGCCTCAGCAGGTTGGTCAGATTTTAGCGTCCGCCTATGGAAGTTGAGTGACGGAAGTTCAGAACGCTTCCCAGGCAGCAACGCTCTATACAGTATCTCCTGGCACCCCGATGGAACCCACTTTGCCACTGGTGCAGGCGATGGCCTTGCCATTTGGGCTGTGGCCAGGGGCCAGCACTACGACTGGACAGGCCACGAAGCAGCAGTTTTATCGGTTGCATGGCATCCCGATGGGCAGTGGCTGGCCTCGGGTGGGCAGGATGGGCGAATCATTATCTGGGATACAGCCACTGATGACTTAAAAACCGGTCATATCCGGAAAGAAGGATTTGATCTGGGAGAACAG
>Ga0163153_10006721_pt1 | contig 12761 bp, 12 predicted proteins | sample OliLakLV19MP6IB1_FD_148629 | JGI IMG/M metagenome (GOLD analysis project Ga0163153, IMG submission 148629) | Freshwater microbial mat bacterial communities from Lake Vanda, McMurdo Dry Valleys, Antarctica - Oligotrophic Lake LV.19.MP6.IB-1 | ecosystem: Environmental > Aquatic > Freshwater >... | reverse complement strand
AATTTCATCATAGTTGATGGCATAGCGCACGGCTTCGCGTACATCGGCGTTGTCAAAAGGGGCGGCCATGGCATTCATGCCGATGTAGATTAACTGCGTGTTGTCGGCGCTGATAATCTGAATATCCGCATTGCCTGCCATGGCCGTCTTCTGTTCTGGGCTAAGGTCTTGCACAATGTCCGCGTCGCCGGTCTCAATCGCGGCCTGACGGTTGGCAGCTTCGCCGATGTGGGTCATAATGACGCGCTGATTTTTGGGTGCTTCACCCCAGTAGTTGACATTGGCATCCAACACCACCTGCACCTCGCGCTCCCAGCGGTTGAGCACATAGGGACCGCTGCCGGCTGAATTGTCATTAAGCCAAGTGGACCCCATATCGTCGCCGGCGTTAGCTTCCACCACAGCTTTTTCCACCACAGCCGCTACCGTAAAGGTGATCACCGAAATAAAGACCTGGGGGCTGACGGTTTTGGGAATCTTCACCTGGAAGGTTTGCGCGTCTACCGCGCTCATGTTCTCTTTAGTTACCTGACCGACATCGATCAGCAAGAAGGCCGGTGACTTGTTCAGATCAATGGCGCGGCCCCAGGAGTAGACCACATCCTCGGCTGTCACGGGGTTGCCGCTGGCAAATTTGGCATTGGGGTTCAACTTGAAGGTAAGCACCGACATGTCACCGTCTTCAGTCACTTCCCAAGATTCGGCCAAGGCCGGTTGTGGGCCTTCTTGCCCATCGACAAAGCTGACCAGGGTTTCGTAGACGCTGCCTTCCGCCTGGATACCGCTGAACTCATAGGCAACCGCCGGGTCCAGCGAGATCATATCGGTGATATCCGAGCCAAAGATCAGCGTGTCTTCCCGGCTTACTTCGCCCGCGGCTGGTGCAGCCGCTGGTTCACTGCTTTCACCGCCCGTTGGCGCAGGGGCTGGCACGGCGCAAGCCACCACCAACATGGCGACGACTAACACAGCCAGTAAAGCATAGAGTTTATGCGCCAAGCGCTCGCTGCGCCTGAAATGCATTGCAGTCATGGCAATTTCTCCTTAAATTTGTGATTGAATGGAAGATATGACTGCCTGCATCGTAATCGAAAGTCGGTTGGGCGTCAAGTGGAGCGGGGAATGTGGAGAGATTGCAGATAGTTGGTGGTGCACAAGCTGATCAGTATGAACAAAATTAGGCAAAGTACGCTTAGTGGGCATCTAAAAATAACTTCCCGATTTACACCTGACAGGTTTTCGGAAACCTGTCAGGTGTGGCGGAACTTATTTTTAGACAATTACTTAGTCTAAGCGTACTTTGCCTAATTTTCAAATAATAAGCCAGCGCACCCCATGTCAAAGTAAAATTCTTTTGCAGGTAATCAGCGGATTTGATTTGAACATATGTGCGGTTATACTATAGGAATAGCAGTGAAGTGAAAGTTTGTTCAGCAAGGCCGAGACACGCCTGATAATGATGGAGTTTTGGTTGCAATGGAAAGCGAAACCAGAGAGAACCACCCAGCGCCAACGGGTAACACACCTACGCCACAATCGCCGACGTATCAAAACTTATTGACGCAAATCTCGTCAGCATACACCGAGGGCAGAGTACGCGCTATCCAAGCGGTCAATGTATATTTGCTCGAAACCTATTGGCGAATCGGGCAATACATTGTCGAATTTGAGCAAGGCGGCAGCACCAAAGCCGAGTATGGGAAAGCCTTGTTGAAAAAGCTCTCCAAAGACCTGACATTGTTGCACGGAAAAGGGTTTAGCCGTAGTAACCTGTATATGATACGTCAATTTTTTATTCTCTACCCAAAATTCCAGACGTCTGGAATTTCTCAATCACTCACATGGTCACATTATTGTGAACTTTTGGCAATTTCTGACGAATTGGAGAGGCAGTTCTATGAGATACAATGCCAAAAGGAACATTGGTCAGTAAGAGAACTAAAACGTCAAATTGATTCTGCTTTGTTCTTGAGACTCGCGTTGAGTAAAGACAAAGAAGGCGTTTTGAGATTGGCTTCTAAAGGGCAGCTATTAGACGGTCCCAAAGATATTTTGCGTGATCCCTATGTCTTTGAGTTTCTAAAAATATCTGATACCGCCAGTTTGCATGAAAGCAGTCTTGAGCAGAAAATAATGGATAATCTCCAAACTTTCCTGCTCGAACTTGGCAAAGGATTCGCGTTTGTTGGTCGTCAATACCGAATTACAATAGCAAATGAACACTATTTTGTCGATTTAGTCTTTTACCATCGCTATCTCAAATGCTATGTGCTACTTGATTTAAAGATCAACAAACTAAAACATCACGATATCGGGCAAATGAATATGTATTTGGGTTACTTTGCGGCTGAAGAGAATGTTGAGGGCGACACTCCCCCTATTGGAATCGTTCTCGTCAAAGATAAAAATGAGCTATTAGTCGATATGCGACCTACCAGATGAACGCACAGCTTTTTGTTTCCAAATATCAACTCTATCTACCCGACCGCGAAGAGTTGCGGAAAGAACTAGAGAAAATTCTTGTACTGGAACGTAATGAAAAGTCGGATGCTTTGTGAAGCAACGACGAATTGGAACGCGGTGTGTACCGAATTGAATTGGGCCCACCAATCCAACCGTCACTCATGACACCGTTAGCTGCCACCCATACTCATATAAGCCATGGAACGCTGCTTCCACCGACAGCCCTGGCAGGCGACGAACGGCGCGCCAGGTGGGAAGCTGGGCGAAATCGTAGTATTTGGTGACATGCAACACCCCTGGCTGGGCAAAGAGCAGGGGCGCCGGCAAGATGCCACTGTGGAGCCGAATATGATGATAATAATTAGGCGAGATCATTTCGACGGCAAAGCGGTGGGCCTCGCTGGTTCCCCAGTGCAGTTTGGCTTCCTCATCGGCAAAGAGGATGGTGTTGCCATAGGTGCCATCGGGAAAGTAGCAGGTGCAATAGGCAAGCAATCCCTGGTGGTGACTCAACTCTTCCACCAAACGTGTGTCCGTTGCGTCGATGGGTTGGGTCGCGGCAATGGCATCGCGGCGCCGGTTGCCAAAAAATCCAACCAGGACAAAATGCTCACGGCTCAGCAACTGAGGCGCATCGTTGACAATCAGACGATGCTCTTGTTGTTCAGGGTTGCCCCAGAAAATTTGTTGGTGGCGCCGATCCATCGTCAAATACGGAGACTGGCCCATCACCTCCCTTAGCAGCGTGAGGGTAAATTCCATCGCCGCCAGATCACGCAGCGTGCTATGTGGGTTTGTAAAAGGACGATCGGGCAAAAGTTCAGTTTCATGCAGTTGAATTACATCGGTCATAGGTGGGGCTTGTGTAGTTTTTGTTCAGGATTGTTAATAAAATAAGGTTGGGAAATCGACCGCGGATTTGGCGGATAGAGCGGATTATCGCGGATAAAATCCGCCAAGGTTCGCCCAATCTGCGTCATCCGCGGTCGATTTTCTGCTCTGTCTACCGCTGGTTTACCATTTTGAGCATCCGCTCACTGGCTTTGTTGAGCGTTTCGAGTTTCTTGGCAAAGGCGAAGCGGATGCTGCGTTCGCCATAGCCGGGCAACGAATAGAAGCTGGTGCCCGGCACTACGGCCACACCGACTTCCGTGGTCATCCAGCGCGCAAAACGTTTGGAATCCCACTGGGCTTGGGGAATGTCAAGTTGGCTATACTCGGCCATGGTGTAATAAGAACCTTCGGGCAGGTTTGCCACAAAACCCAAATCTTCCAGAATGCCCATGATCGTGTCGCGACGACGATGATAGTCGCTGGTCATCTGCTCGTAATAGCTGGCGGGCAGATCCAGGGCAGCCGAGGCGGCGTGTTGGAGTGGGGTCGGCGCACAGATGGTCATGTAATCGTGAATTTTGCGCACCGCCTGGGCAACTGCCGCTGGCGCGATGATATGGCCCAAGCGCCAACCGGTGACGGCAAAGGTCTTGCCAAAGCCGCCAATCGTGATCGTGCGGTCACGCATGGCTTCAATGCCGCCGGGCGATTGGTGTTGGCGACCATCGTAGAGAATGCGGTCATAAATTTCATCGGTGACCAGGATGAGATTGTGTTTGAGAACCAAGTCAACCACCGCCTGCACTTCTGCGGCGTCAAAAACCCGTCCGGTCGGGTTATGGGGCGTATTGAGGAGCAGGGCGCGTGTGCGGGGCGTAATCGCGGCTTCGATCCGTTCGGGGTCAAGGCGATAACCGGGTGCTTCCAAGGCCACCGCCACCGGCTTTGCGCCGGTCATGATAGCAGCGGGGCGAAAGTTTTCGTGGGCCGGCTCCAGGATGATGATCTCATCGCCCAGCTCCAGCACAGCCGTAAGGGCGGCGGCGATCCCCTCGGTGACACCACAGACCACGGTGACATGGACATTCGGGTCCACATCCCAACCCAACGCCGCGCGATAGTGTTCGGCCAGTTTGTTGCGCAGGGAAGGCACGCCCCAGGTGATCGCATATTGGTTATCCCCACTGCGCATGGCGCTGATCGCCGCCTCAATAATTTCGGTGGGCGGGTCAAAGTCGGGGAAGCCCTGGCTCAGGTTGATGGCATTGTGTTGCAGGGCAAGCCGCGTCATCTCCCGGATGGTCGATTCACCAAACGAATGTGTTCGTTGTGCTGGTTGCATAAGTACTCCTGGTCGATAAGCAAAGCCTGAAACGGTTTGTCTATAAGTTTATCCGCGCCTGAACGCCCTAGACAAATTGGGGATAGTCTGCAAGTCGCAAGTAGCAGGTCGGTTTCATCTCAGTTTTAGGTTTCAAGGTTTCAGGTTTCAATGTGTAGCCTTGAACCTTGAACCTGAAACCTTGAACTTGTTAGCGGCCATCACCAGTGCGGCGCTTCCAATAAGAGGCGGTTGGCGAGCGTTGCTCAGCGCGATAATAAATCTGGCGACGCGACGCATAGTGCGTATAGGCACTTTCCAAGCGCCAGGCGTAGGCGGCCAACGCATCTGGTTGACCGGCCAGGTGCGCCGTTACAGCCAAAGCGGCATCACGCCCACCAGCCAGCGCCAATGTCAACCCATGCGCCGCCAACGGATCATAACTCATCGCCGCGTCGCCGACCGCCACCCAACCGTCACCCCAAAATTGACTGAGCCGACCACTTTCGGCAGCGATCAGGCGCGGTGGGTGGCTAGGTTGACAGCCATGGTGCTTGACACGCGCCGCTGTATAGGGCGCGCTTACCAGCAACTGTTGCCACTCTTCATCGCTAGGTAGCCGACGGTCGAGCAAATCACGATCTGTCATGAGCATGGTCACCAGCCGTCCATCCGGCACGCGGGCCGAATACCACCACCCGATTTCAACTGCTTCAACCAGTGTAGAACTGATTTTATCATACGCTGTGACTTGCCCACAACCTTCCCTTTCGATCCGGGTGCATTTCACCTTCAGAGCAAGTTTTGTCGGACGGCTGGCTGGTCGCTCACGCGCCTGTTTCGGATGCTGCCCCAAAATCGTGATAAAAACGTGGTGCCTTAATTTACGCCGGGCTCTACCAGCCCGGATTCATTCCCGCTCCTTGCGGATTCCACCAAGAGTCGATAATTTCTTTACAAAGCTGCCAAACCCTAGTATGATGCACCCAAAGTATCTTTTTGTCTCACTTGAATTTATGGATGATCGTTGAGTCGGTTGGTATGGGAGAAAGCGAGAAAGGCAAAAATACAGGGGAGGAGCAAAGTAGTTTACAGCAGATTTTTACTTCTATCAAAGACGCGCCTAAATATCCAAAGGATTTTCGTGTCGCCAGAAATGGCACAAGAAGGCTGCCTGTCGAAAATAAACAACTTTTGGAAAAATTGAAACAGATTGAAGATAATGAATGGCGCAAGGTGTACAGAGATGGATTTGATGGCGACGGTCGTAAGATTTCACTCCATTATTTCCAAAGGGCGTCCGGCAAAGTGTTTGATGTAAAGGTGAAGTTGGGCTGGAGTAACAACCGATGAAACAAAACGCAATGGAAATGGTGATTCAGGTCGAAGACAAAACCGAGATAGAGCGACTGCTTTCTATCTTAAACATTGGTCTATGCGTTGCTATTGAACAAGGCACTTTATCGATCGAGACAGCAGAACATTATCTTTACAGCCCTTATACGTTGGAAAAATTGCAGGAATTGGGCGTATCGCCACAATTGTTACAGGTGGTGCATCTCGGTACTGAACTGGAAGATGTGAAAAGCTTGTTGCCGGAAAAGCTGGATGAGAGTCTGGCTGAAATGAAAGACCTATCGCTGGAAGTTTTGCAAACACTGTCTGTGACTGATGCTGATCAGCAATGGGTGCAAATTAAGCCAATCATCCATCCGCTAGAAAGTCCAACCAATGGTAAACCCACCTCCACGCAGCCATCAAAAAGTTATGCTGCCGCTCGCCCTTGAGGTAAAACATGAGGCAGTGCTGGTATAGCACAAAATGCATCATTAAACAAAAGCAATTATCTACATTTTTGTATAAGAATGTTCATTTTATGAAAGTGAATTTAGTAGTCGTTGTGTTCCAAACTTTTGTTCTACTTCTCTATTTTATTTGGATCATATGTGCTTTTTTGGCAATGCCTGAATCTACGCCATCGAGAAGACTTGAGAAAATCAGAAGCTATATTGCTTGGTGGTATAGGAAGCCAAAAGAGCCTGTGAAACTCATTGCTATAGTAATGCTTATTACTGGCATTTCTACTTTCTTTAACCCATTTGACCTTCTGAGCTATTTGCCCGAGGCAATAAATAAATTCCTTAGTAGCTCATCAATTGACCTAATTTTCGCGGCTATAACAATCTTGGTCATTAATGAACTAAACGAAAGACGAGCAAATCGTTTAGAGATGGAGGAACTTATCCTACAAATGGGTAGCCCCAATAATACAATTGCGGTTGAAGCTGCACGCAAATTGAAGCGTTACAAATCTCAAGAGAGACAAGATAGAATTGACCAACTTTCAAGTGAAGAACGCGAACATTTTCCTGATGACGCACCTATTTGGTTATCTTCTTTACACGGGCTGTGGTTGGTAAAAGCAAACCTTAGCAAAGCCGATTTGACTAGGCTAGATCTAAGTGAAGCTCGCCTTGACGATGCGGAACTAGTGGAAGTTGATTTATCTCAGTCTTGTCTAAGCAATGCCCATTTAAAAAGAGCGAACTTGTGTAAGGCGATATTGTTTGAGGCAAATTTGGTTGGCGCATACCTACGAGAAGCAAAGCTAACAAAGGCTAATTTATCTGGCGCAACTCTTGATAAGGCCCAGATATGCAAAGCTAATCTAGAAGACGCCAATCTACAAAATGCCACTTTCATTCGAACTGACCTCTCCGATGCTAATTTGAGTGGGGCTGATTTACAGGGCGCAAACTTCGAAAAGGCTGACCTCTTCAAGGCTAATCTGAGTGAGACAAATTTACGAGGTGCCACTTTCTTTAAGGCTGACCTCTCTAGTACGAATTTAAGTAACGCTCAACTAGGACTTCCACGACGAGGGTTTGCACCGCCCAATGGCTGGGGTGATCGAACATCATTCAGTGAAGCCACCTATAACGATGATACAATTTGGCCTGATGATATCAATCCGAGTGAATACGGCGCAAAAAAGGACACGTAAATTGATATTACCCCCTATCGGGTCAGTAAATTAGCTAGATTTCTTATTATCCCCTTTTCATAAATTCACTTGTCAATCCCGTGATCAATCACCGTAGCGACAATCCACACTAGCCAGCGCAATCCCTTCAACAGAACGCATTTTCGAACAATACCCAAGACTTACTTCTACGACGTTGCAATAGGGCTGTACCCTGGCAGCCATTCCTCGCCAACGCTGGGTACATCAGTGCCGATGCCTGCGTAGACAATTTCCGTGATCGCATTCCCTTTGCAAAATTTGGGCCGCACTATCCAAGTGGTTTCGTTGGTTGCTAGCCGTATATGGTATACTGGATGCACTGTTTACGGGACACTATACCGAAAGTGTTATTACACGCTTCGGGCGATCGCCAGTGATGACATAAGCTAGACGGGAAAGATACTTGCCGATGGCAAAGAATAGTAAAACCCCGCTTCTGCCCGGCGCCACGATTGGTGTCTTTGGCAGTGGTCAATTGGGGCGAATGCTGGCACTGGTCGCCCGCCGCATGGGCTATCGCATCCATACATTTTCCCCGGACAAAGCTTCGCCGACTGGGCAGGTGGCGGATGTCGAAATTTGCGCGCCCTATGCCGATCTAGCGGCAGTGCGTAGATTTGTGCAAGGCGTCGATGTGGTAACTTTTGAATTTGAAAATGTCGCTGCCGAAGTCACTCAGCTTGCCGCGGCGGAAGGCATAGCGGTACGACCAGGAGGCTGGGTCTTACATACTACTCAAAACCGGTTGCGCGAAAAGCACTTTCTGGCCGAAGCCGGTCTGCCCGTGGCGTCGTTTGTCGCCGTACACAATCTAGAGGAGTTACAGCAAGGGCTGGTGCAGCTTGGCTATCCGGCTATCTTGAAAACCGCTGCTTTTGGCTACGATGGCAAAGGGCAGGTCAAGATCACACAAGCCGATGAGGCAGCTAGTGCTTGGCAGGCCATTGGTCAACAACCAGCGGTGTTGGAGGCGTTTGTCACCTTCGCGCGGGAGCTATCGGTGGTGGCGGTGCGGGGGGTAGATGGCAGCTTTGCCCACTATGGCGTCATTGAGAACCTGCATCGCAATCATATTTTGGATCTCTCGCTGGCCCCGGCGCGGGTTGATCCGCGGGTTGTGACTGATGCGATTGCGATTGCCCATAGCATCCTAACTAAATTGGATGTGGTGGGTGTACTCTGTGTTGAGCTTTTCCTAACCGGGGATGACCGCCTGCTGGTCAACGAGCTAGCGCCCCGTCCCCACAATTCCGGTCATTTGACGATTGAAGCGGCCATCACCAGCCAATTTGAACAACAATTGCGCGCTGTCTGTGGGCTGCCGCTTGGCGCGACTGATCTGGTGCGACCGGCCGCCATGGTAAATTTACTTGGCGATTTGTGGGAATCCAGTGAGCCAAATTGGGCGGCAGCCTGTGCGTTGCCCAATGTAAAATTGCATCTTTATGGCAAACAGACCGCGCGGCCAGGGCGTAAGATGGGTCATTTGACGGCGTTGGCAAATAGTGTTGATGAAGCACAGGAATTGGTGTTGATAGCCAGACAACGTCTCAATATAGTGTTCCTATTTGAGTTGTAGAGACCTGACAGGTTTGCGAAACCTGTCAGGTCCTATACGAATCATTTAGGCGCACTATAGTAGTAAACATTAAATGGGCGCAATTCCCCTTTTACGGTCAGAACCATGCCCCGTCAACGCGACTCCTACGGGGGAAAATTCCTGTCCCGTAGGGACAGGAATTCTGGTGACTTTGAAGAAACAGGAAATCAACAATAAACATGTACGCTGATGATAAACTCCACGAAGAATGTGGCATTTTTGGCATCTACGCCCCTGGACGCGATGTGGCGCGCCATACCTTTTTTGCGCTGTATGCGCTTCAGCATCGCGGCCAGGAGGGTGCCGGGATTGTCACCTGTGACAGCCACACGGCGCATATCCATAAGGGGATGGGGCTGGTCTCCCAGGTCTTTAATGAAGAGAATTTGAGCCACCTGAAGGGTCATCTGGCGATTGGCCACAATCGTTACTCGACCACTGGATCCTCCAGGCTGCGCAACACCCAGCCTTATCTGCTCGAAACGCTCAATGGGCCGCTGGCGATTGGGCATAACGGCAACTTGATCAATTCCCCCCAGTTGCGTCGCGAATTGTTGGAACGGGGCGTCGGGTTGACCACCTCCACCGACAGCGAATTGATCATCCATCTGCTGGCCGGCGCGGGTGGGCCGGACTGGTTCACCCGCATTCGCATTATGATGGCCAGAGCCGAGGGCGCGTACAGTCTGGTCATTTTGACCAACGATGCCATCTATGGCGTGCGCGACCCGTGGGGGCTGCGGCCATTGGTCTTGGGCCGCGTCGACGGCGGCTATGCCATTGCCTCGGAAAATTGCGCCTTTGCCACCATCGGTGGCGAGATGATTCAGGAGTTACAATCGGGTGAAGTGATTCGCATCGATGCTAATGGTTATAAGATTGTGCAGGGCGCGCCGCCCCAGCAGCTTGCCTTTTGCACCTTTGAACAGATCTACTTTGCCCGACCCGATAGCGTCTTGAATGGCAAGTTGGTGCATCAAACACGGCAGAAGTTGGGTGGTCAACTAGCCAAAGAAGCGCCGGTCAACGCCGATATTGTGGTGCCTGTGCCCGACTCTGGCACGCCCCATGCGATTGGGTATGCGCAAGAGAGCGGAATCCCCTATAGCGAAGGCATGATCAAGAGCCGCTATATCGGGCGCACCTTTATCCAGCCTAGCAATGAGCTACGCAAGGTTGGCGTGGCGATGAAATTTAATCCGCTGCCCGACAATTTAGCCAACCAGCGCGTTGTGCTGATCGATGATTCGATTGTGCGTGGCAATACTTGTGGGCCGTTGGTGAAGATGTTGCGTGACGCGGGGGCCAAAGAAGTGCATGTGCGCGTCGCCTGTCCACCCATTCGTTTTCCTTGTTTTATGGGGGTGGACATGGCCAGCCAATCCGAGTTGATCGCCGCCAACATGAGCATTGAGGAAATTTGCGACCATATCGGCGCCGACTCGCTGGCCTATCTCTCGGTCGCAGGTATGATGAAAGCGCTCAACGCCGAGAGCGGCTATTGTAATGCCTGTTTCACTGGCCAATATCCTTTCTCCACCCCCATTTCTTTATTCGCATTGGAGGAAAAGGGAAAGTTCGCCGGCGTGTGGGGAGAGTAGCGATTGCGGAGTGGGGATTGCGGAGTGCGGAATGTCGCCCATGCATCCTCTACCGATTTACCTATCTACATTATAAGCAGGAGAGTTACGCATGGCTGAAGAGCAGGCAGTTTTGTATGGGGTTGAAGAAGGGGTGGCGACAGTTACGCTGAATCGGCCAGAGCGGCGCAATGCCTTTACGCCGGCCATGTTGCAGGCGTTGCGTGATCGCTTTGTCGAGGCTGGGCAAGATGAGCGGGTGCGTGCCGTATTGCTGACCGGCGCAGGCAAGGGCTTTTGTGCAGGGCAAGATCTCAGTATCTTCGGCGGCATTCCAACGCCGGACGCGGTGCGTGACGTGGTGTTGAATTATTATCGGCCCCTGATTGAAAGCATCTGCCATCTGGAAAAACCTGTGATTGCCGCCATCAATGGTGTGGCAGCCGGGGCCGGCGCATCGCTGGCGTTGGCCTGTGATCTGCGGGTGATGGCTGAAGATGCCAGCATCCTCATGGCCTTTAGCAATATCGGGCTTGTGCCGGATGCCGGTGCAAGCTGGTTTCTAACGCGCCTGGTCGGCTATAGTCGCGCCTATGAAATTGCGATTAGCGGTGAACGCGTGCCGGCGCTGCGTTGTTTAGAGCTAGGGCTGACCAACCGGATTACCGCTACTGATGCCCTGTTGGCTGATGCCCAGCAATGGGTGCGCTATCTGGCGCAACGCCCCACGGTTGCGCTCGGTCTAACCAAACGGGTGATGCTCCAGGCCACTGGGCAAGATCTGGCCGCAATTTTGGTGGCGGAAGCTGAATTGCAGACGCAGGCCACCACGACAGCCGATCATCGCGAAGGCATAACTGCGTTTGTAGAGAAGCGCCACCCGGTCTTTACAGGCCGCTAGGCATCTGTAGGTAAGCTAACTAGGACTGATTTTCTGCATCGAATTTCACGAATTTAATTTGTAACGATCTAGCGAAGTTACGCCTCAAACCAACAAGAAATTTTGTACACGGATTTTACGGATAAATACGAATTGAACTGGAGTAAAATCCGTGTACAAAATTTGCTCTGTTTGCAAAGAATTTTCGGTATCAAATGATTCAGGCATAGCCTAAAACGGACGAACACCTATGACGACTGTCGTTACTCCCAACATCCATCAACTTTTTGATCTGACTGGCAAAGTGGCGCTCATCACCGGCGCCTCGCGGGGGATTGGCGAGGCGATTGCCAGAGCCTATGCTGCCACCGGCGCTAAGGTGGCGCTTAGCAGCCGCAAACAAGAGGGCGTGGATAAAATCGCTGAACAGATTATCGCAGCCGGCGGCACAGCGCTGGCGGTGGCTGCCCACACCGGCGATGCGACGGCCGTACAAACCCTGGTGGCGCGTACCGTCGAACACTTTGGCGGGATTGATATTCTGGTCAACAACGCCGCCACGAATCCCCACTTTGGTCCGATCATGACGGCGGAAGAGAGTCACTGGGATAAGATTTTGGATGTCAATGTCAAGGGCTATTTTCGGCTGGCGCAGGCGTGCGCGCCCCACATGCGTCAACGGGGCGGGGGTAAAATCATCAACATGGCTTCCGTAGCCGGCAAGATGCCGCAACTGGGTATGGGGATTTACTGTGTAAGCAAAGCCGCCGTATTGATGTTGACCGAAGTGCTGGCGTCCGAGTTGGCGGCAGACAACATTCAAGTCAATGCGATTGCCCCCGGCTTTATTAAAACGGCCTTTAGCCGCGCCATTTGGGACAACCCCGCGCTGCACGATAGCGTCACCCAGTCGATCCCACAGCAGCGTCTTGGTTCCACCGATGAACTCGTGGGCATGGCGCTCTATCTAGCGTCACCCGCCTCCAGCTTCACCACCGGCGCCACCATCGTGATCGACGGCGGACAGCTTTTGCATAATGTCTAGTCGTGAAGTCGGG
>Ga0163153_10006720_pt1 | contig 12766 bp, 5 predicted proteins | sample OliLakLV19MP6IB1_FD_148629 | JGI IMG/M metagenome (GOLD analysis project Ga0163153, IMG submission 148629) | Freshwater microbial mat bacterial communities from Lake Vanda, McMurdo Dry Valleys, Antarctica - Oligotrophic Lake LV.19.MP6.IB-1 | ecosystem: Environmental > Aquatic > Freshwater > Lake... | reverse complement strand
GTCGAGCACTGCTTCGTCGACCTCGAAGCCGCCGACGCACGTGCGAGCAAAGCGGCCCGTCAACTCGACGAGATCGTCGCGCAGGGCAAGGTCGCTCACCTCGTAATCAACGACATCGTCACCAAACCAATCACCAACGAAGACGAGCTCGACACCGCGCTCGACCGAATCCGCGAAGCAGCATCTACCGAGCTGGCGAACGGCAAACAGGTCCGGCTCACATGACGCCTGCCCTCGATCAGCAAGCCCGAACCGCTCTCGAACAATTTGTACAACGAAGTCGACGACTCCTCGAGGACGATATCGCGCACGAAGCTGAAGGCCGGTTCGGTATCCACGTCGCTGACGGCCAGGTCGAGAACGAAGACGCGCTGCATCTCGACCCAACCGGCCTTGCGGCTCGCCGCGACATTGTTGAGATCCTTGAGTTCCTTCGACGCGAGGAAGGCTCAGGGACCGATGCGATCGCGCGGTTGATACGCGAGACCGCGTTTACACACCTCAACCGCATCGTCGCGATCCGTATCGCTGAAGCTATCGGGCTACTTCCTGAGTCGCTCGCGAGGGGGCCATCCTCAACAGGCTTCAAGGAGCTGCTCGAAGTCGCGCCGCTATTGGCTCACGATGCCTCCGGCGGCTACTGGCGGTACCTGCGCTTCTGTGGCGATGAGCTCGCTGCCGATCTTCCTCAGCTGTTCGATCCGAGGAACCCGCTGCTTGAGCTTGCTCCCTCGGTGTCGGCATTCGACGAGGTCGTGGAACTGGTCCGCGCTGTTGACCTCGATGCTGTGTGGGACGCACCCGACACCCTCGGATGGGCGTATCAGTTCTTCAACAGCGGCGATGAACGGCGCGCGATGCGCGACCAGTCGGCATCGCCGCGGAACTCGCGTGAGCTCGCGGTCCGAAATCAGTTCTTCACGCCTCGCTACGTGGTCGACTTTCTCGTACACAACTCGCTCGGTCGTCGGTTGCTTGAAGCCGACCCGACATCAGCACTCCTCGCGGACCTGCCGTTGCTCCTCGATCCCCCGACCGAGGCAGGCGAGCCCATTGCCTTGAGCGAGGTACGTGTGCTCGACCCGGCGTGTGGGTCCGGACATTTCCTGCTCGGCGCCTATGACGTACTCGAACGTGCCTGGGAGCTCCAGGGTGTCTCCCCAGAGGACGCCGCGCCGCGCATCGTCTCATCCTTGTGGGGCATCGATATCGATGCCCGCTGCGCCCAGGTCGCCGCCGCAGCTGTCATCCTTCGCGCCCGCCGAAACGGCAAGGTCCACAAGCTTCCGCGCCCGAACATCATCACAGCGCGCGCGCTGCCTGAGCCGACCGAAGGATGGGACACTCTCCTGTCGTCGCTGCCGGCAGACCGGCGACAGCTCGTCGTTGCCATCCGTGATGCTCTTGACCAGGCTTCGGTTCTCGGGCCGCTCCTCAAGGTCGAAGAACTCCTCGCCAACGAGATCCGATCTCGGGTAGTCGGCGCAACCGATGATTCCTCAACCCTATTTGGCGCGATGGGGGTGGCCCAGGACGCTTTCGGGCGAGCCGAAGCTGAGGTGCTCAGCGTCCTCCAGCACATCGCTGACAGCGCCACCTCCGGACCGGCGGACCGGCTCTTCGTCGCCGAAGCTCAGGATGCGATTCGCTTCGTTGAGGCGATGCGACACCGCTACGACGCCGTCCTGATGAACCCGCCATTCGGTGAGCCCGTCTTCGATACCAGGGAGTACCTCAAGAGTGCATACCCATGGATTCCAGCGAAGGGATTCAATCTGCTGGCCGCATTCGTTGGTCGCGCCTTGGATCTGTGTCGTCGTGGCGGATATGCGGGTGCCATCACGTCGCGCTCAGGGATGTTTCTTACGACCTATGAGTCCTGGCGTCGGCGCGTTCTGCTTGGCCAGCACCTCGTAGTTCTAGCTGACCTCGGCTTCGGCGTGATGGAGCAAGCTCTCGTGGAAGCTGCCGCGTATGTGATTCGGGCGGAGTCAGCCGAGCCGGGGCATTCAGCAACATTTCTGCGGTTGCTAAAGGACGTAGATCGGCCAACCGCGTTGGGAGCGACAGTCAGTGCTGCAAGGAGCGGCGCGGACGACCCACGGGTGTTTCGGGTCGCCCTGGCGGACTTTGACGAGGTACCAGGTTCACCAGTGGCGTATTGGATGAGCCCGTCTATCCGACGGCTCTTTTCAGAACTCATACCGATGCAGGAGGGCGGTGTCGACTGCCGTGTTGGGCTGCAGACGAGTGACGATTTTCGTTTTGTCCGCGCCTTTTGGGAGGTCGACTCCGAAACGGTCGGGGTCACTCGCGATGAATTCCGGACTGGATCACGATGGGCTCCGCTTGCTAAGGGCGGTGAATACTCGCCCTTCTGGGCTGATGTTCATCTGGTTGTGTATTGGGCGGAGAATGGACGGGAGATCAAGGAATTCGTCGATGCTCAGTATCCGTATCTCAACGGCAACGTCGACTGGGTTGTAAAGAATCAGGATTACTACTTCCGTCCCGGTATTACTTGGCCAGAACGAACTACAAGCGGATTCTGCCCGCAACCGCTTCCCGCGGGTTGCATCATCGGAGTCACGGGGCCAGGCGCGTTCCTGGACAATCCGCTTGACGTGTTCGCGCTCGTAGCTGTTCTCGGGACGCGGCTTGCAAGGGTGCTCATTGCCGTGTCGATGCCAGCTGGAGAGGAGACGGTTTCTGGAACCGCAGCGCGGCACTACACGGTAGGAACAATTCAGAAGCTGCCTTTGCTGACAGCCGGCGCGCGTCCGGAGGTGCTTCAGCAGCTGAATGATGTCGGGAACGCAATCGCTACGGATAGACGCAAGGACGCGACTCACGACGAGACATCGTTGGCGTTTGTGCGTCCAAGCCTTCTCGATGTCGAGGGATCCAGTTTGAAGGAGCGGCTCCTCGCGGCTCAGGCAGCCAACGAGGCGCTGGTACTTGACACCGTCGACAGGCACTGGGAAGTAGAGCGTCTCGTGGCAGAGGGTCTTTCGCTCGATACGGGCGCCCTTCGCTTTGTCGATGAAGAGGAGGGTAGGCATCCAGCGGCCTATTCACTCGATATCGTCGCTGACGACCGGTTCAAGGAGTACTACGAACTCACGATGTCGGATCTTGTCGGCAGAGTGCTTGATGAACGAGGCGGTTCGCGTGGAGTCGCAACGAAGACATTCGTTGCCAACAGGCGCTTGGAGCTGATGTCGCATGTCTTCGAGCGCCATCCGAAGTCGATTGTCGACTCTCGCCGACGCCTCCGGCTCCTCCCGCCAGAGGAGCCGCGCATGTCGATCGATGCGTTGTTCTCCTACTTCGTTGGCTGTGCATTTGGGCGCTGGGATGTTCGGATCGGCCGCGATAGGTCGTTTCTTCCACCGTCGATGGGTCTTCTCGACTGCCTGCCCTCACGCCCTCCGGGGATGCTGAGCAAGCTGCAGGAGGTGCGCTCGGAAGCTGGTCGAGATGACGCCGCATTGGAGCTGATCGCGAAGCGTGTGCTTGTCGATGAACCTGGACACGAGTGGGACCTCGAGGCTGCGGTGCACGGTGTCGTTGACGCGTTGTTTGATGACGCCGACTCCATCCTTGCTGAAGCACTAGGGATTCTCGGCCGTCGGACAGCTCGTGAGGTTCTCCGGAAACAGTTCTTCAAGGACCATCTGAAGCGATACACGAAGAGCCGGCGGAAGGCGCCGATCTATTGGCCGCTCACGGTCCCGTCAGGCCAGTGGGGCGTCTGGGTTTACGCCCCGATGTTATCGCGGGAGGTGTTGTACGTCGTTGCTTCCGAGGCGCTTCGGCGTGAGCGGCACGCTGCAGCGGAAATCGATCGATTGCAGCGGGAGCGGGCGAGCCGTGATCCGGGGCGCGGCGTGAAAGCCGTCGACAAAGCTCTCGATGACGAGCGGAAGCTCTCGGAGGAGTTGCGGCGATTCCGCGAACATGCTGATCGTGTTGCCGCACTCGGCTGGGAACCAGATCTCGACGATGGGGTCGTGCTGTGCGCGGCGCCGTTGGCTGATCTGTTCCCGATGTGGAAGGAGCCGGCTCAGTACCGCAAGGAATTGCGGGCCGGGAAGTACGAGTGGGCAACAGTTGCTCGTTGGGCCGATCGACTATGAGCAGCCGGCTCCGCGAGTATCTGGCAGAGGAAATCGCTAAGACGGTCCGACAGGCCGGCGTGGTGGTCTGGCAGGACGACCAGCGCGAGTACGTATCTGTCGCGCGCTCGGTGTGCCCGCCCGACGTTGCTATCGCCGTGTACGACGGGAGTTGGTATGCGCTGCGACGCGAGGTTGAGGATCTTCTCGCCTCCGAGGAAGCACCGCAACTCGTCGTGTACGCGACGTCGCCACCTCCGGTAGACGATCCGCTTACCGAGATTCGCGCCGCGGGCAAAGAGTTCAAGCGACGCTTATCGACACTGGTGCGCAACGCGTTGGGAGGTCAACTTGCAGCGGCGCGGATCGAGCAGATCGCCCGCGACGCTCGCACCCTCGAAGAAGCAGAGGCAGCAGCGGGAGGTACCGACGCCGCGGACGTGCGACTCGCCGGGCTCTTGGGTGCCGCCGACAGCGTGCAGATGGCCCTCGCGGTGCTCGACAAAGGGCGAGACGATGCGATCAACGCGGAGGGAGCATGGAGCGAGGTCGCTTCCATGCTTTCGGAGGCGTTTGGCGGAGCGCCTTCGGGCGAGGGCGATGAACTGCGTGACGCGTTCGCCCGGCAGGTCGTCCTGACTGACATCGCTCGCGCTGCGGGCCGGCTTCCCGACGAGCTCGCTGAGGCGTGGTCATCACCCAACGCCGAGCAACGACGGCGATCCGAGGAACTTCTCCGTGTATGGCGTTACGCACCCCAACTGAAGGCTACGTATCGGACACTCGCCGCTCGCGTGGACGGTGGACTCGATCTTGGAACGTCGCTTTCTTGGTCTGCGGGGCTGCAGACGTGCGTCGCGGTGCCGTCGATCGAGATGTTGTGCATGGTTGAGGCGTTGCGCCGCATGAGTGATGGCGACAACGCCGGAACTCTCGTGTTGGCTGAAGAGCGACTCCTCGATGACAATCCGTGGCGCGATGAACGTGCCGGTTCGGGTGGCAGCAGATGGAGTGACCAGTGGAGAGCCGTCCGAGCGATTGCGGAACTGCATCGTGCTGTCGCTGAGCACGCCATACCAACCGTGGCTATCGGTCTGTTGCTCGATTGGTACGCGGAGAGCGGATGGCAGGTCGATCGGGCACATCGGAAGCTGGAACTCGCCCGGGGTGCGTTGACCTCCTACGGCGACCTCGAGCAACACGTAACGGCAGCCCGAGCCGTGTACGAGCAGTGGCTCGATCGGCTTTTGCGCGCGACGACTACAGCGATTGCTGCCGATGGGCTAAGTGGGGTCTCCCAGCTGGCGCAGGGTGAGATCCATGATCGGTTCGTCAAAGGCGGAGAAGCACCGACGGCCTACGTGTGGGTTGATGCTCTCCGTTACGAGTTGGGGGTCGAGCTTGCCGAGGCGATACGGCGTGACATCACCGAGCACGTAACGCTGGCGGCGGCGACGGCGGCCGCTCCGACCATCACGCGCGTCGGCATGCCGAATCTTGCTCCCTCCGCCGCGGAGAAGCTCACCATCGGATTGGAGGGCGGCAAGCTGTCCGTTGCGGTCGGAGGTCGTTCAGTTTCGACGGTGGAACATCGCGTCGAGCTCTTGCGCGCCGCTCATGGAACAGTGGCGAACCTCGAGCTCGGTGTGCTCAGCCAGCAGGGCGAGAAGGAGCTCGCGAAGGCGGTCAAGGGAGCCGATCTGGTTCTCGTGCGCAGCCAGGAAATCGACGCGGCCGGCGAGTCCGGCCTACTCAACACAGCGTGGCCCCAGTTCGAAGCCACGAAACAGGATCTCGCCAACGCGGTCGCCAAGCTCGGCCAGGTTGGTATCCGTCGCGTCGTCATCACCGCCGATCATGGCTTCCTGGCACTGAGCCAATCAGTCGGTGATCCCCGTACGATCGACGCACCAATCGGTGGCGACGGTGAACTGCACCGACGATGTTGGGTCGGCAAGGGCGGCACGACCGCGGAGGGAACCGAACGGGTACCGCTTGTTACGCTCGGGGTCCGCAGCGACCTCGATGTCATCGTTCCGAAGGGCTTGGCAGTTTTCAAGGCGGGAGGCGGGAAGCAGTTCTTCCACGGAGGGCTCTCGCCTCAGGAATTACTCATCCCCGTGATCGTCGTCGACCTCGAAGCCGCACAAGAGCCACAAAAGCTCGACCTCGAAGTGACGATCGCCGGCGGACGAATCACCACTGGCGTGTTCGCTGCGACCGTCGCCTTCCACGGTGACTTGTTCACCAATACCGTCACGTTCCGCGTTGTGGCGCGCGGTGGGCTCGACAGCGAACCCGTGGCACGTGTCGTTTCCGGCGACGGGTACGACCCCGAATCAGGCTCCGTCACGATCACGGCGGACCACCCGACGGTGCTCACCTTCCAAGTGACCTCGAATCTCGAGCGCAACACCCAGGTTGAGGTGCAGGTGCTCGACGCGCGCACCGGTCGCCGTCTCGCCGAGTCGGTCGCGGCGGTCGCGGCTCCGGTCGTGGTAGAGGACGAGCTGTGACCGAACCGATGGACGACCTCGACCGGCAGGCGAACTCGGTGTTCGCCGGTCGCGTGGTTCGCAAGGACCTCGTCCGCCAGGTAAAGGTCGGCGCGAACGTTCCCGTCTACGTACTCGAGTTCCTTCTTGGCAAGTACTGCGCGTCCGACGATCCGGCAGCCATCGAGACTGGCCTCGAAGTGGTCCGCCAAACACTCGTCGAGAACTTCATCCGACCCGACGAATCGGAGAAGGCCAAAGCGGAGGTCAAGAGGCGGGGTCAGCTCCGGCTGATCGACAAGGTCGACGTGCGGCTCGTGGCGAGCGAAGACAAGTACTGGGCGCACCTGTCGAACTTCGGCGAGAAGTTCATTCACATTCCGGAAGACCTCGTCTACAAGTACGACCGGATGCTCGGCGGTGGCGTGTGGTCCCAGCTCGACCTCATCTACAACGCCGAGGACGACGATCCGCCCAAGCGTCCGTTCTTCATCAAAGGACTCAAGCCCATCCAGGTCGCGGCCTTCTCGATGGACGACTACGTCGAGGGCCGCCGCGCGTTCAGCCGAGACGTATGGCTCGATCTCCTCATGCGTTCGATCGGACTCGAACCCACCGCGTACGACCTCCGCGGGAAGCTCCTCGCGCTCACACGGATGATCCCGATGGCCGAACGCAACTACAACCTCATCGAGCTCGGCCCATGGGGTACCGGCAAGTCGTTCGTCTACCGCGAGTCCTCACCGAACGCAATCCTGATCTCAGGCGGCAAGGTCACCGTCGCACAACTGTTCGTCCACATGGGCACCGGCCGCGTCGGGCTCCTCGGCATGTGGGACGTAGTTGCGTTCGACGAGGTCGCGGGCTTGGAGATGTCCGACTCGACCGTCATCAACATGCTCAAGGACTACATGGAGTCGGGCTCGTTCGCTCGCGGCAAAGAGGAAACGCCCGCGGAGGCGTCGATCGTGCTGATCGGCAACACGAGCAAGCCGCATCAAGAGCTCGTCCGGACTGCGCACCTCTTCGCCGACCTCCCGAAGGCGATGATCGACCCGGCGTTTATCGACCGACTCCACTTCTACCTCCCCGGGTGGGAGTCACCGAAGCTCGAACAGCGGCTCTTCACCGACCACTACGGCTTCGTTTCGGACTACCTCTCCGAAGCACTTCGCCAGCTGCGCAAACGTTCGTATGTCCGAGCGATCGACAACGAGTTCTCGCTTGGCGACCATCTGAGCGCGCGTGACGAGAAGGCCGTGCGTAAGACCGTCTCCGGGCTGCTCAAGCTGCTGCACCCGCACGAAGAGTGGAACCGTGGCGAACTCCGCGAGTACCTCGAGTTCGCGATGGAGGGCCGACGCCGCGTCAAGGAACAACTCAAGAAGCTCGCTCCCCACGACTACGCAAAGACAGCGTTCTCCTACGTCGAGCGCGACACGAGTCGCGAGTACTGGGTCGAAGTCCCCGAGCAGCCCGAGGAACTCGAAGCCGAACTCGCCGAAGAGGCGGTCCCATCCGAGAACCCCGTGATCGGGACCGCGGGTGCTGAAGGACCTCGGGACACTGCCGCGGTCATGGCAGCGGGCGAGAACAAGGGGACGGAGTTCAAGGCATCCGCCTGCTACGACCGGGAGACCGGCAACCGCAACAAGGACCTCGAACTCGCCGTTGCAAAGACGATCGCCGGCTTCGCCAACGCACACGGCGGCACACTCCTCATCGGCGTGAACGACAACGGCGAAGCAGTCGGCCTCAAGGACGACTACCGCCTCGCGAGCCAGAAGCGCCAGGACCGCGACGGATACGAGAACTGGCTCACGACGATGCTTGCTGAGGCTCTCGGAAACGTCGCGGCCACGTACCTGACGATCGCCTTCGACGAGGTCGATGGCAACGATGTTTGCCGAGTCGACATCCGGGCCGCGACGTCCCCGATCTTCATGCGCGGCCAGAAGTCCGACGGCGACTTCTACGTTCGACTCAATAACTCCACCCGCCTCCTCACCACCGCGGACGCACTCGACTACGTCCGCACTCACTGGCGATGAGCGATCAGCATTTCGTCGGGGATGGTGTTCATCCATTGACGCCCATCAGCAACCTGCCGTCAGACTTGGCCATGGCCATCGCCCACGAAGGCGGCGGCCGCGTTGTACTCGTTGTGGGTGCCGGCGTGTCGGTAGAGGCGCCAACCAGCCTCCCATCGGGAACAGCGGTCGCGATAGACGCGCATCGGCGACTCGTTGCCGATGGTGTGCTTCAGGCTGGCCGCTGCGAGCTACCCGATGACCTGTCGGTTGTAGCCGACACCGTTGTTGAGGTGAGCGGATCGCAACACGAGCTCGTTGTGCGGCTGCCCGGCGAGCGGTTCATTGCCGCGCAACCGAACGATGGTCACCTCCTGGCCGCCGCTCTGCTGCGAGAGTGGGCTATCTCATCGGTACTGACTTTGAACTTCGACCTCGCGTTCACGAACGCTCTTCTGATGGTTGGAGCGAATACCGATGTCGCACAAGTTCGCGGTCCTGAGGATCAGGCCAGGCTGTCCTCATTCAATCTCGTGTATCTCCATAGGACCGCGCATCATCCTGCTGATGAGTGGATTCTCACAACTGATGCTCTGACGACTGCATGGACCGATACGTGGGAGCATGCCATCGCAAGCCGAGTGCTAGCAGCCCCTGTTGTGGTGTTCGCTGGGCTCGGCAGCCCCGCGGCGGTGCTTACGGAGACTGCGCGCCGGCTAGTAGCAGTACTCGTGACCGGGGTGCACGTCTACCAAGTGGACGTAATACCGCATGCGGAGTCGGCGTTCGCCGCTCAGTTAGGGCTGGGCGCGGCCGATTACCTGCAGCTCGGCTGGATTGAATTCATGCGGTCGCTGGCATCCCGGTTCATCGAGGAACAGGCGACTCTCATCTCACAGGCTTGCGGGAAGCTGGCCCAGGACAACGGATGGGCCGCGGAGGATGTGGACCCCCTCTGCAGGGAGATCGTTCGTCGCGGGCTGATCGAGCTGGGACAAGTCAGGGCGCGATGGATGTTGGAAGAGACCCCGTACTTGCCTGGCTGCCTGTGCGACCGCGACCACGTGGCTGACGTACTGCTGGTCGTTCGCATGATCGAGCGGCAATCAGGCACCGCGGCACGCATCCACACGGACGGCGTCGTCGAATTCTGGGACGCCGACAGACTCCGATGGGCCCTCGCGTTTGTCTCCGCACGAGGGAAGTGGGCATGGACCGCACTTGAGCCGCGTGTTGCGCGGGCGAGGTTGGGTTGGCGCGAGCGGATGTCTGACGTGCGGACTGTTGTTGTCACAGGCTCAACCGGACCAAACCTGTCGGTCGTATCGGCCCCATCGTCGATCGTTGCCGCGTCGACTCGAGACGACATCATCACGGGTGCTGCCGACGTGTCCTTTGTTGACGCCCACTCACTGAGGGCGGCCTCCGCGGCCGAGGTCGAGGAGTTCCTCAATGCCTAACGGCGATTCCCTAACCCCGACGAGCTTGCTTGCTGCCGCTTCTGATTTCCTCCTCAGGTCCGACTACCTGGCTGTCCCGGACGAGGTGCTTGGAGAGTACGGGCTTGGCGGGGGTCGAGTGTTCGAGGACGCCTACGGTGTCGTCGCGGTGATGGTCTATGAGACTTGGGATGAGTTGCGTTCAACGTGGCCGGACCACCAGGGCGCACTCGTCGATCTTCTAGCGGCCTACGTGTCGCACGCTGAGGCGAAGGCCTGGGAGGGGTACCTCGTGCTTCTGACATTGGGCGGGATGGCCGAGGACGCTGAAGTCGAAGCGAACGCGATTCGATACAACATGAGTCGCGTCCGCAAGCTCGTGGGAATCGGCGCCGAGCTTCAGACTTTGGCCGACCTCGAGCGGGTTCTCCGTCCTGTGTTGCCGGTGAAACCTAAGGTTCTGTCCGCGGAGTCAGACAGTGCTTTGGAGTTGCTGCCACAGTTGCTCGCGTCGGATGCTCTGCCCGAGCAAGTGACGAGAGCCGCTATCGGCGCGTTCGTCGATTCCAGTTCGATTGTTGAGGCAATTCACGGATTCGAGGAGTCACCATGAGGCTCTCCCGACTCGAACTGAATGGATTCCGGGCATTTTCTACGGGGATAAGCATCGATCTTGATGCAGACGCGGTCGTACTCGTCGGTCCGAACGGCTGCGGTAAGACCTCAGTCCTCGACGGAGTGCTGTGGTCGTTAGCCGGGCGCGTTGCCCGTATCAACGGAGGGGATGCGGCCCTCGTGTCGCTGTACTCGCCGTCTGGAGGTGCGCGTGCGACCACGTTTCTAACCGGACCATCTGGGATTGCGGAGGTGAGGCGGAGCTTTGATGGCGAGCGCTCAAGCCTGCAGTACGTGATGGGAAGCGAGCGTCACCGCGGGTCGGACGCGTTCGTGCGTCTGTGTCAACTTCTCTGGCCGGATGCAATCGCGGCGGAGAACGAAGCTGACGCATTGACGTCGGCTCTAACTCGCAGCGTGTATCTGCAGCAAGACCGCGTACGGCAGTTCATTGAGGCGGATACCGAGCAGGAACGCTTTCAAGCGGTGAGTGAGCTCGTCGGCGCCGGTCGCGTGTCTGAGTTCCACGTCCAGCTTGATCGGGAGCGCACTGCGTGGAGTCGCGCGACGAACGAACGATCATCGGAGCTCGATGCCCTACGCTCTCGGCTGTCCTCGCTGGAGGCTCGGCTCAACTCCCTTGCTGACGCGGGCTCATCGCTGATGGAGCTAGAGGCTCGCTGGGGCGCATGGTGGGACGAGCTTGCGATGGTGGGGATCGCCGCCCGAACAAGCCTCTCGGCCGTGGCGTCGCAGGCGAGCCAGGCGTTGGACGCTGCGGCCCGCGGCATTGTGGCGTTCCGCAGAGATCGCGTTCGAAGGATGGAGGATGCCCGTCAGCTAATCACGGAGTTGGAGTCGCTCCTCGTGGATCGTTCCGCAGCGCCTTCTAATCTCGCCGACTTGCGAGCAAACGTCGTAAACGGACAGCTGCTGGTAGACGCCGGCCGAGAGGTCGTTGCTTCTGCCGAGGCCGAGGCGTCTGAGAATCGACGTCGCCAAACTGAGCTAACGAATGCTGCCGCCGAACTGCAGACCTTTGCCCAGTTGGCGTTACGGCATCTGGACGAAAGGTGTCCAGTCTGCGCGCAAGAGTACGACCACGAAGCGACTAGAGAGCGGCTCGAAATGGTCGCCGATGGCGCAGCGCTACCTGATGTGGCGCTTGACTCAGCAGATGGCGTGCGTATGGCCGCCGACGCCGTACAGCAGGCCGAGTCGACCTTGGCAGCGTCTACGCGAATTCTGCGGGAGTCCGAGACACTGGCGCGAACACTCGAGGTTCGTGAACGTGACCTTGGTTCGAGGATGGAAGCATTGGGTCTAGCCGCAAGCGTGACACAATCGTCGGTTTCTGCGCTTCGCCAGTTCGCTGATGCAGCTGAAGACGTGGCTGGTACTTGCGCGCGACTTCATCGGGACGGCGAGGCCCTCGCGGTCGAGGTGGCGCGCAGCGCAGAAGCTGCTCGAAAGGATGAGATTCAAGGCGAGGTACTCACACTTCGAACCCGCGTGAATACCTTGACCGACGAGCTTGCCCGGCGAGAGTCCACAGGACGAACGGCAGTCGCGCTCTTGGATGGACTTCGTGAAGCAGGTTTTGACGTGGTCAAAAGCGAGTTCGCCAGAATCGACCCCCTACTTCAACAGATCTTCTCGACCGTTGATCCGCACCCGGCATTCAGGGCGATTCGGTTGCTTGCTCGGTTCGCTAACCGGCGAGGACGCGTAAATGTACAGCTCGAGGATGTCCTGACGGGCAAGACGACGCAGTCGCCCGAGGATGTTCTATCGAGTTCGCAGCTGAACGGACTCGCGGTGTCGATCTTCCTGGCCCTCAACCTAGGGATGAGGTCTCTGCCGCTGGACACCCTCGTTCTGGATGACCCACTCCAGAGCTTGGATGACGTGAACTTGCTTGGGCTGGTAGACCTGCTGCGGCGGATTCGGGACCACCGGCAGGTCATCGTTTCGACGCACGATCCAAAGTTTGGGGAGCTTCTGGGGAGGAAGCTGCGTCCAGTGTCGGAGTCCCAGCGAACGGTTATCCATCGGTTTGTTGCCTGGGG